>Ga0126381_100010457_pt1 | contig 10447 bp, 8 predicted proteins | sample PanSoiMetPlot_28_FD_96465 | JGI IMG/M metagenome (GOLD analysis project Ga0126381, IMG submission 96465) | Tropical forest soil microbial communities from Panama - MetaG Plot_28 | ecosystem: Environmental > Terrestrial > Soil > Tropical forest > Bulk soil | place: Panama | collected 2016-02-17 | reverse complement strand
TCGGGCCGCTCGAAGAAGGCATAAATCATAGTGTGGCCGTCCCCTACTGCCGCTGTGAGTTTCATCATCTCGATGACTATCTGCATGTCGCTGAGCTTTGGGATAGCGGCGCCTAGAGTTGTGACGCGTCTATCAAATTCCTCGCGGGAAACTTGGCGAAAAGGCGCATAACCGCGACGCCCGATTTCTCGTGCCATGAGATGGAGATCATAGCGCCAGCCCTCGTCGCGCGACATGCTCTTAGGGTCCACCATTGCCGTCAGCTCACGAAACTTGGCGTTGTCGCGAAGCGATTTCAGGTCGGGATCATTCTGTGCATTCTGAAGATCCCGATAACCTAGTTTCATCGCCTTTTCAAACCATTCCATTGCCGCATCGCTCTCGCCAAGCCGGGCGTGGCAGCGGGCAATCTCATATGCAATGTTTGCACGCAGTCCGTTCACTCCTAGCGACATAGTTTGTTCATAGGCTGTGATTGCACCCCGGTAGTCTTGCGCTTCATAACGAGCCTGTGCCAGGGCCCGCCAGAAATCGCCACTTACAGGATTGTCTTTCGTGACTTTCTCCCACAATGCAACGGCTTCGGGCCAGTGCTTCGCCTGACTCGCCTTTTGTGCCTGCCGGAGCGTCTCTAGGAATGGGACTTGACGGTCAGTCAACGCAGGCGTCTGAGCAAAACAGCCCCCAATTACCGCGACGCTGACAACGCAGGCTCGCACACCACACCGAAGCAGTGACATGACGCGTCTCCTTTCTTTGTCGCTCATGGGCACACTGTTCTCCAAGGAAGGAAAGCAGCTGCCCCCAGCGAGAGACTTCTGAACTGCTCGGCCTACATCAGTTGGCAGACGATCTTGGAAATAACCACAAGCGCTACGGTGCTCGCCAACCAAAAAGTGAAGTGCCGTGCGTCTGAGAGAAACGCGCGCGCGATATTTCGTTTTGCCACCAACCTGAGAACGCGCGTTTTGAGCTCTCCGCCGTTCGCGGAGAGTGTCGTGCGAGTTGTCAATCCGGGCATCTTGGCAAGGGCGGTCAATGCTCGAGCATATGCGATGGCGTCGCCAGAGACTTGCACCGCGACATCGTCGCAGCAATGCTCGCGCAGTCTTCGCACTTCACCCGCCAACCATGCGGCCCCCGGATGAAAGAAAACGAACGATTCGAAGACGCTCAGGACAAGATTGACTATCGGATCATGCCTTGTCACGTGCGCTAGTTCGTGCCCTAGAAGCGCGCGGAGCTGCCCGTCATTCAGATCGCACGGCATATCTTCCGGAATCACAATCGTGGGGCGTCGCCAACCCACGACGGCCATGACGTCAGCCGTTGAGGATCGGACCACTTGCGGGGCCGACCTCAAACCCATCTTAGCGGCCACAGACTGTTCGATTTCGCGCCATCGCGGGTCTTCGACCGCGCCGGTAAGCCATTGCCGCTTCAAGGCTGCAGCACGTATGAGGGCGGATGCGGACAACGCCGTCGCTACACAGACCCAGAGCAACGCTGCCAAAGTCATCCAGGGCAGCAAAGACTCCGGGGGACCGACGCCCAGCGACACGCCGTGATGGTGCACAAGGATCATCCAAACCTGCCACCCGGGAAGAACGATCGCCAGCACGAGAAATAAACAGGCAAGAGCATAGCGGTGCCGCGCACTATCGCCACAGAGCAGACAGGCCACGCTGTAAAGCGCTGCAACCAGCATGCCCTGCCACAAGAAGTGATAGAAACTCCACCCGAGGGGCCCAAATTGATCCCCGACTAGCTCGAACAGAATCATTGTCGCTTCCCCTTTTCGATTCGGTCGAGCAGTTCTTCGACTTCGCGGATCTCGGCCGCCGATGCTCGGTTTAGGCCCAACAATTCCAATACGAGTTTCCTCACCGAACCGCTGAAGACGCGATCAAGCAGATCGCTCACCATTTGCCTCTGCGTGTCTCGCTCCGCCAACCGAGGGTGAAAAACCTGCGGTTTGCTGGCTTCCTCACGATCGAGCAATCCCTTCTCACACATGATCTGTACAAGCTTGAGGGCCGTGGTATGTCCGACTGCTGACCCGCGGTCTTCTTCTAGCGACAGGCGGATATGGCGCACCGTGCTTGGGCCATCGCGCCAGAGAATTCTGAGAATTGCGAGTTCCGCATTGGTCGGCTTCGGCGACTGACGTTTGTACGGTCTTGGCGGACTCATGAGGGTATTATGACGAAAGTCTTCGTCAAGTCAACGAAAGATTTCGTCAAACTGCGGCTTCGTGTTGACACCTTGGTGTTACAGACATAACATAATGCCGAAATGAATGTACGCACCAGCCGATCACAGACGTGGCTGCTGTTGACGTTAACCCTGCCTACGAAGCGCGCCAGCCAAAGAGTAGAGATCTGGCGAAAGTTGCAGCGGTACGGAACCGTAGCGCTCGGAAATTCGGGCTACCTGCTCCCCAATAACGCCAGTAATGAGGAGAGATTTCAGTGGCTCGCGACATCGATTCGGAAGTACGGGGGCGACGCATCCCTGGTCCATGTCGAGTCGATCGACAACCTCTCGGTGCCTCAACTGATCGGCCGCTTTTCCGAAGCACGCACCAGGGAATATCAGGAGTTGATTCAAGAGGTCGAAGCGTTTTCATCCAAACGTGCCGGAGGCAGGAGTGTTGGTCATCTCAGTCGCTTGCGCAATCGGTTTCAAGAGATCGCGGAGATAGATTTCTTCAACAGCCCCCTGCAAGGGCGTGTCAAAGAATTACTGGAGCGCGCGGGATCTTTGCAAGGACCGAGGGGTGCGATGCAAGCCCGCAAGGTCAACGCGAGAGACTACAAAGGTAGGGTGTGGGTTACTAGACCGAGGCCCGGAGTTGATCGTTGCTCGTCAGCTTGGCTCATTCAACGCTTCATTGACTCCAAAGCACGATTTGCTTTTGCCGCAGAAGATCGAGTGCCGGCCGGCTCCGTTCCGTTCGACATGTTTCACGAAAAAGGCTTCGGCCACCGCGGCGACGACTGCACCTTTGAAACCCTTAAAAGGGAGTTTCAAATCCGCGATCCCAGGGTTGCCGTGATTGGGCAAATGATTCACGATGCAGACCTCTTGGACGACCGCTTTGGTCGCAAAGAGGGTTATGGCGTCGACGAAATACTTAAGGGCTGGGCGCATCAGGGTTTACCCGACGCAAAGCTTTTGGAACGGGGAATGGAGCTGATTGAAGGAATTTACCATGCCCCGCCAAAGTGAGTACGAGACGATTTGAGTTCAAGCGGCCCAAAAAACACGAAGGTCGGGAACCTCGCTTCCATCAATTACACCTACTCCCGGTAGCCGTGAGAGGCAGCCGACGATCATAGTTTGGGAGAGATTCTGATGAACACTGCACCAAGCTCCCTAGTCCTAAGTGACAGAGACAGACGCGTGGAGGTTTCAGGCTTTGTGCTAACCGAAACCTTCCGGCCCGCGGGGCTAGTACTGCCGGCGCACTTCCACGAGCACGCTAACATTGCTCTCACAATAGAAGGAGCCTTTGTGGAAACAGTCGGCGCTGAGCCTTATCAGGTCCATCCCGCAAGCGTGATCTTGCGACCGGCCGGTGAAAAGCACTCCAATCACTACGGGAGCACGGCCGCCCGTTGCTTGATCATCGAGGTTCAACCGGAGCGTTTGGCGTCGATACGGCAGGTGACTGCAATTCTCGACCGTGCCTCGCATGTCGAAGGGGGTTTCGTCTCAAACCTGGCGTTCCGGATATTTCGGGAGTCCCGGCTGCCGGACGCGGTCGCCCCATTTTCGATTGAGGCTCTCATCCTTGAAATGCTAGTTGAGGCCACGCGGGTCCAGTGTTTGGGAGATCGAACGCCTCCAGTCTGGCTTCGGCGTGCGAGGGAGCTCGTGCACGAGCGTTTCCTGGAGACTATCAGTTTGCGCACGATCAGCGATTTGGTTGGCGTGCACCCGGCTCACGTAGCAAAGGTGTTTCGCCGGCAATACGGATGCACGATTGGCGACTATGTTCGAAGATTGCGGGTGGACCATGCCGCGCAGCTATTGGTTCGGTCGGAGCGGAGTCTCAGCGCGATCGCGCTCGCGGCTGGGTTTTACGATCAAAGCCATTTTACCCATCTATTCAAGCTTCGGTTTGGCGTCACGCCCGGCGTCTATCGAGCGAGCTTAAGAACACGACGAACTCTTGTCCCCCGCAAAGTGCCAAGACTTACCCTCTGACTAGCTCCATACAATGAAGGCAAAAATCCTCCAAGACATTGTTTTTTCGTCTGTCTTAGATAGGTTTGGGAGGACGGGTTGATAGCCAGAAAGGCCCTGCTCGCGATTCTGTTTATCAGCGCATTGAGTTGCCTGCTGGGTAGTGGGGTCGCAGCACAACTGGCACCAGCGGCCACGGGCGGCTCGTCCGATGTATCTTGGTCTCTCGCCGCTACTGGTGACACAGTCATCACGCGCCGCGTCTCCGTCTATGAAACCGACCCTGCCTTTAGGAACTTGGTCGCTATAATTCGTCGGGCCGATGCAGGGTTCACCAACCTGGAGATTTCGCTCTTTCGAATGGCGGATTTCACGGGATATCCGCAGGCCGAAAGCGGCGGCATCTGGTTCGTAGGTCCGCCTGAAGCCGCGCAGGATCTCAAGTGGATGGGTTTCAGTCTTTTCAACAGAGCGAACAATCACGCCACCGAATATGGTGTCGAAGGCATGATCGAAACGGACCGTCTCTTGGATTCACTCAGCCTAGTCCACGCCGGCAGCGGCATGAGTTTGGGTGAAGCGACCGAGGCTAGATATCTAGATACGAGCAAGGGGCGCCTAGCGCTGATCGGACTAGCTACCACGTTCACGCCCATGTCAAGGGCCGCTGATGCAAGGCCTGGTGCGAAAGGGCGGCCAGGAATCAACGCATTACGTGTTGATCGAAGTTACGAACTCAATCCGCAAGACATGAAAGAGCTGAGACAGATCATAAGAGATCTCGGAGGGCAGGTTCCAGTACTTGACGACCGTGCCGTTGAATTTGCGGACATCAAGTTCATGCCTGGCAACACTACCAAGCTGGTGGAGAAAGTCAACTTGAGAGATGAAGAGCGGATCTTGCGCTCCGTCCGCAACGCTACGAAACAGGCAGACTTTGTCATCGTCACAAGCCACTCTCACGAGCCGAGTGAAGAAGTGCTAACACCACCTGCTTTCCTGGTGGCGTTCGTTAAGAAATGTATCGATGCAGGGGCTGATGCTTTTATTGTCCACGGTCCACACCAGCTCCGGGGGATCGAGATTTACAAGGGTAAGCCGGTCTTCTACAGCCTCGGCAATTTCATATTTCAGAACGAAACGAGTGACAACCTGCCGTCAGATCTCTACGAACCTTATGCCTTGGGCGAGGAAGCGCTCCCGGCCGACGCCATGAACGCGCGCTATAAGAATGGGACGGTTGGCTTTCCCGCCAGTCCGATATGGTACGAGAGCGTTGTAGCGGTCCCCCACTTCAGGGGGCATGAGCTTAGCGACCTTCGACTCTACCCGATAGAGCTTGGTCAGAAGGCTCCTAGATCCCAACGCGGCACACCGCGGCTGGCGAACGAGGAACTGGCGCGAAAGATTATTCAGCGCCTTGCGACTCTCTCAGGCCCGTTTGGGACGCGGATAACTTTTGAGAGTGGAGTGGGTGTTTGGCGGCGTGAGTAGTACCTAGATCCAAGGCACTCTTCGGCCTGCGTGTTCGAAACTTGGAGTGGCACGGGTCTCGTACGTGTCGCTTTGGGGAAACGAATTGTGCACAAAGCCGGTTCCAAAAACTTTCAGAAAGTCGCTGTCGTAAGCATCATGCTTGCAATAGCGATTAGCCCGGCCGTCTCCGACCAGCAGCTCCAGGAAGGGTCACCGTCAGCATACTCACCGCAACTGCTGCTTGAACTCAAGAAAATCCAGCAAGCCGCTCTCGGGAGTGATTATGCCTTCAAACAGCTTGGTGTCCTGACGAACAAGATCGGTCCACGCCTAAGCGGCTCCGTACAAGCCCAGAGTGCCGTCGACTACGTCGCAAGCGAACTGAAGGGGCTCGGCCTCGATGTGCGATTGGAAAAGATACTTGTGCCGCACTGGATGAGGGGAGAAGAGAAGGCCGAGTTGGTTAAGTTCCCCGGGCAGAAGTCAGGGGCGACCCAAAACGTTATTCTGACGGCGCTGGGTGGAAGCGTGGGAACTCTTCCTAATGGACTGACGGCAGAGGTTGTTGCTGTCGATGACTTCGAAGAGTTGCAAGCATTAGGTCGCGCAGGTGTCGAGGGGAAGATCGTGCTGTTCAATCGACCCTTCGACCAACAAATGGCGGCGCAGGGGTTCGGCCGTGAAGCCTACCGGCAGATAGTCCCGTATCGGATCGGCGGGCCGAGTGCAGCGGCTCGCCTAGGGGCAGTCGCCTCGCTAGTGCGGTCCGCTGGCGGCGCCGATTACCGGCTGCCGCATGCGGGTTTTATCCGATACGAAAAGGATGTACCGGCGATCCCGGCGGCCGCTCTCACTGCTGAAGATGCGGACCTGATCGAAGGTCTGAACAGAGAGGGGACCGTACGCGTGCACCTGACTCTGACGCCACAAATACTCCCGGACGCCGAGACCTTTAACGTCGTCGCCGACCTCAAGGGCAGCGAGCATCCGGAGCAGATTGTTATCGTGTCTGGACACCTTGATTCCTGGGACTTGGGAACCGGTGCGATTGACGACGGAGCGGGGGTAGTCATGGCCATGCAGGCGGTGCAACTACTTCGAAAGCTGAATCTGCACCCGAAGCGCACTATCAGAGTCATCGCATGGATGGGTGAGGAGTACGGAGGGATCGGCGGTAAGGCCTATGCAAAGGATCATGCAACAGAAATCGCCAACCACTTTGCCGCAATCGAGAGTGATCACGGGGCGGGTCATCCGTTGGGCTTTAGCGTCAAAGCCAAGGAAAGCGTACGGCCGCTGGTCGAACCTGTATCGCGGGTCCTGGATAGCTCAGGCGCGGGTCTGATCGCATTCACTGAGGGCATTGAAACAGACATCTCCCCGCTGGCGGATGCCGGGGTGCCATGTTTTGGGCTTTGGCAAGACGACCGGACGTATTTCAACTACCACCACACGGCTGCCGATACATTGGACAAGGTCGCTCCAAGAGAACTCGCAGAGAACGTCGCGATTATGGCGGCACTTGCGTATGCGCTCGCAAACCTGCCACAACCACTTCCGCACTGATGAGGAGGGAAAGGCAATGGAGACGCACCGACGGGAATTCCTTCGTAAGATCTCGGGTGCCGCCGTTGCGTCGGCATCAGTTCTGAACACAGATGTAGGAGCGGCCTTGAGTGATGTCTCGCCTATTGCGGGAACGGAGAGCGATCAGTCGCTTCGTAACTTGAGGGCTCAATTCCCGCTGCTGAACGAACAAGTCAATGGACACCCTCTGGTCTACCTCGACAGCGCCGCTACGACCCAACGTCCACGTGCGGTCCTCGACGCTCTTTCGGGATTCTACCTGCACGACAACGCGAATCCATCGCAGTCGCTTCACTCGCTTGCCCGGCGTTGCGCGACCATGTATGACTCTGCGAGGGGAACAGTTGCGCGGTTCGTGAACGCAAGGAAGTCCGATGAAATCGTATGGACGCGCGGGACAACTGAAGCCATCAATCTGGTTGCAGCTTCATGGGGCGGCGGAAATCTCGGTCCGGGCGATGAGGTCCTCGTCACTGTTTCAGACCATTACTCGAGTCTGGTTCCCTGGCAATTGGCTACCCAGCGGGCCAATGCGACGTTGCGCGTCTTGGACGTTAGTGAGGATGGTCATCTGCGACTCGATCAACTAGACGCTCTCCTGTCGAAACGAACCAAGCTGGTGACGTTCCCGCACGTTTCGAATGTGCTCGGCCGGATCAATCCGGCGAAGGAGATCTGCGAGCGCGCGCATCGCGCTGGGGCGCTGGTGCTGGTCGATGCCGCGCAATCTGTCCCTCACTTCGCGGTGGATGTGCAAGATATAGGTTGCGATTTTCTTGCATTTTCGGGGCACAAGATGTGCGGGCCAATGGGCATCGGGGCCCTATGGGCACGCTGGGAACTTCTCGATGCGATGCCACCATTCCAGGCAGGTAGCAACATGGCACACGACGTCGAGATCGAGTCAGTTCCATCTCACTTTGCTGAAGGTGGGCGAAAATTTGAAGCGGGGACGCCGAACGTACACGGTGCGGTCGGTCTCGCTGCCGCGGTCAACTTTTTGAATTCATTGGACCGCAAGACACTCTGGGCGCGAGAACAACAACTGACGCAATACATCTTGTCGGCCTTCAAAAAGATTAAGGGATTGAGAATCCTGGGTCCGGCCGAACCGAACGAGCGAATATCCGTGTTCTCGTTTGTCGTTGAGAATCGTCAGCCGCTAGAAGTCGTCGGCGAACTGGATACAGTGGGGATAGCAGTGCGCGCCGGGGACCTCGCATCGCTTCCTTTGCTCAAAAGGTTGGGTGTAACGGCGGCCGTCCGTGCCTCTTGTTATATTTACACGTCTACCGAAGAAATCGATCGGTTGGTCGCTGGGCTGCAAGGAAAAAGTCGAGGACTCTAGTAATGAAAAAGAACTCCGTGTCTCGATCGGACGTCTTGGAAATCCTTCAGGAACTGATCCGGACGCCTTCCGTAAATCCGAGCATCGCTCCCCACGAAGCGTGCGGTGAAGAAGCGATTGGCAAGGTGGCTCAACAATGGCTAGAAACAAACGGGGTGAAGAGCTGGCTTGAGGAAGCCGCTCCTGGGCGTCCCAACGTCGTCGCGGAAGTAGGCATCGGCGAAGGGCCAACCATTGTCTTTTGCGCTCACCTCGACACGGTTGGTACGGCAGGCATGACGATTCCGCCGTTCGAGCCGAGGCTCGACGGAAATCGTGTGTACGGTCGCGGCAGCTACGACATGAAGGGTAGCGCCGCGGCGGTGATGGCAGGGGCGGCTGCACTCGCGCGCGAGGACTTTCGGGGCAAAGTCTTGATCGCCCTCGTCGCGGACGAAGAGTACGCCAGCATCGGGGCACAGGATTTCGTAAAGCGGCACAAAGCGGATGCCTGCGTGCTAACCGAGCCAAGCGAGGGCCGGTTGATTCTTGCTCACAAAGGGTTTGTGTGGGCGGAAATCGTAGCTAAGGGACGCGCAGCTCATGGCAGTCGCTGGGACTTGGGGGTCAGCGCCATCGCGAAGATGGCGAAGATAATTTCAGCACTCGAAGAGTTCGACAAGGAACAACTTCGAAAGAGAACTCATCCATTGATAGGTTCTGCGTCCCAGCACTGTTCGCTCATTCGGGGAGGGTCGGGGCTTTCCACCTACGCGGAAGAGTGCACGCTTCAGATTGAGCGACGAACACTGCCAGGCGAAACGCCAGAATCGGTCATGGAAGAATTGGAAAACATAATCCGGTCGACCGGCGAAGTCGGGCAACTTCGAACGATGATGCACCGCCCGCCGCTCACCTGCGATCCGAATGCGACAATTGCGAGTTCTGTGGCGGCCGCAGCAGTGGCCGTAACGGGCCACGCCCCCGAGGTCGCGGGTGTGAGCTACTGGATGGACGCGGCGCTGTTTGCATCTGCGGGTATTCCTACCGTGAACTACGGACCCAGCGGGGCTGGGGCCCACGAGGCTGTGGAGTGGGTTGACATTAATTCGGCCGTAACGACGGCAAACGTCTTGGTGGAGGCCGCACGGACTTTTGGCAACTGAGGCCATCCATCAGGTAGTAGAAGCGGCCAGAGGAGACGATCAAAAGAATTCTGATGCAACGATAGCGGGAAGGCCTAAAGTCCATGAGATACCAATTTCGAGTCACAATAGATTACCCTCGGAGGATCCTAGAACTTGCAACTACGTGACTCATGTAACACGAACCTGGATTGCCGGTATTCATCGGAAGGGGTGTCCCGATGCGATTTCTGTTCCAAGATTTGCGTTACGCGATGCGGCAAACTCGAAAGAGTCCCGGCATAACGCTGGCGATCATTTTTATTCTCGGTCTGGGCATCGCCGCAAACGCAGTAACGTTTACCGTCATGAAGGCGACTCTGCTTCGTCCACTTCCCTACCCAGAGCCGGATCGCCTCGTGCAGCTGTGGAACGCCCGCAACCGGGGAACAGCTTCGCGCTTCGAGTTCTCCTATCCCGATTTTGTGGACTATCGCGATCACAACCAAGTCTTCGAAGCGCTCGACGGTTATTCCTTGCGAACTGTACGGCTTCTCGGTAAGGAGGGCGCGGAAGAGGTTCTCGTTTCTGTATGCGGGGCGCGATTCTTCGATGTGCTGCAAGTGAAGCCGGCGATGGGCCGCCTTTTCTTGCCAGAAGAGGAGGGGCGGCTATCCGCAATCCTGACATACGCTGGCTGGCAGCGCCGCTTTCGAGGAGATCTTCACATCATCGGTAAAGC
>Ga0126381_100010455_pt1 | contig 10449 bp, 6 predicted proteins | sample PanSoiMetPlot_28_FD_96465 | JGI IMG/M metagenome (GOLD analysis project Ga0126381, IMG submission 96465) | Tropical forest soil microbial communities from Panama - MetaG Plot_28 | ecosystem: Environmental > Terrestrial > Soil > Tropical forest > Bulk soil | place: Panama | collected 2016-02-17 | reverse complement strand
CGAAATCATCGAGCCCGGGTACTTTGACCGTACGCGCCGGTATAGCTGGTGCACTGGTGTTCATCGACGAGGTGGCGCACGGACGCACCGGTCAAGATGGGGTGCTCACCTTGCAGCTTGAACCGAAGAGCTACCGCGTACGAGTGGAGAAACCGAACTACCAGTCGCCCCGGGAGCGACGCGTGGATATCGCTAAGGGCGCGTCCCGCGACCTGGCCTTCGAGCTGGTTCCCGTGCGCGCGGAAACCAGCCAGTCGGCGGAACTAGAGTTGCGCGGAGCGCCCCGCGATGTAGAAGTCAGGCTTGCCGGCACTCTGCTGGGGCGAACCGACGGAGCCTCGTCCTTTCGGAAAAGCGTTCTTCCGGGCGAGCAGATCTTAGAGGTAACGAGCGGATCTACGACCCGCCAAATCAAAGAGAACTTAGTCGCAGGACAAACGCTTTCGCTGGAATGGGCGAGCGTTGCTCCGGCTGAGCCCACCAAACCTGAGCCATCCGCCGCTATGATCGAAGACCAGGAGTGGCAGCGCGTCCGTGCCTCGAATCAACCCACCGACATTGAAGCGTTTCTTAAGAAATATCCGGGCAGCACTCATGTTCCTGACGCCCAACTTCTGCTAGAGGAACTAGCTTGGGCTGAGACCAATCACAACGATCTAGCTTCACTCGAAAACTATCTGGCGCGGTTTCCAGCCGGCCGAAATCGAGGAGAAGCATCCACGCGGATCGACGATATTCAGTGGTCGCAGGTGGACAAAAAAGACCGCGCCGCGCTCGTCACCTTCCTCGGCGGACACCCCAACAGCATGCATCGTCAAGACGCGCAGCGAGCGCTCGAACAAATTGCCACGCAAGAGTCCGAAAAACAAGTTCTCTTAAAGCCCTTGGACCTTTTCAACGCTGCCTTTGAACGCCAGCGTCCGCACGAACTGAAAGAGGTGTGGCCGAGCGCCAGCGAGCGATATCTCGACGCCCTGCGCCCGCGCGCTGGATATAGATTCGTCTTGCGGCTCCAGGCCAACGCCGAACCTGTCGTTTCCGGTAGCACAGCCCAAGTGCTCTGCGATCTGTTTTCTGATACCACCGAGCCCGGTGGGCAAAACAAACAGAATAAGAAGCGGGTAAGGGTGTCGCTTTACAAAGACGGCGATCGCTGGCTGATTCGCGATCCTTTTGGCCAGGAATAAGAATACTCGACAGCTTCCTAGAAGGTGTAACTCAAACCCAGCAGCGGAACTGGCCGAGACTTGAGACCGTTGCTGTCGAATCGCACCAATAGATTCACTGTAGCTACGAGGTTACCGGCAATACGCGCCTTGTAACCGAAGGCTCCACTATATTGCCCAAAGGAAACACGCCCGGCGCTCACGAACCCGGTTGCGGTTACGTTCGTGGCGGTGCCGTTGCCAGACTGCACGGCGGGCACGTTCGGTACCGACCGGATCACCATATCAGGAATGCCGTGAATCCAGCCGATCTGATTACCTAGAATGTCAACTATCACGGTATTGCGTCGTCCCAAGGCCAACTCCGTACCTATCGCCCAAGAAAACACATCCGGAAGATAATCCTTGGTGGTGGTCAGCGGCTGGCCGAAAATCGTGGGTGAGGTTGAGACTTGTGAGGGGATAAGTTGTCCTCCGAGAATGCTCTTGCCGGCGATTTGCCAGCCAACATTGATATGAGGCGAAAACACCAGCCAATCTTTCCAGGGCTTGGTATAAAGCGACACGGCCAAAAACGGTCTGACTGAGGTGGTGCCGGTCCCGAGGAAATTTTTCTCATCCCCACTCGGCAGCCGCAAGTCGGTTCCCACGCCGACCACCAGGTTCTGTCGCTCTAGCACCGTGCCCTTGAAGCGCAGCAGGATATCTCCAAACCCGGTTTTCGAAAGGCTGGAACTATTCACCTCCTGAAGTAGAAGGCCGGCGGCGTTCGGCACACCGCTAGCGTTTTGCGGCGGAACCCCCGCGGTGAATGTGTCCACGCACCAGCAATTCCCCTGACCGCTGCCGTTGCCATAATTGGCGTTAATATTCCCGGCGGTGTTGTTGAAGCCATTTCCCACATAAATTTGCGCGTTGTAGGTGTGCGCCGAAATAGCCGAATGAATGATCGGCAATCCCACCGACACGTCGAAACGGTTGGTCACCCCATAGGTTAGAAACGCAACGTTCTGCGAAAGTCGAACGTCCATACCGATATTCGATGTCAGGGGAAAGGATTTCAAGATGTTGCCGCCTAAGGTGACATTGGAGCTGTCGCTGGCTAGGTCGAGCAGCGGGAGCGGCTTAAGCGACTTGCCGTTGAAGGAGGTGAAATCAAAGCTCTGGTTCGAGAATCCGACGTAAAACCGATGCTTGCCTATGGTCTCGGCGCGTTCGGTGAAGATCGGGCCAAGCGTGCTACTAGAGGGGAGTTCGGCTCCGGTAGCCGGATCAAGTTTGGTGATCACGCCCGACGCGGGCGAGGCCAAGGGAATCACCGAAAGCGCGGTTGCGATGCTTACATTCAGCGAGCTGGTAAGTCCCACAATCGAGTGCGGACCAGCCGAGGTCGTGAAGTTCTTGGGGTTGTTGAGATTGGAGCAATTGAAGCAATTGTCGAGAGCGACCGGGGACGCCCCATTATAGGTGTACACACTAGGGAATTGTCCGTTGGGGAGGGTGGCGGAATACATCAAGGCTCGATATAAATCTGGAGTTTGTGATTGCGCTCTAGCGAGTGGTGCCAGCAAAATTACTAGTCCTAGAAAAACAGCTCTCGTTTTCAACAAGTTCACCCCCCCAAATCTTGCAACCGAACTCTTCCTTAATGGTTATCGGTCAAGCGCGCGAAAAAGTGCACTGTATCGGCAAGTATGGCCTAGTACGGCGGGCGTTTGCCATCAGTGACTTGCCCACGAATTACGGCCCGGCGACGGCAAAGCATACTCAGCATTAGGAGAGTAAGTCAAGCAAATCGCACGATGGTCATCACAATGTCAAATGTTTTGCGACTTCCCCTTCATTGACTGAAAGCGCAGAAGAGTTCAACGCTCGCACAGCAACATGTAGTGACGGCAGGCCTTTGCTCGTTTCAAAGGCAATTCTTGCGGTTCTCGAAAGCTGCTTCGATCAGCATTTCCGCTAAGGAATTACGGTGCCACTGGACCTCAATTGAGCTTTAAGCGTACGGCTTGAGCCAATTTGCATTGCTCGTGATCAAACGAGTCGACATACTCGACTCCGAGTCCGAGAGCCGCTGCCACGTGCAAAAGATCTGCCGTGCGCTTACCAAGTCTCGAGCTGGTGGTCGCCGCCAAGTGGGTTTCCTTGGAAGATTGGACCCTCTCGGCAACAGCAACTGAGTTTGAATCTAGGCTATAAAGCGAAATGAGAAAAGCTCGTGTCGAGGTAGCCCTCAATAGCGGGTCCGATCTCGGGCGATGAGTTCCGCTCCACTAATCTCGAGCGGTTATAGCGGAGGTCGCGAATCGAAGCTTTTTCCATTGGTGACATATTTAGCATCACATTTGGGCGGCGCAATCCCGCGGGGGCGTGCAACTTCGAATGTCCCACCCCGACCGTATCGAGCGCCCAATTTCAGGAAATTCCCCCCGCTACTGACGCGTGGCCTGCCGGGTTCGATCAGGGCGCTTCGATCAGCTCCATCTTGCCGTCGCGAGTGCGATGAAGAATCATGAGCTTGCCCTTGGGGTCGCGGAATACAAACACGTCGCGGTCGCGAAAGTGCGCTTCTTTAATGGCTTCTTCAACGGTCATTGGGCGAATGGCGACGGCTTCGTCGGAGCGCACCAAATGCACTTCGGTCGACCGAGCAAGGGAAGGAAACTTATGCACCACGATCGAGACCGATGCCGACGCGGCAGAGGCTCGGGGAGCTGGTTCTGATGTCCCTCGACCGTTCCACTTGCCGTGATGCCGGCGCTTCTTGGTAATGATGCGGGTTTTGTTTTTGAGCGCCTGTTTCTCCAGATGTTCCAAGGCTTCGCCGATGGCCACATTCATGTCACTGGCTTGGGCAAGACCGACTAACTGCCCAATGCGCGAAGCGATGGTGATTTCCGCTTTATGGCGGTGCTTCTCTACTGCCAGGACAACCTTGGTCTCGAAGCGGTCGCGCAAAATTTTGCGGATCTTGCTTAGACCTGCTTCTACCGTCTTGCGGTTTTGAGAGGTGACTACATAGTGCCTGCCCGTGTATTCGACGTTCATGAAACCTCCGGAGCAAAAGGACAACCGGCACGGCTAGACAGCGGGTATTTCCAATGAACGGGGGATGGATCCCGGCTTGCTATTTGGGAAGCCTTATTTTTTTACTCTTCTTTGGTGCGTACTGGGAATTTTCATGTCTTCCCGGTACTTGGCCACGGTACGTCGGGTTACTTGAATTCCTTGCGACTGCAAGATGCGCGTGATTTGCTCATCGGTGAGCGGCTTGGACGGATCTTCCTCTTCAATCAACTTCTTTACTCGGCGCTTCAGGATCAGTAGCGACGTATTTCCGCCCTCGGGTCCGTTGACGCTCTCGCTGAAGAAGTACCGCAATTCGAATACGCCCTGGGGGGTGTGGGCATACTTGTTGGCCACGGCACGGCTGACCGTCGAAGGATGCACTCCAATCTCTTCCGCTACTTCTTTGATCATCATCGGCTTCAGCTCGTCGATGCCTTTCTCCAAGAAATCCCGCTGCCGGCTGACGATCGTATAGCAGACTTTCATGATCGTCTGCTTGCGCTGCTCGATGTTTTTGATGAGCTGAATCGCGCTCTTAAAGCGTTCCTTTACATAATTTCGCGTATCTCTGTCGTTTCCTTCCCTGCTGAGCAAGCGTCGATAGGCCGGATTCAGGCGCAGCGTGGGCACGTCGTCATCGTTCATGACGACTGTCCACTCGTCCCCATGCTTCACGAAAGCAACATCGGGCTCGATCAGCCTAGGTTGCACCTTGTTATAGCGCAGGCCGGGGCGCGGGTCGAGGGTACGGATATAGTCGAGCGCCACCGGAATGGCGTCAATGGGACGGCCAATGGCTCGGGCGATTTCCTTGTACTGCTTGTTCTGCAAGGCACGCAGATGCTGATCCACGATGGCGATGGCATCGGCAAGCACTTGACCGGCGCCATTTTCGGGTTTACCCAGCTGACCCTGATGGTGGCGGAGCTGATACAGCAGGCATTCGCGAACATCGCGGCATGCTACCCCGGGAGGATCCAATTGGCGGACAATCTCGATCGCCTCGAGCAAATCTTCGCGAGTAAAACTTGGTTGCAGCAATGGCCCCGCGCCACTTGCCGGCTGGGAAGCGGGTTTCTGCTCGACGGCTGCCGTCTCCACCGCGGCGGCCGATGCTTGCGCCGATTCCTGATAGGAAGCGGAACTTCGAACAATGTCTGAGTCAAAACCATTCGACCCTATCTCGCCGCTAGAAACGGGTCCGTCTGCGGCCTGGTTATCGAGTTCCGTCGAACCCAGCCCGAGCGCCGCCGCTTCTATCACCACGTTTTCCGACTTTGCGGCATCAATCTCGGGAGAGGCTGCGGGAACCAGGCCTAGCAGTTCCTCATCGCTCGCGATCAGATATCCGTCTTCGTTCAAATTCCCAATAACCAGCTCGGCAGCTTGGCGCACGGCGGGACGAGTAGGGATGGAACCCAGCTGCCATAGCAGGTGGTCGGTTAAGGTGCTCGGCTTCGACAGGAAATTCTCAAACGAAGGACGCTCAATTTCTTCAAAGTCGCTTGGGCTGCGGAATCCAGGATCAAGGTAATCTTTAAAGAAAGACCCGAAGTCAATCTCCTCAAAAGAGTCTTTTTTATCGCTAGTGGTCTGAGGAGCTTCTTCGACGCTTGCGCTTGCCCTCTCCCGCTCCTCTTCCCGCCGACCCACCTCGTCGATCAAAGGAACGGTGTCTTCCAGTTCCTCGAGCACCGGATTCTCTACCATCTCGGCGTTGATCATGTCCTTGAGCTCCAGCTTATTGAGCGCCAGCACGCTGACCATCTGCACCAGACCCGGTGTGAGGATCTGCCTCTGGGAGACCTTCAAATGCAATTTTGGCTGCAACAACACCATAGTCTTAGTTCTCTGAACCCATCTCAGACGAGTGAAAAACTCTCTCCCAAGTACACCCTTCTCACTTCCGAGTCGCTTCCCAGCTCTTCTGGGGTTCCGTGACGAAAGATCTTGCCTTCATTAATGATGTAGGCCCGATCGGTTACCGACAGGGTCTCGCGCACATTGTGGTCGGTGATGAGCACCCCGATACCAGAGGCTTTCATATTGCTGATGATTTTTTGCAAATCCAGAACCGCAATCGGATCAATTCCGGAAAACGGCTCATCCAGCAGAATGAATCGGGGATTGATCGAAAGCGAGCGCGCAATCTCCACTCTCCTCCGCTCCCCTCCCGAAAGCGCATAGCCCCGGTTGCCTCGAATATGCTCGAGACCTAACTGATCAATCAGCTGTTCCATGGTCTCCCGTCGCTCATGCCAAGAAGTAGGCTGTGCCTCCAGAACGGCGAGAATGTTTTCCTCGACCGTCAGTTTTCGGAACACCGATGCTTCTTGGGGGAGATAACTGATTCCGAACTCCCGCGCCCGGCGGTACATCGGCACGAGAGTAATCTCTTCCTCGTTCACCAGGATACGGCCCGCATCCGGAGGAATCAGGCCTACGATGGTGTAAAACGTCGTGGTCTTGCCCGCGCCATTAGGTCCAAGCAAACCAACAACTTCGCCCTGGCTGACACTGAGACTAACGCCGTTTACGACCTGTCGGCCGCGATAGGATTTACATACGTCTTCGGCGGCCAGTATTTGCATTTAACGTACCACTCGGGTGTGAGTCACGGCTGGCAAACGGCTGTCCCCTTCCACGACGACCCTATCATCGCGTCTAAAATAAGTCAACGAAACCCCGGTAATCTTGCCATGTTCGGCATCAAAAATGCTGGGCATTCCGCCGCTTAAGACGAACTTTTGGTCGGCGGCAGTGTAGGTGAGCTGTTCTCCTGCCGCACGGCGGCTGGACTGGGTAATCCGAACCGAACCGGTGGCGACGATACGATCGAGCTGTGCCGGCCCGTCTCCCACCCGCGCCTCGGGCTTTCCGTCCCGGGGCAAGAGGAACACATTCATATTGTCGGCTGCAATAGTTAGATCCGAGCCCTGAACTAGCACGCCGCCTTCAAAATGAGCCTGTCGTTCCCCATCGCGATAAACCAGGCGGCTGGACGTGACTCGAACCGGGCTCGGATTGCCGCGCCGGTCGATCTCAGCCAGCATGGTTGAGACCTTTTGTTCAGGGCTCGAGTCCGCTATCAGAGTGCGCTGGTCTTTTTCCAACCGAATGCTGGGGGCTTCGACCAGGTTAGCGTCCTGCCAGAGGCGAACATTGCCGGTATACAGGGCGACACCGGAATCTCGCTCGACGCGAACCATACGCGCAGTAACGTGCACGGGACTGGATCCCGCAAGAAGAGCTCCTCCCGCCTGGGGCTTCCAATCGCTATACGTGGTCTTAACGTCTCCTTCGCCGCCGCCCTCACCAGTTTGGCGATTCAGGCGAACTATTTGCGCGGTGGTGGTCATTGCTGCCTCAACGATGCGCGGCGATCCGCTAAGAACCTCAACCTGGTCCGAAGACGTATAACGAGCGCGGTCCGCAAAAGCCTGTTCGGTTCCCGAACTATAAGCAAAATGACCTTGCTGGAGTAGACTCTCGATCCCGCTTCCCGGACGAAAGTATGCATCGATGATGTCGCTCGTGCTGACAGCCTGCGGCGCGTCAGGGCCGCTTTTTCCGCCGGCGGTCGTGACCACCCGCGCATGCGATTCGCCGTGGACCGACGAGAGTTGTCCGAGCGCGCTAAAGCTGGCGGTAAATTTATCCGCTGTGACCCGGGTTAGAGGGCCTGACTTCGAAGTTGCGGGAGAGAGCGTAATCTCGGGCGGTCCAACGGTTTCGGCACGCGACAGCCGGTCGGCGTCGGCGAGAAAGAACTCCATCCCCGGGGAGCTAACTTCTGTCTCTTCGGCTGTGGAGGCGCCGGGCCGCGGGTGCTCGGTGAGCTTTACTCCTCCATCCGAGGAGATCTTGCTCAGGCGATTCTCGTCGTCAAAGCCGAGTACGGCTCGCGCGGCCGAAGCTTCCGCCGACTCGGGTCCTTCGGTGCGCAGGTTAACTTGGCCGGAAAACACCGCCCGCTCGACTTCGCTGTCGATGCGCATATTGACTTCGAGTTTCTCGGCGGAAACGGTGAGGGCAGGACTAGCCAGCGAGTGAATCCTGACATGGCCTACGGCAAGCACGTGGTCGAGCGCATTGTCGTCGCGCAGGAAAAGGCTGATCTCGTCGGCTTGGGCGTGGCGCTCGACAGAATCTGCACGCCCGTCGCGGAGTACGATTTCCCGCGGGCTCTTCTCGAGCATGGCTTCGCGCGCCAGAACGGTAGCCGGCGTGGTTCCATTCCAGTGGATTCGCACTTGAGAAAGCAGCTTCAAGGTTCCGGTTTTGGCAATGTATTCGGCGCCTACGGCCGAACCATTCGCCTGAGGCACGCTGAATTCCACCGCCGCCGGAGTCCACCCGTTGCCCGTTTTCTGATTAAATACCAGGTCAGTGGTACGAAGGTGGAGTGGGTTTTTGAGCTCTTTGGGCGGCGCCTGGTCGGGGTTCAGGATGCCCTGGGGATTTGACTCGAGATCGATCGACACTTCCCCCTTGCTCTTCACATCTCCCGACTGCTGGTCATATTCGAAATCGCTGCCGTACACCTGATCAAATCGCGAGGAGTCGCGGCCGTATAAGGTAATGCTCACATCGTGCAGCTCCGCCCTGCCTCCCTGCTTAAATTGCACCGCCTTTGAGGCTTGTAATTTGAAAATGGTCCTGCCCTGCTGGGAGCTCGACAATGTGAACCCTTGCGCACTCTGCTGGATCTCGATGCTGATCTTACCCGGCACTTGTCTGAGGGCATTCTCTACCCGGCGGCGAGCATAGAAGTAGACACCGGCCACGGAGGCGCAGACCAAGATCAAGGCGGCCACAAACCAGCGTCGCAGTTGATGGACGGAGATTGCCACTCAGATCAGTGTAATCGGAGAAAGCGAGAGCCCCAAAACCACAATGCGCTTAAATACCAGAGCGTCGCGACTCAGGCAGGATCTCGTCGAGAAATTGCGGGGAGAAGTGCTTTGCCAGTCGTCTGGCCGCGTCCATGGGTGTGTTTTCACTGCGCAGCAGAAGAATCTGCAGCTCACGGTTCTGTGACCAGATGGGATGGGCGCTGATGATTTCGAAGAGGATGGGTTGAGCGTTCCTCCTCGTCAACGCCGTCGTCAACGATGTTTCGCGAAGACGAGAGTTGCCGAGCGCTGCCGAAAGTACGCGCGCATCGCTATCGCCGAGCAGGCCCGCGACCACTCGTGCCGATGCCCGCCTGGCGAGCGAAATTCTTTCGCCTAGGGTCAGGGATTCCAGGCGCACGAGAATTTGCTCCTCCGCGGCTCGCTTCAAATCGGCGGCAACCTGGGGCGTGAGCGCCACTTTGACGAGATCGAAGGTAAACATCCCGCGCAAGAGCGGAAACAACACATGCCGTGGGGCGCGGGGATGAACCAGAAGCGCGAATTGCAGCTTGCGACTCTTCTGAGCAATTCCACTTCGTGCTATCGCTGCCAAAATTTCCGCGCCCGAATTGCTTTCCTTGATAAGAGCCAGCGCCTCCTCCTCGCCCATATCTCGATTGCCGGGCGGCTCCGGCCGGGAGACAACGCTGGCGGCCTGGTTTGCTCGATCGCGCGACTTTTCTTCGGTTTTCAAACGCAAAGTTGCGAACCCTCGGGCTCCGAAAAAAGTACCGACTATCTGCCTCAGGAGCTTCGCCGGGCGGCTTCAGCGAAGCTCCGCCGAGCACGATTCAGCGCTCCCACTGCGGGATCGATAGCTGTCCCAAGAAACTCGACCGCCGGCCTGAGAGAGCCTAACTGGCGATGGAACGACTCGGTCACTTGCCGGCTGCTCGCGAAGACGCCGCCATGGGCGGCCACGCGCACATGGTCCGTGTCGTGAAACAATCTTCGCGTCACCTCCTCGGCCATCTTCGCCAGTTCTCCGCCGGCGCGACAGAGGACCTCAGCCGCCCGGGAATCGCCTTCGGCGGCGGCCGCGAGCACCGTGGGGAACAAGGACGCAAAATCCGGGGGCGGGCTGGCATTCGAACGCGCGATCAACTCATCGACCGAGCTCGCGTCAAGCTGCGCCATCAATCCTTCGAGCAGGCGTGAATCTTCTCCCCGGGCGTGGGTGGCAAGAGCCGCGCCAATCGCGGCTACACCGATCCAATAACCGGAACCTTCATCGGATACCACACTTCCCCAACCCCCGGCCCGCGCCGTCTCTCCCGCGGAGTTCCGGCCATAGGCAATCGAACCCGTGCCGG
>Ga0126381_100010454_pt1 | contig 10449 bp, 12 predicted proteins | sample PanSoiMetPlot_28_FD_96465 | JGI IMG/M metagenome (GOLD analysis project Ga0126381, IMG submission 96465) | Tropical forest soil microbial communities from Panama - MetaG Plot_28 | ecosystem: Environmental > Terrestrial > Soil > Tropical forest > Bulk soil | place: Panama | collected 2016-02-17 | reverse complement strand
TTAATGCAAAGATCAAAGACGTCGAGCCTGTAAGTGAGGTTCAACGGCTTGTTTACCTGGCCTATGGCCACCTTCTCATGGAAGAGTATGATCAGGCGCGGTCGGTCCTCCTCGAAGCAGTACAGTTCAGGAGCGCCGTCGAGGACCCTGAAACGGTCGCTTTTCTCCTCACTTCTCTTGAATCTACTTGGATATTTAGGGAGCAGTTCGAGGATGGAATAGCGTTTTTCTCCGACTATATAAGCCGCTATTCGAGAGATTTTGCGGCGTACCGCGGACGCGGTGGAGTTCTTTGGTATTCGGGTCGGCTTCATGAAGCGATCGAAGATTATTCGCGCTCTTTAGAATTGAAGCCAGTGGACATCATGACGCTATCCGGTCGCGGACAGGTTTTCGCCGAATTGGGAAATCACGCAAAAGCAATGGAAGATCTAGATCTGGCATTGGAAAGTCTAAGAGCTACTCCCAAGCCAGATCCTGGTTGGGCTCGCTGGTACGAACAGATTGAAGCGTTTGTCCACAATGGACGCGGCTTTGCCCTCGGTGGCCTTGGCGAAATCGAGCGCGCAATGGATGAATTTCAACTATCCATAGAGATGAGCCCGGAGAATGCCTGGGTGTATCACAACCGAGGGCGCGTTAACGATTCGGCGGGTAACCTTGAACGAGCAATAGAGGATTACGAAAAGGCTCTTGAAAAAAGAAAGCCGCCATTGAACCCATTGAGAAAAGAGCACGTGCGGCTAAGACTTGCCCAGTTGGGTTTGCACGCAAAGTAATCTTCTTTTCCTTCTCTACCTCTTTATAGAGTTTTTCGAGTTTCTTTTTGATTTTTGCCCCGTCTTCCGCGTGCGGATACAGATCGAGGTAGCGCTGGTAGGACTTGATGGCTTGCTTCTTCTGCCCCTTTTTCTCTTGGGCTTCGCCAAGATAGCGGAAGGGAATTGCGTAGCCTGGCTTGGCCTCAATGGCGTCCTGAAAACGGTCGATGGCGGCATCATAATCGCCTTTGTGCATGTAGTGCTCGCCGACCTCGATGTCCTTTTCCGCGCGCAAAGGGTCCCACTGCGGCTGATCGGGAGCATTTTTCGTCGCCGAATCCTTGTTGGCAGAGTCTTTGCCCGATTTGTCTGTCTTTTTGGCAGGTTCGGGGCCTGAAGTGTCCGGTGGCTTCGAAGAAGATTCCTGCTGCGGATCCTGTGCGCGTAGCGGCGCAGCTAAAATCACCAAGACGCCAAACGCCGCAAGCGAGAAACTAAGCTTCATAAGTCGTGCGCGAAACACGGCGCTCTCCCTGTCTTTCGATTCACTCTAGTATGATGGAAGTTGTACCGCGAAGACAAAACCATGACGAAAAGATGCGATTTTCAATCGATTCGGCAGAATGCGACATGGTGTCCGTCTTCTTTACTTAGAACTAAGAGCTTATAACTGACAACCGCTTCTCCGATGGACCCTCGCGAAAAAGCCGCACAGCTTCCCGAAAGCCCCGGCGCCTATCTTTTTAAAGATGCCGGCGGAGCGGTGATCTATGTCGGCAAAGCACGCAACCTGCGCAGCCGCGTGCGGTCGTATTTCACAGAGTCGCGTTCGGTTGACGCCAAGACCGGCTCGCTGGCGCGCGAAATTGCCGATCTCGAAACCATCCTCGTCGGCAATGAACGCGAAGCGCTGGCGCTCGAACACAACCTCATCAAAAAGTACCGCCCGAAATTCAATGTCCTCCTGCGCGACGACAAGACCTATCCCTACATCAAGCTCACCGCCGCCGAAAAATATCCGCGCGTGTACTTCACGCGAAGCATCAAGAAGGACGGCTCGCTCTATTTCGGCCCGTATTTCCCGGCAGGCTTGGCGCGTCGAATCCTCCACTTCATCCACAAACGCTTTATGGTCCCCTCGTGCAACGTGGACCTCACACGCAGCCATCCTCGCCCCTGCCTGCAGTACTACATCAAGCGCTGCCTCGGTCCCTGCGTCGCGGGATTCACCACGGATGAGCGCTACACCGAGGCGGCCCGTGATGCGCGCATGTTCCTCGAAGGCCGCCGCCACGATCTGATGAAGAGCCTCGAAGAGCGAATGACAGCGGCCGCCGACAAGGAATTGTTCGAACAAGCGGCCGCCTATCGCGATTTGCTTCGCACGCTCGAAGACATCGAAGAGCGGCAGCGAATCGCTGCCGCCCAAGGCGATGACACCGACGTTTTCGCCTACTACGCCGAGCCGCCACTAGTCGCCGCGAATCTCTTCCACCTTCGCGGTGGGCGCGTTGTGGACCGACGCGAATTTTATTGGGAAGACCTCGAAGAGTTCGATCCCAAAGAGTTCGTTCCATCACTTCTGAAGCAGCTCTATCTTGAAGCCGAGTATTTGCCCAAAGCCATTCACGTTTCCGAAGATTTCGAGGAGCGCGCCCTGCTCGAAGAAATGCTCACGGAGCGTGCAGAACACAAAGTCGAAATTTGTACCCCGCAGCGGGGCTCCAAGCGCGCCTTTCTCGATTTGGTGGAGAACAACGCCAAGCATTCTTTCGTGCAGCGTTTCCGCGTTCTGAAGCCGACCTCCAAAGCCATCGGCGAAGCGCTGCAAAATACTCTGAACTTGCTCGAAGAACCCAAGCGTATCGAGAGTTTCGACATTTCGCACATTCAGGGAACGGACACCGTTGCATCCATGGTCGTGTGGGAAAACGGTCGCATGAAAAAATCCGACTACCGCAAGTTCATCATTCGCGGCGACAACGGCGGCGGAGGCGCGGGCAACGGCGCTCTGCCCCGGCTAAACGACGATTTCTCCAGCATGCACGAAGCCGTAACGCGCCGATACCGGCGTTTGCAGGAAGAAAAGAAAGAATTGCCAAGCCTCATCCTCATCGACGGCGGCATAGGTCAATTGCATGCCGCGGCTCAGGCGCTCGAATCGCTCCAAGTCATCAATCAACCGGTGGCCAGCATCGCCAAAAAAGAAGAAATCCTCTTCGTCCTCGGCCAGGAGGACGAACCAATCGTTCTCGAACACCATTCCCCGGTTTTGCACCTAATCCAGCAAATCCGCGACGAAACACACCGGTTTGCCGTCACTTTTCATCGCCAGCGCCGCGGCAAGCGGCAAACACAGAGCGCCCTCAATGAGATTCCTGGTGTTGGGCCAAAGACTGCCCAAAAATTGCTCAAGGAGTTTGGAAGCGTCGCCAATATCCAGAGAGCGGGCCTCGAAAAACTGAGTGCCGTCATTTCGCGAAAAAGCGCCGAAAAAATTCTCGCTGGTCTCGAGCATCCCGCGGAAGATTCGAACCGGCTAGATCCTTCGAACAGTCCTTAACCGTTTCGAATCCACAATGCCGGTTAGCGGCCATTGCAGCCGCTCCTTTGCTGTGCTACGGTGTCCTTGAGTCTTCTGGAGGTTGTCATGGCGGACAACGTAGGTTCCAAGGTGACGTATTTCATTGTGGGTCTTGGTGTTGGCGCGCTGTTGGGCGTTCTTTTTGCGCCGAAAGCCGGCGAAGAAACGCGCGATTATCTTACAAAGAAAGCTGACGAGGGCAAGGAGTACGCGCAGCGCAAAGCGCGCGAACTCCGTGAGCGCGCCGATGACCTGATTGAGCGCGGCAAAGAGGTGGCCACGCGCCAGAAGGATTCTATTGTGGCGGCGGTGGAAGGCGCGCAAGAGGCCTATCGCCGACAGGCTAAGTCGTAACGGGCTGAGCCGGGGTCGTGCCCTGATTCGAATGCGGCTGGATCGCCTCTGGTAACGAGGCGGACGGAGTTGCGTATGCAGGTGTGGCTCGAAATCTTCAGCATTGTCGCGGCGCTCGCCCTGGTCGTGCAGGTAGTGATCCTGACGGTGCTGCTTTTCCAGATGCGCCGCACCACCGACAACATAAACCGACTGGTCACGGAAATGCAGTCGCGTATGGGTCCGATCCTAACGCGGGTGCAAATTCTTCTCGACGACACGCAGCCAAAAATCGCCAGCATGGTGAACGACGCCTCTCACATGGTGTATCTGGCGCGCGGGCAGGCGCAGAAAGTGGACCGCGTGTTCACCGAAGCGGCGGACCGCATGCGCGGGCAGCTGGTCCACATGGACCGCATTTTGAGCGCTGCGCTGGAATCGGTGGAAGAAGCCGGTTTGAATTTCAAACATAGTTTCTGGGCGCCCATGCAAAAAGCTTCCGCACTGTTGCAGGGAATCAAGGTTGGCATTGATCTTCTGCGCTCGCGGCGCCGCGGCTCAGACGGGCGTTCCGATCGCCGGCGCGGCGATGAACCTCCTCGCGAAACTCAGGAGGAAGAGCTCTTCATTTAGTTGTAAGTCATAAGTTTTCCGTTATCAGTAAAACTCCAGAAACCCTGCGGTTAACGCCTCGATTTCCTTTGACTATGGGCCCGCTGGCTATGCCGCTCTGGTTAACCTTTCCGTCCGAGTGTCGCTTGGCCTCGGCTGCCTTCTAATCAAGCTCAACGCTTGTCCTTCTCACATTCGCGGAGAATGCTTTCCCTCTTGTCCACAAATCTCTTCAGCGGATCCATGCGCCGGCGAGGACACGGTCGGCGTCGTAAAAGACGGCCGCCTGGCCGGGCGTGATGGCGCGTTGCGGAGCATCGAAGGTGACTCGTGCGCGGGTCTCGTCCAGAGGATCGACGGTTGCAGGGGCGGGTTCATGCTTGTGTCGGATCTTGACGGTCGCGCGAAAGGGTTCTGACGGCCGCGCAATGGAAACCCAATTCACGCTTTCGACCTCGAACGTCTGCTTGCGGAGAGCTTCGTCTTCCCCGACGACGATGCGGTTCTTTTGCGGATCAATCGAAAGCACATAGAGCGGTTTCCCCGCAGCAAAACCGAGGCCCTTGCGCTGGCCAATCGTGAAATTGTGAACGCCGTTGTGGCGGCCAATGACTTCACCGTCTTCGTTGACGATTTCGCCATCGGCGTCGTTGAGAGCCGTTCCGCGTTCACTCGAATAAGCGTGGATGAATTGCACGTAGTTCCCGTTGGGCACGAAGCAAAGCTCCATGCTGTCGGGCTTTTCGGCCACTGGAAGATTCACGCGGCGGGCTAGGACGCGGACTTCATCCTTGGTGAGTTCACCCAAAGGGAATTCGCTGCGCGAAAGCTGTTGCTGAGTAAGTCCCCACAAAAAATAAGACTGGTCCTTGCTGTCATCGCGCGCGCGCAGCAACTCCCATCGCTGCGTCGCGTCATTTTTCTGAATGCGTGCGTAATGGCCGGTGGCGAGACGTTCCGCGCCGATTTGGCGCGCCATGCGCAGGAGCGGCTCGAACTTCACGTCCGTATTGCAATTTGTGCAGGCAATCGGCGTGCGACCGGCGAGGTATTGATCCACGAAAGGACGCACCACGCGCGACTCGAATTGTTCCTCGAAATTCACGACGTAATGCGGAAAATTCAGGTGGCGCGCGACGGCCTTTGCGTCGTAGACGTCGTCGAGCGAACAGCAGCGATGCTGCGCAGGGCCGTCGCCTTGCAATTCTGGCAGGCGGCGCTGGTTCCAGAGCTGCATGGTGAGGCCAACGACGGGGCGCCCTTGCTGCTGGAGTACCGCGGCGACAGTGGAGGAGTCGACGCCGCCGGACATGGCGACGGCGACGAGGCCGGGGTCCGTTTCAGTGCGCTTGGGAAGCGTGTCGAATTGGGTTGCAGCATTCATCGCGTCAATTTCATTGTAACGGATTCAGCCTGCAGGCCGTGGAAAAGGGATCTCTCAACACAGAGTTCACAGAGGGCACAGAGAAAAGAAGCAAAACGCAGGGACCCAGAGAGCGCAGAGGAAGGAGAAATAAAAACGAGAAAGAGAAAGAGAAGAACGAAAAAAGGAGCTTCGTCATTGGGCGACGGCCTTGTGATAAGTCGGCGAGAGCTGGCGGAGTTGGGCGACGGCTGCCGGGACGACTTGCAAGGCGAAATCGATGTCGGCCTGCGTGGTGTGGCGGCCGAGGCTGAAGCGCAGGCTGGCGCGCGCTTCTTCGGCTGGCAAGCCGATGGCGGTGAGCACGTGTGAGGGCTCGACGGCGCCGGAGGAGCAGGCTGCGCCGGTGGAGCATGCGAGACCCTTGAGATCGAGAGCGATAAGGAGTGCTTCGCCTTCAACGCCGGGGAAAACGAGATTCGCAGTATTTGGTGTGCGGGGAGCGCGAGCGGCATTGATCCGCGAATGGGGCACGCGATGGAGCAAGCCATGTTCGAGCCGATCGCGGAGTGTGCTTAGGCGCTTGGCGTCGTTCGCGAGCGTTTGGCGCGCAATTTCGGCGGCTTTGCCGAGGCCGACAATGCCAGCGACATTTTCCGTGCCGGGACGCATGCCGCGCTGATGGTGGCCGCCATAGAGAAGCTGCTTCAGGCGGGTCCCGCCGCGAACGTAGAGCGCGCCGACACCCTTGGGCGCATAGAGTTTGTGGCCGGAAAGGGAGAGCGAGTCGAGCTGGAACTGATTCACGTCGATGGGAATTTTCCCGGCGGACTGCACGGCGTCGGTGTGGAAATAAACGTCGGCCTCCTTGGCGATGCGGCCGATTTGGTCCAGCGGCTGAACGGTGCCGAGCTCGTTGTTGGCGTGCATGATGGTGATGAGCGCCGTTTCCTGGCGAATGGCGCCGCGCAGATCTGCCAGGTCAATCAAGCCGTCCTGATCCACGTGAAGATAAGTGACGTCAACGCCTTGCTTCTCAAGGGCTTGGCAGGCGTTGAGGACAGCTTCGTGTTCCACGAACGACGTAATGACGTGCGGCCGAGACTTTGGACCGTTTGCGGAGTGCCGAGCGATACCGAAAATGGCGTGATTGTCGGATTCGGTGCCGCCGCTAGTGAAGAAAACCTCCTGGGGACGCCCGCCGATAAGCGCGGCGACTTGCTCGCGTGCAGTCTCGACGGCAGCGCGAGCCTTTTGCCCAAATGTATGTATGGAGGAGGCATTGCCGAACTCGCCTGAGAAGTAGGGGAGCATCGCGTCGAGCACTTCGGGCTCGACGGGCGTAGTGGCGTTGTAATCGAGGTAGACGCGGTTCATGGAGGCTCAGCATCCAGCATAGACAAGAGAGCGGTGAGTGTCGAGTGACGAATGGCGAGTTCCAAAGTGGGAAGAATAACCCCCACACCCGGCTTGACGCTTCCCAATGGCAACCCCTTCAATTTTGCGAAGGGACCTGCCGCATGGTTGGACACGCTTTTGACCGACAACGAGATGTCGCCGGTGCTTCCGGGAGCGGGAACCGGGCCGAAGATCACCACACGATTGAAGTCGAAGGTGTTTTCGTTTGGCGACGTGGTGGTTCGCGGCAACCAGCTGACGCTGTATCAAATCACCGAGCCGCTGCAGCCGACGTCCTCGGCAACGGCCGCAAATCCGGCACCGTTTGGCACGGATGTCAACGGTGCGCCGTTGAACGATCCGATTCCGGATGCGCTGGTGGATCCATCGGCTGGCAACGTTGTATCTTCACCGGCGACCGGTCAATCGGCGCTGCTCGACAAGTTCACGGTGACGAAACCGGACCTGCAAAACAACCAGGACCGCAACGCAGGGTAGGCTGACCGTGCACTTGAGCGCGCCGGGGCAGGCGAACGCTGGCAGCACAATTACGTATAGCCTGCGCGTGCAGAATAACAGCGGCTACGGGCTTAACGGAACGCAGGTGGTGGTGAATCTGCCGGCGGGCGCAAGCTTTGCAGGAGCCACTGGTGACACCCTGACTGTTCACGGTTCACAAGTGGTTGTTACCGTGGGCCGGCTGGCAGTCGGAGCCGGACAAACGGTGCAGGTGTCGGCGGGGCTGGCTTCAGGGCTTGCGAGCGGGACGCAGCTGCACGGGCGCGGTAGTGCGGTCGAGCACGGCGCTGCCGGTTTCGTCGAATCCCACAGTGACCATCATCGGTCAGAACGGGCAGAACTGAAGCAGTGGTTAGCCAAGCGAGTGGAATCGGGCCCGACGTGAGCCGGGCCCGAAACCTGTTTTTCGAGGGTGAGAGTGGCGCAAGTCAGACACCGGCGGCGCGCCCAATACCAACCTGCTTGGCGGCGCCGACCAAGCCCTCGGTGAGGGCGTTGAGTTGCGCGGTTTGCGCGCGGATGGATTCCAGGCCGGTGCGAACGAACGCCAATTCTGCGAGCGTCGTCCAGCCGGGACGGTGAATGATCTTGAGCAATTCATCGAGGGAATCGCCGCTGGCGAGCGCGGCGTGACTGGTCTTGAGTGCCTGGATTTCCCCTTCTAGCAGGGTTAGTTCGTGTTTTTCCATAAGTATTCACCTGGAACAAGTCGCAGCGTTCCGATGCAAGCGCGGCACTTTCCGCGAACCGGGGCGGAAAATGTCACGCGGAGTCCATTCGGAAGGGATCTGCGGCTTGCCTTTCAACGGATAGTGAGAAGCACGTGGCAACCGTTGCAGGCTGGGTTTGTAACTAGAATGGTTAGGAACCCGTTTTGGCACTCACTACGCGGGGCTCACGCCGAGAAGGGAAGCGCCAGGTGCGGAGATTGACGGTGTAAAGGGCGATGCAGAAGAGATTGGCGGGAATAAAGCCGAATTGGGCGGTGCGGGCGCCGATGACGCAGACGACGGCGCTGTTAATGGCGCACACAACCCAGCCCTGCCAGAGCTTTTTGCCGAGCAGAACGGCGCCGAGAACGGTCAGCACGCAGGAGATGTAATCTAAACGAATCGCGCTATGGAGTAGATCGGTCATTTTTTCGGGTTTCCCGAAGGAGGCCGCCCTTGGATTGTCTCAGGCGACACAGCTTCCCGACTGACAATGGCAATTCGGCAGCCAATCCGAGGTGCCCGGCGTGTGAGCATGTGGCCCGCACGGGCGGACTCTAAGTGGTTGTGTTTGTGTGGCTTGTGGAAACGAGCAAGGAAAGCGTCAGAACGCACTCGACCGAGTGCCTGACTCAACGTGTTAGCGAATTGAGACGAAATGTGTCAGGTTGAAACGAAGGTCGACTGTGTTGCGAGGGATCTCCGTCTAGACGGTTGAGGGTTTGACACGGTCAAATGCGGTTGCTCACCGACGGCCTGTTTACGATTCGCTGTAAAATCCAGCAATCATAATTCCTCGGGCTCCGAGTACGTTAGAACGCTACGTCGGCTGCCCCTCTTCACCGAGCTCTCTGACGCAGAACTGACCCTAATTGCTGAGGGTGTCAGTCGGCTGCATTTTGAAGATGGAAGGGTGATTTTTGGAGAGGGCGATGTTTGCCGCGAGCTTTTGATCGTCGAACAGGGAGAGGTCAGATTAGCTAAGTCGGCGCTAAACGGAAGACAGCAACTCTTGAGCATCGAGCGCAAAGGCAGTGCCCTTGCGGAACTCGCTGTGTTTGACGGCGGTTGCTATCCGGTTACTGCCGAAGCGACCGGTTCCACCACCTTGTTGCGGTTGCCCGCAGATACGTTCCGAAAGATCTGTGTGGGGAATCCGGAACTCGCCTTGAAAGTCTTTAAGGTTTTTGCTCGGAGGCTCCGGCATTTGGTTAGCCTGGTTGAAGAGTTGTCATTCTCGACAGTCCGTGCACGGCTTGTAGCCCATCTGGTTCGACTCGCGGAGCAAACATCCAAGAAAGGACGAGGCAGAGTTTTCAGCCGCGCCTCAGCTTTACATCAATCCCGAAGAGTGCATTGACTGCGGTGCTTGCATACCAGTATGTCCTGTATCCGCAATATTCCCGATCGAGGACCTTCCGAACAACTGGAAACGTTTCGCGGAGGCCAATGCGAACTGGTACGCCCTGAAGGAAACTAAATAACCTCAACTATAGATTGACGGGGAGGCTGTAGTGGGAGGCGATGAGCTGCCATTTGCCGGCGGTCTTCATCCACACGTCGGTCAGGCGATCGTGATAGTCGTAGGATTTTCCAGCGAGCACGCCTTTTTCGTGGTAAGCCGCCGTCACTATAGCGATGTTGTCGTGCATGCGGATCTTGAGGTCCGACATTTCGGCGATATCCACGCGCAGCGCGCCTGCGTTGTAGCTGATGAAACCAACCTTGCCGTACGTACTGCCATCTTCGAGCGTGATGACGTAGTCGTCCGCGAGCAACGAGGCAACCGTGGTAATTTGTCGCGCTTTATACGCGTCCACCCATTTCGACTCCAAGGCGCGTATTGCGGCCGCGTCTGGTTTTTCTTGCGCTAAGTTGCGGGCCGCGAAGCATCCAAGGAGGCAGAGAGCCAAGGCTGAAAATATTCGAGCGCGCATATTTCCTACCGGAGTCTCGTTCTGACAGCAACCGTGGCGGTGATTATACGCTCGATACCAATGGGCCGCATGCGCAAATCGACCCTCGCAGGGAGGTGCGTCGCGCGTTTCAGGTTCAAAGCGGCCGCAGCCTGACAGCGCAGAAGAAGATGTTTTGGGGGCTTACGGGGATCTAATAGGACCCTTCTTTAGATGGATCTTCTGCTGTAATTTGAAAGCTTAACGGCAGGTT
>Ga0126381_100010453_pt1 | contig 10450 bp, 13 predicted proteins | sample PanSoiMetPlot_28_FD_96465 | JGI IMG/M metagenome (GOLD analysis project Ga0126381, IMG submission 96465) | Tropical forest soil microbial communities from Panama - MetaG Plot_28 | ecosystem: Environmental > Terrestrial > Soil > Tropical forest > Bulk soil | place: Panama | collected 2016-02-17 | reverse complement strand
TGAAGGGCAAGCGGACCGCGAGCGGTCACTTGGCCGCAGCGGTCTGCAGTTTCTGTATGGCGCCCGCGCATGGCGCCGAAGCTGCTGCCTTGTTGTCGATCAGGCATTGCGCGACCCGCCCTTGACCCGGTTGAGTCTTGCTGCAGAATTTTGCTATTTCATTGTTACAAGCCATTACGGCTTCCTTCAAACGGTCGATGGCCATTTGTAGGTTTAGGGCCGCTTCCTGCTCGGCGTATCCACATTGCGGACTTATCTTGTCCTCGTACGCCTGCATGCAGTGGAGCACGCGGCCCTCGCCGGGCGTAACGTTGCTGCAATATTTCTTGATATCTTCGTTGCAGGCACTCTCCAATTTAGCGATGCCCGCAGTCAGTCTGTCCTGCACGGCCTTTACGAGATCGGATTGCGAATAGGCAGGGTTTTCTGACAGTGTGACAACAAGCGGCAGCACCGCACAAGCTAGTAGGACGCGATTCATCGACATTCCTCCAATGATCTTTCACCCAGCGTGCTTCCAGCGGCCCTGAGAAAATCGCCAGAAGCCACAGGCGGGTCATCTCCGTTCTCGATCCGATGACGGGTCGCGGCTTTGCACCTCGCCGGTACCTTTACCTAAACAGGCCTCATCGCACCCATGTGAGCGTGAGACCGGAAACTCCGACCGCGAGGTTGACACCCGCCTCGCCTTCCACGGAAAGCGGCTGGAGTGAGACTGTGCGCGCCGAGCCACCGACCAGAACGTTGGCGCCCGCACCGACCCCGAAGCTCGCGTCGCCGCTCGCCCCAACATAGACACCGGCGAGGCCGCCGGGCGGTGGGCCCTCGGTCGGTGCCAGCACGGCCCATGCTAGCTCGCCGCCCGCCGTGACGCCGATGTCGAGCCCGATCGTATCCATCTTGCCCGTATAGGTTTCCGGAGGATGTGATGCATTCGGCGTGTAGCGGCACGACATGCTCTGTTGCGAACCAATGATGAAGCCAATAGAGGGTGCCAGTTTGCAGGTCAGCACACCCGTTTTTACGTTCGACGTCGTATCACCGACGGCCGGCGGGACAAAAGTAACCATCACCGCGAATGCGAGCGGCGCCAAACTACGCTTTAACATCGGCTGACTCCTTTTGTGCGGCTCGGCCGCTCTGGCAACCTGTGAACAAGTTACTCCTAGACAGAACCTAAACTTTCTCGATCATGCAGGTGGTGCGCTTTCGCGAGGTCGTGTCTCTGGTCGCGCGGCCGGTACGCCGGGTAGCCGCAAGGCCGATCGGATCCGTACGGGTCGCCACCCAGGGGCTTGTGGTCCCAAAAACCGGCGTCGTCGGCTATGCGGCTGCGAGCGTTCGTGCCCATCGGAGCTATCGCTTTCGTGTCCGGCCTTTTCCGCCTCCTCGCCCAATGGCTTCACACCCGGGTGGCAACTTGGTTCGTGATCCGCATGCATGCGGGGGTTGCACTGGACGAAGAACGGCTTGTTTGCTTCCCGGAATCGCTGCCGTTTAGGCAGCCGATGGCCGCGGATAAATTCAGAATGTTCCCGTCTTGAAACGCCCCGGCGTCAACGGGCACTTGCCGTGACGCTCTGCCTCTTCGCTGTTCCGTCGGAAGATGCGTGGAAAGTGCGGCAAAACCGTGGTTTCGGTGGGCCAGGAGCCGAAGGACTTTTTGGGGCTCGCGTTGGGGAGGCGATCGAACAGGATAAGTCACAGCGCTGACCGTCAAGCAGCCCTCGTCGCGCTGCCTTGGCTAATGCTGGGCATCATGCTGGTGACCAAGACAGTGCGAGCGCTCAATCGGGCGGCGGATCGCCCTTGTCCGGAAAGGGCCGTCGCTTCCTACCGGTCGGATGCCCCCTTCGCGACCCGCGCTGGCGCGCTGAATTTGATTTGTAGGGCTGGTCCTTTGCAAAATACTTCTGTAGCGCGATCGCGTGACCGCACTCTTGGTGACCCATGCGAACACGATGAGACCGAGACCCGCGCCGAATGCCAGCAAGGTTGCGAACCGCGTTAGCGACCTTTGTGGGGCGAGTCGTGAACCGCAGATCGGCACCGGACGGTTTCGTAGAACGATTTCAAGCGAAGCATGGAGTCCCTTGGGGCCACGACCGTGCTGTCCGGTTGCCATACACTAAGCGCACGGCGCATGAAAGCATGGATACGGACCAGCCGTCGCGCGCGTTGACGTTCCCTTGTAAGGGCAACCCACATGTGGACCCCCCTGGCCGCGAGACGGCTCTTTGCGCACGACCGACAAGACTTCGCGAGCGGCGGCGTGACTGTTAAAGGGTCACGACAATGTGGGGTCTCGAGGAAATCCTCAGCATTCGCGGCATTGAGCCGCGATTGGCGCGCCTCCCACTCTTACGGCCTGACGACGGGAGCCCCATCTTCCGTGAACGGGCTCGAACACGCCGGTACAGCGCGTGCCGCATTTAATGCATGCGCTATCAGCGGAAAGATTCCACGCCGTGAGTTCGTAACCGTTGCGACCGATCAGCACCGCACCACACACATGGCAGTAGGTGGTCTGGCCCCTGGGATCGTGAATGTTTCCAGTGTACACGTAGCGAATGCCCGCCTTCGTCGCGATGCCTCGCGCCCTTCGGAGCGTCTCCGGGGGCGTCGGCGGCGTGTCCAGCATCTTCCAATCCGGGTGGAATGCCGTGAAGTGCAACGGCACGTCGGGGCCGAGGCGATCGATAATCCAGGCACTCTCCGCTTCGATTTCGGTCGGCGAGTCGTTCTCACCGGGAATGAGCAGGGTGGTAATTTCGAACCAGACGTTCGTTCCGTGTTTGAGGTATTCAAGCGTTTCAAGCACGGGTCCGAGCCGGCTCGAGCATAGATGCTTATAGAAGCCCTCGGTGAAACCTTTGAGGTCGATATTCGCGGCGTCCATGTGTCGGAAGAACTCGGCCCGCGGTTCGCCAGCGATATATCCCGCGCTCACGGCTACGGTGCCGATTCCGCGCTCGCGGCAGGCCTGCGCCACGTCTATCGCGTATTCGAGAAAAATCACCGGATCGTTGTAGGTGAACGCAACAGCCCGGCAGCGGCTGCGCGTCGCCGCTTCGGCAATCGCCTCGGGCGACGCCCGGTCCTGAATACGATCGAGCGCCCTGGCTTTGGAGATATCCCAGTTTTGGCAAAACTTGCAGGTCAGATTGCAGCCGGCGGTTCCAAACGAGAGGACTGGAGTACCGGGCAGATAGTGATTGAGCGGCTTTTTTTCGATCGGGTCGATGCAAAAGCCGGACGAGCGGCCATAGGTCGTCAGCACCATTTGGTCGCGCAGCCGCCCGCGCACAAAACATAGGCCGCGCTGGCCTTCATGCAGCTTGCAATAGCGCGGGCACACGTCGCACTGGACACGGCCATCTTCCAGCATGTGCCAATAGCGGCCCGGGATGCCCTCTATGATCGGTTGATCCATCGCGCACAGGGCCTAAGCTAGCGACACTTCACAATTAGCTGTCGGACGAGAGCAGGGCAAGGTGCGCGCGCGTGCGCAATGCGGGACAATCCGGCCGCCGGCGGTGGCGGGCCGGTTCTATGCTGGGGAGCCGGATCGGCTGCAGGCGGAGGTTTCCGCGTTGCTCCTGGAGGCATCGGCGCCCTGCGAAATCCCGCCCAAAGCACTGATCGTCCCACACGCGGGCTACGTCTATTCGGGCTGCGTCGCGGCTGCTGGATTTGCGATGCTTCGTGATAGCGGGTCAACAATTAAGCGCGTCGTGTTGATTGGACCGGCCCACTATGTTCCGGTGCGTGGAATCGCCGCCCCAACCGTCAATGCCTTGCAAACGCCACTTGGCCACATTCCGGTGGACCAGGATGCGTTGACCGCCCTGGCCGACCTGCCCTTTGTGGTTCAAAGCGATGCCGCACATGCCCCCGAGCACGCTCTCGAAGTGGAACTGCCCTTCCTGCAGATACTCCTGGCATCCTTCCAAGTGGTGCCGCTCGTGGTCGGCGATTCGCGACCACTGGAGGTGGCTCTTGTGTTGCGGCGGCTGTGGGGCGGGGCTGAGACACTCGTACTCGTGAGCTCCGATTTGTCCCATTACCACGACTATGAGACGGCACGCCGGCTTGATACCGCGACCGCGACCGCGGTTGAGCGCAACGACTGGAGCGGCCTAGGCCCCGATCAGGCCTGTGGCTTTCTCGCCGTGGCCGGCCTCCTCGTCGAGGCCGAACGCCGAGGTCTTAAAGCGCGACGGCTGATGCTGTGCAACTCGGGCGATACAGCGGGGTCGCGCGATTGCGTCGTTGGGTATGGCGCTTGGATGGTTGCGACGAAAGCACCATAGGCACGCTGCCACGACGTGTCCCATGGTGCGTGCTCGTTGGCCCTGGACCGAGCCGGAGGCCCCACCCTATATGGCCAGTTTGAGCGCCCCGAGACAGCCCTATTTCGCCCCGGCAGCACGCAAAGTCGACCGCGAGGGCACGTCATTGTGATGCGTCGCTACGCCCGACGGGACGGCTCACGTGAAATACAAGTGGGCGTTCAGTTCGCCTTGCTCTGCTCCTGCGGTGGCGGGGGCGGAGTGGTATTGCGGAAACTCGGTCGGGTTGAGTGACGCTCGAAATAGGCAGCGAGATTTTGATTTGCAGCAAGCGCTTCGGCACCTTCCGGGAACCGACCTACATAGAACAGAATCGGCATTACGTTGATATCGGCCAGAGTATAGCCGTTGCCAGCAAGATACCCGGTGCGCGCGACGGCGCCATCGAGAATCGCCATCTGCTGCTGCAAACTCGGCACGACCGCCTCGATTGTCGCACGATCCGGCTTACCATCGTGGCCTTTGGGAAAGATGTATGCAAACAGATAGGTGCGGACTAAGGTTTGATCTATCACGGTGTTGACGAGCGACACCCACTGCTCCACCACGGCCGCCGTCTCCGCGTCATCCGGAATCAGTTTGGGGCCCTCAAATACGCGATCGAGATAGGTCGCAATCGCCTTCGATTCGCATAGCGCGATGTTACCGTGGCGCATGACGGGAACCTTGCCGAACGGATGAATGGCGTCAACGTCAGGTGAATGCGGCGGTGCGGGACTGAGCGTGTAATCAATGCCTTTTTCCTCACACGCCATGCGAATGACCCTCACATAGGTTGACTGCGGAACGCCGATGATTTCTACCTTGGACATGTCGCTTCCCTCCCTCCTGATCGTTGGTGAACCGTCAAATAGCCTTGCCGTTCGATCGACCTTCAGACAATCGAGGCTTAAAGACTAACCCGCAGGGTGATGATGACCGTCCTGCGGTCCTCGAAGGGCTGCAGCAGCAGAACGAGCTTCTTTCCCCACCGTCCCCAAGCTCTGGCCGCGAAAACGCCCTCGAGTTCGCGCGCGCACCTCAGGAGCTTGTATCCGCGCCTACGTTATTTGACTTTCCAGTTAATTAACAGATTGCTTTTTAACCGTCAAGCGGTGCCGTGGAAATTGCGACGAGGGCGCTTTCGTTCTCTATGCAAACGGAAAGGGTCCAGGAAAAGACCCGATGGGTATGCTGTGCGTCAAAAGTCCCGTGTCTGCCTTCCAATGGTGCAGGAGGAAACCCGGAGGCTCGATGAAAGAAGCCGGCTTGGCGGCCGGAAAAGGTCGAAGCGCGATCGCTGTCGTCGTGCTTGGCGCAGTGCAAAGCAGAGTGCCTGCAAAACGCAGTTGCATTTGTCGATGCACATGACCGCAGACGATTCGCTCGACCGCCGGATATCGCGCAATGACAGTCGCCAACCGATGACCGCCTCGGCAGCAATAGGCGTCGAGATATGGCACGCCACAAGCGACAGGAGGTTGGTGCATCATAATCAAGGTGGGCCGACTGGGGTCACGTGCGAGCACTCCATCAAGCCAGCTCAGGGTTTCATCATCGACATCTCCATGATGAAGCCCGGGCAGCGTCACGTCTAGCGCCACGATCCGAACCGGACCAGACGCGTCGTCCACATAGTTGAGTGGCCCATCTGGCGGCAAATAGTCGTGATCGCGGAAGGCCACGCGCAAGGCCGACCGTTCGTCGTGGTTACCAGGAATGATGCGTAACGGCGCTTTGATGTCGGACAATAGCTCGCGTGCCATCCTATATTCTAATGGTTGACCTTCATCCACAATATCGCCGGTTAAAAGGACAAGGTCAGCTGACGGATCAAGCCCGTTGATTTGCTTAATGGCGGTCGCGAACATCCCATTAGAATCGACCGTGTTCTTGTAGAGAGTACCGCGCGGCCGAAGGTGTGGGTCGGAGATTTGAGCAATCCACATTCTACGTCGTTACTCCAAGCTTGGTGCAATCATTGACGCACGGAACAGACCTGTCATCCAAGCGGAGAGTCGACGGGTGCTCATCGGGCTGATCAGCACGGCGGATAGCGCTACCTTCGCGGAAATGCGTCATACGCTACCTAAGGTCACGCGCGTCAAACCCGTGCGCGGATCCCAGGACGCTAGATACCCGGCTGGTTCGCAGCCGGCTTGTAATCGGCCTGATGCACTTCGATGATGGTCCCGTCAGGATCCTGCAGGAAGATCTGGTACCAGCCACCCATCGCCCAAACGCCGTAATCGGCGAAGGGAATGTTCTTCTCCCGCAGCATCGCCTTGAATGCTTCGATGTCGTCGGTGCGGAACGCGATGTGGCCGCGGTCGAGCGGGTTGAGGCTCTGCTTGGTTCGGAACGCCACGCCGAAATCCTGCGAGGCGATATGAAACTCGGTTGTTCCATCCGTCAGGAATTCGACTTTGCGGTCATAACCCTGCGATCTGATCTGGTTATGCGAATGGGCCAGCACCGGCTTCAAATTGAACAACGACCGATAGAAGTCTGCGGTCGCGCCAACATCCTTCGTCGAATAGTTCAGGTGATGGAGTTTCAGTTCCATAAGGTTCTTCCTTTCTGTCGATCGCCGACCGGGCCACGCGGGAAGGCCGTCCTCGACCATCAAGGTGGCTGCGACGCGAGCCAAAGCATAGGATAACCCAGGTCTGCCGGATCGGCCCAGCGACACATGACCGGGAGAAACCCGAAGGCGCCCATACCTCGTCGCCGACGACTTTTTTGCAGCGTTCTTGATGCCAAGTTGTTTCAACCGCGGCTCGGTGCTAGTCGGCGGAGCACCTAGCGGATTACCATTTGCCAACATGCGCACCGCCGTCCACGTGCAGCACCTCCCCGGTCACCTGACCAGCTTCAGTCAGATAAACGATCGCGTCGACGATGTCTTTCACATCGACAATCTGTCCCATCGGTTGCAGCGTCTTGAGAACATCCTTCGGGTGATCCTCGTGCATAGGCGTATCGACAACGCCTGGCGCGACGGCGTTCACGCGTATGCCCTGTTTCGCGTATTCCATCGCCAGGCTCCGTGTGACCGCCTCAAGGCCCCCTTTCGTGATCATCGGAACCGCACAGTTGACTCCGGCGATCGGGTGGTCCGCCATCGTCGTCGTGATATTGACGATGCTGCCGCCGGTCTTCTGAGCCAACATCTGCTTGATTACGAGCTGGCTGATGAAGAAAAAGCCTTCGATGTTGACGGAAACGAGAGAACGCAGATCGTCGATCGTGTAGTCCGTGAACTGCTTCGAGAAATATATGCCGGCGTTGTTGACGAGTGCGTCGATCGAGCGGAATTTGCTCTTGGCGACTTCAGCAATCTTCGCTGCTGTTGCGGCCTCGGCGATGCTTCCGTCAACCAACGCGAGCTTATCTCGCGGCGCGAACGCGCCTGACTTGCTGATGTTTCGCGAATTTGCCACTACACTGTAACCACGATCCAAAAAGGCCTTCACAAGACCGGCTCCGATGCCTTGCGAGCCGCCGGTCACGATTACTGTCTTCTGTGTGTTTGCCATTTCTAAGCTCCTGTCAATAACGGGTCACACCGCCGTTCACCAGTTTCGCTTAGCGAAAGGTTCGGCAGAAAGCAGACCTTCGTGCATTGGTGCCAAGAGAACCTGAGTCCGCACTACGGGCAATGATCCAACTCAGCAACGATAACCCCAACACAACGCCCAGTGTCGCAATTGATGCGTGTCGTCGCGCCGTATCGGGCCGTTCAGTTTCGGACAACGAGGATGTGATCATGGCCGCGACTTGCAAACCGATCGGCGTGGATTGTACCAACACCCGGAGAACTGCCGGTCGTCACCGCCGTATCTGTCGAATCTGTATCCATTTAGCTTCTATCGCGTCACTGCTGCGAGGTGTGGCTCGCTGGTCAACCAGAGACCACTATTGTTGCAGCGGCGGCTATGCGCGGCGGCCACCACCCTGCCGAAGCCTAACCAGATCGCTGGCCGCCGGAACACCCGTCGTGTCGATCTCGATCCCGTTCGTAAATCCGATCGAGGCCGACGCATGGCTGCGATCGGCACCACGACGACCATTTCCGCGGGCCCCCCGCTCGAACGTATCCAATTGCAACCGACCTCAGGCGGGAGGGGGCCAACACCGCCATTCCCCGCGCCGGCCAAGGGCAGGGCCTCAAAAACGAGCATCGTGCGCTGCATCGGGCACCGCTGAGGCCTCGTTCCTAACGGGCTGCGCGATCGCCCGATGCACGTCTCTCGCTCTCGCGACAGTTCATTTGAACCATTGACCCAGCGGTTCCGGCCGCGTGCGCGACCCAGTATCAACTCTTGATCACACGGTCGAGCGTTCGTCGACTCTGCCACCCAAGCCTGCCCGTCAAGTCAGTCGTCGCCCAACAGGAATCGTGACAGCGCGTCAATTGCGGCTCGGGCATTGTCTCGCCACTATCCGCCCGTTCTTACCACCAACTAACGGAACCAAATTGGACGGACGTGCGCTAGATAGAATCCTCGGGGCTAAATTCGGTTCGGTCGTGGCCAGTCGACGGAGGTCCGAGAAACCACGCAAATCTCATCGCCGCATAGCTTAGCCATATAAGGCCGGAGCCGCATCGCCTTAGAGAGCTCAACCTATCGCTTCTTCGTTCGCGCAACGGATTTCGTGACGGCCCTCGTTCGTGACCGTGCCGCGGCTTTTTGCCAGTCGCGCGCTCGAAGCCCGTCGACGAACACATCGAGCAGCCGCAACACCGTGGATTGCCAGCCCGGCTGATCGTGCATGTAGCACATACCGACCAGAGCGCGCAGCAGGTCCTCGGGGCTGACATCGGAGCGGATCTCGCCGGCAGCCACCGCACGATCCAGAAGCGCGCCGACCGCCCTGGTCAGGCGATCGAACGTATAACTGTGCAGCTCCGCGGAGCCATGCGCGGCGAGCGCGAGCGCGGCGGACATGCCTTTCTTGGTCGCGACGAACTCAACATTGGAGCGTAGCCAGCGACGCAGCGCATCGACCGGCTTGGCCTCGTTCTTTAATTGCTCGGCGAGATCGCCGAGCTGCTCGACTTCCCGGCGGTAAACGGCCTCATATAACGCCTCGCGGGTCGGGAAGTGGCGATAAAGCGTTCCAATGCCGACACCGGCGCGCCGAGCCACGGCTTCCAGGCTTGCGTCCACGCCGCCGGCGCTGAACACGGCCTTCGCCGCCTCAAGCACGCGCTCGCGGTTGCGGACCGCGTCGGCACGGGGTTTTCGAACGATTGCGGCGGATGGCCCTATCATCTCAACTCTTCGTGTCGTCAGGTCCCCTTGTAAAGCGGAGGGACCCTCCGTATATCCCTCGCCGCAAACAGGCGCATCCCGGCGGCCACCACGCGTGGCGGCTAGCGGTGGCCGTTCGACCATAGCACTGATCGGAGCCTTGCATGAGCCATTCCATCAGCCTCACCGTCAACGGGGTGCGGCGCGACATCGCGCTTTTAGACCCGCGTGTGACGTTGCTCGATCTCTTGCGCGAGCAGTTGGGTCTGACCGGGACCAAGAAAGGATGCGACCGCGGCCAATGCGGCGCCTGCACGATTCTGGTCAACGGCCGGCGCATCAATTGTTGCCTGGCTTTGGCGGCGAGTCACGATGGGGCCGACATCACGACGATCGAAGCCGTCGCGCGTGGAGACGAGCTGCATCCGCTGCAGGCCGCCTTCATCGCGCATGACGGTTTTCAATGCGGCTTCTGCACGCCTGGCCAGATCATGAGCGCGCTCGGCTTGATCAATGAAGGCCAGGCGGTTGCGACCCCGAGCGCATCCGCGAAGGCATGAGCGGCAATCTTTGCCGCTGCGGCGCCTATGCAGGCATCACCGAAGCGGTGCTCGAAGTGCAGAAGAACCTTGCCGAGGCCGAGGAGAGGCGGGTCGCATGAAAAACTTTGACTATGTCAGGCCTGCAAGCGTTTCCGACGCCATCGCGGCGGCGAGCCGGCCAGGCGCGGTCTATCTGGCGGCTGGCACCAACCTGCTGGACCTCATGAAGGGCGGCGTGAGCCGCCCCGACCGCCTCATCGATGTGACGCGGCTGCCGGGGCTCGATCGCATCGAGCCTCTCGCAAACGGCGGTGTTCGC
>Ga0126381_100010452_pt1 | contig 10450 bp, 13 predicted proteins | sample PanSoiMetPlot_28_FD_96465 | JGI IMG/M metagenome (GOLD analysis project Ga0126381, IMG submission 96465) | Tropical forest soil microbial communities from Panama - MetaG Plot_28 | ecosystem: Environmental > Terrestrial > Soil > Tropical forest > Bulk soil | place: Panama | collected 2016-02-17 | reverse complement strand
TGCGTCGGGGTTCCGTTCGCTAGGGCGTAGATCGCCACCTTCTGGAAATCAGGCTCAAGCTGCCCCACCGGGCCAGGCAACGCATCGGACCCGGGCGGGGGTCACGTACACGTATCGCCCCCCCGCTACCTGACGAAGCCCTCGGAATCATGACGGCCGAGGGCTTCCTCCGTTTGGCTGACTACGGGCAACTCGGGAGATTACTTCCCTCGTTGCCACACGATCCTGCGCACCTCTGTCTTGCCCGGAAACAATATGCTCGGGGCAGGCGCTGTCTCAATGAAGAGTTTGTCGCCTTCGATCCTAAAATGACGCCTCTGCTCGGTGCCATTCCATGCCTCGTTCCATGAGACTTCGACTGTAGTGATAAAATCATCGCCCTCGACGCGATATCTGCCGCTATACGCGACCATCGACTTGTGCAAAGCCGCCCGTTCAGTTTCGGTCATTCCTGCTTTGCGGTTTTCGGCGGTCGTCAGCACGATAAGGCGCCCCTCGCTCGTCAGGACCACAAAGCCCTTGGGGTGTGCCCCAAATTGGTTCTGCGGTGGTTGGTTTTCGGCAATCACCTGCCAAGAGACAAGCCTCCATGTACCGACGAGGGCGTCACCATCTGCCGCAAACGAGGGACTCGAGATCGCTAGAAAAACTATCAAAAGGATGCGCATCGCTAATCTCCTGTCGACCGCCGGTAATGAGATGGCGAAAGAAGTCAACAAGGTTCATGGTCGGCTGACTCATGAAGCCACGGATTTTAGGGCATCGGTCTGCCCGCAAGCTTGGGGGATGTGGCGGACGCTTGCGTGACAAGCCGCGAAGAGCGCTGCGGCCGAAGCGGGTTCCGGCCGAGTCTCCCATCGGCCAAATCCCTCCCCGCTACCGACTTCAAGACCGACCCGGCGCCCGTCACGGTCTGGGGCCGGTTGGTCAGCGGTAGCCCGGGCAACCAGCCGCTTGCTGCTCCGCCGGCGCGGCTACCGCTGCTCGAGGCGGACGACGACCGACCGCAGGACCTCGCGCCGGAGATTCACCTCGACGGGACGACCGTCGGGCCCACGCGGGACATTGTAGAGAAGCTCGCCCGTCCCGGGGTTCCGCGTGAGGAAAGCCCGGAGCCCGTCGAGCGCCTCCGGGGAGCTGGGATCGAGAATCGACGGCGTGGCGACGACGTCCCGTCCGCGCAGGCGAAGCTCGACCTGCCGCCCATGGCGGAGGTTCCGCCACCAGAAGGCGGTGCGGGTACAGAGGTAGAGTCGACCGTCGCGCTCGACGTAAGAGAGCGGCAGCCGGTATCGCCGGCCCGTCCGCCGCCCCGTGTAGCCGAGCACGAGCAGGTTCGCGCTCAAGAGCCCGTGCAGCGGCGAGCGGAGGAGGGCGACGATCACGGGATTGAGTCGCCGGAGAAGCCGAATGGACCGCGGGACCGGCGTATCGAACACCGGGGCAGCCGCGTCGGGCGTCGTGTGCATGGACGGAGTCTATGCGCCGGTCGCTCGATTCCACAATACCGCTTGCTTCACTAGACTCGTGACATGTCATCACAAGTTGAAGGCGCCCATCTCATCGCGATCCGGACGCTCGTCCACGCCGTCGACGCGGGCAGCCTGACGGACGCCGGGCGTCGCCTGGGGCTCACGCCATCGGCCGTCAGCAAGCAGCTCTCGCGGCTCGAGGGTGTGCTCGGCGCGCGTCTCCTCGAGCGCACCACGCGACGGGTGCGGCCGACGGCCGCCGGTCTCGAGCTCGTGCAACGCGCGCGGCCGCTCTTCGAGGCGTTCGAGGAGGCGAGCGCGGCCGTCCGGGCGCTCCAGACTACGATCCGCGGCCGCGTGCGCATCTCGGCGTCCCGGGCGTTCGGGCACGTCTGCCTGCTGCCGCTCCTGTCGCGGCTCGCGGCGGAACACGAAGGGCTCGCCTTCGACGTCCTCCTCGACGCGCGCCGTCTCGACTTCATCGAGGACGAGATCGACCTCGCGATCCGCGAGGGGGCGCTCGAGGACTCGTCCTTGATCGCCCGCCGGCTCGGGAGCGTCGAAGTCGTGCTCTGCGCGGCGCCGGCGTATCTCCGGCGACGACGCCCGCCCCGGACGCTCGACGATCTCGGACGTCACGACCTGCTCGCTGTGCCCGCATCGGGTCCCACGACGGATCTCTCGCGGCTCCGCGGCTCGAGCGGCGAGCGGCTAGGTCTCGAGCCGCGCATCCGCGTGAATGACCTGCTGGCGCTCCGCGCGCTCGCCGAGGACGGCGCGGGAATCGCCTTCCTTCCCGACTACGTCGCCGGACCGGCGCTCCAGCGTGGCACGCTGGCCCGCGTGCTGCCGCGTACGTCGCTCATGCACGTGCCCATGCACGCCGTATATCCGAGTCGCCTCCACCTTCCGCGTCGCGTCCGCCTCGTGCTGGACGCGCTCGGTGCGAATGGAGCGGAATCGCGCAGGAAGCCGTGAAATCGACCCGGAAGCGCGAAAGTATTCCCGGTGGGCCCCGGCCCTCAGCGCTGCGACTCGCTGGAGCTCGCGCTGCTGCCGCGTGAGCTAGCACGGCTCAACAGCGAGGCACTCGAGCGTTTCTCCCCCGGCGAGCTCGAAGCCGTCCCCGCGTGACCGCGATATCTGACGGATTTCCGCGCCCCACCACGGCTCTCTTATCTTACAGAGCGCGGTCGCGCGTCTGCGACTCGATTGGATGTGGCACGGCCCTTGCTCCAGAGGGCTGCATGCAGGCTTTTCCTGATCCTGCGCTCCGATCGTGCCCTCGATCTCCGGGAGATCGTCGACCGGTGGACAAGGCGGCTCAGCGATGGCGCGGTTGGTTTTGCTTCGACTCCCGCGAGCGCACTTACCTCCGGCTCAAGCGCGAGCCTGCGTACGAGCTATGGTTGATCCGCTAGCCTTCCCGGACCGGCGCGCCTGCGCATGACCACGGCGGGGCGTTGGGGGCCATGAGCGTGCTCGAAGGTACGCTGGTCGAGCTTGTGTACAACGATTATCGAGAGGGCGTAGCCGTTCCTTCCCGCCCGGCCATCTGCACGCCGTGTGGAATGAGTCGAGCCGCGATGCCTGGTCAGTGCACCTCTATGCACCACGACTCGTCTCGATGCGGTTCTACACGACGCGGCCAACAGGAGCGCTGGCCGTGAGCGACGTCGAGACCGCGGGCATGTGGTCGTGAACGGATCCGCGTCCGATGCGTTGCTCGAGAGGGCGCGGGCGCGGATCAAGCGCTGGACACCGACCGAGGCGTTCGCCCCCCGCTACCACACTCTCAGACGGCACAGAGCTAACTCCTGGGCTTCCCCTCGGGCGTCCGCTCTGGATCGGGCCGACCCGACATGCGGCCGCGGGCCAATGAATTGGAGCGCGCCCGGTGACGAGCAATCATGTGGCATGGCGGCCCCGAAACTGGGTGGCTGGGATCCTTTCACCCCGAATGAGGTTGCCCAGGTTATGAGACAAGCTGGGGTGCGCTGGTGGGTCTCGGGTGGGTGGGCAATCGACCTCTCGATAGGTCACCAGACCCGACCACATGACGATATCGACATCGGCGTCTTTCGCAGCGACCAAGAGCAGATTCAACGCTTCTTCGCCGATTGGGACGTAGTAATCGCCAACAACGGAAGGCTTCGACCGTGGCCCGCCGGGAAGTGGCTAGCAACCCCGAACAACGACCTTTGGATCCGAGACCGTCGAGACGGCCCTTGGCGAATCCAAATTATGCTAAATGACGGCGGTGGTGACACATGGGTCTCTCGTCGAGACTTAAGTATCCGAGTACCTTGCGACGATGCTATAAGAGTCGCCGACGGCATTCCTTTCCTCGCTCCCCATCTACAATTGCTCTTCAAGGCTTCGGCTCCCCGCCCAAAGGATGAGGCTGATTTTGTTGCGACGATCGGGTGTCTCACGCCTAGAGAGCGCATTTGGCTCGAGAATCACATCAGGGACCTCAACGCGCGGCACCTCTGGCTCTCGCAGCTTCGCGGGGCCTCGCGGTTGCATCGGTAGAGTCCGCTCCGTGCCCCGATCGTGACCGGAGGAATGCTTCAGTGATTCGAGGGCTCGCGGGCGGCGGTTGCCCAAGGGAGGGGCTCGGATGGAGTCATGCGCGGCAGGGTAACCTACGGCCTTTAAGCTGAGGAGTTAAGCGATTGTCGCAGCGGGACCTTTTGCAGCGTTCGTCGGAACTCTGGACTACCCCGCCCAGCTCCAAGACGGGCGCCCCAACCGGACCACTGGCGAGGTTCCCATCGGCCAAATCCCCCCCCGCTACCACTCGAAGCCCTCGGAATCACAAGGTTCCGGGGGCTTCCTCTTTCTGGCCGACGTCCGAGGTGGTGGCAAGGTAGTGGCAAATGGCGAGTCGGATGACCCACAAGGCACGCAAGAGATGCAAGAGCCTTAGGTCATTTCCAGTGTCGCTCGATGTCGACACTCTGACACCGTGGCTTGTCATGTGCTGTTGTGTCACAAGGTATACAGAGATTTAGGTCCGTAGCATCGCATCCAGCAGCGCTGAGCGCAGTTTTTGCATCTTGCACAGCACTGCTGAAATCCGCGTCAGCTGTTCCAGTTGCACTACACAGGTCAGTCAACTTGGCTTGTGCGTCCTTTTCAATCTTCCGTCTGGCGTCGTAGCACGTGTGGTCGTCTTCGCTGGCTTGCGAGGTGGCGAAGGAAAATATAAGCAGACCCGCAGAAATCATAACAATAAGGGGGACTTTGTATCGCACCATATTTACCTGCCTCCGATCCTTCGACGAGTCTCCGTCTCGCCTAGTATCATCACATAGGTGTGCTCCAAGTCGCAATTGGAAGATGCTGTAGAAGCAGGGACACGTCGGCGATCCGCCCAGGGAGCTGCGCAAGCCTCTAGCCGCGCACGGTAGTGCAATCGGCTGCTTCCTTAAGTGAGATGTCCCAAGCCGATGTGCGCTAGTGGGAACACAGGTGAGCGCCAGGGTGCAGCGGGAAAACGCCGAACAGAGTGAAGGTTCGGAAGCTCTGCGCGATCGCTCCCTGCCGCTAAGCACGCAACCCCAAGGAAGTTCGGGGGCGCGCTACCTTACACGGCCACCGTACAGACCGCGTCGATCGGGGGACGAAGGTGGTAACGCCCCCGGGAAGACTACCCCGCACGACTCTTTCGATTCTTCCTTTGTGGTATGCCCAGCAGATCGAAGATCGGCGGAGGCCCGCCTAGGCGGGACACTGGCCGGAAGGGAAGAGGTAGCAATGTCAACAGCGAACGCTTTCGACAAAATCACTTCCAGACTTCCAGGTTCTCGGGTCGATAGCCGAGTAATCTCCGCTCATTGCAGGGACTATTTCATGTTACAAGAAATAGAAGAGAAATGCGATGCCCAGGACTAAGAGGAAGCGGCGTCCTGGTGGTGGTCGGAAACCGCTGCCCCCTGAAGAGAGGCGGCAGCAACGGGTTGTCTTGAACTTCACCGACGAGGAGCACAAGGAGCTTCGGCGGGTTGCTGGGGATCAGTCCGCCTCGGCCTTCGCGCGCAGCATCGTGCTCCGCTATCTGGGCCGCCGCAAATGATGAGTGCACTGGCACTGCGGGGTCTAGTCGTCCTGGTGTTGGGCTTGCTTGCGTGCGCCGACAAGGGACCGCCGCGCCAGCCGTGGGATCAATGGGCGAAGCCCGGAGGCACCGAGGAGCAGAGAGGCCGACTATGCGGACTGCGCGAACCAAGGGAAGACCTGGGGCATCGGCTTCAACGTGATGGCCGCGCAAGAGATGAAGGAATCCATCTATCAGGAGTGCATGGTGGGACGCGGCTGGCGGCTGAGCGACAAGCCGGGCAGCTCGGACCGGGAAATCCCGCCGAACTATGGGCATTAGGGCAGCCCTGAGCTGGATGCCCCCCTCGCCCCAGCGAGCCGCCTAAGGGGCGGTAACTATACGCGCTCGGCTCTCACCTCGTTGACGGCCCAATGCGAAGCGCGTCCCTCGCGAACCGCCCGGGTACTTGGAGCTCTTTGTCAACCTAAACGATCCTGGGCGTGACGCCCGGAGGAATGCCAAGGGCCTTTCGGTCCTGGTACGCCATTTGTTTGAGTGACTGGCGACAGTAGATCCGAGCGGACGAGGAGAACCTGAACTAGTTCCCACACCAGGGGCATTGCCGCTCAGTGACAAGGACCTTGACCCAGCGCTTACGTTCGCGGGGCTGCGTCGGGATTTCACTCGGCCGGCCGGCTTGACGAGGAGCCGTGCTCATGAAGTGCTCCCCTCTAGCAAGCCACCGCGTTGAGTTGTTGAGCCCGGTACTCACGCGGGCTCAGGTAGCCGAGGGCCTGGTGGGGACGGCCGGTGTTGTACCACTCGATCCACCGGCCCACGGCTCATGGGCGTTGCTTGAATGCCTCCGATGGTCGTCCCGCAACACGTGCCCAGATGATATTTAGTTGTCCACTAGGGTTGGTCGTCAAAAACGGCGCAACTTCCGACGGCGAAGACGTTACAAAGGTGCTTGGACCGGCGAAGGAAAGCGTAAAAGAACTTGACAGATGAGACCCTGGTGCAAATGGTACAGAGCCCGTAAGCGCGAATGTCGTACCACTGGGATTGGTGGTGGTACTAAAGTCAATAAGAGCTTACTAGCCCGCCCAAACTACCGCCGGCCGAAGGGTCCCTGACTGAAAGCCCTGAGGAGCCGGCGGGTTGAGTCCTCGGCGTCCCCGCATCATCGTATGCGAAGGACTCTACGACGGTGTCTCCAACCCTGAACCCTGCTCCCATCTGCTCATCGCTGCTTGTCACGGTTCCCGTGAACCCATACTGGATGGTGCTGGCTTCTGCCGGAATGGACATTGCGAGCGAAAGTGCGGCGGCAACGATGAGCGGCTTGAATATGCCTGTGAAACGCTGACGCATTGGTGTTGAGAGCACCTGGAAATACTGTCGTTGGTGAGTCCGCAATGCGCCCCACCTTCAGCGCGCACCACACGGACGCGCGCCCTCGCTCAACAGCTCCTTCGGGGAGATGGTTGGCAAGAGATGCGGTGGCCCGCCATCTCCACAACCCAGTAAGACGCAGCAAGTTGTGTGCCGAACACCGGGCCTGTGTGCACTACGCAACTGTGCGCTCTTAAAGAGGAATGCGACGAGCATCGCACCGCCTGTCGATGGAGACGGAAAAACTGCTCCGTCCGCTAGGAAAAGCCCTTCCTCAGGGCGTGACGCGCTCGCAGTCCTCGCGCTGGCAGGCTAAGTGCCGGTGGGCCACCTCCGCCAGCTCGAGACCCTTCGGTCTACAATCAGAGCACGCGACGCAGTTACTCGCCGACGCTCGTATGATCATCGAGCGGCCTGGCCTTGCCCAGTTCCGAGCAATTCGAATGGCTCGCGCGGCAGCGTGTTCGCCCGATCGACGTTGTCGAATCGCTCGTCACCACCGTCGGCGCCGCTTTGTCTGAGTTCGGCGAAGAATTCTCGCCCACACTTCGCCTTCGGCTTGAGGCGATTGAGGGCGAGTTGAGATCCCTGTCCTTTGGCCAAGATGCACCTGAAACTCTGGGGGCCCTCCTCCAACACTCGAATTGGGCCCCGGCGTCATCTAGCCGCAGGTGCTCTTCGCGAGGCGGGTTGGCCATCTCCGTGAAGCACGGCGCCCCTTCTGCTAGACCTGTCATGGGGGCCAGTGGATGATCCGCCTTCAAGCGCGAGGCGAGCGGTGAGGGTAGATCCGAAACCCAGGAAACACTTTATGGTCAAACGACCGGTAGAAAGCATCCGCACCCTCAGTGGAAACCAGGTCAAGGTACTTCGCGCCCGATAGCTCGAACGCACACTCAATCAACCGATGACCGATCCCCTGACGCCGATGAGGGCGCGACAACGATATTCGATACATGGGCATGCACTACGCCGTCTGTCTGTATTTGAACGTACCCGACGACACGCTCATTAACCGCAACCATCACGACCGAGCCCGGAGCAGTAAGCCCCTGTGGTGCTGTGGTGGGGTCGGCATACGAGGCCCAGCCCTCGTCGAGACAGAGACGGACGATTTCCCGAAGATGTCTCGATTTGAATGTCACGTATTCCATCATCGCACCTGCTCGTCTAGTGAGGGCGGCGGGCCTGGAGACCGCCAGTGCGCGCTTACACGGCTCTACGCCGCTGGGGACCCCTGAATGGCCCCGAGGATGCGGTCCTCTAGCGCCGTTCGGGGGACTTGCAGCGTGCTAATGCACACGTCGGGGCCGCGGTCCCGGTACCACCCGCAGCCGTAGGTGTTGGGCGAGTTCATCGCATGGAAACTCCCCCCGCAAGTCTCCCTCCGCACGCGATCCTGAGGTGCCCGTAAGTTCGCGAAGCGCCAAGGCCCGAGCGTGGTTCGGCCGCGTCGCGAAATCACGAATTCTCGCGACAGCTCGCCGGGCGAGGTGCCTCCCCCCAGCGAGCCACTGCCGAACGCGGTCAGGCGCCGAAGTCGTCGGGGAGCGGAGTGTCGACGGGAAGCGCGAGCGTCACGCCGGTGAGGGCCCGGAAGCGGCGGATGACGGCGCGCTGGGTGTACGGCGCGGCGAAAGCGGAGGGCTTCGCCGGGCGCTCGATGCGACCGAGATCCGCGAGGCGCTGCTCGGCCGCTTCGAGCAGGAAGAAGAAGCAGCGCAGGGCTTCGTGCCATGCGACGGCCGTACGGTCGAGCGGGTGCGCGCTCAGATAGCGGCGGCGGTACATCGCGACCAGTCGCCGGCGCACGAAGTTGATCGCAGCGCGCAGGGGCGCCGGCACGGCGACTGGCCCGTGCGAGAGCAGCGCGAGCGTCGAGCCGACGTCGTAGGCCGGCGACGCAAGCTTCACGTGCAGCAGCGTCCAGTCGATCACCCCGACGACCCGGCCCTTGTGAACGAGCACATTCATCGGATGGAAGTCGCCGTGGCAGAGCACGGGAACCTCGCGCTCCGCCGGGCGGTGCCCGGCGAGCCAGGCGATGCCGGGCGCAAGGCCGGCGAGCCTGAGCTCGGCGACGTGCGACGTCGCCCACCCGGTCTGCATGTCGATCGAGAGCGCGGCTGGGACGAAGCCCGCCGCCTCGATCGCGCGCGTCACCGGGCCGGCGTCGAGCTCGTGGAGGCGGAGCTGAGCGCCAGCCAGCAGCGCGGGCATCCGCAAGACCGCCGGACCGAACGAGTTGCCGAAGAGCGGCGTGCCCGCGACGCGCTCCATCAGCAGGAAGGCGGCGCCCAGCGGTTCGGTGTCGAGCCAGACGTGGTGCACGCGCGGGACCGGATAGCCCTGCGCGGCGACCGCGCCGAGTACGGTCGCCTCGAAGCGCGCCCGGTCGGCGCAGCCCGCGTCGAGGAAGAGGCGCAGCACCAGCGGACCGTCGAAGGGTGGCAGCGCGCCGGCGAGGCGGAAGCCGTAGATGCGCGTCTCGTAGCCGCCGGTGATGCGCGCGGGCGGTTCGGACCAGTCGACCGGCGCAGGTGCAAGGACACGACGGAGATGAGCGAGCAGCCGTTCGGCGACACGGGCTTCGGTCGGATCCACGCCCAAACGGTACCTCGCGAGCTCGGAGTCACCAGGCAGTTTGTGAACGACCTCGAGCAGGGCCGCCATCTCACCACAAGAGGCCCCTGGATTCCCGACCAGCGGCGCGAACGTGACCTTCCCGATCCGCCAGGCTCGGTCTGCGGGCACTGGCGCAGAGCTTGGCGCGCGAGCTCGGACCCGCGAAGATTCACATGACGCGCCTCGTGATCGACGCCGACGCGCCCGACGCTTGGACCTTCGAGTTCGAGACTCGTCCGAGTCACCAGCGAAAGGGCACCCCGTGTCCGTGGCTCTGGAGCTCCATTTCGACTTCGGCTCGCCCAATGCGTCATCGCGCGCACCTGGTGATCCCTGCAATCGAAAAGCGCACAGGGCAGCGTGTCCCCGGCCGTCTCGCTGCGAGGCATCAAGCACAAGGGGGAATGAACCCGGCGCTGAAACCAAACGCCTGCCCCTGCGTACTGCTGGGCGGACCATCGGGCGTGTCGTCGCTTCCCCTGACGCACCCGTTGACCTGGCTGCCGGCTGACGTGCCGCTCTCCGGGGAAGAACGACCCAGGTCCGGCGAGCGGGATCCGGCCGTGCGCCTCGAGAAAGCTCGCGACCCCGAGCGGGATAAGGCGAATGCCGCCATGGAACGCTACGCACAGGGCGAGGATCAAGCGTTCTCGGAGCTGTACGATTCGCTCGCCCCGCGCCTTCATCGGTACCTACTGCGCTCCAGCCGCGACCCGGCGCGGGCGGACGACCTGCTGCAAGAGACCATGCTGCGGATCCATCGTGCCCGCGGCCGCTTCATCGTCGGTGCCGAGGTCTTGCCCTGGGCCTTCGCCATCGCTCGCAGGCTGCACATCGACAGCGTGCGCCGGAGCAAGCGCGAGGACCGAACCATCTCGCTCGAGACTGGCGGCCACGAGGCGAGCCCCGTGGA
>Ga0126381_100010451_pt1 | contig 10450 bp, 5 predicted proteins | sample PanSoiMetPlot_28_FD_96465 | JGI IMG/M metagenome (GOLD analysis project Ga0126381, IMG submission 96465) | Tropical forest soil microbial communities from Panama - MetaG Plot_28 | ecosystem: Environmental > Terrestrial > Soil > Tropical forest > Bulk soil | place: Panama | collected 2016-02-17 | reverse complement strand
GTGGAAGTGGCCAGCAAGCTCAGCGTACGCTCGGACAATGTATCGCTCGTCGCCAAGATAGAGAATATCGATAACGTCGGCGTCTTTGGGGCTGAGGCCGGGAGAGCCTTGCACGCGGGCATCGTGAATGAGCTTCCGCTCGCGGTCGAAGTCGTCCCATTTCTGCTGCACAGCGTAGACGATAACGAGGCTCTTGTGTGCAGGCCACATGTTGGGTGGCCGTTTTTCGATCACCTTCCGGTAGAAGCTGGCGGCATCGTCATACTGGCGGAGCTCGAGGGCCGAATTGCCAGCGTAGAAGATAGCTTCGGTGTTCTCAGGATGCTCCTTGAGGTAGTTACTGAAGAACTCCTGCGCGGCTTTAAAATCTCCGTTCACCAGCGCCTGTTTACCGAGGGCGAGTGGGTCGGTACCTAGAGCGGGGGTCGGGATGGAGCCGACTTGCGCACGAGCTGCGATACTGCCGACTAGGATGATCAAGGTAAGCAATGAGGACCGAAACATGGAGCCTCCGACGGAACTTGATTCTGACAACAATACACCAGAGAGGAGGCGAGCACGCGGATGGAAAGACTTCAGTCTGGTCCTGACGCTGAAGCCGTCGCCAGAAGCTTCATCGACGTCCAGAGGTTTTACCATGCGGCCCCAGTGAAATAGCGATTTTTTACGAACAATCGCGTAGTATGCTGGGATCCACCTCATGCCCACAACATTTCATCGGCTTAGTGAAGGCTGGAACGCGGAACCAAATGCTCTATACCCCGCTGTCGAGGTTCACGACGAAGACATCGTCCTCAAGTTCTTCGTGAACGCATTTCGATTTCCTAACTTCGAACAGGATGTAAAAATATCCCCATACCGCATCACTCATCATCCCCTTTAAGGAGCGACCGTGAAGGTAACTCACATCATTCTGTCAAGCCTATTCTGCTTCTCGCTGAGCGGGTTCGCGCAGACGGCCGACGAGCTCGTGGCCAAAAACCTCCAGGCACGCGGCGGCCTCGATAAAATCAAAGCGATTCAGAGCGTGCGCATGAGCGGCAGCTTGGATGCCAGCGGCTTCAGAGTCAGGTTCGGCACGGAGAAGAAGCGCCCCAATCTCTTGCGCCAGACGTTTTTGGTCCAAAGCATGACGCGGATCCAAGCCTACGACGGCACAAGCGCCTGGCAGATCTCGCCGTTCGGTGGCAAGAAAGACCCCGAACTCATGGGTGACGATGACTCGCGCAGCCTGATTGAAGCTGCAGATTTCGATGGGCCTCTGGTCGACGCTGCCAGCAAAGGCAATACCGTGGAATACCTGGGCCATGACCAAGTCGATGGCGATGACGCGTACAAACTCAAGGTCACGCTCAAGAATGGCGACATCTTCTATTACTACCTCGATCCGGACACCTACCTGGAGATAGAGATTGAAAAGCAAGTCTTTATTCGCGGATCGGTTCGTGAGAGCGTGACGCTGTTGGGATCCTACAAGCCGGTCAACGGTGTGATGTATCCCTTCTCTATCGAGGCAGGGGCGAAGAATGATCCCAGTGATCGCGACAAGATCACTCTCGAGAAGATCGAAGCCAACGTTGCACTCGATGACAAGAGTTTCAAGATGCCGTCCACCCCGGCACCTGCCGCGGCTAAAACAACTGCGAAATGACTAACTTCACGAGAATGACGAGGAATTCCATCATGAATTCGAGTTTCCGAAAGATGAAACGCGCCTCGCTGGCCGCTTTTGCGCACTGCTTTCTGGCTGCTTTCTTTTTGGCACAACTGGCAGGCGCACAAGAGGGCCGCCCCGCGAAGTTTGATTCCGGGGCTATCTCGGGCCTCAATGCTCGGAATATCGGTTCCGCCGTGATGAGCGGCCGTATCGCCGCGATCGACGCATTCGACGACAACGGCAAAGTTACCTTGTTTGTCGGCTCGGCCGGTGGCGGGGTGTGGAAGTCGATCAACGGGTCTACCACCTTCAAGCCGGTATTCGATCACGAAGCTGTCCAGTCGATCGGCGCGGTAGCCGTGGATCCTTCGAACCATAAGATTGTCTGGGTCGGAACCGGAGAAAGCTGGACGCGGAACAGCACTTCGATCGGCAACGGTATTTATAAATCCACTGATAGCGGCGAGAACTGGGCCAACGTCGGCTTGCAAGACTCCGAACGAATCTCCCGCATCCTCGTCGATCCTGGCGACAGCAACATCGTATACGCCTGCGCCACCGGCCACCTGTGGAATGACAATGAGGAGCGCGGAGTTTATCGAACCAACGATGGCGGCAAGACCTGGAAGAAAGTTCTGTCCGGCGCCAACGCCTCCACCGGTTGCGGCATGTTGGCCATGGCTGCCAAAGAACCCAAGACCCTTTATGCCTCCATGTGGGACTTCCGCCGCAAAGGCTGGACCTTCCGGTCCGGTGGACCTGGCAGCGGACTCTTCAAGTCGACCGACGGCGGCGACCACTGGATGGAGCTGACCAGTGCCCACAACAAAGGATTGCCGGAGAAGCCTTACGGCCGAATTGCCCTGGCGGTCGCGCCTTCGAAACCGAACGTGGTATACGCGATGATTGAATCCAAGCAGAGTTCGCTGTTCCGCTCCGACGACGGTGGCAAAACCTGGACCAAAGGCGACTCCAGCCAGTTTATGGTGTGGCGGCCATTTTACTTTGCCAACCTTATCGTGGACCCGAAAGACGAAAACAAGATCTTCAAGCCGGATGCCGGCCTACTGGTAAGCACAGACGGTGGCCGCAGCTTCGGTCGCACAGCCAACGCTCACGGCGACTTCCACACTGTTTGGATCGATCCCAGCAACACCAATATTGTTTTCTCGGGAGATGGCGGTTTCTGGAGCAGCAGCGATGGCGGCTCGCGCTGGGCTCATGCCTGGAACCTGCCGGTGTCGCAGTTCTACCACGTGAGCACCGACGATGCGAATCCCTATCACGTCTACGGCGGGCTACAGGACAACAGCGTTTGGGTGGCCGACTCTTCCTACCCAGGCGGTATTACGAATTCGCGCTGGGAAAATGTTTACAACGGTGATGGCATGTGGGCTTTCCCCGATCCCTCGGATCCCACGTACATCATCGCCGAGTATCAGGGCGGCGAGATTGGGCGGGTGAATCGCTATACTTTGGAAACTCGCAGCATCAAGCCTCAGCCCGGATACAGAGAGGGTAAGCTGCACTTCAATTGGAACACCCCGATCCACATGAGCCCCAACGAAAAGGGTACGATTTACATCGGGGCACAATACTTGTTCCGCTCCCGTGATCACGGCCAGTCCTGGGAACGCATCTCCCCAGACCTCACCACCAACGATCCCGAGAAACAAAAGCAGGAGGAATCGGGTGGCATCACCGTGGATAACTCTGCCGCGGAAATGCACACTTCGATCTATTCGATCAGCGAATCGCCCCGGAACGGCCAGCTCATTTGGGCGGGCACCGATGACGGAAATCTTCAGATCACCCGCGACGGCGGCAAGACCTGGAGCAACGTGATCGCCAACGTGGCGGGGCTAGCTAAGAACTCCTGGATCTCGACGGTCAAGGCGAGTTTGTACGACGAAGGCACGGCCTACGTCACGTTTGATCGCCATACCTTCGGAGATATCACGCCCTATGCCTACAAGACGGCCGATTACGGCAAGACCTGGACTGCGCTGGTGAATTCCGAGAGCGGAGTTCGCGGATACGCGCACGTCATCACCGAAGACACAGTCGATCGCAACTTGCTGTTCCTGGGAACCGAGTTCGGCCTCTGGATTTCGATCGACGGCGGCAAGCAATGGGCGCAATACAAAGGGAGCAACTTTCCCGCTGTTGCCGTGCGCGATATCGTGATCCAGCCGCGCGAGTCCGATCTGGTACTGGCCACGCACGGGCGCGGCATCTGGATAATCGACGATATCTCGTCGCTGCGCGCGCTCAATCCTGATCTCATGGCCAAGGACGCGGTACTGCTGGAATCCAGTGCCGTTCAATACATGAACGCCAACGGTGGATGGAGTGAAGGAGATGCCACGTTCTCCGGCCCCAGCCGGACTACGGATGCCTACATCACCTACTATCAGAAGAGCCGCCACATATTTGGAGACATGAAAATTGAGATCTTCGATGCTGACGGCAAGCTTATGGATACTATCGCCGGCAGTAAGCATCGCGGATTGAACCGTGCGACCTGGTCGATGCAGCTCAAACCCCCACTGGTTCCACCTGCTGCCACGGTGGCATTCGAGGCGTCCGCGGGGCCGCGCGTGCTCCCCGGCATCTACACGGTCAAAATGACCAAAGGGGATCAGGTGTACACCTCCAAGCTCAAGGTTCTGATGGATCCGCGAGCCAAATACTCGGAACAAGACCGGCGCGCTCAATATGAACTCTCGATGAAGCTTTACAAACTGTTGGGCCGTATGAGCTACGCTGTTGACTCCATCAACAACCTGCGCCAGGGTGCTGCCCTGCGCGCCGCCAAGCTTCAGGATCACGACCCGCTGCGCAGGAGCCTGGACCAGTTGTCGGCGCAAGCCGAGGCATTGCGCTCCAAAATCGTCGCCACGAAAGAAGGCGGCGCCATCACCGGCGAGCAACGGCTTCGTGAATACGCCGCGGAAAACTACGGAAATGTCAGCCAATACGATGGACGGCCGACCGACGATCAGGTCGCCCGAACCGATGCGCTCTCCCGCGAACTGGACGACCTCATGCATGAGCTCGATCAGGTCACCGCGCGCCAGCTACCCGCCATCAACACCGCGCTGCAACGGAAGAAGCTGGAGCCCATCCAAATCGTGTCCCAGGAGCAATGGGAGAAGGCCCATGAAGGCGAAGCCGCCGGAACTGCAGCCGGAGTTGCCCGTTGGCTCGAAATCGAGCGTGGCGAGATCATTACAAAGGGCGACAGGGATAGAGACTAGTTTGCCACAGGCACAGACGGATTGCGCGATCTGTGATTCTCTCGGTTTGGATTTCTCGCGTTTTGAAGGTTGGTTTGCCGGAATCGAGAGGAAGGCTCTGAAGCTGGGTGATTACTCAATTTGGGGATGTTCCGTGCCCGGCCGGCGGCTGTCCCGTTCGCTGTGGGAGCCTACATCACTGCAGCGTATTGGTTTACGGGCGTTTTCAATTATGGCGAGGGACAAGGTTGATATCAATATTATTGTTGGTATGCTAGATAGCTTTGGCCAGCTACCGGAAAATGTAGTTGAGCGAACTTCTACCTACACCTAGCGGGATATTCCAGCTCGATCTCCAATGTTTTATCCGTTTGCCTGTGAAGCCTTCCAGTAGTTCCGTCACCGAAACAGGGGAGTGTGTGACCACTGACCGTAAGTCCATCCCATTTCCAGCCGAGGATGGCAACTGTGGACGCGTGCTTGCTCGTGTCACGCAGCATCGCAACGAGTCCTCTCCTATACACGGGCTCGTGAAGGAGGTCTTTGATGAATCGCAAACTTCGCGTCGCCCTGCTTGTATTCGCATCGTGCTTGGTGCTCACTTGGTGGATCTCTGCAGGAGGCCAGGTCGTGAAAGGCTCCATCTCCGGCGCCGTAGTCGATCCGCAAGGCGCGGTCGTGGCCAATGCCCAAGTTAAGGCAACCCATGTAACTACAGGTACTGTGCTCACCACCAAGAGCGATGGCGCCGGACTTTTCCGCTTCAACCTCATTCCGACAGGGACCTACACGGTCGAGGTTTCCGGGCAGGGTTTTAGGACCTCCATCCAAAAAGACATCATAGTGACCGCCGGATCAGACACGGGCATAGGGAATGTGCAGCTGGCGGTAGGCGGCAGTGAGACAACCGTGGAAGTAACCGCTGCCGCGCCATTGGTGGAAACCACAGAGGCCCAGATCACGAATACGTTTTCCGGAACTATTTTGACGAACTTTGCAGGAATCCAGGAGCAACAAGGCCTGGACTCAATGGCCCTGTTTGTGCCGGGCATTGTTTCCTCCCGCGACAATAATTTTTCGAATACCAACGGCGGAGGCGGCTTCGCGGTGAATGGCATCCGCGGCCGCAACAACGATCAGCAAATCGACGGTCAGAACAATAACGACAACAGCGTGGCTGGTCCGGCCCTGTTTGTGGTCGATCCCGAGTTCGTGCAGCAGTACGTGCTCATCACGAACAACTTCGGCCCGGAATACGGGCGTAATGCCGGTTCGGTCGTGAACGTGATCACCAGGTCGGGGACCAACGGCTGGCATGGCAGCATCTACGAGAACGAAAACAACTCGATTCTGAACAGCCTGACCAGCTCGCAAAAGCAGCCCGGAGTTGATCTGACCCAGCCTCCTCGGGCCAACGATGAATCTGGCGGCTTTACCGTGGGTGGCCCCCTAGTAAAAAACAAGGCCTTCTTCTTCGGGGGTTTTGATCAGGAAATACTATCGACCGGAACAGCCTATTCGACCACGGCTATTACACCGACCCCCGCCGGTCTCGCCACGCTTGCCGCCTGCTTTCCGAGTGGCGCTCCGGCAAATGCTATCGCCGCCCTTTCGAAGTTTGGGCCTTGGGGCATTTCCGCAGGGAATCCCACTCCGCTTCCCACCGGGCCGGGCAATACTTTTGTCACTCAGGCTGTAGGCGGGTGCCCTGGGGTTCAGCTTGCCGGCGTTTCGCGCCTGCTTCCGACACCCTTTCATGGTTTCAACTTTGTGAATCGGGAGGACGTAAGCTTCGGCAGTAATGACGCATTGATGGCGCGTTACATTTTTAATCGTGGCGACAGCTTCAACCAGAATGATAACGGGCCCGCCGGATACGTGTTCAATGTGCCGGCATTGAGCCAGGCGGTGCTGCTGAGCGAAACCCACAACTTCACCAGCCGCATGGTCAACGAACTGCGCCTGGGCTTCGATCGCCTGAATGTTCAGTTCGGTGGCAGCAGCGTCGGTACCGAGCCCACAACGGCCAACATCGGCAGCGCGGTAGCAGACGTGATTTTCGCGAGCGCACAACCGACCCTTGGCTTCGGGGTGAGTGCTGGCTTGCCATCGGGCCGCATTGTGAACACCTGGCAGGCTCAGGACAACTGGAACTACGTGCTGGGCAAGCACTCCTTAAAGGCAGGCGTGAACTGGACCTTTCAGCAATCGCCGAACATATTCCTTCCCTTCATCAACGGCGGCTACGTCTTCTTAGACGGCACGCTTGGCCCCGGCACCACGGCCCTGGACGCCTACGTCAACAACGTGCCGGTTGAGGGCCTGATTGCGCAAGGAAATCCTGAGCTCCCCCTCAAGGAATACGACACCTTCTTCTACGTTGGTGACGATTGGAAGATCACTCGTAACCTAACCGTGAACCTGGGCGTTACTTACTCGTATTCGGGCCAGCCGCTCAACCTGTTGCATACTTTGGGAGTACGGCAGCAAGCCGGCCCGAACGCCCTGTGGGATCCGACCCTGCCATCGTCGGTAGCCGCTCCGGTCAGCGAAGCGGCTTACAAAAAGGCGATCGGCCCCAGCTTCGGTTTTGCCTATTCTCCGCAAAGCGGCGGTTTCCTGACGGGTAACGGCAAGACTACGATTCGCGGGGGGTACCGTGTGTCCTACGATCCCTCGTTCTACAACATCATTCTGAATAACTACGGTGGCGCGCCGTCTGTTCTGTTTGCGGCGGTGGCAGCTCCGCCTCTTCCTGCGGTTCCCACCGCTCCCAATGTCCGGCCACTGCTGCTTGCGGGGCTTGCGCCGTCGATCGGGCACCTGGATCCCCGGGACCTGACAGAAGTGACCACGTCTCCGAATTTCCGGCCTGATCAAGTACAGAGCTTTACTCTGGGATTGGAGCGCGGGCTCACCAGGAACTCGGCACTCGAGCTGCGATTTGTTGGAAACCACGCCAGCCAGCTATTCCAGACTGTCAACGCCAACCCATTCCTTGGTACTGCAGCGGATCCCGGGTTGTCGCAGCTCTTCCCCAATCTTGTTCCGGCGAGTGAGACTCCGTGCCCGGCGTCCCAAGCTTACGGCGCCGCAGCAGTTGGCCGCGTGAATTGCAACGAAGGCATCCTCTTGTCGCGAAATAACTCGGGTTATTCCAACTATGAGGCCGTCCAGGCGGAGTTCCGTGCCAACAACATGTTCAAGCAGCTGACTGCACGCATCGGGTACACCTACGGCAAGACGTTGGATAACGTGAGCGAGATCTTTGCCACTGGTGGCGCTGGGACCACCACATCGATCGCCCAGGACCCGCTCAACACCAGCGGCGCGGAGTATTCGTTCTCGGGCCTGCATATACCCCAACAGTTCAGCCTTGTGCTAATCGAGCAACTGCCGTTCTTCAAACAACAGCTCGGCATAGTCGGTCACCTGCTGGGCGGCTGGTCCATCTCGGGCAACTACATCTACGAGTCGGGGCAACGCTTTACCCCGATCACTCAAAACTTGACTGCGCCTACGATCGCCGGAGACTTCTTTGACGCCGGCTTTTTGGGCGCTTTCGGCAACGGCCAGACTGTGGCGCGCCCGTTCTTCGGCAACCCCTCGGCGCCGGCAAACAGCGTCGGGGTTTTCGCCGGGGACGCCTGCACCTTGTTCGAAGGCGGGCCGGTTCACGGCGCAGGAACAACACTCTGTAGCGCAGCGCCCACACAGCTGCTCAGCCTGAATGCGATTAACGCAACGCCGCCCACAGCGGCGGACTTTACGGCGACCGCAGTTACCAAGAGCCAGGTAAAGTACATCGCGAACACTGGCATAGCGGAAAGTATTTTTGGGACGCCCTTCGGCAACGTGCCACGGAACGCCGGAATCGATGCTCCCCTCAACTACCTTAATCTAAGCGTGGTGAAGGCTGTCAAATTCAACGAGCGGGCCTCGTTCGAGTTCCGCTTCACCGCTTTGAACGCGCTCAACCACGCAAACTTTGCAACCGTTGTTCCGACCATCGATACGGCAGGAAATCCCAACTTTGGCTCTGGTTTCGGTATTCCCGGCTTGACCGGAGACACGATTCCGGGCTCAAACCTGGTTGCGAGCCGCCGCTTCTACTTTGGGGGAACATTCAGGTTTTAGACGGACTTTGACGTTCTTGTCTGAGTCCGCCGCGTTGCAGTTGACCCGTTGGTGCTTCGAACAGGAACTCGAGTTCTCTCTTTTCTGCGAACAAAAGTAACCAGAGCACGAGCCCGGCGCTGCTGGCCGGGCTCATTTCTACTCGATAATGGGGAAACTAGGTTGAGATTTTTCCGCAGGCGATCGGGCTCGCCAACAGGAAGGAGCGTCTCGACGGCGTCGTGGGTTTTCTTCCAGACGGGAACGGCGCGTACAAGCAGCCTGCGCCCCTTGGGCGTCAGGCTCATGATACGGCCGCGGCGGTCTGCCGGATCCGGCGTGATCTTAAGCAGACTCCGGCGTTGCAATGGTTTGAGAGCGGCGGTCAGTGTGGTTCGGTCCATTCCGAGTAGCCACGCAACTGCTCCCATATCGGGTGGTTTGGGACGGTTCAGGGACATCATGAGTGAGATTTGGCCGTTGGTCAGTCCGATCGGGCGCAGCGCATCATCAAAGCGCCGTGCCAATGCCCTGGCCGCGCGTTGCACATGAAGACACAGACAGTTGTCTCGGACCATGAGCGTTGTCGCGAACGTCGGGTTCGTAACCGGACAGATAGGACGTTCTCTGAGGAATTGGTTGATGGAGGCGTGCATCAATTTGCAGAATCTCGCCAGCCGGCCATCCACCCGGATGGCCATCAAGGTCAAAGGAAAAATCCTATTGATCAATCCCGGCGATGTGGTCGCTGTTGTGGCTGAGGGCAACTACGTGTTGCTCGAGCAGGAGTCGAAGTCCTACATGCTGCGCGAATCCATTTCCGTGGTGGCGGAAAACCTCGAACCATTCGGATTCATTCGAATCCACCGCTCCACGCTTGTCAACGCAGCGTTTGTGGAAGAGATCAAACGCTACTCAACGGGCGAATATAGTGTCCACTTAAGAGGCGGCAAGGAATACGCGGTCACGCGCACGTATAAGGAGAACCTCAAATCCCTAGCGGAGTTCTGGTTCGGAACTGGGGCGTTCTTCTCCGGCGGCCGGCAATAATTGACCTCGGCGAAGGATAGAAGTCGGCATTGAGGAAGGTGAACGTCACCTTGAGGCGTCCTGAAGCGAAATCTACGTAATTCTGCAGAAGCCGATGCGTGGTCCCACTAAAGGTCCACACCCAAGAACTCCACCCAAGATAATTCTGTCGCGACCTTTCGAGAACTTACGCAGCCCACCGGGCTCTCTTAAGTCGTTAAAACTCATGCTTCTGCAGCCCTGAAAAGGCTGGCGTCGGCGGTTCGATTCCGTCCCTGGCCACCATTTATCAAATCACTTGCGGGTCATGAAAAACGAGTTTGGTTCCAATTGGTTCCAAACTCCCAAGTGCCTCGACCGCAGTGACCCAGTTGGCAGCCTGGCCAAAAACTTCGTTGAGCTGCTTTTT
>Ga0126381_100010450_pt1 | contig 10450 bp, 6 predicted proteins | sample PanSoiMetPlot_28_FD_96465 | JGI IMG/M metagenome (GOLD analysis project Ga0126381, IMG submission 96465) | Tropical forest soil microbial communities from Panama - MetaG Plot_28 | ecosystem: Environmental > Terrestrial > Soil > Tropical forest > Bulk soil | place: Panama | collected 2016-02-17 | reverse complement strand
TGAGCTCAAGACTTTGATGCGTTCGCTCAAGGCGGTTCTCTTCAGGTCGTCGTCGGCCGTGGCTAAAGGAATTCCTCTTCGCACTGCTAACTCCACATACGCCGCGTCATAGGCAGCGATGTTCCACTTTCGAGCTGGGCTTTCAAGTCTACGTTGGCCCACACGTCGCGCACTTCATGGGTTATCGGCAATCCTTAAGCCGGGAGAGGAGACGAATTCGCACTCCAGCGTGTACGAGGCTGGCTACCGTTTGAGCTTTAAATTGAGGACGGCAACTTTATTGGTGTTAAACAGGCTGAGCGTCTTCCAGTTGCTAACCGCGCCATCTTGTTCGGCCTTCAATTGATATTCGACGTCGGCCCTCAGTCCGGCGAAATGATAGCGACCTGCAGTGTCGGTGAGATCAGACTTGATCTGAAGCGATTTTGTGTCTTTCAACAGTACCGCGGCTTTTTCCACAGGCACACCGGAACTGTCGGTTACGATCCCACGAACTTCGCGGAGGTTCGTGTAGCTCCTTTCGTCTTTGCGCTGTCCGAGGACTACCGAACAAAGAAGGAGGGCGAGGGCGCAGGCAGCCGCCGTCGTTATTGTTCTCGACGTCACCGTGAGTGCTTCCATTTCTCGACCTGGATCGTTACGCCCCTGTGTTCTTCGCCTTGACACTGAACGCCAACGAGAATCCAGATGCTGGATCCCACTGGCGACCGAAGCCACTTGGCGGTTACATCCGGCGAGCAGAGCCCTATCGGATCACCGGATTTGCCTCTTGTAAAGCAAATTGACGCTAAGAATTCCATTTTCATCTCGCGTCGCAACTGCCGACCATTGCGGATTGATCGTAACTTCAACAGCGATCGTTTGGGCGTTGGCATTGTTCAGTGTGCTGGCGTAAGTAAACATTATGTTGTTTGCTACCCGTTGTTGAAGCGTCACGGCGGCGCTGGGCAGCTCCGTCCCAGTAGTGAACGTTGGACTGATTCGTAGTTGGCTCACGCCAAACACACGCTGCAGCCTGCTCGCTAATGGGTCTGCAACGGCACCGGTGAGCAGCGCCGACTCGCCCATCTGCTGGAAAGTTTGTGGAGACTGCGACGGTTGATTTGCGAGCAGCGTCGGATCGGACGTCGGCGTATGACCCGCCCCCAGCAATGCAATGATTTCCTCGAATCGCAGCGGCGGATCCGACGTGTAGCTTACCTTCATATTGTCCACCGGCCCGGTGACTCGCAGCGTCACGTCAACCCCTTGTGCATGCGTTTCCAGACTGATGTCTAGAACCGGGTCGATGCGAACGGGATTGTAAAACGCGATCGTACCGGAGTTGACCGCGTAATTGGCTCCGAAGAAGGTCAAAGTACCCGACGTGATCGTGACGCGCCCCAGAACCCCGGGATGCGACGCTGTGCCTCGGATGCGAAGGTCCGCCTGACCCTCGACATCCTGAGCCAGAGATGCGCGCACCAAAAGGGCGTCCGAACTCTGCACGCGAATATCCAGTTTCATGTTGTCCAGGAGCGACGAAGGAGTCGCTGCTGCCTGCACCGGTGGGGCCACTCGCGTCAGCAAAGAGCCCAGATCGCTCCGTGGCGCATACGCAATACGCGTGATCGTAGCTTTTCCTGATAATTCACTTCCGCTCTGCGTCCCGGCCAAAGTAAGATTCCCGTCTGCAGCAATGCTCACTCCCGGTTGCAATTCGACGCGAACCGATGAAGCGCTCATCCGCAATCCAAAGCGTGGATTGCCCGCCATTACAACGAAACCGCCGAATGACAGTTTGCCGCCTCCCGATTCAGCAGTGAGATTCTGAACCGATGCAGCGTTGCCGTTGAGCGCAACGACGCCGTTGGCATTTGAAATTCCGTTAGAAAAACCGGTGTAATTGAACGACCCATTGTGAACTTCGAGCTTGCCGTTCGCCAGGGGGTTGGATACAGCCCCGCGCACCGTCGCTGCGAGCACGACAGTCCCTGATGATTCGATGTCTCGATCGAAATTCTTGAGCAAGGCCAGGTTGGCATTTGCATTTAAAGCCACATTCATAGACCGATCCTTCAACGACACTGTCCCGCTGGCTTGAATGTCCGTTTGGGGGCCAGTCAGACGCGCGCGGTCGATACGAACCGTCTGGCGATCGAGCGCAGCCGTGATCGGTCCTTCGTTTTTCACGCTCACAGGATTGATTGTTGGCCCGGCTCCGGCAATAGAACTCAGCTCCAGCCGGCTAAGCTCGAGAGCCGCGTGCATGTCCTCCGGTTTCAAGGCGGACCCGCGTAAGTTCACTTGCCCGTCAGTCGTAACTTCGAAGTTCGTTTGGCCATCTCGCTGACCGATCAGGTCCCGGACTCTTGTCCACGCGACGTTACTGAAAGCAACTTGTGCATCCACTGGATAAGGATCTGCAAGTTCCGCACTGCCTTGGCCGTGAATCGAAGCGCCGGCCAAGTTGGACGCTAGTACGAAATTCGTCTTCCCGCCCGCCGTACTTGCAGTCAGCGTAAGATCGCCATAATTCTTTCCTTGCGCGGCAATTCCGTTGGCGGCGACATTTGCGTTCAGATCCGTCATTAGGACTCTCGGACTGGACGCACGCACCTCGGCTGCGCCACTCGCGTTGAGCTGTAACATCCCTGCCAGTCCAGGCCTCCGGCTCTCCACATTGTGAATCCTGGCCAGATCCACTCCACTGCTCATGAGTTGAAATTGAACCGATCCGCTCTCCAGATTTCCCTCCGGATGTTCGAAGCGGCCGGTCAATTCGATCCGCGCGGGCCCGGCAGAAACCTGAGCCTCTCGAATCTCCAGCGTCCGCGGCTCGTAATTCGCGACCAGCCGGGCATGGTCCAGCGGCTCGTCATACACAACCGCGTTGGTCACACTCAAATCCACGTTCCCCTGCGGATTGTCTTTCGTCCCTGCAAAATGCGCAGTCCCCGATAGATTTCCTTTCGCGGGAATGTCTTTGCGCTGCGCCACTGCGAGCACCCGTTCGACGGGCAGGGCCCGGATACTCGCGTCTGCAGTGGTGGGATATTCGCGCGTCAGTTGCGTGTTCCCGTTTACTTGGACGCTCGATCCTGCAAAATTCGAAGTGAGTCGATATTGGAGTGCTTGTCCGGTTGTACGCGCCGTCGCGTTCAAGTCGCCGTAATCCTCACCCTGAAAACGAAGTCCGTGCGCCGAAACGTCGCCATTTACTGCGGTGAGCTGAAATTCCGAAGGCGCAACTTTCCCGCTCACGTCCACGTTCACCTGAACCATGCCGATGGTCTCAGGATGTTCTTTCTGTAAATTGCGAAGCTGAGCGAGATCCACTTGGTTGCTCTGAACGTGAGCGTGCAGTTGGCCTGACGTGAAACTGTCGCGCGGATGCCGGTAATCGGCCGTCAGAATGAGGCGCGCTGAGCTGGCTTCCACGGAAGCCGAAGGGACGGTTACCAACTGATCGGCGAGATTCACCTGCGCCTGGATACGATCGAATGGCTCGCCGTACAGTGCGGCATTGGTCACCAGCAAATTCGCACTGCCAGTTGGATCGCCGACCGTTCCATTCATTTGAAGGTTGGCGGTCAACGCGCCCGAATAATTGCTGCTGGGCCGCTCCGCGAGCGCCACCAGATCGGCCAAATCGCCGTTCCGGATCATGGCCTGCGCAGAAACCGCTTGGCTCGATGTCGGGCGCCAGTCTTTCAGGCCGACTTGCCCGGCGAACAGCGTCTGCATTGCGCCGCGGGTCAATGTTCCGTTCCGGAGCGCCGCGGCGCTGGGTGACACATTGGCATCGACATCCAGATTGTCAAATTCACGTCCTTCTATACTGAAATGATTCGCCTTAAGGTGGCCAGCGATACGCGGCGATGTGAGCCGGCCCGTGATTGCACCGCGAAAATCCGCCTCGTGACCATTCAGAGTTACCGCCGATTTTCCATTCATTGCCGTCGCGACCAGCAGATCTTTCAGATCGCTCGTAGCTACAGAAATGTGCAGCTGATTCCCGACAGATCCGTTGAACGTCAGGCGCGTGTGGGGCAGCGCGATGTATGAATTGTCCACTCGAAGATTGTCCGCCGCGCCGTTATAATCCGCATTGACGTTCCCCGAAACGGGAACCCCATGAGTTCCGGGCGTGATCGCAAACCGCGCATCGGCGGTCAATCCGCGCTCGATCGGCGTGGCTTTTAGATTGCCTTCTGCATCCAGGCGCCCCGATATATTGCCGTCATAAGGGAATTGCTTCTCTCCCATCGATTGTGCCCAGGTTCGCAAATTGAGATTCTTCAAATCGCCATGAAACTGAAATCGTGCGAGATCCTGCACCGAGAGGTTGCCGGCCAAGTCGCCGCCGAAGACCGCGAGGCGTAGCCTGCGCAAGTCGATATTGTGCGGATCGACATGCAGCGCGGAAAACAGATCGACGTTTTCGATCTCTTCGCCGTCTTGCTGGAAGGACACGCGTCTCGCAGTGACATCCCCATTGACGTCGTAATTATTGTTTGCATCCAGCTTGGCCGTTCCGTTGAGACTCACCGTGCCGATCGCGCGGGCAGCAACTCTCATCAAACGACTCAATTCGCCGAGCGCCAGCGTGCTCTTGAATGCTAGCGCGCCGCTTCCTTTCGGGTTCTTTAAGGTGCCGGATGCTTCGATATCCGAATGCCCCAGCGCGATTCGAAGACCGTTCACTTGAATGTTGTTAGTGGCAAGGGTTGCGTTTGCATCCACATCGAGTGCGGAAGGGGCGGCGCGTTCGTCGAGCGTCAAGGGAACGTCTGCGGCATTCTTCAGATCGACTAGCGCAATGTGACCGTTCACGTGAGCTGCAATCGTGGGATTGCGCAGATTCTGCACCGAGCCGCTGATCTGGATCGTACTGTTCGGCGTCGTAATGCTCGCATTCTTAAAATCGACGCGATCGCTCTGGATCGCGACCGGTAAAGCCACCTTAAAAGCGATTGCTGCATCCCGGCCGGACGTTATGCACAACGGCTCAAACGAAAGCCGGCCGTCGTATCCACGCCGTAATACGCTATACCAGAGTTGCGCCTGCAGATTATTGCCGCGGATATCAAGCATCTGCCGCCCCTCAGCAAAGAAGATGGTTGCGTCAGTCAACTCGAAATGATCAATCGCCGCATTCACTACAGCCTGAAGCGGCGGTCCGTTCGTTTGCGGCGGTTGCCTCGGCGTCGGAATGTTACTTCGGCCATTCGGCAGCACCATGATATTGGCCTCGGGTTGTTGCACGGCCAGGTAATGCAGAGCAAGTAAATGATGCATGCTGCTGAAGAGCCCCAGATCGAGCTGTATGCGGGGCGCGCGCAAGAACGGCCTGGCCTCCGGAGGCTCGTCGCCGTGCACAACAAAGCCGGTAACAACCGCTCGCAAATGTCGCCAGTCAAACTGGAATGAGCCGACTTCCACGCGCCCGCCAACGCTGTCTTCCGTTGACGCGATTATCTTTTGCTTGACATAATTCCGGAACCATTCTGTTTGTACAATCCAGATCGACACGACTAACAAAAAAATCAACAGCGCCGCCAATCCGATCCCAACATTGCGAAGAAGTCTCATTCGGCTGATCATGCAAATGCTTCCTGCTTGTATTCGATGTGATAGCGCTTCCGCGCTTCTTCCAGCCACGCCAAGAACTTCTGGTTGATTTGCTCCTCTTCCAGCAGTTGCCGGATCTGTCCTTCGAGGGCCTCGAAGCTGCTATCTCCAGGGTGCTGTTTCCGTAGCTCAGCAAGATGCTGCTCATAGTAGGTCCGCACTTCGTCATCCATCACATAGACCTCGGGCCGGAAGCGCTGATCGATGAAGTGTAAGACCGTGAGCTGCCACAGTAATTGGGATTGAAGCTGCTCATTCGATAGCCCATACCGGGCGAGGTCCCGTCGAAGACGCGCCTCCGACCCTTCGTATCGATCCTGAATGAGTTGCTTTTCGAGGGCGCTGGCTTCACTCTCCGGAGGGCGCCGGTACTGCCCCGTAATCAGTTCCTGACGAATCACTTCTTGATCGATCAGCCGCTCGGCCGATTGCCGCTTTGCTTTCGAGCTAACATTAACTGGCTCGCGATTTAAGAATTCCGTAACGTGGAGATCGCGCTGAATGTCGCTGATTTTAATAACGTGTTGCCCGACGATGACCGCGATGCGGTCTAGAATTACCGCGCCGAATGTCGAAGCCGCTGCTATCGCGAGCAAGAGCAGAGTGCAATGCCTCAGTGCCCGCTGCCAGAATGTCATAGAATGCGATACGTTCAAAATGTCTGTCCTATCGAAAAGAAAAATTGAAAATGTCCGGTGTTCTGCTGTACTGGCCGGCACGCGCCGACAGGCGCAGCATTCGGGCCGCACTGCAGCAACTGAAGCGGCGTTCCTTTGAAGCCGATAAACTTCGGCGGATTAATGGCGTACGCAAGATCCACGCGAACGGGCCCCACCGGAGTCTTATACCGAAGACCGAACCCTGCATCCTGCACAGCGTAGTTGAAGTCCTGCAAGTTCTTTTGACGAAAACGTAGTGAGATGTCGCTTAATCCGGTGTATACGTTCCCCAGGTCATGGAACAAAACGCCTTGCATGTTTTGGTTGAGAAATGGAAAGCGTAGCTCGACGTTATTGATGAAGAGCGCGTTGCCGCCCAGTGGAAAACCAGTAGGCGCCGAAGAAGCTCCGCCAAGCGCCAGCGGTGCGCCCGTATCGCGTGGCCCGGCCTCGTTATATCCGAATGCGCGCAGGGAGTCGGCGCCGCCACTAAAAAATCGTTCCGGCAAAGGAACCGATTCCTGTGAAGCTATTCCGCTCGGCGCCGAGAACGGCTCAATTACTCCAAACTGCGTCTGACGTGCTAGAACGAGATTTCTCGACAACTCATAATAAGTGGCGTTTCGCAGCAGGATCCGGGCAAAGCTTCGTTGCGACCCGAAGAAGCTCCCAGCCACACCGAAATCTGCGGTGTTGTACATTCCCCGGTGCGGGTCCGCGGGATTGTTGCGCCGGTCCTGAATCAGAGTTCCGGATAGCATCGCAATCCGAACCGGCTGTACTAACTGGGGAATCAGCAATACCGGAATCACTACGCTGCTGATGCTCACGCGGCGATAGGCGAACCGGAACAGCCCCGTCAACGACTTTGAAAACCGCTCTGAAAGCTGAACCGAGCCCTCCTCGCGCTTGGCGGCAAACGTGCGCACGTCCAGCGTGTTGTCGAATAACACGGTATACGTAAGATCCTGACCGAAGACATTTCTAATGCGCGGCTCCAAGTAGGTAAGGGATGCGCGCTTTTCGATGTTGGAGTACAGACCCTGCGCCGTAATGTTATGGCCCAGCCCAAGAAAGTTCAGCCGCCTCACCTCGAGCGAAAAATCCGGGCTGAAGCCGGTCGTGCCTGCAGGAGAACCGAGACTCGTTGTGCTGGGCGTACCAAAGCGAGCCACCTGGGCGCCTACGCCGATCGCAAGCGTGTATCGGTTGGCTTCTTCGAAGTTGTACAGCACGAACTTGTGGTCAGTGTCGCCGTCCGGATTCTCAATCGCCGTATCGACGCGCGCGAAAACACCGAGATTGTAAAGGTGCCTCTGTATATCGCTTTGTTCAATCGGCGAGAGAGCGTCTCCCGAGTGGAGCGTAATCTGCTTTTTTACCAGGCTCTGCCGCGTGGTCCGCAATCCCGACGTGATTACATCACGCACGAACTTGCGATCGCCTTCCTGGATCGTGTAAACCAGGTTGACATGATTCGCCGTACGGTCAACTTGCCAGCTCGCGCTGAAGTTCGCACCGGGAAAGCCGTGTCCGTAATAGTAGGTCAGCACGTATTCCCGATCCGTCGCTATGGCCACATCGGAAAAAGGCTGGCCGTTGGAAGAGGCTAAACTCGGCGTCAGATCCTCCAACTTGATCTGACTTACGCCGTTAATCTCGAGATGGTCCACGAGCCACTGCGGTCCTTCGTCAATGTTGATTACTACCGACAGGTTGCCGCCCTTGCCGCGATACTCGCCGTTGACAGCGGAGTTGACCTTGACGTCGCGGAATCCGCTCGCGCGATAAAGATTCGCGATGTTCTCTTCGTCCTTGCGGCGGAATGCCTCGCTGTACCGGCCTCGCCGCAGCATGAAAGATGACGGAGCGATGAACATTCGCTCCCGAATAGTATCGGTGTCGAAGTATTTGTTCCCTCTTATTTCCAGGTGCACTAACTTGTAACGCTTGCCCCGAGAAATTACATATTGAACGCGCTCCAGGTCGTCTTGCGGCGCCAGTTGCCGAAAATCCACATCTACGTCGTAATAACCCTTGCTCTGGAAATAGTCTTGTAAGTTGCGCTTGCCTTCCATTAGCAGGTCGTTGTCGACGGTGCCCTCCTCATAGATCGGAACGTAACGCTTCAGCACACGCTTGGAGACCTTCGTCTCCACGGACGACACCTTGACCTTGGGCCCGGGATTGATCTCCAGGTGAGGCTGGACGCGCCGGTGTTGCGCATCGAACTCGAGACTCTTGACTTGAACTTGCGCCTTCAGACGATCCTGCTGGGCATACTTAGAGAGCAACCCCTGCACACCCTTGCGCGTTCTGGAGTCGGTAACCTGCCGCCACCAGTGGATGATAGGAATCCTCCATCCGGTTGCCCGTAGAATCGTAGCGTCTGATAGCTTGGTCTCGCCTTGAATCACCGGCTCGCCATATTTCGATCTTTTGCCTTCTTTCACGACGAAGATCAAGAACACCTGTTGCCCATTGTTCTCCCGTTCGACTTTGGGTTCTACCTCGGTCTCGTAAAAACCATTGGCCTGAAGAAGGCGTCGGATGTTCCGAACCGCATTGCTTATGTCTTCGTCATGAAAGGGTGCGCCCAAGTTGAGCTGCGCCGCCGTCGCGATCTGGCTGCGATTCGGTGGCGTTGGAGTCCTGCCAGTTACGGAAACGCCCCCGAGGAACCAGGTATCTTTCACCACGAACCTTAGGATCACGCCGGCGCCCGAAGGCTCGGCTTCGGCTACGATGTCTTCAAAGCGCCCCGTCGCAAATAGGCCGTCGATAGCGCTCGCCACGTCTTCGGAACGTAGCGGCTCGCCTCTTTCAAGCCGGAGCGCTTTCGCGAGATCCCGCAAGTCGAGCGTCTGCCCTGGAGAAAACTGGATGTCGACAATCGGGAGACCTTCAAATTGCGAGACTTGCGCAAATTGCGAGACTTGCGCCAGGCAGGTCGGAATCGCTAGAGCCAAAGCCCAAAGGAACTTCAGTGGTTGGCCCAAGTGATCCACTATGCAGTTTGACACTCTTGCAGTCCGTTACGTTACGCAAGCAGCACCAACGTTAAACTGAGCACGAAATGAATCTCAGATGTTTAGCTTTCATGCCGGTCCCGATGTGCCGCGAAGGATCCAAAAGTTTGCGCATACACTTTTGTGAATTCAGCGCCCAGAAAAAATAGCTGCGCCGAATAGTAGACCCAGACCAGCAATACAACGAGCGAGCCGGCGGCACCATACGTGGACGCGAAACTCGCCTTTCCCAGATAAAGACCGATCAGCTGCTTGCCTACCGTAAATACAAAAGAGGTTACCGAAGCCCCAACCAGCACATCGCTCCACTGCAACTCGATCGCTGGCAATGTTTTGTAGATTGCGGCGAAAAGAAAAGTGCCAACAACAAATGAGAATAGAAATGCGGCGACGTGAAGGAGAGTCTCCGGAACTGAAAGCCCCAAGTCAAGTGTTCGCCCCAGTGCCGCTATCCCTGCGCTTAGGGCCACGAGGGTAGCAAGTAAAATGCCTGCTCCAAGAACCAGTACGAAGGAGTAAAATCGTTCTTTCGTCAAACTGACAATACCGGGCCAGCCCCTTGAATTCGCCGTAACCGTGCAGTGCCAAATGGTGTTCAGGTCCTCGATGAGTTCCACAACCACCGACGATGCGCCGAACATTAACGTGAGGATACTCAATGATGTCGCGACTAGCCCGGTCCCCGGCTTGTAGGCTGCTTGAATCAGCCCCTGAACAACTTTGGCTGGTTCACTTCCCGTAAAGTCTTGGATCTGCCAAAAGAGCTGTCCTGATACAGCCTGTCTTCCGAACGCTAACGCCGCAACGGCGACGATGACAACTAAAATCGGCGCTAGCGACAAAAGCGTGTAGAAGGCTAGCGCTGCACCTAGCCGCTGCGCATTATCTGATTGCCATTCGTAGGCGCTCTCCTGAAATAATCCGACGACTTTACCGAAACGAAGGCCTATAACATGCCCAGCAGAACGCAAGACCTCGATCACATTATCTTTGCGTCTTCTCTCTCCGTTTCCGGCAACGCTCATCCGGCGACTCCTCGGGACGAATTGGTGCACTTCATATTCCGTTCGGCGGGGTCAGAGGGTATACGGTTTATCACCCCGGTCACGAGGCCGGCCATTAGGTTGAACTACATTCGCGTTTGGTTGG
>Ga0126381_100010449_pt1 | contig 10451 bp, 7 predicted proteins | sample PanSoiMetPlot_28_FD_96465 | JGI IMG/M metagenome (GOLD analysis project Ga0126381, IMG submission 96465) | Tropical forest soil microbial communities from Panama - MetaG Plot_28 | ecosystem: Environmental > Terrestrial > Soil > Tropical forest > Bulk soil | place: Panama | collected 2016-02-17 | reverse complement strand
TTCGGCGTCAATACCCTGCGCCTGCAGCTTGCCCGCCGCACTCAACGCCGGCTTGAGCATCGATCCGAGCGCGATGATCGTGACATCCTTGCCTTCTCGAGCCACTGCCGCTTTGCCCAGCGGGATCGTGTAGTCGCCATCCGGAACCTCCCCCTGCTCGCCGCCGCGGCCGAGCGCTTCCAGGAAGAAGGTCGGGTTGTTGCCCCGGATGGCCGTCTTCAGAAGACCCTTGGCATCCGCGGGCGTCGCGGGCATCACGACGTTCACACCGCCGAGATTCACCAGCGCTGGGTAGCCGCTGTCGGAGTGCTGCGCGGCATTCGAGCCGCCGCCGCCGTATGCGGCGATGATGGTGATGGGCATTGTTGCCTGCCCTCCCGTCATCAGCCGCAGCTTCGCCATCTGGTTGGCGATGGCATCGAAGCCGGTGTAGATGAAGTTCGAGAACATCATGTGCAGGATCACTCGGAATCCCGCAGCCGAGGCGCCCACGGCCATGCCCGTCAGAGTCGCCTCACAGATCGGGGTATTGCGGATGCGGTCGCGCCCGAACTTGTCGAGCAGCCCGCGCGCATCGCCCATGATCGCCAGCTCGACGTCCTCGCCGAACAGGATGACTTTCGGATCGCGGGCCATCTCCTCGTGGAGGGCCTCGTTGATCGCTTGGATATATCTTTTGCGTGCCATCTCGTTGACCTTCACTCAGGCTCTGCGTTCCACGAACATCAGTTCAAACGGCAGCTCTGGGTCTGCCGGCTCGGACTCTTCGGCGAACTTCACCGCCGCTTCCACCTGGGCAGCCACGCGGTCGCCGATGGCCTGCAGCTGCTGGGCGTTCGCACGGCCGTCCGCAAGCAGAGCCTGCTTCAGTCGCTCCACAGGATCCTTGGCGACCCAGGCATCGATCTCGCTCTGTTCGCGATACTTGCCGCCGCCGAGCATCAGACTCTCCGCTTCCAGGTGTCCCTGGATACGGTAGGTGTGCGCCTCGATGAAGGCCGGGCCCTCGCCACTGCGCGCATGAGCGACAGCCTGGGCAGCGGCATCCCACACGGCAAGCGCATCGTTGCCATCCACGACGAAGGTGGGGATGCGGAACGCCCGGGCGCGATCGACTATCTCCCCGGAAGTGACCTGCGCGGCGGGCGTGAACTCGCTGAACTTGTTGTGCTCGCAGACGAACACCAGCGGCAGCTTCCACAGACTGCTCACGTTCAGGCATTCCATGAACACGCCCTGGTTGGAAGCACCGTCACCGAAGAAAGCGACGGCGATCCGCCCGCTCTTATCGAGCTTGGAGGCGAAGGCGGCGCCGGTTGCAATGGCGAATCCGCCGCCGACGATGCCATTCGCGCCCAGGATCCCCTTGGAGAAATCCGCGACGTGCATCGAGCCGCCCATGCCCTTGCAGATGCCTGTCTTCTTGGCCCAGATCTCGGCCATCATCGCCGCCGGGTCCCCGCCCTTGGCGAGGAAATGCCCGTGGCCCCGGTGGGTGCTGGTGATCCAGTCGGTCGGCGCGAGTTGCGCGCACACGGCCGCGGCGATCGCCTCCTGTCCGATATACAGGTGGACTGCGCCGGGAAGCTTGCCGGCGGCATTGTCGGCTCTGAGCCGCTCCTCCATGCGCCGGATGAGCAGCATCCGCTCGTACAGGGCGCGGGCCTGTCCGGCGTCGGGTGCAAACTTGAGACTCGTCATCTATTTCCTCCGGGCCGGTTTAATGACTTCGCCACTGATCACTTCGCCATGTTGATCACGCGCTGCTGCGTGAACTCCTCGAGTCCTTCCTGTCCCATCTCGATGCCGAGACCGGACTGCTTGGCGCCGGCGAACGGAATGTCCGGCGGCAGATCCAGATGCTTGTTCACCCACACGGTGCCGGACTCGATGCGGCTCGCCACCTCGTAGGCGCGCTGTGGGTTTGACGACCAGACGGTAGCGCCAAGCCCGTACTCGGTGTCATTGGCGCGCGCGATGGCCTCGTCGAGATTCGCATAGCGCAACACCGGAAGAATCGGTCCGAACTGCTCCTCGCGCACGAGCGCCGAGTCGTCGGAGATATCGCGCACGATCGTTGGCCGCACGAAATAACCCCGCCCTTTGGAGACTTCCCCGCCGGCGACAATCCTGCCGTTGCGGCGTGCATCCTCGAGATAGCCCTTCACCTTCTCGTACTGCATCTTGTTCTGGATGGGCCCGAACTCAGTGCCCTCCTCCAGGCCGTTACCCACGATCGCACGCTCGGCGAGCTTGCCCAACTCCGTGCACACAGCGTCGTACATCGACTCAGGGACGTAGGCGCGTTTGATGGCCAGGCAGATCTGTCCGGAATTGAGCATCGCCCCCATGAACAGCTTCGGGGCCACCTCCTGGGGATCCACGTCATCGAGCACGATGGCCGCATCGTTGCCGCCGAGCTCGAGCGTCACGTGCTTCAAGGTCGGGGCTATGCTTGCCAACACCTTGCGGCCGGTGGCGGTCGAGCCGGTGAACGCGACCTTCGCAACATCCGGATGGCTCGTGAGCGCCCCTCCAAGGTCGTTCTGATCGACAATCACGTTGACGACGCCCGGCGGCAGAACCTCCGCGCAGATCTCGCCGAATCGCAGTGTGGTGAGCGGTGTCGTCGGCGCGGGCTTCACGACTACGGTGTTGCCAGCAACCAGCGCCGGCGGGACTTTGAGCATCAGCAGGACCACGGGGAAGTTCCATGGCGTGATCGCCGCCACGACACCCAGCGGAGAGCGCTGGCGCACGATCCGGACCGCGTCAGTCTCGCGCAGCACCTCCGGCTTCAGATCCATCGCCGCAAACGCGCGAATCATTGCGACCGCGCCGCCGATCTCGTGCATTGCTGCCGGCAGCGGTTTGCCCTGCTCCTGAGTGAGCAGGCGCGCGAACTCCGCCTTACGGCTCTCGAGTGCATCGGCGAGCTTGCCGACGAGCTGACGCCGCTTCTCGATCGGAACGTTCCTCCAGTTGGCGAACGCAGTCTTTGCCGCGGCCACCGCCTGGTTCAACTGACTCAGATCTGCCCTGGGACAGACCGCCACGATATCCTCCGTCGCTGGGTTGATGACGCTCAGCGTCGCAGCGCCTGCGACCAGCTTGCCGTTGATCAGCAGTGCGAAGTCTTCCCCCGATGGAGGATCGAGAGGCGCTATTGATTGAGAGCGCAGTTCTGCGTTCATGGGGGCCTTCCGGGACTGGAGCGGACTGTGGATGGTATTCCCGAAACCGCCCCGAGGCCATAATCTCGGCGGTATCGACCGGCCATCGGCCCCAGCTGGCGTGGGCATCGACCTAATCAAGTGACCCAGGCTCACTATCCACTACGCTTCCGGCCGCCCCTGAGCTCTCCGCGGGCGCGCGGCGCCGAGCCGCCCCGGTTTCGCGTTGCCACGGACGCCGGGATGATTATCGAACGCGACGTCGCCGTGCCCCTTCGCGACGGCATCAAGATTTACGTCGATGTATTCCGGCCGCAGGAGGGGACGCGCGCGGCCCCGATCATCGGCTGGGGACCCTACGGTAAGCACGGCCACACGCGCTACTCACAGATCTTTCCGACCTCCGGCGTTGACCAGAGCGCGCAATCCCACTACACGGCCTTCGAGGCCCTTGACCCGGCGTGGTGGGTCCCACGGGGATATGCGGTCATCAACCCTGACCCTCGCGGCACTTGGTATTCGGAGGGTCGCGCCACTTATCTGTCCCCGCAGGAGGCTCAGGACTGCTTTGACCTGATCGAGTGGGCAGGGACGCAGGCGTGGTCGAACGGCAAGGTGGGCTTGTCTGGAGTCTCGTACCTCGCATCGATTCAATGGTTCGTCGCCGCGCTGGCTCCCCCGCATCTGGCGGCGATCAATCCCTGGGAGGGCTGGTCGGACACCTATCGAGAGGTGGCGCGGCATGGTGGCATTCCCGAAACCTGTTTCTGGCGCTACCTGCCGGGCCGCTGGGGTCACTCCGTTACGGAGGTGGAGGATCTCGCGGCAGAGGACGCGGAGCATCCTCTGTATGACGCATTCTGGGCCTCCAAGGCCGCGCCGCTGGAGCAGATCACGACACCGGCTTTCGTCGTTGCGAGCTGGTCGGACCAGGGCCTGCATACACGCGGAACGCTCGAAGGATTCAAACAGATCGCCTCGCAACAGAAGTGGCTCGAAGTGCACGGGCGCAAGAAGTGGGCGTACTTCTACGAGCCCGACTCCGTCGAGCGCCTGCGCGAATTCTTCGACCACTTCCTGCTGGGCAAGGCCAGTGGCGTACTGTCGTGGCCGCGAGTGAGATACGAGCTGCGGGAACGACTCATGGCCGGGGACATGCACACCGCCACGGCCTGGCCACTCCCTGGGACACGCTACGAGCCACTGTTTCTGGACACGGAACACAGTGCGTTGACTCGGAGTGTCCCCTCTGCCGAGCACTCCATTCAATACGACTCCGGGAGCGCAAGCGCGACCTTCGATATGCGTTTTGACTCACGCACCGACCTGGTCGGGCACATGAAGCTACGCCTGTGGGCGGGCGCCGAGGATGCCGACGACATGGACCTCTTCGTGGCGGTACAGAAGCTCGATCGCAACGGCAAGAGGGTTCCCTTCGATTTCTGGGCGCAATACTCGGACGGCCCGGTCGCGCTCGGGTGGCTTCGTGCGTCGCACCGGGAGCTCGACCCCTCGCGATCCTCACCCTGGCAGCCTGTGCTGCAGCACAAGCGCGTGTTGCCGCTCATCGCGGGAGAGCCGACCTGTCTGGAAATCGAGGTCTGGCCGTCAGGAACGCGCTTCGAGGTCGGCGAGGGATTGCGCCTCGTGATCCAGGGACGCGACGTCTACGACTACCCGGAGTCGCTGATGGCAGACCGGCACCGCGAGACCGTGAATCGAGGTGCCCATCGGGTGTTCAGCGGCAGGCACTTCGACTCGCACCTGCTGATACCCCTCATCACGGTGTGATCAGGATTCATGGGCGTGTTGAGCCGACGGGGGCCTCAGAAGCAACAAACCTCCGGCGGCGGCAGCGCCCACCGCTGTGATCGGCAACAACCCCTGCAGCAAGTGAGCTTCGCTAGCGCCGCTCCCGAGCAAGAGGCCCGCGAGATACGGCCCGATCGCCGAGCCGAGCCTCGCAGCGGCCACGGCAGCGCCGCTGCCGGTGCCGCGCGTTCGAACCGCGTAGTAGGTGGGAGCGAGAGCATAGAGAATGAAGTTCGCTCCGACGACGAAGCTCCCGATGGCCGCTGCGGAGGCGGCCACGGGCACCAGGTCCCGGCCCAGCCGCTCAATGATCAGCAGCGACACTGCCAGCCCGGCAAAACAGGCGAACAGCACCGTGGGAGTCGGCCTGCGTTGCATCCACCACCCCAGCAAGAACGACCCTGCCGCCGCGCCGACATTGAACAGAGTCTGGATGAGCAGCGCCTCGGTCTTCGAGAACCCCCTCGCGCTCATCAGCACTGGCAACCAGTTGAGCATCACGAACGTCATGGCGGCGGTGAAGAGCAACCCCAGCCACAGGAGCAATGTTGCCGGCGCACGTCCCCCGCCGAGCAGCGCTCTGACAATGGGCTCCGTATGCGCGCTCGCGCGCACAGCCGCAGCTTGCGCTTCGCGGAATGAGCGCGATTCCGGCAACGCAACCAGCATGATCGGCGCCAACACGAGAGGGGCAGCCCCGCCGGCGTAGAAGACTAGCCGCCAGTCGCCGTGCGGGCCCGCGAGGAAGCCGATCATGCTGGCGACAATCCCGCCCGTAGGCATGCCGGTGACCGTGATCACGACGTTCAGAATGTCGTTGCGGCCACCGGAGGCTTCGGAGGTCAGCGCGATGAGGGTTGGCATCGCTCCACCCAGACCCAACCCACACGCGAACCGGATGGCCACGAGGCTCCCGTAGCCCCAGGCCCAGGATGTGCCCAGCTGGAAGACGCCGAATACCACGGTCGACAGCAGAAGCGCGCCCTTGCGTCCCCAGAGATCGGCCACGCGCCCGCCAATGAACGCGCCGAAGAACAGTCCCAGCGGGCTGGCGGCCGCTGCGACACCCAGTTGCTCGCGTGTGAGATGAAACTCCGGGCCCAACGCGGGCGCCGCAACGCCCATCGACTGCAGGTCGAGACCCTCGAACATCGAGGTCAGGAAGCACAGGGACAGGGTCAAGAACGCATCACGCGTTCGCTCGGGTGCTACGGTCACGCTCACGGCGCCATTCTGGCATGATTCACGTGCGCATGTCGCGACGGCCCGTCGGGGTCGCGGCGGCGGTTGCCCCGGATCGATGGTGAGCGGGCGAATGTCCGCGCTTGAGTGGAGAATGGTATTGAGTCAGGTCTTGCGCGTCGAGCAACTGGTCGATGAGCAGTCCATCGGCCGCTTCAACATCCAGCTGCTCATCTGGTCGTTCCTGGCCATGTTCGCCGACGGATTCGATCTGAGTGCGATGCCCCTGGCGGCGCCCTCGCTGGTGAGCGAGTGGCACCTGGCGAAAGATGTGTTCGGGCCGGTGTTCAGCGCCAGCCTATGGGGCATCCTCGCCGGCGCCCCCCTGATGGGCTGGTGCGGTGACCGCTTGGGACGCCGTTTCGCGATCACCGTGGGCTGCGTGCTCATCGGCCTGAGCACTCTGGCGATGCTGGCCACGCACAACCTCGATCAGATGTTCGTGCTCCGCGTGATCACGGGACTGGGACTCGGCGGCCTCATGCCCAACACGATAGCGCTGAGCTCGGAGCTTTCACCCAAACGCTGGCGCGCGACGCTGGTGGTGCTCATGTTCACAGGCATCACGCTCGGCAGCGCCACTCCTCCGCTGGTGGCCGCCTATCTCGTGCCGCTGTACGGGTGGCGCGTGCTGTTCGTCATCGGGGCGGCCGTACCACTGGTGGTTGCGCTGTGCCTCCCCTTCGCTCTTCCGGAGTCGATCAAGTTCCTGTCCCTGCGCCCGCACCGCCGCCCCGAGCTCCTGCACACGGCGCGCCGGCTGCGGCCGGATCTCAAAATTGCCGACGACGCGCACTTCGAGACCCCCAGCGTCACGCGCGTCGAGGCGAACCCCCTGGAGATGTTCCGCGGCGGCCTCGCAGCAATCACTCCATTGCTGTGGGTGTGCTTCGTGATGGTTCTCATGTCCAACTACTTCCTCAATAGCTGGATGCCGCTGCTCCTGCAGGGATCCGGGCTGACGCAGAAGGCCGCGGCACTCGTCACCTTTCTGTATCACATCGGCGGCACAGTCGGCGGCGTGCTGCTCAGCGTGCTGCTCGACCGGTTCGGATTCGTGGCCGTCGCGGTGCTGCTGGGGATCGCCGTACCGTCGATAGTTCTGCTGGGCGCACCGGGCACGTCAGTTGCACTGCTCGCCGTTGCCTCGACGCTGGGTGGATTCGGCGTCCTTGGCGGCCAGTTCGGCAACAACGCCTCGGCGGGACTGTTATATCCGACGAGCATCCGCTCGACGGCCGTCGGGTTCGCATTCGCGATCGGCCGGTTCGGGGGCATCGCTGGACCGATGGTAGGAGGCGTTCTTCAGCAACGACACTGGGCCACGGCCGATCTGATGAAGGCGGCCGCGGTCCCGATGGCGCTCGCCGCCGTGGCGGCCATCCTGCTGGCTCGCTTGAGCTATGTGCGCTACGGCAGCCTCACTCTCGATGACACACCCATCGCGCCGTCGCCGGCAACACCGAGCCCGGTCATATCAAGCGTGAAATAGCGCACGGCTGCTTCAGGTGAAGCTCAGCACCGATCGGATTCTCACGACCCATGTCGGAAGCCTGCCGCGCCCGCAGGACGTCGTTGATCTGCTCACGGCCAGGGAGCAGGGCCAGCTCCATGAGACCACCGAGTTTGACCGAACGATGGCGCGTGCGGTCGACGAGGTAGTTCGCCGTCAGGTGAGCACCGGACTCGATGCGGTGAGCGACGGTGAGATGAGCAAGATCAGTTATGCCACTTACGTCAAGGACCGACTGAGTGGATTCGCAGGCGATTATCCGCGGCAGATCGCGCTCGACCTGCAGGCATTTCCGGACTTCCGCGCGCGCATGGCCGTGTTCGCGGGCAAGCAGTCATTCAAGCGCCAGGCGTGTGTCGGTCCGATCGCGGTCGTCGAACGGCAATCGCTGCAGAGCGACCTGCGCAACCTGAGAGCCGCGGTCAGCAGGAACGGACCCCACGATGCGTTCATGAATGCGGCATCCCCGGGCGTCGTGTCGGCATTTCAGCCCAATCAGTACTACCCGACGCACGCAGCCTACGTGGAGGCGATAGCAGCGGCGATGCGCGAGGAGTACGAGGCCATCGCCGCCGCCGGCTTCGTGCTCCAGATCGATTGCCCGGATCTGGCGATGGCGCATCACACCGGCTTCCAGGATCTCTCCGAGGCCCAGTTTCTCGAGCGCGCCGAGCACCAGGTCGAGGCGATGAACGACGCGCTGCGCAACGTTCCGTCCACCTCGTTGCGGATGCACCTGTGCTGGGGCAATTACGAGGGGCCGCACACACATGACATCCCGCTGGAGAAAGTCCTCCCCATCGTGCTGAAGGCGAAGCCCGCGGCCATCCTGTTCGAGGCCGCAAACCCAAGACATGCGCACGAGTGGACAGTGTGGCAGACCGCGAGAATCCCACAGGACAAGATTCTCGTCCCCGGAGTGATCACCTCGACCTCCAACTATGTCGAGCACCCGGAGCTGGTAGCCCAGCGCATCTGCCAGTTCGCCAACATCGTCGGCCGGGAGCGTGTCATGGCGGGAACCGACTGCGGCTTCGGCACCTTCGCGGGGATCGGAAAAATGGATGCGCAGATCTCGTGGCTGAAGCTCAGGTCCCTGGTCGAAGGGGCGGAGCTGGCTTCGCAGCGACTCTGGCGCTGAGCCGCGACTCTGGCGCTGGGCCACCGCTCTGGCGCTAAGCGTCAGCCCTTCGCCACCAGGGGTTGAGCGCCCCCCGAGTTAAAGATATCATCTTTAACACCGATGGCCACCCAGCCCCTCATTCTCGGCAGCGAGGTCGCCAAGCGCATCTTCCGCGCCGGGCGCTCCGAGTCGCTTGCCTCGCACGTCGTGGCCGAAGTGCGCGATTCGCTCTTTGAGGGACGGCTCGCGCCGGGCGATTTCCTCGGTACCGAGAAGGACATCGCGGCGCGATTCGGCGTTAGCCGCATCGTCGCGCGGGATGCACTGCGGACACTCGAGGCGCTGGGAATCGCACAGATCAAGATGGGAAAGGGCGGCGGGGCCCGGATCGCCGCCGGCAATCCCAGCTTGTTTGCCGAAGCGCTGGCCGTTCAGCTGCATCTCACCGGCGTCAGCGCCGCCGAGATCATGGATGCACAGCGCGCCGCCGAGTGCATGGCCGCAGAGCTGGCCGCCGAGAATGCCACGGCCGCCGAGAACACCCGGCTCGAGGAGCTGCTTGCGGACGCCGCGACGAAAACCAGGGACCCCGCGGCGTTCACGCGCTCATGCCGCGACTTTCACATGGCTATTGCAGAGGCCTCGCACAACCGCGTGCTCGTCGTGCAGCTCGCATCGCTCCAGTACGTGTCATGGCCCAAGGAGAACCGTCAGGTCACGCCGAGACTGGTGAAGCACATCCTGGAAGTCCACCGTGAGCTTGCCGGCCTCATCCAGCTGCGCGACGGCGCCGCCGCCCGCCGCCTGATGGATGAGCACGTCAGGATGATTCGCGCACGGCGTGTCGCTCAGTCACAGCGCCAGACCCCGCCGACCGCAGCCACCGGATCGGGGTGCTGTTGAGCGGTCGCGCTTCATGTCTTGAACCCGAGGACAGAATCATGAGCAAATTCATCATCCAGCCGCATTTCCGGCTGCAGGAATGGGTCGCCGAAGAGAAGGGTTATTTCGCCGCGGAAGGGCTCGACTACCTCTTCAACGAGGAAGTGCAGGCCACCGACGGCAAAGTTCATGATAAAGGGAAGAAGGTTGGGGCTTATCAGTCTTTCGAGGAGGGTCGCGCCTCGGATGTGAGCTGCGCGTGCCACTGGACGGTGAACGTCGCAGCCTCGAGCGGACTAGGCAAGCTCTACCCCGAGGCCTACTCCGTCGCGCCCGCCGGCATCTTCGTGCCGGCAGACTCGCCCGTGCGCCATCCAGCGGACCTGGCCGGTGTGCCGATCTCCGTCGGCTATCAGTCCGGAAGCCATTACTCGAGCATCCAGGCGCTGGAGCAATACCTGTCTGCTGACAAGATCCATCTGTCGTTCAACGACGGCATGCTCTTCAAGCGCATGCAGCTGTTGATCGATGGCCAGGTTCCGGCGGCGGCGCTGTTCAGCGGCCCCTATTACTTCGCCGAGCAGCTCGGATTCCGCAAGATCATCGATACGACCTTCATGATCGCCACCATGATCACTGGCGATCCCGATCCGGAGGACCTGCGCAAGTTCTTCCGCGCGCTCAGGCGCGCTCAGCGCGACATCGA
>Ga0126381_100010448_pt1 | contig 10452 bp, 9 predicted proteins | sample PanSoiMetPlot_28_FD_96465 | JGI IMG/M metagenome (GOLD analysis project Ga0126381, IMG submission 96465) | Tropical forest soil microbial communities from Panama - MetaG Plot_28 | ecosystem: Environmental > Terrestrial > Soil > Tropical forest > Bulk soil | place: Panama | collected 2016-02-17 | reverse complement strand
GGCGAATGCTGGGAACGCCCATCGTACAGAACGGTTTTACCGGAGGGCGCTCCTCGGAAAGCAACGGCGAACTCTACGAGCGCTTGACGTTCAACGTCTCCGGACCGCGCGGCAAAGCGTTCGTGGTGTCCGAAGGGTCGCGATCGCCCATCGGCTCGCATCTGCGCGTAACGATCGGACGCAATGGTGAAGGCCAAACGGTTTACAGCGGGCCGTTCGACTGCCCCCAACTTCACGAAAGAAAATAGCGTAGCGAACCGGCATAGAGCTTATACCTTAAAGCTGATACCGCCGAACTGATCCTCTTTATAGTTCACTTCGTTCGGTGGCCGGTCGAGCTCGCGCCACCACGTACTGTACATGGCGAGCCACTCGAAGTTCTCGAAGATATACTGGTTTCCGCGCACTTTACGGAGGTGATAGACGAACTCGCGAATCGTGTTCCAGCGAACGCGAATCATATAGCCGATCGCATCGACGAGAAGCGACGCGTCGAGCACGCGGCGCCGGGCGAGCGTCGCAACCGTTTCGAAATACTGAGCCACGAGCAGCAACGCGCGGTCGTCGTCGGAGTCGTCGTAGCGGGCCAGAATGTCCTCGTCGGTGGGATACCGTTGATGGACGCCTTCGAGACCCTCGAACGCGGCCATCGCGTTCGCATCGGTCAACCGGTTGATCGCCTCGAGAATCGCAAGGGCGTTGCGCTCGTGCTCGAGATGCCGGTTCTGGCGAACCAGCAGAAACGACGTGACGCACATCGCGGCTGCGGCCACGATGACCGAAGCTGCCGAGACGAGCAGCTCGAAATTCACGCCCGTTCTTAGAGACCCATGAGGCGCGCGAGCACGACGCGCTGAACCTCGTTCGTACCTTCGCCGATCTCGTTGATCTTTTGATCGCGGTACATACGCGAGATCGGATATTCGTCCATGAATCCGTACCCGCCGTGAATTTGCAGCGCCTCGTTGACGACGCGATGCGAAAGCTCGCCCGCAAAGAGTTTTGCAAAGCTCGCCGCCTGCACGTAGTCGCGACCCTGATCCTTCTCCCATGCGGCACGGAGCATCATGAGCTTCGCGTGCTCGATCTCCGTGAGCATGTCGACCAGCTTAAACGAGATCGCCTGGAACTTGCTGATCGGTCGGCCGAACGCGTGACGCTCCTTGGAGTATGCCAAGGCCTCGTCATACGCACCCATGGCCAGGCCGATCGAGAGCGCTGCGACCGAGATCCGGCCGCCGTCTAAAATCGTCAGGAACTGGCGATACCCCTCGCCTCGAGGGCCGAGCAAGTTCTCTTTTGGTACCGCGGCATCCATAAAGGAAAGCTCGCGCGTGTCGGATGCGCGCCAACCCATCTTCTTATACTTCTTGCTGCGCGTGAAGCCGGGCGTCTCTTGCGGCACGATGATGTTGGAGATCTCGGGCTTTCCGTCGTCGCGGGCGCCGGTCACCGCCGTGATGGTGGTGCCGCCGCTGATGTCGGTGCCGGAGTTGGTGATGAAGGCCTTGGTGCCGTTGATCACCCACTTGCCGTCTTTGAGCGCCGCCTTCGTCTGTACGTTGCCGGCGTCGCTGCCGGCGTTAGGCTCGGTCAGTCCGAACCCCCAGAGCTTCTTGCCCTGTGCCAGCGGAACGAGGTATTTCTGCTTCTGCTCTTCCGAGCCGAAGAGGTAGAACGGTGTGGCGCCAAGCGAGACGTGCGCGGCCATCGTGATTGCCGTCGATGCATCGGCTCGAGCGATTTCCATGACGGCCAACGCGTAACTGACGGTGTCGCCTCCGGCGCCGCCGTACTCTTCGGGAAACGGCAGCCCCATGAACCCGAGCTCGGCCATCTTCGCGACCAAGTCGTACGGAAAGGCCTCGTCGTGGTCCATCTTCTCGGCACGCGGCTTCACCTCGTTTTGCGCGAAATCGCGCGCGAGGCTTTGGATCGCCTTCTGCTCGTCGGTCAGGTCGAAATTCATGGTCCGAAGGTATAGGCCGCAGCCTCAGGAAAAACCCTCTGGCAGCAATGATTTCCCTGCGCGGCGTCTCTCTGGTCTACCCCAACGGCGTACACGCCCTCGACAACGTCACCCTCGAAATCGCTAAAGGCGATTTCGTCTTTCTCGTGGGCCACTCCGGAACGGGCAAGTCGAGCCTAATGAAGCTCCTCTATCGCGAAGCTCGCCCGAGCTCCGGCGAGATCGTCGTCGACGGCATCCGCGTCGACCGGCTCAAGAGTTCGCGAGTGCCGGCGCTCCGCCGTCACTTGGGCGTCGTGTTCCAAGACTTCAAGCTTCTTTCCGATAAGACGGTTTGGGAGAACGTCGCGTTTGCGATGCAGGTGACCGGTGCGCACACGCGCGACGTCATGCGACAAGTACCGCGCGTTCTCGATCTCGTCGGGCTATCGCACAAGTCGCGCATGTATCCCAACGAGCTCTCCGGCGGCGAACAGCAGCGCACCGCAATCGCGCGCGCGCTCGTCAACAATCCCAAGATTTTGCTGTGCGACGAGCCGAGCGGCAATCTCGACCCGTCGAACACCACCGAGATCATGGAGCTCCTGCTCCGTATCAACCTCAAAGGCACCACCGTCGTGGTCGCCACGCACAACCAAGCCGTCGTCGATCGCATGCGGCGCCGCGTCGTCCGTTTGGAAGACGGCCGCATCGTGACCGACGAAGAACGGGGCTATTACTATCTTGGACTGGGGCAAGGTCAAGTTCTTTCTGGGTGAAGTGTTGCGCAATTTCACGCGCAACGCGAGCATGCAAGCCACCGCAATCGGAACCGTCGCGATCACCATCGTGATACTCGGTGTGTTCCTCTTCGTGCGCGGCGAGCTCGCGGGCGTCGGTACGCAGCTGCTCGATCAGATCGAGATCTCGGCGTACTTCGCGCCAAACGCCACTGCGGCGCAGATCGACTCCGTGCGTCACGCCGTCGCCGCGGACCCGCGCGTAGCCTCCGTTGCCTTCGTTCCGAAGAAGCAAGGCCTGTCGGAGCTGCGAGTCCGCACGAAGGACGCGATCGACACGAGCACCCTTACCGAAAATCCGCTGCCCGATAAAATTCGCGTGCGCGTGCGACTTCCCGACCAGGTTCCGGCCGTCGCTGCGAGCATCGGTCGCCTAAAGACCGTCGACAACGTCGTTTACGGACAAACGATCGTCCAGCGGCTGCTGCAGTTAGGCGACGTCATGCGGCGGGTCGGCATTGCGGTAATCGCGATCTTCCTCTTCGTCGCGGGCATCATCATCTCGAACACGATTCGACTAACGGTTTATGCACGCCGCCGCGAGATCGCCATCATGCAGCTCGTCGGTGCGACGAACACCTACATCCGTATGCCCTTCATTTGCGAGGGCTTGCTCGACGGTGTGATCGGCGCGCTCCTTGCCGTTGCAGTGTTGTGGGTTGCGCGGGCTACGCTTTGGCCGAGGATGCTCGAGGCATTGCCCTGGATCGGCTTCGGCTCGACGCCGATCGATCTCGGGGCAATCGTGGCCGAGCTGTTTCTCGTCGGTGCTGCCATCGGAATCGTCGCATCGTGGATTTCGGTCGGACGCCACCTGCGAACGTAGTCGAGCGGCGTCCGAACGCCGTTCCGCTCGACGCTCTCCTCGCACTGTCGAACGACGGTTTTCTTTTCGTTCGCTCCGACGCGCTCGTCGCGTCGTGGAGCGACGCAGCGGCCTCGCTTTCGGGAATTCCGGACCAAGTGGCGCTCGGGGCCGACGTCCGGCGCCTGTTCGTTCAAGGCGACAAGATCGTCGGCGTTCCGTTCGACGGAAATCTGCACGAGCTGCGCGTCGGCGTCGAGAACAAGGCCGGCATTCAGTGGCTGCGTTTGATTGCCGTCGGCGTCGACGTCGACACGCACGCGCACGGCTGGCTTTGCTCGTTCGGACCGGAGCGCCGTTACCGCGAAATCGAGCAGCTCAAAAGCGAGATCGTCACCGCGGTTTCGCACGAGCTCAAGACGCCGATCGCCACCATTAAAGCGTACGCCACGACGTTGCGCGAGAATCCGCGCGCGGTCGAGGGGCAGCGCGACGACTTCTTGCGCGTCATCGACGAGCAAACCGATCGCCTTACACGCGTGGTCGACGAGCTGCTGCTCGCATCGCGCGTCGATGCCGAGCAGCTCCTCAAGCGGCGCATCACGATTCCGCTCGAAGAGGTCGTCGACGCCGCGCTGATGGGACTGGCCTTCGACGATGCGACCCATCCGATCGAGTTGCGGGCCGGTAACGCCGTGCTTTCGGGAGATCCCGAAAAACTGCGCGACGTCATGCTCCATCTCATCGATAACGCTGCGAAGTTCTCGAAGGCCGGTTCGCCGATCACGATCGAGGGCGAAACGAACGAAGACGAGACCGTCGTCCGGGTGAGCGACCTCGGCATCGGCATCTCCGACGAACATTTGCCTTACATTTTCGAGCGCTTCTATCGCGCCGAACCGGAGCTCACCGCGCAGACCAGCGGCAGCGGACTCGGATTGGCGATCGTTTCGGCGCTCGTCCGCGCGCACGGCGGTAGGATCGCGGTTAGCAGCGAGCTGGGCCGCGGATCGACCTTTACGATTCATTTTCCCGTCCGGAGCGGGACGTGAAGAGCGTACCGTTCGAACTCGGGCACCACGTTCTCGTCGTGGACGACGACCGCAACCTACGCAAAATCATCTCCACCAACCTCGAGCTGGCCGGCTACAAAGTCGCAACGGCATCCGACGGAAGAGACGCGCTCACGAAGATCGAGCAAGAGGTACCGGATCTGCTTCTGCTCGACTTGATGATGCCGCAGATGGACGGCTACGAAGTCGCGCGCCGCGTGCGCTCGCATCCGAATCCGAGCATCGCCAACGTACCGATCATCATTCTCACCGCAAAAGGCGAAACCGAGGATAAACTTCGCGGCTTCGAAGCCGGCGCGGACGACTATATTACCAAGCCGTTCGGACCGCGGGAGCTGCTCGCACGCGTTCGCGCGAAGATTCGGCGCGTCGAAGTCGATTCGTCGCTGTCGCCGCTTACGCGACTGCCCGGAAATCTCGCAATCGAGGGCGAACTGCGCCGCCGAATCGACGACCACGAGGCGTTCGCCGTTTTGTATCTCGATCTCGACAACTTCAAAGCGTTCAACGACGTGTACGGCTTCACGCACGGTGACGAAGCGATCCAGCTCGTCGCACGCACCTCGGTCGAGGCAGTGCGCCGGCGCGGTACGCCTAGCGACTTCGTCGGACACATCGGCGGCGACGACTTCATCGTCGCCACGACACCCGACCGAGCCGAAGAGATCGCTCAAGGCATCGTCGAGGACTTCGATCGCACCATCCGGGCGTTGTACTCGCCAAAAGATCTGCGGCAAGGGTACATCGAAACGCGCGATCGCCGAGGCGTGCTCAATCGCTATCCGATCATGTCGCTTTCGATCGCGATCGTGACGAACGACGGACAGCAGGTGACGAACTACGCACAAATCGGAGAGAGGGCCGCCGAATTGAAGCGTTATGCGAAGTCGGTGATGGGCTCAGTGTATATCAAAGATAAGAGGCGCACGTGAAGACAACGACTAGGAACGGGCTCGGAGCGTTTCCCCCTCGCTTAATTCCATATTTAATCGCTCGGGTGAAACACCCGCTCGCCCGTTTCCTTGCCATCCTTCTCGTTGCGCTCTTTGTTCCGCACGTAACGCTCGCGCAATCCATCGACGCTAAAATTCGGGCGGAGAAAGAGAAGCAGGCGCAGATTCATAATCGCCTTCAGGCGAAGCGCAGCGAGCTGCATGGGGTGACGTTGCGGTATAACGATTTGCAGCGGCAGCTCGGCGAGACGAACGACGCGATCGCGCAAGTCAACGGGCGTCTCGGTTCGCTCGAGGCACAGGCTTCCTCGACGCAGCACCGCATAAATTGGAATACGATTCAGCTCAACGCTGCGAAGAAATCGCTCGAGCTGCACGACACGCTCCTGCGCCGGCGCTTGGTGAACATTTACGAGAACGGCGATCTGAGCTATCTGAACGTCCTCACGTCGGTGCGCTCGTTCAACGAGTTCGTGGAGCGATGGGAAGATCTGCGGTTGCTCATTGCCGCAAACGAACGCGCGGTTCGCGCTCGCAAGGCTGCCGAAGAAAAGGTGGCCGCGGTCGAAGCGGATCTAGAGCGAACGCGGCTCGAGCTCGCCGCCCAACAGCAGGCGCAGCAGCAGGCACGCAATCAGCTCGACACGCTGGCCTCGGAACGTCAAAATTTGGTGCAACTGGCCGGCGAACAGCGGCGTCACGTTGCCGCGCAAGTAGCGGAGATGGAAGACCTTTCCGCCGCCGAGGAAGCCCAGCTCGAGTCACTGATTCGCGAACGCGAGCGCGAGCTGGAGGCACAGCGCAAAGCCGCGGGCATCGCCGGCGGCGTCCAAACCGAGGGTGGAAGCGGCAGCTTTTCCTGGCCGGTGACAGGAACTATCACGTCGCCCTTCGGCTGGCGCTCGAACCCGTTCGGAGGGTCGCCGGAGTTCCACCAGGGCCTCGATATTGCGGCGCCGAGCGGCACGACCGTCACGGCAGCGGCCGGCGGAACCGTTATCATGGCACAATGGTATGGCGGGTACGGCAACTACGTTCTCATCGACCATGGCGGCGGCTACTCGACCGGTTATGGCCACCTGTCCGCGATCTACGTGTCGCAGGGCCAGAACGTCTCGCGCGGCCAAGCCATCGGAGCGGTCGGCTCCACCGGCCAATCGACCGGTCCGCACCTCCATTTCGAAGTCCGAATTAACGGAAAACCGGTTGACCCGGCCCCCCGGCTTCATTAAGACTTAGCGAGTATCTTCGTTCAGAAGCAACCCTGGTGGGGTAATTCGCGGTAGTTATATAGACCGCACCCTCAACGCGAGAGGAATAAATGACCGTAGGAATCCGCGCCCTGCTTGCGGCGCTCGTCGTGATCGCCGTAGCAGCCGGCAGCGCTCTTTTTATAGGCTATAGGAGCAGCACGCTCGCCGCGCAGTCGGGTATCGACGTCGCGACGACGGGCGACGTCAACGAACTTTTCAGCGACGCGTCCGTGAGCGGAACGCGTTTAGTCGATCTCGCGCTGCGCAAGCTCGAGACTTCCTACTATAAGCCGGTCGATCCTCAAACGCCCGTTGCCGGTGAAGCGGAAGCACTGCGCGGTTTTCTCGCGCAGAAGAAAGTAGCACACGCAAATCTTCCCGACGTTGCCGGTTCGACGAATACGCAGAACGACGATCAGCACGTCGCAGATCTTCTCGCGTACGCGCAGCAGCACTACAGCGACAAGCTCGGACCGCACGGCGATTCGGATCTTACCGACGTTGCCATGCGCGGCATCATGAATTCGGTAAAGGATCCTTACACCGTCTACCTGTCGCCGCGCGAAATTCAAGGCCTGAACGAGTCGCTGTCGGGCGGCAACTTCGGCGGTATCGGCGTTTATATCTATCAACTCAAAGACGGCCGCATCGTCGTTCAGCCGATCGAGCAAATGCCCGCCGCACGCGCCGGCATGAAACCCGGCGAAGTCGTCGACAGCGTCGACGGCAAGAGCGTCAAGGGGCTTCCGTTGGACCGCGTCGAGGTTATGATTCGCGGCGAAGCCGGCACGACGGTGCACTTGAGCACGCATCCCTACAATGGAAAGGGCGGCGAGCACAGCTTCGACATCGTGCGCGAGATCATTCACGTGCCGACCGTTCGCGCGAAGATGGAAAACGGCTTCGACTATATCCGCCTATCCGATTTCGGAACGACGTCGGGCGACGAAGTGCGTAAAGCGCTGCTCGACGGTCGGTCCAAAGGCGCGAAGGGATACATTCTCGATCTTCGCGACAACGGCGGCGGACTGCTCGACGCCGCGGTGCAGATTTCCAGCTACTTCGTTCCGCAAGGAACGATCGTTTCGACGATCCGCCGCGACGGCCAAAGCACGAGCGAGGAAGCGCTAGGCAACGCGATCCCGGGACTTCAGCCGCTGGTCATCCTCGTCAATAAGTACACGGCGAGCGCGTCGGAAATTACTTCGGGCGCCCTGCAGGATTACCACCTCGCTACGCTCGTAGGAACGAAGACCTTCGGGAAGGGCGTGGTACAAAGCATCTATCCGCTGCCGGATCGCGGAGCGCTGAAGATTACCACCGCGCGGTACGTTACGCCGCTTGGCCGCGACATTCAGCACCGCGGAATCGTTCCCGATATCGTGGTCGCACAGGATCCCGATCCTTCGATCATCGATACCCCGGCCGACAAACAGCTCGCCGCTGCAAAAGCCCGTCTAAAAACGCTTTCCTCACTCACCAATCACTAGATCTTGGATACGATGAAACGTCTGTACTCGCTCTTAGTCGCCGGCGCGTTCGCCGGAATGCTGATTCAACTGCCCGCTTCGGCGGCCGCGACGGTTCATCTGTCGTCGGTTCAGGCCAGCGAAATTTCCGCCAGTTACGCGCACCTGACGACCGAGTTCTATCAAAAGGTCGACGCTCAGACGGTGCTCGACTCCGTTCGTAGTCAGCTGCTGCTCGCAATGCGGACCGCCGGCGTGAAGAACGCTTCGCTGCCGCAAGCGCACTCCACCGACGTCGGCGACGCAAACGTTCGCACGATCGAGCGCGAGATCGAAGACGCCACGCAGGAGTCGCACGGCAAGTTCACCGTCGCGCAGCTCAGCTACGTCGCACTCGACGGCATGATGCGTGCGGTAAAAGACAAGTACACGGTGTTCCTTACGCCCAAAGAGTTCGCGGGGCTCAATCAAGACCTCGACGGCGGCGACTTCGGCGGCACCGGCATCGTCATTCAAGTCGACGATCAAACCAAACAGATTTTAGTCGAGAACGTCGTTCCGAACGGACCGGCCGATAAAGCCGGCGTCGAGCAAGACGATCTCATCACCACCATCGACGGCACTTCCACCAAGGGCATGACCGTGCAGCAAGCCAGCTCGAAGTTGCGCGGCAAGGAAGGCACGAACGTCACGCTCGGAATCACGCGCGAGGGGGCGTCGGTACAACCGATCACGATCACACGCGCAAAAATACACCAGCTCAGCGTTTACGAAAAGATGCTGCCCGGCAAGATCGGATACGTCGACGTAACGGTCTTTGGACGCGATACCGGAACCGAGCTCGATACGGCGCTTACGCGCCTGCAACAGGAAGGCGCAAAGGCCTTGGTGCTGGACCTGCGCGACAACGGCGGCGGTTATCTCGAAGCCGCGGTAGCCGTCAGCTCGAAGTTCATCCCGAGCGGGCCGATCGTATCGGTCGAATCGCGCGCGTCGAACATTACGACGCTCGAAGCCGACAATACGGCGATTCCGCCGGTGCCGCTGGCGGTTCTCGTGAACGGCTACACGGCTTCCGCGTCGGAGATCACGTCGGGAGCGATCCAAGACAGCGGCGTCGGCACCATTATCGGCACGAAGACCTTCGGTAAAGGCGTCGTGCAGACGATCTACCCGATGCCGGACGGATCGGCCATCAAGATTACGACGGCGCGCTATCTCACACCGCGTAACCGCGACATCAATCATCTGGGCATCACGCCCGACGTCGTGGTTTCCGAAAACAAACATCCGCAGTTCGGAACGCCGGCAAAAGACGATCAGCTTACCCAAGCGGTCCAGCTGCTCGATCAGAAACTGGCCAAACTGAGCGATCAGGAACCGACGACGCAACAGTAACCATTCAAGGATCGGCTAGCCACCATTGAAGAAGGGTGCGCCGCGGTGTCGGTGCGCTCTTCTTCGTTGAGGCCGGCTGAGATCGCCGGATTGCTCTTGCTTCTGGCGTTGCTGCCCGCGTACGTGTCCAGCGTCGCCGATAGCCGTCCCCTGGACTTTTCGGCGTTCTGGTGCGCCGGCAAGGCCATCGTCTTGCGCGAGGATCCCTACCTCGATCGCAGCGTTCATCAATGCCAGGTCGCCCACGGGCTGGTCCCGTCGCTAACGATCCCGCTTCCGTACCCGCCGTACGCCCTGGCCGCCTTTTCACTGCCGGCGCTAATTCCGTTCGAGACGTCGGCGGTTATTTGGCGCCTCGGTTTGATCGCCGTCGCGCTCCTGATGGCAGTTGCCCTAAGGCGCCTCGCGAACATCTCCTGGCCGTTTGCCGCAGCGCTCGCCGCGTTGCAACTGATCGCCGTGCTACCTCTCGGGCAGGCGGCGACCGTGCCGATTTGCGCTTTTTATTGGTCGCTCGTGTTTATCCGCGACGGACGTACGCTTCCGGCCGCCGCGATGTTGGCTATTTCCGCGCTGCTGCCGAATTTTGCCATCGCCGCTTGGGCGGCCGCTTTCCTAACACTGCGCCGGCAACGAATCCCATTGGCGTCGCTCGGCGCGCTGCTCGCCGTAGTGAGTTTTCTTGCGGTGGGCTCCGCCGGAATCGCGAGCTATCTTTCAATTTCTTCGAGCTTTGCCGGTGCCATCGGCCAG
>Ga0126381_100010447_pt1 | contig 10452 bp, 9 predicted proteins | sample PanSoiMetPlot_28_FD_96465 | JGI IMG/M metagenome (GOLD analysis project Ga0126381, IMG submission 96465) | Tropical forest soil microbial communities from Panama - MetaG Plot_28 | ecosystem: Environmental > Terrestrial > Soil > Tropical forest > Bulk soil | place: Panama | collected 2016-02-17 | reverse complement strand
TGGTCACCTGGTAGCCGTCGCGGTGCAGCGCATGGGTCAGCGCGCTGCGCACCGCCTCGTCGTCGTCCACCACGAGCACCCGCACCCGGCCAGTATCCGGCACGTTTCTCAAACCGGCATCCAGGACTGCCTCACTTGCCTCCGGCCAGGCTCTGCTTGGCGTGCACGAGCGCAGCGACTAGCTGATGGATGCTGACACCGAGCGAGCGGGCGGCCGCCGCGAATGCAGGCGACGACGGATCGGCCCTTCCCGCCGCGTACAGCGGCCGCAAGGCCTCGCTGACCTGGGTCGTGCTGACCCGCAGCTCCCTGGCCACTGCCGCCGTGAGCGCGTTGTCGCCCGCCCGCACAGCTGCCTCGGAGCCGATGGCCTTGACGCCGGCCCGCTTCCCGGCCGGAAACGCCTGCCTGACCCGTGCCTGCGGGATACCCAGGACGCGGGCGAGCGCGGCGTCGAACTGGCCCGGGCTCGGCTTGGCGTTAGCCCTGATCAGCGACGTCTTGACCGTGCGCAGCGCTTGATCGAGGCGGGCCGGTGACACGCCAAGCCGGGCGGCCAGATCACTGTCGGCGGCTCGCTTCGGGCTGGCGGACATGGCCTTCTGGTGGGCGCTGGGCTTCGCGCTCGTCGTCGACGCCACAGCGGCGCCGATGCTTCCGGCGGCGAGAGCCGCGGTGACCGCCCCGGCGGCGGCCATCATGGTTCGGTTGCGCATTCGAATCCTCCTTGGGTTCTTGGCTGCCACCAAGCAACCAGGCCAGACTCAGGCCGGCCGAAAGCGTTCCTTAGACGCGACTTAAAATGTCGCGCCCCAAGCCAGCCCGGCTACTGCCGCGGCGCAACGGCCCGCCTTGTGGCGGGAGCCGAATATGGCGGGAGAAGTTGGGCGCTGCCAGTCGGAGTTCGGCCGCTCGGACGACGATGAGGGTGTGACGCACTCGCAGGTGCTGCCCGACCCGGCGGACACTATCGACAAGATTCACGTCCCGAGCCCTGGAGCCGGTTACCAGGGCCGCCATCCGCATTATCGAGTCAGTCGCTGGACGGACTGCAGCTCAGCTTAGGGGAGACGCTTGATGCAACAAGACATTCCGGTGGTCAGGACCCGGGCCGGGCTGGTTGCCGGGGTACGGGAGCAAAGTTACTTCGCGTTCCGCGGCATTCCTTACGCGGCCTCACCGACGGGCCGACTGTGGCTGCGCGAACCTGCGCGGGAGCCGGGGTGGGAGGGCGTCCGGCCTGCTCGGGCATGGGGTGCGACGGCACCGCAACGAAAGCAGCGAGTCCAGATCATCCCAGAGCTGCTGGTGCCCGGATCCGACTACCTCAACGTGAACGTCTTCACCCCCGACCTCGCTGCGCGCAGCCTGCCGGTCTTGGTCTGGATCCACGGCGGAGCCTTCATCATGGGAACGCCGGGTAATCCTTGGTACAACCCTGCCGCGTTCGCCAAGGCCGGCATCGTGTTCGCCTCGATCACATACCGGCTCGGATTCGAAGGCCTGCTACCGATTCCCGGCTACCCGGCGAACCGCTCGGTGCACGACTGGCTGGCGGCGCTGACCTGGGTGCAAGAGTGCATCAGCGCGTTTGGCGGGGATCCCGGCAACGTCACGCTGGCTGGCCAGTCCGCGGGCAGCGAAGCCTGCCTCACGCTGCTCAGCATGCCGCGAGCCCATGGCCTGTTCCAGCGGGTGATCGCGATGAGCGGGTCGCTGTCCATCGGGACCGAGATCGCTGATGCTGACGAGTTGGCCAGGAAGGCAGCAGCCGCCCTCAAGATGCCGCTGGACCAACTGGGCTCGGTCGCGCCGCGCACCCTGCTTGACATCCAGCCGAAAATAGTCGGGCTGCTCGGAACTCCTGGGCGACGGTCGCTCGTAAGCCAGCTGGGCCAGAAGCCCGCGTACCTGCGACCCAGCGTCGATGGTGATCTCATCCCGGACCTGCCCTTCGATGCTGTGGCGGACGGCGCTGGCTCTGATGTCGAGCTGCTAATCGGGTGCACGGCCCAGGAAGCCAATTTCGTCTCCCGCATCTTTGCCCGGTGGCTAGGTGCGGACGCGCTGCGGCGCGGACTGGGCAACCTCGGGTGGGGCCCCGACGAGATCGACGCCTATCTCGCCCTACACCGCGGAAGCGCCAGGCGGGAGATTCTCGGCCAGGCGATAACCGACCGGTCTTTCCGGATGCCCGTTATGCGGCTGGCGACAGCGCGGCGCGAAGCCGCCGCCGCAACATACTGCTACCAGTTCGATTGGCAATCCCCGGCATTCCTTGGCGTATTCGGCGCCGTCCACGGCTTGGACCTGCTGTTCGCGTTCAACAACCTCGCCGTAGGCCGGAAAGGCCGCTTGCACAAGACAGCGCCCGACGAGCTCGCCGTAACCATGCACCATGCCTGGGCGGACTTCGTCCTGACAGGTGATCCAGGCTGGCCCAACTACCGGCCACCCAGCCGTCCGGTGATGCTGTTCGATACCGCCTGCACCGTCGCGAACGATCTTGCGTTCAGCGAGCCGAGTCTGTTCGAGTAGCTCGACATTCCCGGTTCGGCTCTCTGCAAGGGTGGTTACCGGTGGCTGGCGGGCATGGGGCATGCCCGCCAGCCGAACTTCGGAGCGGATATTCAAACGCGAGGCGTTATTTCCCTGCCCATTGCTGCGCGCATCACTCGGCCGCATAATGGCCGGTGCTGGCACCTCCTGGACCTCGGGCCGCTTCGCGGCAGAAGGTGTCCCTTACTGCTTGCAGAAGGCGATCTGGTCAAGGAATGGCGCTGGGTCGTGGTCACCATCGGTCAACAGCACCTCTACGCTGAGCGTAACGAGGTACGCGCACGGCGCTAGCTGGCTAACGACGAACCCGCTAGGGGTCGCTGAACCGAAGAAGTCTGCCGAGCTGGATCCCCCGCCGGGCGTAAGCGTGAAAGCGTAGGGGCCTCCGGGACCGTCCATCCGCAGTGTCGTCGCGCCCAGGTTTGGATGAGCTGCGGTGAACAGCACCGTGAGCTTATCGGTTATTTCCCCGCAGCCGTGGGGACCGAGGAGCTCCTGGATGTCCACGAGGTAGACCGCAAGGTCTCCAGGCGGATCCGTCAGATTTCTCCAGGCTGGCTGGTGCGTGACGTTGTCATAGAGGGTGTTGTCGATAGCGATGTGGTGGCAGGTGCCCGCGTCGATCTCTGAGGCCGGGTCACCGACGTTACGGACGCGCATGCGGATACCGAAGTAGACATCTTCAGCGAGTGGCAGCGAGGCAGGCCCGCCGGCCAGTACCCCGGCCTCGTCCAGATGCGGCGGGCTGGTGAGTGCTTCGGTGTTGAGCTGGAGAAGGTCTCCGGTGGGCACGTATGTCGAGCTTGACACGGGCACCTGGATCCAGCCCCCGCCGTCCAGAACCGCGTACACGGGGTCGAATGTCAGCGGGAAGAAGGAAATGTTGTAGCCGATGATCGTGGGCGCGGTGGCCGCAGCGAGCACGGGCTGCCAGATCGCTGTGGCAGGGGACGGATTGCCGGCGGCATCGGTGGTGATCGTCTCGAACCGGTATTCCATCTGCGGGGCGCCGGTTTGCAGGCTGTAGCCGCCGTTGAGGCGCAGGGTCCGGAAGAAGGCGCGGCTGTCGCTGGTCAGCCCGGTGCCGCTGATCTGGCTGTCAACCCTGGGTGTGGTCCCGCCGGGCGGGTAGACCTCGGCGTACTCGTACTGGCCGATCCTGATGAAGTAGGCCGTTGATCTTGGCGGGCAGACGCAGAAGCAGAACCGGTGGCAGATCAGCTGGCAGAGCCAGTGGCAAAGCTGGATGCAGAACCGGCCGAGCTGCAACTCGTCGACTATTCCCCCGAAGGTCTCCGGGTCGCCCTTCGCGACCGCGTCGCCCAGGCGCTGCAGGTCTGCCGGGTTGGCGGCGAGGCGGGCGGTCGCCTGGGCGAAGCCGAACGCCTCGCTTAGCGGGTCCTCGATCGGCTCGAGGGGGAAGCGCCTGCACAGCAGCAGGCAGACCCGCACGCAGCGCCAGGTACACAGCCACTCGCAGACGAGGTGGCACCCCTGGAACAGCCCGATCCGCTGGACCACCTGACGTACCACCTGGCAGTCCCCGGCCGGGACGGCCTCGGTGATCTCGGCCAGCGCCCGTTCGTCCGCGGGCAGCGCCGTGATCGCAGCCCCGGCCTGCGCGAGCTCCTCCACGAAACTCGCGAGATGCGCTGGCGTCGGTGAGCACGCCACGCGGCACAGCAGCCGGCACCGCATCGCACACGCCCAATGACACAGGAGGTGGCAGAAGCGCTCGATCTTAAGCTCGGCCACCAGCGCATCGAAGCCCTCGGCGTCGCGGTCGGCTACCGTGTTAGCCAGCCGCTCCACCAGCTCCTCATCCTGAGTGATCCTCGTGACGACCGCCGCGAATCCACGCAAGTCGGGCAGCTCGACGTCGGTCGGCGGCCCGCACAGTTCCAGGCACACGAGTACGCCATACTTGCTGCAGATCCAGTCGCAGACCAGTTCGCACCGGTCCAGCAGCTTGAGCTCGGTCAGCAGTCGCTGGTAGGACTCCCGATCGGCGGCGAGAAACGCATCGAAAACCGCGCGGAAACGGTCTTCATCACCCGCCAGTGCAGCTACTGCCGTAGCTGCCTGCACGAGGTCGGCAGCAAAATCCTCATCGGCCATGATTCCCATCTCTCTTTCTTAATTCGCGAGATCCGCATTGGCTGAACGGACTGCCTCGTCTGCTTCTCGTTGCCCGGCGGCACCGGTCGTTCAAGGCGGCCCCTTGACCGACATAGAGACGGTCAAGGAACGGCCAGATACACCCAATGTGTCCCTGGGTCAGATTTGGCGACGCGGGCTATTCACGAGCTTGAGGTAGTGCTGAAAGTTTGACGCTTAAATCGTCATGACCCGTTCAGGGGCAGATGTCCACCCCGAGATCGTTGTAATCGACCAGCTCAGGGAAATCGTGCGGTTGCACGGCGGTCATGTCGAAGCTGAGCACACGGCCTGTCACCGCGGTACTGGTCACCGTGACCTGGGCCGAACTGCCGAGCCTCATCTCGGTGGTCACCTTGGATGCTGCCAGCCGGCCAGCCCGGTTGGCCTCTGCCGTACGTTGATCCGGGAAGGTCAGCGCGTCAACCGCGGTTGTGTCGGCCGGGCCGGCTAGCGCGGTGATTTCCGCCTGCGGCGGAGTGAACGTGCCGCGGAAAAGCTGACGGACGTGAGCCAGCTGTGCCCGGGTTGCCTTGGGGCCAAGCAGTCCGGTCAGCTTCACGCAGGCCGCCGGACCGACGGCGATCGCGGCAGTGGCGATACGACCGAGCCTGGCCGCGGCCAGTGCCAGCAACGGCACGACTCCGCTGGCGCGCGCGAGAGGGCGGGGCCGGGCGGCAAACACAGACCTGAGCCGGGCAACGTCCCCACTCTCAGCCAGCAAGTGCTTGCGGGCGTCGATGCCGATGTTGAACAGGTCGTACAGTCTCAGCGTGGCGCGCGAACCGGCGAAAATCGACGACCCATCGGCGTGAAAGCCGAGGCGGGTAAGCTTGCCTGCCAGGCCGGACAGGTCGGTGCGCGAAGCGAAGCCAAGGACGATCAGCGGAGCACCGCCGGGCCAGCGCACGTCCAGTTCCCACTGCAGGTCCGCAGATCTGATGCCCAGAGCCCGCTGCTGCTGAAGCAGAGTTTCAGTGGCGACGAGCGAACCGGCGAACGAGGCCGTGTTCGGGTCGTTCCGGTCCCGATGGCCCAGCATCGACCAGTCGGTGTACATGACACTGCCGTCGTGTATGTCCGGTATCAGGTCGAGGGCCGAAACCAAGGCGGAACCGCGGATGGCGACCTGGCCGGTCCGCTCGCCACCGGTGGCGGCCGTGCCTGTCGAGAATATGCCGCCGGAGGCACAGCCGATAGACGTCGACCCCACCGCGAGGGCGAGTACTCCCGCAGCCAGCCCAGCGGCCCTACGCATGGGCAGGAACACTAGCCGGCCTCGCCCTGACCGTACCGGGGATTCCGTGGCCACCGGGACAGGATGTTTGTCATGAAGGGCAGCGCCCATAGCGACCCGAAACGGCGGCAGATGCGTGCGTCAGCGCCATGCCCGTGAGAAATTCATCGACTCCCCGAGGTCTGGGAACAAGCGGGCGTGGGACCGGCGGCACGCTAGCCCGGTATGGTTCCCGCGGCAGGGCGATTGGCCCGGCGGCCCGGCCGGCGGCGACTAAGCGCCGCTGAGCGCGCCGCCGCCGATGCCCGCCACTAGGCCCTCCTCCAGCATCATGAAGTTGTGGACGATCTCGATGTTGTCTTGGGCGTTTCGACCAGGACGGGCTCCGCGGTGATCATCGCGCTGGCTGGCACACGGCACCAGCCCGGATTTGCAAGCCGCTGGGATGTGCAGCTGATACCGCCCGAGATGGAACGAGAGGCATATCACGCAGCGGCGGACCTGACCCTGACGGAAGCCGAGGAGCTGATAAAGCAGACAGAGCAAGCGGCGGAGGCCGGTGCACTAGCCGCGCTGGAGGCCGCCGCAGCCAGCCTGCCTACCCACACGGTCGTCGCGGTGGCAGTCGTCGTGAAGGCTGTCTCGGTGCCAGCCAGCACCGCGCAGGTGCTCAGGTCACATGCCTGGATGCATGCCGCCGAAGGGCTGCTCTACCGCGAGGCGATACTGGCCGCAGCCCGCAAGCGCGGCCGAATGGCACACGCCGTCGACGCGGCAGTGCTCACGGACCTTCACCAGGAGCTGGCAGCCATTGGTCGCGCCGCAGGCCGCCCCTGGCGCCGAATCGAGAAAGACGCCGCCGCCGCCGCCCTTCACCTGCTCTGGAACAGTTAGCAGACGCGGACTTAGGGCGCGTATCGCTGACGGCATCAGTAATGCCCGTGCCCGATACATGCCTACCTAACTCTCCGAAACCCCGCAGCCACTCGGCCGTGCGAGCAGATCTAGGTCGCGCACGCAGAAACCGTGGTGCGCCCACTCCTCGTTCAGCACCACGTGCATGCACTCGAGCACCGACTTTCCCCTGGCATACGGTGGCCACCCCCGGCCGGCCGGTACTGGCGCCGGCGCCGATAGCTGATCGGCCGTCACGGTCGACAGCCAGCGCTCGAGCTCGGCGCCCTGCACGTTGCGCACGGCCAGCACCTCTTCGAGAGTGGGGGTCGCCGCCCGATCCAGGCCCTGCTCCTCCTGGTCAGGGACGAACTCGGGCGCCAACCCGATCGCGGTGAACGGTTCGGTCGACCCCAGGCAGCACCGGCGGAACCAGCAGTCGTGCACGAGCACCAGATGGCGCAGGGTCTGTACCGCCGACCATTCGCCGCCGACGCCCTGGTGCTCGGAACCCTCGGGCATCCCCCGCAGACGCTCGCGCGTCTCCGCCCAGTCGGCCCGCAGCCGCCGGACGGCTTGCCGCAGGTCTGCCGGCTCCGCTGAACGGATCAGCAGCCGCACCGGATGCCGGCGGTCAAGTTCGGCTTCGACATACGACGTCACCTCCACACCGTTGACCACCAGGTTGCTGACCAGCCCGTCGATCACGGCGTCCTGCATCACCACGCCGATCAGACGGGCGCGAGTCAAGTCGCACTCGCGGAATTCGGCATCAGTCAGGTCTTGGTCCTTGAATCTCGCCATGCCGGGCAGTATCCACCGCGGTGCCGACACAGGTGGCGCTCAGTCGCCCAACGCACTATTGACCGAGATGACGAGCCAGATCAGGAAGAGGAGTCCGACAGCGACGGCGACGAGAGTGGCCACTGCCACGATGGCCTGCCCGCTGCCCGGGGATTGTGCCGATCGCGCCATGCGCAGTCCGGCAAGGAAGATCATGACCCGGCACGAGAGTGATCAATCCGTACGGCACTGCCGCCTCCCTTGGCCGCTTCGAGGCTGACTGTTCGGCCCGGCTCGGCCCGAAAGGAACCGATCGGAGACTGATCCGATATTCCGGTGGCACTGTCGGTCGCGCTAAGCGTTCCTAACCTGAAACAGAAGCTGGCGTGCGTTGGATACTGTCCCGTCTTCCAGCCGCGCTGGGTCAACTGGTCAGAAATGGAGCGCCTGGATGGGCATTCTCAACGCGATGAAGATGGCCTGGGGAGGGGAGGACACCCAGCTCAGCATTAGATCTTGCCGACAGATCCGCCGTGCCGCCGGCCGGGTGCTAGTTGGGTGCGCGGTGTCTTGTGCGCTGGTGTTCGCGCTGGTGCTGCCGGCGAGCGCAACGGATGCGTTTCCTACAACTGATGATCATTCCACGACGATTGCTACGCCGTGGTGGTGGTACTACAACGTGACCTCGGCCCAGGTGGCCTCCCTGGTGAGCCAGAACCACGCCCGGCTCACGCAGATCCGGGTCGATGACCCGTCCGTTCCGACATTCGACGTCACGATGGTCACCAACAGCGGCGCCTACGCCAGCGGCTGGTGGTGGTACTTCGGCGTGTCACCTAGCCAGGTAAACAGCTTCCTCACCCAGAACAAGGCCCGGCTGATCAGCATCGACCCTTATCAGACCGGCGCCGGGCTTCGGTTCGCCGTGGTCATGGTGCCTAACACAGGCGCCCAGGCCCGCGGCTGGTGGTGGTACTTCGGCGTGTCACCTAGCCAGGTAAACAGCTTCCTCAACCAGAACAACGCACGGCTGACCGCGCTGCGGCCGTACATGGACAGCGGGCAGCGGGTGTTCGCCGTGATCATGATCTCGAACACCGGAGCCGACAACAAGCCATGGAGATGGTTCGCAGGAGCCTCCATCAACGACATCGCGAGCCGCATCACCTCGGAGAACATGCGGGTGGTCGCCTTCACACCCGACCCGGCGGGCGGCTTCGACGCAATCATGGTGGGCAGCGAGGGCGAAACCTGGTACTGGTGGTACGGGATAGACGCGGCAACGGTAGGGAAGAACGTTGCCAGCCACGGGACCCGGCTGATCGACTTGACGAGCTACTTCGTCAAGGGCGCACGGAAGTTCGCAGTCGTCGAACTCGGGGACAACAACCCGCCTCAGAATCCGGTCAATGCCGAGAGCGCCAGGGTCCAGGCGTACGCCAATAAGCACGGCTGGTCGGCCGGATATCACGGCGCGTACTTCATCTCCTCGCGCCCAGGCGCCAAGCCCGTCGTTGCCGACAACTCCAACTTCCGTTACGAGCCGGCGAGTTCGATTAAAGTGCTCTATCTGCTGTACACGCTGCGGAAGAACATTTCACTCAGGAGCCCGATCACCTACTACTGGCCTGGCAGCGGCCCAGTAAACCCCAACGCCTGCCCGGCAGACGTGCCGCAAACGTCTGCGAACGCGCACACCACGACCATCCTCAACGCGCTCACCGGCATGATCCAGCAGTCCAACAACATCTACACCCGCGCCTTCGCGATCCGATGGGGGCTTGGCCCGGTCGAAGCGATGGCCCAAGGCCTCGGGATGTCGAACACCCACCTGAACCAGCCCTACATCGGCTGCGGCTTCCGTGGTGTGCCGGGCGGCGTGCGCAACGAACTAACGCTAGCCGACGCCGCCAAGCTCTACGCGGCCGTCAGCAACGCAACGGCGCTGTCCGGCGCGCGGCGCGCGACCTTCTTCAACATCTTGGTGGGCGGGAACCCGGTTACGTCCGACGCGTGGGGCCAGGTCGTCAAGCAGGAGGCGGCCAAGCTCCACAAGTCGGCGATCGTGGCCAAGTTCCTGGCCAAGATGAACGTGCGATGGAAGGCAGGGGGCTACACGTTCTGCCTGGCCAGCTCCTGCCTGCCCTACAAGCTCGACCTTGCGATTACTGGCTGGGCCAGCATCCCCTTCATTAACAAAGGCAAGGTCGCCTCTCACACCTACGAGTTCGGCGACTTCGTCAACGACCTTCCCGAATTCTGCAACAACTGCATCGCCTCGCAGAACGCCGGCAACAATCTCGGCGCCGTAGCAGCCGAAGCCGCACGCAGCGTCATCAGGCAGGCGCTGAAGACGCGGCCATAACTTTGCATCGCTAATACCCTGTCTGCGCGGCAGAGCGTCGGCCGCGCAGACAGGGCCCGTCCTCGCGGTGAGATGCCGGGTACGGGCGGAGCCGCGGACAAGACTGCACGGCCAGGCATTGTCCGGCAGTAGCCGGACGCGACTCAGCGAGGTTACGCGCCAGAGCTGGCCAGCGCTGCCTCTGCCTCGTCGGCGACGCGGCCGCGCAGCTCCGTCGGCACCACGGGCAGCTGAGTCACGTTGGGCCCGGACGCCCGGCCGTCAACCACCAGGAACCGCACTGAAGGGAACCGGCTCGCCAGCGAGCGCACCGCCACCGCACCTGCCCCGTCCGTCGTCACGACAACGGCGCAGCGCCGCTCGAGCAACCCGGCCAGGTACGGCGACGCATCCCGCGCGGCCGCCGGGAGGGACAGGTACTGGGCCCGCATGTGGGCAACGAGCGAGGCATGTTGTA
>Ga0126381_100010445_pt1 | contig 10454 bp, 8 predicted proteins | sample PanSoiMetPlot_28_FD_96465 | JGI IMG/M metagenome (GOLD analysis project Ga0126381, IMG submission 96465) | Tropical forest soil microbial communities from Panama - MetaG Plot_28 | ecosystem: Environmental > Terrestrial > Soil > Tropical forest > Bulk soil | place: Panama | collected 2016-02-17 | reverse complement strand
GCAGTTCTTCGTACGCGACATTCTGCCCCTGATCCGCTCGCAGGAACCGGACGTCCAGCTGACGATCGTCGGCCGCTCGCCAACGCCAGCGGTGAAAAAGCTGGCCGACGATGCGGCGATACGCGTCACGGGTCGCGTGGACGACGTGCGGCCGTACGTGGACGAGGCGTCGGTCTACGTCGTGCCGCTCCGAATCGGCGGCGGCACGCGTCTGAAGATTTTCGAAGCGATGGCGATGGGCAAAGCGGTCGTATCGACGACGGTCGGCGCGGAAGGCTTGGCGATCACGCCGGGCACTCACGCACTGATCGCTGATGAGCCGCATCTCTTTGCACGGGCCATCGTCACTCTGATTCGCGACGCCGAACGGCGCAGGCAGCTCGAACGTTCGGCGCGTACGCTGGTGGTCGAACGATACGACTGGAGGTCGGTTGCCGGCGGTCTGGAAACCGCCCTCGTCACGATTGCGGAGTGCGGATTGCAGAATGCGGATTCTGCGATCGCCAATCACTCCGCCATCCGCACTCGTCAATCCGCAATCACAGGTTTGCAATGAGAGTCTCGGTCTTTGGTCTTGGATACGTAGGAAGCGTGTCGGCTGCCTCTTTCGCCGCCGATGGACACCATGTGGTCGGTGTCGATGTCAACCCCGACAAAGTCGCCGCCATTAACGCGGGCCGCAGTCCCATCGTCGAACCAGGCCTGGAAGACGCCCTCGGCCGGGCGGTCGCGGAAGGGCGTCTCCGTGCCACGACCGAGACGGCCGACGCGATCGCGCACAGCGATGTTTCGCTGCTGTGTGTCGGCACGCCGAGCCGCCGCAACGGCAGTCTCGAGCTGAACTACCTCGAACGCGTCAGCGAAGAAATCGGCGCCGTCCTCGCCGGCAGGTCCGACTATCACGTCGTCGTCGTCCGCAGCACCGTGTTGCCAGGGACGACGCACTCGGTGGTCATTCCGGCACTCGAGAAGACGTCGGGCAAGAAATACGGCGAGGGGTTCGGCGTCTCCGTGAATCCGGAGTTCCTGCGCGAAGGCACTGCGCTCAAGGACTTCCGAAAACCGCCGTTGACCCTCGTCGGCCACAACCACGCGGCAGACGCAAGCGGGACGATCGCACTCTATCAGGCGATTGACGCGCCGCTCGTCAGCACGAGCATCCGCGTCGCCGAAATGATGAAGTACACGAGCAACACCTGGCACGCGCTGAAGGTCTGCTTCGCGAACGAAATTGGCAATCTGTGCAAGCGCCTCGACGTCGACAGCCACGAAGTCATGGACATCTTCTGCCGCGACGAGAAGCTGAACCTGTCGCCGTACTATCTGAAGCCAGGCTTCGCATTCGGCGGGTCGTGCCTGCCGAAGGACGTGCGGGCGCTGCAATATCGCGCGAAAGAGATGGACGTCGAGCTGCCGGTCATTTCGCAGATCTTGACGAGTAATAAGCTGCAGGTTCAACAGGCGTTCGATCAGATCCTCGAGACCGGCAAGAAGAAGGTCGGCCTCCTTGGCTTCAGCTTCAAAGCTGGCACAGACGACCTGCGCGAGAGCCCAATCGTGATCCTGGCCGAGCAGCTGCTCGGCAAAGGTCTGTCGCTGCGCATCTACGACAAGAACGTGTCGCTGGCGAAACTCGTGGGCGCGAACAAGGAGTACATCGAGAAGCAGATCCCGCACCTCTCGTCGCTGCTATGCGAGACCGTCGACGAGGTCGTGGAGAACGCCGAAGTAATCGTCGTCGGCAATCAGTCGCCAGAATTCGTCGAAGCGCTCACGAAGACGCGGCAGGATCAGATTGTCATCGACCTCGTGCGCGTGCCGATTTACGGGTCGCTGCTGCAGTCAGACTACCGCGGCATCTGCTGGTAACGATGCGAACTCTCGTCATCTGCCATGAGAACGCGGCACTCGACCGCGAAGGGCTCGTCCGGTGGCTCGGTTCGTTTTCGACGGTCAGCGGGGTCCTCGTCGTTCGCGAAACACCGCTGCGGCTCCGCAAGCGAATCGCGCGCGAGGTGAAACGCATCGGCCTCTGGCGATTCTTCGACGTGCTCGCGTTCCGTGTCTGGTACCGGCTTGCGTGCGCAGCTTCAGACCGGCTTTGGGAAGCCATGGCGCTGGATGATTTGCGCAGGCGTTTTCCGCAACGCCCTGACGCGCTGGAACTGATCGTGTCGTCGCCGAATGCAGCCGACGCCGAGGCGTACATCCGCACGTGTTCTCCCGATCTCGTCGTCGCCCGTTGCAAAACGTTGCTCAAGGAACCGATCTTTTCGATTCCGACACTTGGGACGTTCGTGATGCATCCGGGCATCTGCCCCGAATACCGTAACGCGCACGGCTGCTTCTGGGCGCGCGCAGCTGGCGACTACGACAATGTGGGCATGACCCTGCTGCGAATCGATCGCGGCGTCGACACGGGACCGGTGTTTGGTTACTTCCACGTCGCCGCGAACTCGACAGAGTCGCACGTCGTCACGCAGCACCGCAGCGTCCTCGATCACCTCGACGCGATTCGTGATCGCCTGCTCGCGGTCGCCGATGGCGCTGCATCGCCTATCGACACGAAAGGACGGCATTCCGCCACATGGGGACAGCCATGGCTGAGCGCGTATTTGAAAATGCGCCGGCGCTCATGTACCACGACGTCATCGCCGAAGGAGCCGAGGACCGAAGCGGCTTTCCCGGCCGTGATGCCGCGCTCTACAAAGTAACGACCGCTCGGTTCGAAGAGCATCTGAGCGCGATCGCTGAGAACCCTGAACCCGCTAACCGAAACCCGCTACCGCTGTTGACATTCGACGATGGCGGCGTCTCGGCCATCGACGCCGCGGCGACCCTTGAACGGCACGGATTCGTCGGGCACTTTTTCGTGACGACGAACTACGTCGGCACGCGCGGGTTTCTGGATGTCGATCTTATTCGAGACCTCCATGCGCGCGGTCACGTCATCGGCAGTCATTCGTGCTCGCATCCACTGCGGATGGGTCATTGCAGCTGGGCCCAACTGCTCGACGAGTGGATGCGGAGCCGCGCCACTCTCGAAGACATCATCGGATGCGAGGTGCTGTACGCGTCGGTACCTGGTGGCGACTTCGCGCCCGGCGTTGCGGAAGCGGCCGCGCGCGCCGGCATCACACGTCTCTTCACGTCCGAACCCACGACCCAGATTCGCCGTGCGTTCGGGCTCGATCTTCACGGCCGCTTCACCGTCCAGCGTTGGACGACGAAGGAGACAGTGCGCGGGCTGGTGGAGGGCGCGTGGCTGCCGCGCGCGAGGCAAGCGATCGTCTGGAAGGCAAAAAAACTGACGAAACAGGTGGGCGGCGAACGGTATCTCAGGATCCGAAAGGCGCTGCTCGGCCACGGCGACGACGTCCGGTGGGGCGACGCGAGACACAGCTGAAGGCCGAGCGCTGAAGGCTGATGGCATAATGCGCGGATGAAACGATTTGTTATCGCGTTCGCTCTGTTTTTGTTCGCGGTTCCCGCATTCGCTCAAGATACCGATACTGAGAAAGCCGCCGCCCGCGACGTGCTCCGCAAGATGAACGAGCTCGAACAATCGCTCGACATCCCGGGCATGGTCACGAAGCTGACCGGCCCGAATGCCGAGCGTGACGCCGTCGTCGCACGCGCGAAGGAGCTGATGGACAAAGAGCTGCTCGCGATGGCGGACGACATCGCAACACATCCCGAGATTGGCTTCGAGGAGAAACGGTCGGTCGGCAAACTCGAAGACTACTTGCGTCAGCACAACTTCAGCATCGAGACGAACATCGCCAACATGCCGACAGCGTTCGTCGCGAAGTTCCGCGGCAACAACGGCAAGCCGAACATGGGCATCATCCTCGAGTACGACGCGCTTCGCGGCACGAAGGGGGCGTTCCACGGGGATCAGCACAGCGCTCAGGGGCCGGTCGGCATCGCGGTCGCCATTGCGATGTCGGAGTACATCACCAAAGCGCGGATTCCCGGCAGCATCGTGGTCTTCGGAACGCCTGGCGAAGAAATGATGCCGCCAAACGCAAAGACCGACATGCATCTCGCGCATGCGTTCGACGGCATGGACATCATCGTGCGTAGTCATGCCTCGTCGCAGACGTCACGTCCGGCGCATGGCTTCGGTACCTGCTGCCTGAACATCGTCGGAGCGAAGTACACGTTCAGCGGCGCGCCGACACATCAGATGACGCCGTGGAACGGGCGCAACGCTCTCGAAGCGGTGATTCAATTCTTCAACAACATCGACGCGATGCGGATCACCATGCGTCCCGAGGCGCGCGTGCAGGGCATCATCGTCGAGGGCGGCGCCGCGCCCAACGTCGTGCCCGATCGTACAGTCGCCGATTTCTACATCCGCTACCCCGATGAAGTGTATTTGCAGCAGGTGGTCGAGTTCGTCGACAACGCGGCGAAGGCGGCGGCGCTCTCGACGGGCACAAAAGTGAGGATCGATCACTACGGCAAGGACGTCGACGGCATCAGCCTGTCGTCGCTCGGCGAAGTCGGTTTCCAGTACATGAAGAGCTTCGGCGCGACCGGCATCAACCCGGAGCCGGGCAAGCCGCAAGGGTTCGAGGAAACCGGGAGCGTGTCGCGCGACATTCCCGGCGTCGGCATCACGGCACAGTCGTCGACCTTCTCGAATCACACCTACGAGATGGATGCCGACAACCTGAAAGACATCGGCCACAAGGGCTTCACCGTCGACGCGCAGACGATGACGGCGATCCTCTTCGACTTCGCGACGCATGCGGAGTATCGCACCGCCGTGAAGAAAGAATTCGACGGTATCAAGGCGCTGTTCGGCGAGTATCAGGACGCGCTGAAGAAGGTCTACACGACGCCGAACGTGCCCGATCCGAAGTAACTACTTGACGTCTCGCCAGCTCTTTCCGGCTTCGATCTGTTTCACAAAACAGGCGCGCGCGCGGGCAAACGCGTTCGCGAGCGCGCCGACGGACACCGGTTGCAGCAACTCGCGATCGGCGGGACAGCCGGCGTGCGGATCCGGACGATACGCGGGCCGCTGCCTGCGCTGAGCGGCGTCGAAGGGCGTCGGCGCCTCGCCCGCGATCGGCCGCTCGCCGGCGAAATAAATCGCCGCACCTTCGCGGACCCACGCGGGTCGCGACGCGAGCGCATCGTCGGTCATCAGGTGCACGAGTTCGTGGCGGATCGTGCGATCGAGGACACCCCGTTCGCGCAGCACGGCGAGCGGAAGCAGATGCAGCGTTTCGCCGAGGACGGCGCCGGAGGTGAACCAGGGCTGACGCGTCGCCAGCTCGTAGGCGTCAGTGGTCGGGTGAAACCGCAGGGTCACGCGCGCTGGGGGTGCAACGCCGAGCGCCTTGGCAATTTCGTCACGCGCTGCGGTCACTTGGCGGACAATAACTGCCCGCTCTCCCTCGTCTCCCTCCGGCAACATCGCAACCACTTCGGAAGCACTTCGGATAGATGTCGTACGCGCGGCCGGTGTACGTCCGTCGCTGATCAGAAGGCCCGGAAAGTAGTGCGCCAGAATGGTTTCTGGTGACTGACCGCGCTCGGCAAGCCGCGCCGAGCCGATGACGCACAACCCTACGCCGTGCCCCGATCCGCGCCCGCTGAAGCGATACACATCGTCATCGCGCCGCAGGGTGAACGCGGTGCTCTTGATGTGCTGCCACCCCAGCGTTCGACCGACGGCGACCCGGAGATCCTGACCGCTGATCTCGTTCGGCACCAGCCCTTCAAGCCGGAGCCGCGCCACGCGGCCTGACGCCGTTCGCGACTCGACCCGCATGTCGCGCAGCCGGTCGCCGCGAAATCCGGACGCGCGAAACGCCCGCCGCAGATCGTCTGCGTCGATCGCCGCCGACCACGCCGGCGCGCCCTGACACGCATCGTCTTCCCGTGACGGCAAGTACGGCGGATCGTCGGCGCCAGGCCAGACGGCTGACGGGATCTCGGTGTGTCCGCCGCACGACGCGGAAAAATAGATCGACGCCGGAGCGCCGTCGCGCAGCAGCACGCGCGACGCAGTGGCCTCGGCTGCACGCGTTGTCGCGGCGGTCGCCGCACGCAGCACCTGGCAGTGCGTCTGATCGCAGAGATCGAAACCGTCCGCACGATGACGATTCCGATTGGCGAGCGCGAACGTGCGAATCGTGATGGCGAGCGCTTCGAGCGCCGCGGGCTGGCTGTCGCGCACCATCTCGCCGGCGAGGACGCGCGACACGTACGTCTCGAGCGGCAGCGTCTGCTGCGCATAGCCGCCGACGTCCCGCAGAAATCCAACGCGCAGTTCAATGGGTAGCGGGTTCCGGGTAGCGGGTTCAGGGTTCTTTGGGTTCTGAACCCGAAGAACCCTGAACCCGGAACCCGAAACCCGGTACCCGTACCCCGTTGCCGCGAGTGCGGCCAGGAACTCGCGCCGCTTCACTGGTGCAACCCGAGAAACTCGGCGGTGTCGTCCGACATCCGCGGCAGGCTCGCGATCAGCTGATGGTCGTCATCGAGCAGCGACAGCGTGACGTTCGGCCGCGTCCGCGCAAACTGCTCGACGGTTCGCGGATCGACCGACGCGTCGCGCAGCCCCTGGAAGATCAACGCCGGCTGGTCGAACGCCGTCTCGAACGCGTCGTACCGCAGACTGTCTTCGTAGAACGCGTAGTTCAGCGGTCGCTCCTCGTTGTACGCATAGTGGAAAAACGGCAGCGCGCCGCGACGGCGCCAATCGTCGACCCGTTCGGGCGTCAGGAGATGATGCCCCGGTTTGGCGAACATCACAGCCGGCGCCATCAGCACCAGTTTGTCCACGCGTGACGTGAACTTCGCGGCTGCCAGCACGGCAAGCATGCCGCCGAGGCTCGATCCCATCAACGCCACCGGCCCGTGCGGGGCACGGGCGATTTCAGCACCGAGTCGATCGAGCATACGGGTGACCGTCATCGTTGCGAAATCGGGCTCGTTGAAGTCGGGACACCGAAGCGCGATGCCATGCTCGCGCAGGTGTTCGGCGAAGTACCCGGCCTTCGTCGATTTTGCCGACGAGGCAAATCCGTGGAGATAAAAAACCGTCACAGCAGACGCTGGCAGCCCGGCGAGCAGCGGCATGTGATCAAGCCGTCGCCGTCCGTGTTGTAGTCGTAAGTCAGCTCTTCACCCTTCCGAATGCTCCGCGCGGCACGAATCCAGATTGTCCCGTCGACGATATGCACGTAACAGTTCGGATGGCACGAGTGGTTGATGAACCGCGCCACGTTGCCGCCGACGCCCGCATCGATCACTGTGCGATTCGTCAACTTGAAGCACCAGATGTGCCCGCGCCTGATATAGCGACGTTCGCGCTTCAGGCTCTCCCGGTTCGAGATTTTCTCACCTGCGTAAGTGACGATGCGCTTGTTCTTCGGAATCGACCGGGTCGCGTAGACGCCCCAGCCGTGTATCTTGGACCGACGCCGTTCGATCATCTTCCTTAAGATACAATGGCGCGCCGATTGGAGATATCTATGCGTACATATGCCGTGTTGCTCCTCGCTCTCAGTACTGTCGCGATCACCGACGCGCAGTCCGGTCGCCAGGTCATCAACCCGGATGCGACGCGGCCGTTCAGCGGCGGCGTCAAGGCCGGCACCTTCGTCTACGTCGCCGGGTCGGTCGGCACCGACGCGAAAGGCGCGATCGCGAAGGGCGACGTCAAAGCGCAGACGAAGCAGACGCTCGAGAACATCGACGCGATCCTGAAGAAAGGCGGATCGAGTCTGGCCAACGCCGCCAGCGTCACCGTCTACATGCGCAACGCAAGCGAGTTCGCCGCAATGAACGAGGCGTTCGCGGCGATGTTCCCGAAGGATCCGCCGACGCGCACGACGGTGATGATCAACCAGCCGTTTGCCGCCGCCGACGCCCTCGTCGAGATCGCCGCCGTCGGCATCGTCAACGGCGCGGAGCGGCAGGTGATCCACCCGAGCGACTGGGTGCGCTCGCCGGCGCCATACAACTACGGCATCAAGAGCGGCGACACGCTGTTCATGTCAGGCCTGGTCAGTCGCAACGGCAAGGACAACGCGAACGTCAAGGGCGACATGACCGTGCAAACAAAGACGGTCCTCGATAACGGCGCGGCGATTCTCAAGCAGGCCGGGATGACGTTCGGCGACGTCGTCGCCTCGCGCGTGTTCATCACCGACGAGACCAACTTCCAGGCGATGAATGCCGCTTATCGATCGTACTTCACCGCGGGCTCGATGCCGGCGCGCGCGACGGTGAAGACCGGCCTCACAAGCCCAGACTACCTCGTCGAGATCACGATGGTCGCGGTGAAAAACGCATCGCGGAAAGCCGTCGCAACGCCAGCCGCCGACGGAACCGTGCCGGCGGCGAATCCAAACGCCGTCCTCAGCTCCGCGATCCAGGTCGGCAACCGCCTCTATCTGTCCGGCATCACGGGCAACACGGCATCGAACAAAGGCGACGCGAAAGCGCAGACCACCGAAGCGCTCGCGCGCATCGAGCGGACGTTGAAGGCTGCCGGTTTCGATTGGTCGAACGTCACCGACAGCACCGTGTACCTGTCGGACATGGCGAACTATCAGACGATGAACGGCGCGTATCGCGATGCACTGATGAAGGACTTTCCCGCGCGCGCCACCGTTGGCACCGGACTCATGGGCGCAGACGCCGCTGTCGAAATCATGATGGTTGCGTCGAAGTAAACATCGTCTAAGTAATCGCCCGCCAGGCAGACTCGGCGATCCGCGTCGACGCGTACGTCGGCGCGGATCATTTTCTCCTCCCGAAACACCGCTTTCCGATTTCGTCTTCGCGTCGAGCGCGATGCCGCATCCTCGCGGATTTGTCGATGCGCGCGCATGGCGTGCGTCCTGCACCGCGGGTCCGCCGTTCGCACTCGACATTTCTCGACGGAGGCGTTCATGAAGGAATCGACGCGCGACGCGGCCAGGAAAGTCTGCATCTCGGGTGCCTTCCTCATCGTAGCTGCGTCTGCGCCGATGGCAGTTCGTGCCGCTGCGCCTCCTGGAACGGCGACGATCATCGTGCTCGGCGCATTCAGCGGCAGCGATGGAGCCGGTGGCGCGTCGCTTACGGAAGGCGCCGACGGGACGCTTTACGGCGCGACCGAGTCCGGTGGCGATTACAACGCCGGCACCGTCTTCGCGATGGGCGTTGATGGCACGCGCACGATCGTTCACGCGTTTCGCGGCGTAGACGGAGCGCATCCTGGGATGCTCTCTGCAACAGCGAACCACGGTCTCTACGGTGTGACCCGATCGGGCGGACCGGCAGATGCCGGCACCATCTTCCACATATCAGCCGCCGGCGCGTTCGCAACGCTACACGCGTTCAATGGATCCGACGGCGCTTTGCCCCGCGCGATCGTCGTCACGCCGAATGGCACTGTGTACGGCATCACAGCCAACGGTGGCGAGACGTCTGGCGGCGTGGCGTTCCGGCTGACCTCGTCGGGACAGTTCGCAGTGCTCCATGAGTTCTCGGCTCAGACCGACGGCGCGCATCCCGAGGCATTGATCCAGACGGCCGACGATACTCTGTACGGCACCGCTGCGGATCTCGGACCACGCGGCAACGGCACGGTTTTTCGCTTGATGACAAGCGGCGCACTCGCCGTGCTGCACGCGTTCGGCGGGTCTGACGGCGCGCAGCCGAATGGATTGCTCGCACATGCCGACGGCAGCCTCGACGGCGTCACCGCATCGGGCGGCGCGTTGAATCGCGGCACGATCTTCCGCCTCGCCGCCGATGGTTCGTTCGTCACACGGCATTCGTTCAGCAGTACCGACGGCGCGCGTCCGTCTGGCGCGCTCATCGCGGCCAATGCCGGATCGATTCTGGGCCTGACGAGAGAAGGCGGCGCTGCGAACGCAGGTACCGTCTTCACCCTGGATGCAAACGGCACCGTGGCAGTGTTGCACACGTTCGCGGGCGGCACTGAAGGTGCCGCGCCACAGGCGTTGATGCGCGGGAGTCGCGGCGACGTGTTCGGCGTCACGCGCGGAGGCGGCGTCAACGGCTCGGGTGTGCTTTTCCGTCTGGCCGCCCTTGGCGTCACCGTCACCTCGCCGAACGGGGGCGAAAAGGTCTTCACCGGGACGCCGTATGTGATCACGTGGTCGGCGACGGCCGGCGACAATCCGATCGATCACTTCGACGTGGCGTACTCCACCAATAGCGGCTCGACATGGAATCCGCTCACAGGATGCCTCGGCGTCTCCGGCACCGCGCGCAGCTGCGTGTGGAGCGCACCGGGCCCCGTGTCGAAGACAGCAGAAATCCGCGTCACCGCAACTGACACGGTGGGGAACACGATGGCCGACGCATCGGACCACGTGTTCACGATTGCCAGCGGCACCGCGACACTGACCGTCTCGGCGCCGAACACCGCGGTGAACTGGGGCATCGGATCGCACCAGACGATCTCGTGGAAG
>Ga0126381_100010444_pt1 | contig 10454 bp, 22 predicted proteins | sample PanSoiMetPlot_28_FD_96465 | JGI IMG/M metagenome (GOLD analysis project Ga0126381, IMG submission 96465) | Tropical forest soil microbial communities from Panama - MetaG Plot_28 | ecosystem: Environmental > Terrestrial > Soil > Tropical forest > Bulk soil | place: Panama | collected 2016-02-17 | reverse complement strand
CGCCGCCAGCGTTTGATCGAAAATCTTTGTCATGTTGCTACCACTTCCCCCGGCCGGTTTCGGCATCGGTTTTTGCATTGGGGACACACTATGCCTCCCGCAGAATGCCGATACCGTTGACCATTAGCGGGAACGACGCGGGGCCGGTGACGATTTTCAAACCGAGGAACTGTCGGCAGATCATCCCCGCATCTTCCGAGTAGGCGAACATTCCGGGGATGACCGGCCCCCCGGCCACCGTTGGCCCGAAATCGGATAGTGCGGCAAACCCCGCGTCATCCGGGAACAACCCCAACCAGCACGCGGCATTCGCATACGGGGCAGCCGGAGTGTACGTACCGGCCGGATCGGCAATCGTCAACCGGATCGGCGTTAGCTTGTACCCGAACCGAACATCGTAAACCGACCCCTGATAGTTGCCGGAACCGTCGGTTTTGATCGGGTACGCCCAACTGATCCGTTCCGCGTACTCCCCCGTATGCGGTGTTTTGATCTGCGGCCGGGGGATTTCGTAATCGGGTGCGGTCGCAACGTCCGGTTGCCGCATAAACAAATCGTCGGGGTGCGGGGTGCTCATTGGCGCATCATCCCCCCCAGTTCGCGCATGATCTGCGGAACCGACTTCCCCGCCCGGGAACACATATGGAACCATTCCGACACCGCTTCGAACGCTTTCTCCCGGGCGGCGGTTAGTTCGTCGTCAGTCGGTTTCGGTTCCGTCTCTTTGTGAACGGGCCATGTAATCGGCAAAAGTCCCCTCCGGTGTTTGCAACCACGCCCAAAACTCCCGCGGTTTGAACGACAATCGAACCCGGTCTAGCAGTTTGTACGATTCCAACGCAATGAACCAGACCGCGACGATTTGCGCGATTTCCAGCCCGGCGACCAGGGCGGCTTCCCCCAACGCTTCCGGATCAGGCAATCGGTCAAAACGGTAAGTCATCGGACATTGCCCCTTTCGGTTTCGCCCGCGGCGGTTCGCGCAACGTCATACGCTCATTCCCCCCGGTGGAAACCCTGCCCTGCCGGGACTTGTGCCCGGTGGATTTCCCCTGAACCCTCCGTCCGGCCATTTGGGCGGCCCCTGACGTTTCGCGGGCGCCGGACGCAACCAAACCCCCGGCCGCCGTCACCGTCGCGGCAGGCACGCTCCTGGCGCCTTCCCGACCCAGTATCACGATTCCCAGCACGATCAACCCGAACCCCATAAACCCCTGTCCGAACCGAACCGTGTTGTGTTTGTTGATCCAATCGGGGATCAATGCGTTTGCGATCGAACCGGCGACCCCGCCAACACTCGGCCCGATCGGGGTGACGCCCGGTTGCCCGGTTTTCGGATTCGTCGGGGTCACACCCGATTGCAGGAAACTCTTGTATGCCCCGGACGCATAGGTTGACCAGTTGTTATAGAGGTTTTGAAGAATCGTGTTCTTTGACGTATGGGCGAACGCGGAGCCGCCGGAAATATCAATAGCGGCTTTCGCTTGCGCGTCCGGGCTTTGCGCCAGTTGGGCAGGGGTACCGTACGCTTTCGTCCGTGGGGCATTGTTCGCCCCAAAATAGTTAATCTGCCACAACCCGACCGAATAGTCAGGGGCTTTCGGGTTGAGCCGGTTGGTAATCCCCCCGGATTCGGCCATTGCGATAGCGGCCATGATCGGCGCCAACCATGCGGCGCCACCGTTGCGAATCCATAGCCACATAATGTTCGCATACGAGTATTTCTGCCCGGTGGTGCCGGGAACGGTTCCCGCCGCAGTTGCCGCCGGGGCCGCCATTACGGAACCGAGTTAACCCCAAGGCTAACCCCGTTTGACGGGGGCGTCTTTTCCTTGCCCGCTTTGACCGCGTGCGAGTACATGCAATGCATAACCACGCCGACGGTTACCGCCCCCGCCAACGGCCACAACCGCCGGGAAAGAATGGAGCCGAATAGGCCGATTGCGAACGCTTGCGCGTGGCCGATCACAACGTATTTCCACAACGTTTCCTGCCGTTCCCCGGCGAACAATTCTGTTGTTTGCGGCGACGAATTCGTCGCGGAGTACGTGTTATAAGCTAGGTCGGCGTAGATGCCGAACAGTCCGGCGGCGGTAGCGCCCGCGATCAGTTTGTCATCCGCCATTTACTTGCGCTTTCGCGGGTACGCGGGCGAATGGGACGCCCCCCGGTGGGTTGCTTGCGACGCGGAAACCGAACTGACGATTTTGTGAAACGTTCCGAGGTTGGCCGCGTGGGTTGTGGCCGTGGGCTTTTTCTTCGGGGTTGGCTTTTTCTTCGGTTTCGGCTTTAGCTTGTTCACAACCCGGGTTGCTTTCTTCACCGGCTTCGGGGTCGGTTTCGGCGCCTTTTTCGGCGGGGTTCGCCCCGGCGCCTTATTCACTTTCGGCCGGATTTTCAGTCCGGGCCGCCACGGGCCACTAGGTTTTTGTCCTGGTGGCGCCGGGACGTTCGGGGGAACGGTGGTTCCGGTTGTCGGCGGCCCCGACGGGATCGGTTGTTCCCCGATCGCCACGGCGATTTCCGACGGAAGGTCGGAAAGGGTTTGTTGCAATGCGGTTATCTGGTCGGCGGTTGCGAGTCCGGACAAATCCGGGTTGGTTCCGCCAACGCCGGTTAGGTCGGTTCCGGCCGCCGTGGTTGTGCCGGTGATATCGGTGGGGGTTGCGGTTGTTGTGGCGGCCGTCGAACTGGCCGCACGGTTTCGAAGGTACAAGCCGATTCCGATTGCGCCGACCAGTCCGGCACCCCACGCCCACCGGGGCAACCCGGCCGTCTTTTTCGACAACGCTTCCCCGATCGCCATTTACCATTCACCCCGCATCGTGTTCGGGTCAAATTCGGGGAGGTTGAATCCGAACGCTGGGGGCGCGTTCCGTTGGATTGCCGGGTAACCGCCCATGTAATCCTCCCACGATGAAAAGTGTTCGGAAGTGTCGGACGGGATGTTCGGCCCGGGCAATAGGTTGTATTGGGGGTCGGGCCAGTAGGTTTCGTTGTTGAATCCGCCCCACCATCGGCGGGAGTCCACGTCGTCCCGTACCCAAACGGTGGCCGGGGGGCCGGGTGCGGGTGTTCCCCATCCGTCCGGCGAACGCACCGGATCGGACGCGGGGGAGTTTTGAACCATTGCCAACGGGAGTACGGGGAATTCCTCGTATGCCGCATCGGGGATTAGGCCGCCCTGATCGGGGGCGATGAACGGCGCAATAAGTCCAGCACCCTCGTAAATCCCGTCATGTACGTCTTGAACGATTCCGGACACGGGTTAGGCTTTCTTTGCGGTTACGGGTGCTTCCGCCGCCCGGATCAAACCGGACGCCCCGCTAAACGTGATTTTGAGAAAATCGGGGTTGGCGGCCACAACTGCGACCATTGCCAGTCCGATGATCGCCCCGAAAATGTTCCCGATTTCGCGCAAGTTCATTGTTTCCCCCTAACCGGGTAGGTTGCTTCGGGGATCATTCGAACCGTAGGCGCCGGTTGTCCCCGCGGTTTTGGTTGTTGGTGATTGGCCCGCGTACCGGGAGAGAAATGGCCCCGGGGACGATGGAACCCTGCTAATCGCGATGGCTGTCCCAATCAACAGAGAGAGCGGGCCGACAATCTCCGGGGCCAAGCTTGCGCCGATCGACAGTCCGGCGAACAAAACAAGCATCGTCACAACCGTTTTGGCCGGTGGAATGATCGTCCCCCTGTTTACGAGGTTCTCCCAAAACACGATGACGGACACGATCAGGATCATTGCCATAACCGTGCGCCGTGCGGAATCCTCGTTCACTGGTTCACCCCCGGGCGAATGAGATATGGACGTGGGAGCCGCCGGTTTGCGACCACGGTTCCACATACGGGAACCCGGCCTTAATGGCCCATTGGTACAACCGGCGCAATGCGGTAGGGGAACCGACGAAATCAACCGCGTTGCCGGTCAAATGATCCGAATTGGGCGCCCCGCCGACTTCCGCGTTATGGGCGGCCGTCCGATACCCGGATGACACGGTAACCCCGAACGTTCGTGTAATCGTCCCCACGATAGAAAGCCACCGGGATTGGACTTGTTGGTTGGTTCCCGGGATGGTGGCTAACCCGGTGGGTTTCCCGGCGGAACCGACCGGCCCGGCCGGTGGTTTCCCTCCGGGGGTTCCGGTCGGGCCGGACGGGCCGGTGGGCGCCGTTGCGGCGCCGCTACCGGGTGCGGGGGATTGTCCGGACACAATGCCCCGGAAGAAATCCCCGATGGAGATATCGCGAACGGCGCAGTACAACAACACGGCGCCGGACGCGAGAACGGTTAGGCCGAATGCAGGCAAGGAATCCGGCCCCCGTATCTACCCTAGAGTCCGAACCAACCCTGCCGCGAAACGATGATGCCGATGATTAGACCCACGATCACCGGAACAACCCACCCCTTCATTCGCGGCCCCCTTTATCCGACCGTCATTGAAAAACGGAATTTGGACTGGTACAACGCCCAAATGATGATGATTGCGAGGAGAAGAATGGCGGCGGCATAGTGGTTGTCCTGCCCGGTTGCGACTGACGAAAGCCGCCCGGCAGAGAACCGGCCGCCGCCGGTTACGGTGGCGCCAACGTCCCCCACTGTTCCCCCTCCGGTTGCCCCGACTTCGATGGTGGGCGCGAATGGGTTGAAATCCGGCACGGGTTATCCGCGCGTTTCGATCTGCGCCGGGTACAAAAGCTTTCCGGTTTGGGCGTCCAGTTGGTATTGATCGTGTAGCGCGATCGGCGCAACGTCCATCGTGATTACGTCAAGCGTGCCGCCGGGAACCGCACCCCAGTTAGACCCGATGAATTCGTACCTTCCGGCCTGGGTGGTTGCCAACCATCCGCCTTCCCCGTCGCCCCCGTAATCCTCCCCGTACGGGGCGGAGAAATCGTATGGGGCGACAAGCACCCCGACGGGAACCGACGCAACCGAAGCGGCCTGCAAAAGCCCGTCGTTTTCTTCCACCATTAGCGACTGGATATGCTTCGGATCGTCCGAAGTCAATCTGTTTCCGTCCCACCAGAATTCGTAAGGGTTCGGGTAGAGGGTGATTGCCTGCCGCGCACCCGTGGACGAACGGAGAACGTGAATCAGTTTCCGCCACATATTCCCCTTACGGGTAATGGTGATCGTGTTCGCGCCGGAGCCAACGAGGTTCGTATACGACTGTTTCGACGTGTACATCGTTGTTCCCAACAGGGGCGGCCCCTGCATTTGGTTGCGCCCGGCGAGGTCAACCTCTTTCGGGAGTGTCCAGCATTCCATCCAAACGTCCACGGAGACGGTCGGGATGGTTGTTGGGGCGGCCGACCAGATTTGCGCGGACGTGGCCCCGGTGAGGAACAAACCGTACGCCGCGTTGCTGGACATATTCGGCAGGCACCCGGCCCCCGTGCGGTGGTTGAATTCGAGGTTAATCCGGAACGCAAACTCGAAGTTCGGCCCGGCGAGGGACGTGAACGGGAAGAGGGTCGGATCGTCCGCGCCGGGGGTACGCCCGGAAAGCAGATGGGAGACGTACCCGTCCCATCCGTTGAACAACTGTGACCCGTAAATCGCCGACCCGTTCGAATCGGCGACCATTATCGCTTGCAGGCAGTTCCACGGGCCATCGGCCGCCACCGTTCCGCCGGAACCGCCGGACGCGGTAACGTGAATCCAGAATGACCGCAGATACGGGTACGCTTTTACTTGCGAGTTTGTGCCGGTTGTGAGAAGAACTTGACCGGCGCCCGGTGTCCACGAATACGTCCCCAGTTTCTCGAAATGGCGTTTCGCGGCGGACGTAAACGGAACAACGGCTGCCATTGGCTAATCCTTCCCCGATTTCGGTTGAACTTTTTTGGCGGGTGTTACCGTTGGCGTGTCGGGGGTACTGTCGATCTGGTTCCCATCCGCGTCGGTGAGATTCCCGACAACGAACGGGTAACCCTCATATTCGTCGCCGGAATGGAACGTAACCGGCGCATTGAGCGGGGAAACGACGGTTCCGCCGTCGGTTTCCGCCAACACGTACAACGGGCGCCCCTGGTAGTAGACGATATCCCCGGCCGCCATCTTCTACGCGGGCGAGAGAAACCACGCGAGTCCGTTGCCCAGACCCGACGTGGAATCCCGGTGCAGAAGGTACGCGGAGGAGATTTTGAGGAACGCGAGTACCAGTAGCACCCACGCCAGATTGTTCGCGGCTTCGTGTAGCACGCGCCGATAATCGGGGTTGACCCGGCCGGTGTCAATTCGCTATCTTCCACAAATTCCGGCATTTTGTGGATGTCACATCCTCAAATTGTGGACGTCACATCCTCAAATTTCGGCACAATCTTAACCCATCTTAACGTAGACTTTTCGCTATCAAACTGCGGCGGGGAGTTGGGCGAATATGGCGGAACCCCGTGCGCGGGCGCCCGGGAAGATTCCAAACGGTCGGGCTGATTGGGTGGAAGTCCGGTTGCGAATGCCCCCCGAATGGCGGGATTACTTCGCAGAATCCGCCGAAATCCATGCGTCGTCTATTTCGGACGAAATCCGGTATGCGCTTGGTCATTACATCGAACAAGCCCGGAAGGGGGCTATAACGAATGGATGATGACACCCGCGACGAAATCGCGGAACTAAAAAGAGAATTGCGGGAAGCGAAAGCCGAACTGGCCCGGGCGCGAACCCCAGCGGAACGCCGGGAAGCACAAACGGACGTAAGGTCGGCCCGGCGTGATCTGCGGGACGTTGCGGAGGAACTACGGTCGGAAGGTAATTCCCGGGAAGCGGAACGGCTGGAGGAATACATAGAAGAACAGGAATACTCCCGGCACAAGACGCGGACGGATCGGTATTTCAAAGAACGCGGCATCGAATTCGTGGACGATGACGAACCGGGCGAAGATGATACGGACGATAACGGCGGGGACAATGGGGCCACCCGGAAACGGAAACCGCCGGTTGAGGAAAAGCCGCCGCCGTCCACCCACCGTTACGACCGTCCACTATTCGGACGGAAGGATAGGTAATGGCCCGGATCGTCCCGCCCAAACGGTTGTCCCAGTCCGAGGAACCGACTAGGGAAATCCCACCGAAGCCGCCGAAACCGAAACCGGCGGGGGATACGCGAAAGTCCACCCCGGTTCAACTCGAAAAGGAACTGCGGAACCTTTTCGAGATTCTGGCCGGGGGAATCATGTTTGCCGATCCGGCGGCCGGTCAATGGACGGAAGCGAAAGCCCCGGAACTGGCGAAAGCGTGGGCGGTTTGGGCGAACAAGAATGCGGCGGTTCGCCGGGCGTTGGAGGCATTGGTTGCCGGTGGCGCCGCGGGGAACGCAATCGGGGTTACCGCCATTTGGGCAATGGGCTTGTATTTGATCTATTTGTCAAAACGGGAAACGTTGCCCCCGGCGTGGGCTATGGCGGGTGGGTTGTTCGGCGTTCCGATTTCGGACAATGGGGCGGCATCATCCCGGGAGGGTGGGGGCGCCGGTTCGCCCCCATCCCAACCCGGGCCGGGGAAAGCATGGGGGCCGCCGCCGCCGGTTCCCCGCCCGGAGGATGTGTCCGGGGGCCACATTGTCCCGTAATAGGGGAACGGCCCCGGGAACGTTCACCGGGGCCGTTTGTTGGTCGCCACAACCAACGCTAATGCCGCTACTTGTTCTTTCCCTTTGCGGCAGTCTCTCCGTCCGTGTCGGCCGGGGGGCTCGCGTCCGTCGAACCCTCGCCGTTTTTGCTATTCGCCCGGCGGCGGCCGGACTTTTTGTTCTGGGTTCCGTTTGCCGCCCAGTCGGAAACCTCCCCCCACGCCGCGTCCGTCACGTACACGGTATCGCCATAGGTGACGCGGATTACCGCGTATTCGGGCGGGGGGATGGGGTCGCCGGTAAGGTCGGACTTGTGAGTCGGTTGCGCCATTTCCATTTCCGGGATTTTTGCCATTTGGTCTACCCTCCTCTCGTTTAATGGCTTCCCGGCGAGCATATCAGGATCGGCGGCGGGCGCCGACACAAACCCCCCGGCAACGGGAAGCGGCGGCCCGGGCGGCGGAAATCCCAACTGTCCCGTGGTCGGCGTTCACGGACGCGCTACGGGCCGAATGGGAGCAGGGGGAGCCAATGACGTTGTTGGGCCGGACGAATTCGGGGAAGACGACGGCGGCCATCCAGATTCTGGATGTGCGCCGGTACGTGGTCGCAATCCTGACCAAACGCAAAGACGATCTGTTTCCCCGTTTCAGGAAACACGGTTACAAAATGCTGAAACCAGGGGACGATTGGCCGGAACACGCGGTTAGTCCCCGGGTGGCAATGCACATTGCCCCATCGGGTTTGAGCCGTGCGGACAGTCGGTATCAGGCGGCGATGATCCGGGGAACACTCAGTGAGATTTGGGAACAGGGCAACTGGACTTTGTATTTGGATGAAATCGCCCAGTTGTCGGATTTGCTCCGGTTGGATACCGAGTTGCGGTCATTGTGGAAAGAGGCGCGATCATCGGGGGTTACGATTGTGGCGGGGACGCAACGACCGTCACGGGTGCCGATTGAAGCGTATTCGCAACCACGGTTTCTTTTGCTTTGGCGAACCAATGACCGCGACCAGTTGAAAAGGCTCGGTGATATGAACGCGGTTGATCCCGACCCTGTTCGCTACGCGGTTGCTAATCTCAATGAGCATGAGATTTTGGTGGTTGATACCTACACAGATGACATGGTGAAAACCACCGCGAAAAAGCTTGGATAGTTGCGCCGGGAGTTGCATTCCGATTTGCACGCGGCCGGCAAAAAACGGAGTTACACTCAGAATTACAGTTAGTGTTACCTCCGTCTTTGCACGCATGATTTGTTAGGAGTCCCCGGCGGGCGGCGGCGGGGCGGTTCGGCACGGTTTACCCGTTTGCCCCGGACGTGTAGGCAACGCCGCAAAGCCGCCCCGGCGCCCGGCCGGGGACGGCGCCCAGTGTAGACGGCCCCCGCAAGCCGCGTACGGGCCGCCTGCCGCATCGGGGCCGCGTACCCCTGCCGGGAACCCGCCCGGCCGCGCGGGGGCGCGTGGGCGCGTCGCGCGTGCGCGCGAGAGGGAATCGTCCGAAATGGGGTTTCAACCCTTTCCCATTTCGGCTTGACGCGCTTTTCCGCAATACATATAATCGGGGTGTCGGGGCAATCCGGCCCCGCCGGACGAAAGGGTGACAATGACGAAACGGGATTATCAGATGATCGCCGGGGCGATCAAACTGGCCCGGGATGACCGCAAGTGTTCCCCGGACGAGTTGTGGGGAATCGACATTGCGGCCACCATCGCCCGGGATTTGGGCGATGACAACCCGCGTTTTGACGGGTTGACGTTTCTGCGGGCTTGCGGGTTTTCCGACGACGTGATCGGGGGGCGGCGGTAATGGATTACACGGACAATGACGCACGGCGGCTTTTGCAGGAATTGGCTAAGTACGCGGAAGCGTTCGCGGTTGACCATTCGGACAGTGAGCTAACGGTTAAGCAACTGGCGGACGATCTGGCCGATTCGTCCGACGATCCGAACGGAACACTATCGGACTTGCGTTATCGCGTTTATGACGGGTTGAACAACGAAGATGACGGGTTGAACAACGAAGTTCAATCGGTCTGATTAGCGCCGGAACCCCCCGTTGGTGGGGCGGGGGGTTACGGGGCTAATCGGATGGCCGGTCAATGCCCACCGGCCGGAAAGGGTGACAATGGCAAAACCCATTAGGTTCGGGGATCATCCAATGGATGACCCGAACGACGGGTTCGACGTGGTTTGCACAATCGGCCGCGTACAATTCGGCGTGTCCGATCAAACCCCGTTGGAAGCCGCAATGGCAATGATCGGTCGCCACAATGCCCCCGGGGTGTACTCGTTCCCTGACCACGGGATTGAGCGTGGGGGAACGGTGACAGTGGTTGTCGAATTCGAACGGGCCGAGTAATGGCTCATTCGTTTACGTTCACACTGGTTGTTGAGGTTGAGCGGGTGTCCGGCAAGTTCGTAAGCCGGGACGAAATCGCCGAACACATCATGGAGCAGCTGGAAGGCAACGAACCGGATGTGTACGGGATCGGCCCGGACGGGGATACGGACTATGACGTTGTGACGTTCGATATCTCTGAGGCGATTGAAGTCAAGACAAAGCGCAAGTGATCTGATTGGCGGCGGCCCCCGGTTTCGGCCGGGGGCCAATGCCGGAAAGGAATAGGGCATTGGCTAATGGGAAGCGTGGGCGTCCGCCGTTGGCGCCGGAGGATCGGAAGGTGAATTACCAGTTTCGGGCGAAACCGGCGCTAATGGAAGCGTTGATCGCACGGGCTAACGAATTGACTGCCCGGTCGCCGGTTGACGTTACCGCGTCGGATGTGATCCGGATTGCGTGCGAATACTATTTGCGGACGGCCCCGTCCGATCCGGCGCAACAGTTCGGGCCGGACGTTTGGGTACGAACCTAGG
>Ga0126381_100010443_pt1 | contig 10455 bp, 4 predicted proteins | sample PanSoiMetPlot_28_FD_96465 | JGI IMG/M metagenome (GOLD analysis project Ga0126381, IMG submission 96465) | Tropical forest soil microbial communities from Panama - MetaG Plot_28 | ecosystem: Environmental > Terrestrial > Soil > Tropical forest > Bulk soil | place: Panama | collected 2016-02-17 | reverse complement strand
TGGTCTGCGAGCAGGAGAGCGACGTGGTCGCTGCGCAGCTTCAACTGCTTGAGTACATCAAGGGCGCCTTGGGGAGAGTCGCTTGCGAGTACGCGGTATTGCGCGCCGTAATGAGAGCGCAGATCACGCTCGATGGCTCGCAGCACGTCTGTGTCATCATCCACCGTCAATAGTATCGGTTTCGGCATACCCACTTAGAATGTTGGTTCGAAAGATGCTCCAGACCAGCGAAGATGGAACAGCCGATTTAGATGCTAAAAATCCAGTTTAGTCGCACTGAATGGCCGCCGTTGAATTCCGAGCTCACGGCAGAGATCAGCGCAAAGGTCCTGCGACCCAGTTCCTTGTCCGGCGTTCAGTGTAGTGGTTCGATAGTGAGGTGAACAGTCCTCAAAGCTCTCTGTTCGAATCAGGATTCGGGAATTACTTCAATGGCGCTGACCGAGGGATAATTCACGGAAGGAGTGAAATATAGTTCGATTTTTCCTTGTGGCGTCGGGTCGAGATGATTGAAGGTCTTTATAAGCGGAGCTGCCCCCGCCTCGCGGTAGATATCAAAAGTATTGAGCAAGACTTGGCCATTACACCAGACGCTGAAGACGCGGCTGCCAGCGCCCCCAACGCTGCCATTCTGGACGCCAAACCAGTGCTCCATGAAGTGCAATCGCAGCGTGTATTTTTCATTTGGGGCAACAGGAATGATGTAGCGGAAGTGCCCGAAGCGATGGCCTTCATAAACCCCGCGATCAGGAAGTGCCGATAAATCTCCGCTGAAGCGGCTCAACCGTCCACCAAAGAAATAGCGGTCAGGGAGCCATAAGTTGCCGGAGCGATCGCGGTATGAGCTCCTGTCCGCCACAATCCGTACCGGCAGCATTCGATGCGGGGTGCCCGGCAGGATCTCGACCGCATTGACAAATGAATCCTGGCTTAGGAAGTCGAGATGAATCGCGCCATCGCTGCCAGGTGAAACATCGGTAAGAACTTTTTCGGTGGCAATATTGTCGCCGCCAGCGTCATCTACCACATCCACGCTGCCGCTGGCGACACCATTGAGGGAGAAATTGACGTACCGGCTGTTTTCCTGCAGCCCCGCGGTTTCCGCGAACAGAAGGTGCACTTCGTAAGTTCCGGCAGGGACCGCATACGCGCACTTAAACACCCCACGCCTTCCGCTCGAAAACAATTGAGGATCGTCGGTACCCAGAATGGTGTGGCCCTCGCCAGAAAACGCCGACCCACCCGAGCAAAACCGATCAGGCATCCAGGTTAACCCCGCGCGATCTACGTACGTCTGATCACTGCCGACCAAGGCGTGGATGCCGCTCGCCGCGGAGTTTGGAACAACGGCAGCGGCACTGAGCGGAGAATGCTTGGATGACTTTCTGGCCAGTAGATAAGAGGCTGAAACTATCACCACCACTGCAAGAACAAACGAGGGGATAACCAGCTTTCGAGTAAGCAGCCTTTGCGCAGTTGCGGGGTGGAAGGCAACCTGCGGGTCGGGCTCCTGGCTAACCGAAGCAGGGAAGTCGTGCTCGCCGCTGTCCGAAACTGCCCATTCAATCGCCTTGCCATGGCGCCCGTTCGTGCCTGGCTTTCGGTAAATGAACTGCGGGACATAATGGCCCGCTGGCAGCGCGATCTGCACGTCGTGATCAGCACCTTCCCCGTTGTAGTAAAGTTCCAGGCGCTTGCGCAGGGTATGCGCCGTCACCCGCACGATGGTGTCGGTTTGAGGATCGAAATCTGGAGGACGCCCCAAGGCGTGAACCGCAATGTTGTATTCCTTGATTTCCGAAACCGTGTTTTCAAAGTATTTTTCGCAAACAAAGCCAAGAAAGCGTCCGAGGCTATTTGCTCTGCCGAAGGTCCTGGATTTCAACAGCACTTCAACTTCTGCGCGCTCTGCGTCCACGTTGGGAATGACGGTTGCCAAGCGGATCTCCGAAGACGGTTGAAGTCCTGGGGCTCGCCATGCCACACCCACTGAAGCGTGCCCGATTGCACCAATTCCGAGGATTCTTAACCGTTAATTAACTGTTTTGCAACTTCCTCTTGACGTGCTGGGGCACTATTAGCTCTCAATCGGAGTTCTGTGTCAATAAGGTTACATTTGACGCGGGGAGGAGCGGCAATGCTCTCAACAAGAACGCACAAGAGTGGTGCTATGGTTTTTGGAATCCGCGCGAGTTTTTGCGTGTGGCTATTAGGTCTGTTGGTCGCAACTAGCTCCTTTCCTGGGGTCGCACAGGACATCGTTGGGCGGCTTTCGGGAACGGTGACCGATACCAGTGGCGCCCTGGTCGCGGGCGCGACGGTCACGATCACGAATGATGAAACCAAGACCTCTCTGCCGCCCATAACCACGAATGCGTCCGGCTACTATGTAGCGGATGCCCTCCCGGTGGGCGCGTATACGGTTACGGTTGAGAGAGCGAATTTCAAAAAGATTTCGGTCACTGGGAACAATGTGACCGCTGGCGGCCGAACAACGGTCAACGTCACGCTAGAGGTGGGCGCCACCAGTGAATCCGTAGAAGTGCGCGGTGTGGCCGATTCGGTGAATACGACTTCCGGAGAAATTGCCACCAGCATCACAAGCACCCAAGTAACCGAAATACCTCTGAACCAGCGGCACTATGAGGCTCTGGTGGGCTTGATTCCCGGAGCGGCGCTGCAAGGTTCGGGGTTGAATCCGGCTGCTATCACCAGCGGCTACAACAACAGCATTGCAGTGATCAACGGGCAGCGGCTCGATGGACAGAATTGGAGTGTGGATGGTGGCTGGAACCTGGATGCTGGTTCCAACAACAGCGTCTTTAATGAGGTGGGTGTTGATTTTATCCAGGAAGTCACGGTTCAGACCTCGAACTACGATGCCGAATTTGGACGGTCTGCATCCGCCACCATCAATGTCGTGACTCGCAGCGGCGGCCAGCAATACCACGGCGCGGCTTTCGAATTCGTCCAGAACAACATCTTTAACGCCGCCAACGCCGGCACCAAGCTCACGTTTGTACCCTCGGCCGCGACCCCAACCCTGGCGGGCTACAACGCGGTGCCGCCCTTCCACCTGAACAATTTTGGCTGGAGCTTTGGCGGTCCGGTTCCCAAGCTTCACAAAGGCAGGCTGTTCTTCTTTGCTGGTGAGGAATGGAAGCGGTTCCGGGGCTCGGCTGCCGGACTGCAAAACGCGACTGCGACGGAAACGTTCCCCACGGCAGCCGAAGCAGCCGGCAATTTCACCGACGTTTACAACGGCGGCGCGGGGCTTGTTCTGAAGACCCCCGCGGTCATTCCGGCGGCTTGCGGCGGGGTTCTCTACAGCTCACCCAATGTGATTAACCCGGCGTGCATCACCGGTGATGGCGCCGCTATCGCGAAGCTCTATTCTTCCGCGGCGAAATTATCGACCATTGGCGGCCTGCCCACTGCAACTACCGCTAACAACATGACGTTCAACCTGCCGAACCCTGCGAACCTTCGGGAAGATATTGTTCGCGTGGACGATCACATCAACGACCGCCAACTGGTTTACGGGCGCTACTTACACGATAGCGTGGTGATCACCAACCCCTACTCGACGTTTGGCCCCGGCGGTCAGGTACCGGTGGATCCTGACGAGCGCTTTCGCCCCGGATATAACGTGCAGCTGGGCTGGACCGACCTGATCAGCCAGACCTTCGTGAATGAGCTGAAGGCCAATGCGGACTGGCATAAGCAGCGCACTCCGCTGCTCGGCAATGGATACACGAAAAGCGCGTATGGCTTTCAGTTCATTCCACCTCTGGGCAATCCGTCGCAGTTCAGTGACGGGCTGCCGCAAATCACCTTTGGAGGGGTTTCCGGATTTCCCACCGCCTCTCCTGCGCAGGTAGCGGGGCCAGCACAGAATTTCCTGGAGTCACCCACGGCTGACATCAACGTAGCCGATAACGTCTCTATGGTGAAGAGCAGTCACACCATCAAGTTCGGCGGTTATTTTGCGCGCAATCGCAAGACCCAAAACTCGCGTACGGTCTACACCGGTAGCCTCGCCTTCGCCAACACCGCAGGCTTAACCAGCGGATCAAATTCAACCGGCGATCCATTTGCCGACGCGCTCCTCGGGAACTTCAACAGCCTGTCACAGAATTCGAATATGACCATTGGCCAATTCCGCTTCAACGATTTTGAAGCTTATGTGCAGGACACCTGGAAGGCCACCAGCAAACTGAGCGTAACGGCCGGGGTGCGCTATATCCGGACGACACCCACCTACGCCCAGGGCAACAACATGACCAACTTCAACCCCTACCTCTTCAATGCTGCCAATGACGCGGTATTTAAGACACTGGGGGGTGGCAGCACGATTAGTACCGCGTCCCCTGGCCTGTGCTCTGGCCCGCAACAGGACGTGGTGGGAAAACCGATCCTCACTGTTTACTGCAACGGGCTGCAACGTCCGGGCCAGGTTCCCTCCGACCAGGCCGGAAGGGTCCCGGCGACCTCGGCTAACCCGCAGCTGGTCTCGGCCATTGATCCCAACGCAGAACGCGGATTCTACTCAACTGAGAACCTGTTCGCACCGCGGCTGGGATTTTCCTTCGCGCCATTCGATCAGAGCACTGTCATTCGCGGTGGATTTGGAATTTTCTATGACCACCCTGAAGGAAACGTTCTCGGCCAGGGTATCAACTCGCAAGGCTATGTTCCGTGGGCACAATCGACTTCGATTTCGGGTGTGAACGCCTCGTTGTCACAATTCGATTCCGCTCCGGGAGCCGGTACGCTCCCGGCGCCCAGCACCTTGAGCCTGAACGGCATGGATCCTAATCTGGTGGTGGCGCGCACTTATGAATACAGCTTGAGCGTCCAGCACGAGTTTCCCAAGCAGACTCTGGTGCAAGCCGCTTATCTCGGCAACCTGGGCAGGCACATCCTGCGCGGCGAATCCATCAACAACCCATCCTGGACCCCGCAGGGATTCATCCCGATTTCACCCAACCCGAACACCTATGCGTGTCCTAGCGGGATCAATGCCGCTGCCTATGGCTGCACGGCAGGCTTTGCACCCGCAACTTTAGGCAAGGATCAAATCCGTCCCTACCTGGGCTATTCCAGCCTGGGATTGGCGCTGAGCGATGTCAATTCGAATTACAACGCAATGCAACTCAGCCTATCGAAGCGCACGGGCTTCCTCACGGCCCTGGTGTCGTACACGTACTCCAAGGTCCTGGGCGACGGCGCCGGCGTGGGTGACGGCTACAACGAGAACCCCGAGCCCGAGTGTCCTTTCACCTGTCTGGTCAGCACCCCAAACAATCCTGTGACCGTCACCGGCGGAGTAGGCGGCACGCAAAGCGGCGGGATCGTGGAATCCTGGAGACGATATAACTATGGCCTGGTGAGCTTCGATGCACGCCATATCGTGGCCACTGCATTCACCGTAGAAAATCCATTCGGAAGAGGGCTGACTGGGGCAAAAGGCACCATCGTCAAAGGCTGGGCTTTGAGCGCCGTCATGCACTTCCAGAGCGGCTCGCCATTCACCGCTACCGATACCATCGGGTTGGGACAGACCAACAGCGGCATCGCTGTGGCACGGCGGGCGAATATTGTCGCTGGCCAACCGGTCTCATTTAGCGGAACCTGCTCCAACGTGCACGCCATCTGCTGGGTTAACCCCAGCGCTTTCGCGGCTGAGTCGCCATTTGGAGCCGGCGATGCGCCCACCAGCGACATTATTGGTCCTGCGTTCTACCAGTGGGATATGTCGCTGAGAAAGAACTTCGCTCTGCCTCGCGAAGGCATGAGCTTGCGGCTGCAGGCAGACGCTTTCAACGTGTTCAACCAAACCAACTGGAACGCCACCAGCGGGTTCAGTGTCAACAACGTGGGTAGCTCGACTTTCGGCCAGATTACGCAAGCATTTCCAGCGCGCATACTTCAGTTCGGAATAAAGTTTGCCTTCTGAACGAGAGAACGCGCAGCAGCCAATTGCGCAGGCATCGTGCTTCCTCGCTAACGCTCGTCTGCACAAGACATTGCTTTCGAATCCTTCGGAGGGGTTGTGTCGCTTAAGCCAAGCACGAAACGAATCTCGATTGCCATCGCGGTGATCGCCTTGCTCGGTTGGCAGGTGGCGCTGATTGGACATGCTCGAGCACCCCATGCTGACCCATCGAGTCAAGATTGGCGACCCAAGGCGTTAGCGGCGGATCAACGCGCGCGCGATCTCGTCGCCAAAATGACGCTCGACGAAAAGATTTCACAACTTCACGGCATTCACGACGACGATCATTACCGCATCGTTCCCGGCGTTCCTCGTTTGAACATCCCAGATTTCCGCATCACCAACGGGCCGGCCGGAGCCGGACCGGGCCAGGCCGGCCAGCAGCAGCGGGCGACTGCTTTGCCTGCGCCTATCGGGCTTGCCAGCACCTGGGATCCGGAACTGGCGCGGCAATACGGCGCGGTTGCAGCCGGCGAAGCCCGCGATCTCGGCATGATGCTTCTCGAAGCTCCGGACATTAATATTGCGCGTGTGCCGCAGGGTGGCCGCAACTTCGAGAGTTACGGCGAAGATCCTTACCTTACCAGCCAGATCTCAGTCGCCAACATTCAGGGCGTTCAGAGCCAGGGGATCATGGCCAACGTGAAGCACTATGCGGCTAACAATCAGGAAACCGATCGCTTCGCGGTTGACGAAAAAATCGATGAACGTACCTTGCGCGAAATCTACCTGCCAGGGTTCGACGAGTCAGTCGCTCACGGCCTTTCCGCCTCGGTGATGTGCGCTTATCCCAAGCTGAACGGCACCTTCGATTGCGAAAACGATCTGCTGATGAACCAAATCCTGAAAAAGGAATGGGCGTTCTATGGATTTGTGCTCTCTGACTTCAACGCGGTGCACAGTACTGTGCCGTCGGCGCTCGCCGGACTCGACCTGGAAATGCCGTCGGGAAAGTACTGGGGCGATGATCTGAAACCTGCGATCGAAAGCGGCAAGGTGCCGGTTGCTTTAATCGACGACAAGTTGGTGCGGCGCTTCCGCACCATGATGGCCTTTGGAGTGTTTGACCACCCTCCTACCCCCAAAGCCCTGGACGCAAAGAAGGATGGCGAAGCCGCGCAGAAAATTGCCGAAGCCAGCATTGTGCTGCTGAAGAATGACGGTGGCTTGTTGCCGCTGAATCCGTCAAAATCGCCAAAAATCGCGCTGATCGGGCCGTTCGCACTCAAGGCTTCGACCGGGGGCGGTGGCAGTTCTCACGTGGTTCCGCTTTACACGGTTGATCCCGAAGCTGGAATTCACAAGCGCGCGCCCAACGCAGCCATCACGGTTGTCGATGGCAGCAACATTGCTCAAGCTGCAGCCCTGGCAAAGTCCTCCGATGTTGCCATCGTCATGGTCGGCGACCGCGACGCGGAAGGGCGCGATCAGCCGGTGACGCTGGGAGATCAAGACAATCTGGTGGCCGCAGTTGCTGCCGCAAATCCTAAAACGGTAGTGGTGCTGAAAACTGGCTCAGCGGTGCTGCTGCCGTGGAACGCGAAGGTGCCAGCCATCGTTGAGGCCTGGTATCCCGGCGAAGAGGATGGCAATGCGGTGGCCGCCGTCCTGTTTGGAGAAGTGAACCCATCAGGCAAGCTGCCGATCACATTTCCAGTGCGCGTGCAAGATGTTCCAGCGAACTCTGTGGAGCAATATCCCGGTGTCAGCATGGTGGCACAGTATTCCGAGGGCGTGTTTGTAGGTTATCGGCATTATGACCAGCGAAAGATTGAACCCCTGTTTCCATTCGGGTATGGCCTGTCGTACACCAAATTCTCCTATGGAAATTTGCGAGTGTCGCCAGAACGGACCACAACCAAGGACGCAAAAGTCGACCTGGAAATCGAAGTGACCAATGCCGGCAGCGTCGCCGGTGCGGAAGTTGTACAGCTCTACGTCCACCTGCCTGGCAGCGACAGCATTCCCCAGCCTCCAAAACAACTGAAGGGCTTCAAGAAGGTCGAGCTGCAGCCCGGACGCAAAACTCGGGTCGAGTTCACTCTAGACGAGAAGGCGCTCTCCTACTGGGATGTTGCTTCGCATGGCTGGAAGGTCGCGCCCGGAACCTATTCGGTGTTGATCGGATCGTCGTCGCGTGACGTCCGCGCCTCCGGCGAGTTTCAAGTTACGGAGGCTGGTCAGTAATCGCTGGTCGGACGTTGCGCGGGGACTTCCGGGTGACGGAATCGTGAAAGCGCAAACCATAAAGACGATTCTCGGGATGGTTGTGGCGCTTCTGACCACGCCCATGCCGGGGCAGCAGGCAAGCGCCGTATATCGCGTGGCTCAGCGAGACGGGATCTGGTGGTTTATCGCGCCCGGCGGCGCTCCGCAATTATCAATCGGTGTGGATGCGATTCGCTTCGAAGGCGACCGTGTTCATGGCACCGGACCTTCGCCCTACGAGGAGAACGTCAGCAAGAAATTCGCAACCCGCCAGGCCTGGATGGACGCAACCGTACAACGATTGCGGGAATGGGGATTCAACACGGTCGGTGCGTGGTCGGGTCCCGAACTGAATCAAAGCGGCTTCGCCTACAGCCTTATTCTCGATTTTGCCGCGAAATCCGGCGCTGATTGGCAGCACGGCCATCCGGTTGATGTCTATGATCCGCGCTTTGAAGCCACCGCGACTCGTATCGCTGCCGCCGAGTGCTCCAAGCACGCTTCCGACGCGATGCTTCTCGGTTATTACAGCGACAATGAACTGCGCTGGGGGCCTGACTGGCGAGGCACAGAAAACATGCTGCAGATGTATCTTGCGCTGCCTTCCCTTGCTCCCGGACGCACGAAGGCTGTGGAATTCCTGCGCGCCCGCTATGACAACGATGTTCGCAAGCTGGATGCGGCATGGGAAGCGTCCGCGAGCTCATTCGACGAGGTGGCCACCGGTCAAGGCGTACGCTTCACTGCCGATAACGATGCATTTCTGGCGCAGGTAGCAAGGCGCTACTTCGAAGTGGCCGCGCGGGCGATTCGCATGGCCGATTCCAATCACCTGTACCTGGGCGCGCGATTCTCCGGCCGGCCCCCCGATGCCGTTCTGCGAGCGGCCAAGGTGGCAGACGTCATCTCAATCAATATCTACGATCGCCATCCCCGGACGCTGATCGAACATGTTTACGAAGTCACCGGGCGTCCGGTACTCATTACCGAGTTCGCTTTTCGCGCCGACGACTCAGGCCTGCTGAATTCCCGCGGTGCGGGACCGCGAGTCCCGGATCAGAAGGCGCGGGCACGTGCCTACCGGGAGTACGTAATGGAGCTCGAAGGGCTGCCACAAGCTCTCGGCTATCACTGGTTCAAATGGTCGGACGAGCCCAAAGAGGGCAGGTTCGATGGTGAAGATTCGAATTATGGTCTGGTCAATGAGGGCGACGAGCCTTATACCGACTTCGTGAATGCGATCGCAGCAGCCAACGCAGAAAGTGTGCAGGCACATCGGCGCGCGAACCAGGCTGCGCGGGCCGCAAAATGATCCGAACTTCTTGAGAAAATTGGTGGTCTCGTTTGTCTTACGGCTCGATTCGCCGGAGCTGGTTGTGCTCACGATCGAACGCCGGATAGTATCTTCCGGCGACAGCCGAGGTCACCCATGAAAGAAACCTGGCGATGGTTCGGACCACAAGATCCTGTCTCTCTGGATAACGCGAAGCAGGCGGGCGCTAGCGGTATCGTAACCGCACTCCATCATCTTTATCACGGCAAGAAGTGGCCGACGCACGAGATCGAGAAACGAAAAGCCGAAATCCAAGCGGCGGGGCTGGTCTGGTCGGTGGTCGAAAGCATTCCGATACATGAGTCCATAAAGTTGGGGAATGACGTCCGGGAAAAGTACATCGCGGCGTGGAAGGACTCGATGGTTGCCGTCGCCCGTGCGGGCGTGAAGGTCATTTGTTACAACTTCATGCCGATCGTCGATTGGACCCGGACCGATTTGAGATGGGCTTTGCCCAGCACCGCTTTCGCGTTGCGTTTTGATGCCATCGACCTTGCGGCATACGACCTCTTCCTGTTGCGGCGCAAGCATGCGGAAGACGATTACAGCCCGCACCTGGTGGCATCGGCCCAGGCTCGATTTGAGGTGATGCCAGATGGGCTTCGAACCCGACTGGAACAAACCATCATTGGCGGCCTGCCCGCCTCGCAGGAAACCTACGACCGCGAAGCATTTCGCAGAATGCTCGAACAGTATGAGGGCGTCACCCCGAGGGATCTGCGCGCCAACCTGATTGCGTTCCTTGGTGAAGTTGTTCCGGTGGCCCAAGAAAACGGGCTGTGCCTCGCCATCCACCCCGACGATCCTCCGCGGCCGCTCTTTGGTGTGCCTCGGGTGGTGTCAACCGCCGAAGATGCCCGTGCCATCCTGAAAGGCATTGACAGCTTCTCGAATGGCCTCACGTTTTGCACCGGCT
>Ga0126381_100010442_pt1 | contig 10455 bp, 12 predicted proteins | sample PanSoiMetPlot_28_FD_96465 | JGI IMG/M metagenome (GOLD analysis project Ga0126381, IMG submission 96465) | Tropical forest soil microbial communities from Panama - MetaG Plot_28 | ecosystem: Environmental > Terrestrial > Soil > Tropical forest > Bulk soil | place: Panama | collected 2016-02-17 | reverse complement strand
TGCCGAAGATCAGCTCGCGATCGGCCGCGCAGTGCAGCCAGCCATTCTGGTGGATCTCGTTCTCGAGCTGCCCCGGCGCCCAGCCGGCATAGCCGAGCGCAAGCACCGCGCTCGCGGGTCCGGCGCCGCGGGCGATCGCCTTGAGAATGTCGAGCGTCGCAGTGAGGCAGATGCCCTCGTCGATCGGCAATGTCGAGTTCTCGACGAAATAGTCGGCGCTGTGCAGCACGAAGCCGCGCTGCGTATCCACCGGGCCGCCCTTGAGGACCTTCACGCCGCCGGCTTGACCCGGCAGCTGAATTAAGTCCGCGGCCGGCACTACATCGAGCTGCACCAGGAGATCGGAAAAGCTGATATGCGCCGCCGGTTGATTGACGATGATGCCCATCGCTCCGTCAGCGGAGTGCGCGCACATGTAGATCACGCAGCGGGCAAAGCGCTCGTCCCCCATCGACGGCATCGCAATCAGCATTTGGCCATCGAGGAAGCCGCGCTTGACGGCCTTGCCCAGTGCCTTCGATCGGCTGGCGGGATTTGGGCGCGGTCGTTCGAACTGCACCTTGGACTCATGGACCCTATCGGACTCATGGACCTTGGGGTCCGCCCCGGCATCCTTGTCGCCTTCCCTGCCGCCTTCGCCGCGGCCGGCGGTACCGCTCTTGCGACCGATTTTCATAGCGAAATGCTACCCGATTGGTCGGCGTTTGCAAATGAGGCGTGCCGCAAAAAATTCACGCAAGGTTGCGTGACAATTCCGCATTTTGATTGAAGCCGAGATATGTGTCTTTTTGATGCGCCCGCCATGCACAGGGCGCCTTCACGATGAATTCAATGGCCGAGGAGGCATTTTGTATCTACATCCTGCGCCCATGAATTGCGCGTCCATAAGTAGCAGTGCGACACATTGGGCGGCCCGTCCGGTCGCCAGGATGTTGTTGGTCGTGCTCTGCGCGGCTTACTCGGACATCGCCCGCGCCGATGACGCCTCCCCGTGGGACGGCGACGCGCGCAGTGCCGCCCGTGTGATCGCGGGCACGCGTTCCGCCGATCGCGGGGCGCCGCTGCGGGCCGGTATCGAAATCAGGCTCATGACCGGATGGCATACGTATTGGCGCTATCCGGGCGACGCTGGTGTGCCGCCGCAATTCGATTTCGCGGGATCGCAAAATCTCAAGGCGGTCGAGGTGCTGTGGCCGGCACCGCGGCGACTTCAGGAAGCCGGCCTCGACACGATCGGCTATGAGCGCGGCGTGATCCTGCCACTCAGCGTGACGCCGCAGGACTCCGCAAAGCCGGTGACGTTGCGCCTGAAGCTCAACTACGCGGTTTGCGAGAAGCTGTGCGTGCCGGCCGAGGCCAAGGGCGAGCTCACGCTCACGGGTGGGCCGGCCACGCAAGATGCCGCGCTCGCCGCCGCCGAGGCGCGCGTCCCGCGCAAAGCCGCGCTTGGTGAAGGCCGAGGCCTGGCGGTGCGGGCGGTCCGACGCGAGGACGCGACGCCCCACGCTCGCATCGTGGTCGATGTGGCGGCGCCCGCAGGTGCCGCGGTCGACTTGTTTGCCGAGGGACCGAGCCCGCAATGGGCGCTGCCGGTTCCCGTTGCGGTCGAAGGCGCCGCGGCGGGGCTCAAGCGCTTCACCTTCGAGCTCGACGGCGCGCCGCCCGGTACCAAATACGAGGGTGCAGTCTTGCGCCTCACCGCGGTCGCCGACGGCAAGGCGATCGATGTCCCGTTCCGTCTCGACTAATCCGTCCGGCAAGCCTATTTGATCTGCGGCTACCCGCGGGCCCCCGCGGCGTGGTTTTCACCCGGAATTCCGCAAAATCCGAAAAGGGATCAGAGTCATGCCCATCAAGGTCGGCGATCATCTCCCCAATGCGAAGTTCAGAATAGGCACCCCGGAGGGGCCGGCCTGGAAGACGACCGACGAGATTTTCAAGGGCAAGAAGGTCGCGCTGTTCGCGGTGCCGGGCGCCTTCACTGGCACCTGCCACAAGATGCATGTGCCTTCGATCCTGCAGAGCGCCGACGCCATGAAGGGCAAGGGCGTGGACACGATCGCGGTGACTTCGGTCAACGACGTGTTCGTCATGGATGCCTGGAAGAAGGCGACCGGGGCCGAGAAGCTCGAATTCCTGGCCGACGGCAACGGCGATTTCGCCAAGGCTGTGGACCTGACCTTCGACGGCTCCGGCAACGGCCTCGGCACCCGCTCGCGGCGCTATTCCATGCTGGTCGAGGATGGCGTGGTGAAGAAGCTCAACATCGAGGAAGCCCCCGGCAAGGTCGAGGTGTCGGGCGGCGATACCCTGCTGCAGCAGCTGTAGGCCCTATCCTTCCGACCGATCCAACAGCGCGCCGGTGGCACCGGCGCGCACCGCGCTGATCCCTTCGCGCGCGAGCTCGTCGGCGCGCTCATTCATGGCGTCGCCGGCGTGGCCGCGCACCCAATGCCAGCGCACGCGGTGCTTGGCGAGCGCCGCCTCAAGCCGCTGCCACAGGTCGACGTTCTTGACCGGCTTCTTGTCGGCGGTGCGCCAACCGTTGCGCTTCCATTGTTTGATCCACGTCATGATGCCGTTGCGCAGATACTGGCTGTCGGTGTGCAGATCAACCAAGCACGGCCGCGTCAGCGCTTCGAGCGCGGCGATCGCGGCCGTCAGCTCCATGCGATTGTTGGTGGTGTTGGGCTCGCCGCCCTTGAGCTCCTTGCGGCGGTCGCCGAAGGCGAGGATCGCGCCCCAGCCGCCGGGCCCCGGATTGCCCGAGCAGGCCCCATCGGTGTGGATGACGACATGCGGCTCACTCATACGTCGATCCCATAGTCGCGCACGCTGGCGACGGCCTGGTGGAAGCGCAGCTTGCGGAAATATTCCATCGGGTCCTTGCGCCGCACGAGCGTCGCGCCGCGCTCGTCGAACCAATCGACCAGACGCGTCAGCAGGAAGCGCAGCGCCGAGCCGCGCGCCAGCATGGGCAGGGCTTGACGCTCCGCGGGCGAGAGGGGGCGCACAGCCCCGTAGGCTGACAGCAAAGCCCTGCCCTTAGTGACGTTATAGGAGTGATCCGTCTCGAAGCACCAGGCATTGAGGCAGATGGCAAGGTCATATGCGAGCGCATCGGTGCAGGCGAAGTAGAAGTCGATCAGGCCCGACAGCTTGTCGCCCAGGAAGAAAACGTTGTCGGGGAAAAGATCCGCGTGGATCACGCCCTGCGGCAGGTCGCGCGGCCAGCGGACTTCGAGCAGCGCCAGCTCGGCGGCGAGCACATCCGACAATCCGGGCTGCAGGGCATCGCAGCGCGCCGCCACCGCCTCGTAGAGGGGGCGCCAGCCGCCGACCGACAGCGCGTTGGCGCGCTCGCGGGGAAAATCAGCACCGGCGCGATGCAGCTTGGCGAGCGCCTCCCCGAGCGCGCCGCAATGGCGCCCCGAGGGCCGGCGGATCCACATGCCGTCCAGGAATGTGATGATCGCGGCCGGGCGACCCGCGACCTCGCCCAGCACGACGCCGGCGCGGTTCTTCACCGGCAGCGGGCAGGTAATGCCGCGGGTCGCCAGGTGCTCCATGAGGCCGAGGAAGAACGGCAGATCGGCCGCCGCTACGCGCCGCTCATAGAGCGTGAGGATGAAGTTGCCGGCCGTGGTGTGGACCAGGAAATTGGAGTTCTCGACCCCCTCGGCGATACCTTTGTAGGCCAGGAGGTCGCCGATCGCGTAGCCGGCCAGGAAGGTTTCGAGTTCTTCCACCCCGACATCGGTATAGACGGCCATCGCTTGCTCCGGTCGAGGCCGCCGGCTATCGAGGGAGGCGCCCGCCGTCAAGGAAAAAGCGAACAAAGCCATTGGACAGGCACGGGCGGCGTGCCTATATTCCGGTCACTTTCCGGTCATCATCGATGACTTCAGGGCTTCGCTTACGGCAGGGGCGAGCGGAGCGCAGAGGAGATTTTGCCATGGCTCATCCACCGCTGATGCCGAAGGCGACGGCCGTCTGGCTGGTCGAGAACACCGCCTTGTCGTTCGAGCAGGTGGCTGATTTCTGCAAGCTGCACCCACTGGAGGTGAGGGCCATTGCGGACGGCGACGCCGCACAGGGCATCAAGGGCCTCGATCCGATCCTCACGGGCCAGTTGACCCGCGAGGAGATCGAGAAGGGCGTCGCGGACCCCGAGTACAAGCTCAAGATCCTCGATCCCAAGGTCCGCGTGCCAGAGGCGACCCGCAAGAAGGGCCCGCGCTACACGCCGGTCTCGCGCCGCCAGGACCGGCCCAACGCCATCCTGTGGCTGGTGCGCAACCATCCGGAGCTCAAGGACAGCCAGATCATGCGGCTTGTCGGCACCACCAAGTCGACCATCCAGGCGATCCGCGAGCGCACCCATTGGAACGCGCAGAATTTGCAGCCGCTCGACCCGGTGACGCTCGGACTATGCTCGCAGATCGACCTCGACCTCGAGGTGCACCGCGCCGCCAAGGAGAAGCCGGTCGACATCGAGGCGCAGGGTGCGACTTTGCTGCCGGCCTCGGAAACCACGGCGCCGCGCCACCCGCCGGAGTCCGAGGAGAAGAAGCCCAAGGAGGACCTCGATGTCGACGCGGTCTTCGCCAAGCTCAAGCAGATCGGCGGCGGCAACAAGAGCGAGTCTTGACCCGGAGTGCGTCTTGACCCGGGGGGCGTTTCCGCCCGAGCATCAGTCGAATGGCTGTTGCACGGGAGGATTGCCATGTCTTGCCGAAGCTTCGGAGCTGTCGTCGCTGCTGCGTTATACATCGCCGCTCCTGGCGCGCGCGCCCAGGACGCGCTGCGGAGCACCTCGCAATACGACCCGGCGCGCTATCCGGATTGGTCCGGGCCGATGCGTTGGGTCGCAACGCCCGGCGGCAACCGCTACGACCCGACGAAAGCCGCCGGCCGCGCCCAGCAGGCGCCGCTGACGGCGGAGTATCAGGCGAAGTTCGAGGCCGGCCTCAAGGATCAGGCCGAAGGCGGCGAGGGCTTCAACCAGACCTATGCGTGTCTGCCGGGTGGGTTGCCGCGCGAGATGGCCGGCAACCAGGGGCTCGAATTCCTGGTCACGCCCAAGGCCACGCATGTGATCCTGGCGCAATCGATGCCGCGGCGCATCTACACCGACGGCCGCGATTGGCCCACTGACGCCGATCCGACCTTCATCGGCTATTCGCTCGGCCGCTGGATCGACCAGGAAGGCACGGGCCGCTTCGACCTGCTTGAGGTCGAGACCCGCAACTTCCAGGGTCCCCGCACCTTCGACAATGCCGGCATCCCGCTGCATACCGACAACCAGACGATTATCAAGGAGCGCATCTTCCGCGACAAGGAGCACCCGGAGATCATCCACGATGTGATGACCACGATCGACCATTCGCTGGCGCGCCCCTGGACGATCGACAAGACTTACCGGCCGCTTGGTCGCGATCTGGTGCAGAACATCTGCACAGTCGGCAACATGCACGTGCAGATCGGCAAGGAAGGCTATTACCTCAGCGCCGACGGCTTGCTAATGCCGACCAAGAAGGACCAGGCACCGCCCGATCTGAAATATTTCAAGCAGACGCAGAAGTGAGCGGCCCGCGCTCACCGGGCAATTCTCCGCGCCTGCAGGACGGCCTCGATCTCGGAGAGGATGGCGGGATCGTCGATGGTGGCCGGGAAGGTCCAAGGCTCCCCGTCGGCGATCTTCTTCATGGTGCCACGCAAGATCTTTCCCGAGCGCGTCTTGGGCAGGCGCGCGACCGTCACCGCGATCTTGAAGGCCGCGACCGGCCCGATCCGCTCGCGCACCAGCGCGACGAGCTCACGCTCGATCTCCTCCGGTGGCCGATTGACCCCCGCCTTGCACACCACGAAGCCGCACGGCACCTCGCCCTTGAGCTCGTCCTTGATGCCGACCACGGCGCATTCGGCGATATCCGGATGCGCGGCCAATACCTCCTCCATGCCGCCGGTCGAGAGGCGATGGCCAGCGACATTGATGATGTCGTCGGTGCGGCCCATCACATAGAAATAGCCGTCCGCGTCGCGGAAGCCGGCATCGGCGGTTTTGTAGTAGCCGGGGAATTCCGAGAGGTAGCTTTCGCGGAAGCGTGCGTCCTGCTCCCATAGTGTCGGCAGGCAGCCGGGGGGCAACGGCAGCTTGAGCACGATCGAGCCCATCTGCCCGGCAGGAGCCTCATGGCAGCTTTCGTCGACAATGCGTACGTCAAAGCCCGGCATCGGCACTGTCGGCGACCCGTGCCGCACCGGCAGTAGGCCGAGCCCGAGCGGATTGCCGACGACCGCCCAGCCCGTCTCGGTCTGCCACCAGTGATCGATTACCGGCACGTTGAGCAGCTTCTCCGCCCAGATGACCGTGTCGGGATCGGCGCGCTCGCCGGCGAGGAACAAGGCGCGGAATTTGCTGAGATCGCAGTGCCCGACCAGCCGGCCTTGCGGGTCCTCCTTCTTGATGGCGCGGAAGGCGGTCGGCGCCGTGAACAGCGTGGCGACACCGTGCTCGCTGATGAGGCGCCAGAAGGCGCCGGCATCTGGCGTGCCGACCGGCTTGCCTTCATAGAGGATCGTAGTGCAACCATGCAGCAGCGGCGCGTACACGATGTAGCTGTGCCCTACCACCCAGCCGACGTCGGACGCCGCCCAGAATGACTCGCCGGGCGCGGTCCCGTAAAAATTCTGCATCGACCATTTGAGTGCGACCATGTGGCCGCCATTGTCACGCACCACACCCTTGGGGCGACCCGTCGTGCCCGACGTGTAGAGGATATAGAGCGGATCGGTGGCAGCGACCGGAACGCAGTCCCACACCGACCTGGCGAACACAATGGCCTCGTCACGCAAGGCCGCCCAATCGTGGTCGCGGCCCGCCACCAGCTTGGCCGCGGCCTGCGGGCGCTGCAGGATGAGACAGGCCGCGGGCTTGGCCTGCGCAAGCGCAACCGCCTCGTCGAGCAGGGGCTTGTAGGGCACCACGCGCCCCGGCTCGAGCCCGCAGCTCGCCGACAGGATGAGCTTCGGCCGCGCATCGTCGATGCGGGTCGCGAGCTCGCGCGCCGCGAAGCCGCCGAACACGACCGAGTGCACCGCGCCGATACGGGCGCAAGCCAGCATGGCGAACACCGCCTCGGGCACCATCGGCATGTAGATGATGACCCGGTCGCCGCGGCCGACCCCGAGCTCCCGCAGGATCGCGGCCAGAACCTGCACCTCGGTGAGCAGCCGGTCGTAGGTGATGGTGCGCTTCTCTCCGGCGAGCGGCGAATCGTAGATGATGGCGGCCTGGCTGCCGCGCCCGCCGTGCACATGGCGGTCGACCGCGTTCCAGCAGGTGTTGCAGACCGCGCCCGCGAACCAGCGGCCGTGGACGCCGGCCTGCGGATCGAAGACCCGCCGCGCGGGCTCGATCCAATCGATGTCGCGCGCGGCCTCCGCCCAGAACGCGACCGGGTCGCGCTGCCAATGGGCATAGACCTCTTGATAGCGGCTGACCCAGGCTTCCATCGCTGCGCCCCGCAGATTGGCCGAAATAGTGATCCGCCTGGTGATTTTTGCAAGCCGGGGGCGAGGCAGAGAACGGGTGACGCGGCGCCGAACAGAGGTTACAGGAAGGATCTCTTATCTCTCCTCCCGCCGCGCATGCACCTCATCACCGATCCGCTGTTCTATCCGTTCGCCGTCATCGCGGTGACGGCGCTCGGCCTCGGCAAGGGCGGCTTCGCGGGCGTTGGCGTGATGGCAACGCCGCTGCTCGCCACCATCCTGCCGCCGCTGCAGGCGGCCGCGATCCTGCTGCCGATCCTAATCGTGCAGGATGCGATCTCGGTCTGGGTCTACCGGCGCGACTGGAGTGCCTGGCACCTCAAGGTGATGCTGCCGGGTGGCCTCTTGGGGATCGGCATTGCTTGGGCGCTCGCCACGCAGGTGTCCGACGCCTTCGTCCGGCTGGTGGTTGGAGCGATTGGTGTGTCGTTCGCGCTCAATGCCTGGTTCGGCCGCCAATCGGCGGAGCCCAATCAGCCGAGCGTGCCGGGCGGCGTGTTCTGGGGCACGGTTGCCGGCTTCACCTCGACATTGTCGCAGGCCGGCGGCCCGCCGTTCCAGGTCTATGTGCTGCCACAGCGGCTGCCCAAGCTCACTCTGGTCGGCACCTACACGATCTATTTCGCGGTCCTCAACCTGATCAAGATCGGCCCCTATTTCGCACTCGGCCAGTTCTCGACCGCAAGTCTCGCGACATCGCTCATGCTGCTGCCCGTGGCAATCGTCGCCAATTTCCTCGGCATCTGGCTCGTGCGCCGGACACCGACCGGCGTGTTCTACCAGATCGCCTATGCGTTGGTTTTCCTGATCTCGCTCGAGCTCATTCGCAGCGGCATGACGACGCTGATAAAAGGGTAGCCATGAACGGCGCAGAGCGATTGGCTCGGCTTAAGGCGCAGGCCGAAGCTGCCTCCGACAAGATGTAGGACGCGCCGGTCCTTCCGACGCCACCATGCTCTACGGCGACGCCAAGGAGGCTGTATGGCGCCACCGCCCTCGCCAACGAGCTCGGGCAGGAGGCGACCGCGGAGCGGCCCTGCTCAATCAAGGCCGTGTTCCGCTCGCAGTTTACTTGATTACTCGTTGCCGAGGCTCGCTGCGAACCGCCGCTTCAACGGCGGCAACCTGCCGATCGTGCGGGCCGCGGCGCGGGACAGGAAGCGCGCCGCCTCGTTGCCCCGCGCGCGAGGTCGTCTTGGCGCTGATCAGGCCGCGCGCCACGAGCAGATCGATGAGGGTGTAGAGCGAACCGTAGCGCAGCTTGATGCTGTCTTTCTTGTGCCGCTGCCGCAGCGTCGCCGCCATCTCGTAGGGGTGCATGGGGCGCTCGAACAGCAGCGCCAGAATGGCCAGCTCGAGTGGGTTTGCGGGATGAGCCTGCTACGTACCCGTGTACAACGGTCCGCGCAATCACGCGATCGTGAATATGATATATCTTTTGATATATCTATTTAAGAGCTATCGAAAGATATAACTCGTCAAAGGAGACGAACCAATGTTCGGAAGGCATTTTGGCTCGCCATTTGAAGGAAAGTGGGCCGGTCGCCATGCTTGGCGCGGTCATTTCGGGCCCGGCTTCGGGCGTGGCGGACGTCACGGCGCGGGCGATTTCGGCGGCGCCGATTTCGTGCGGGCGCGCCGCATGCTGGCGCAAGGCGACCTGCGGCTGATCGCACTCGCTCTGATCGCGGAACAGCCGCGCCACGGCTACGAGATCATCAAGCTTGTCGAGGACAAGACCGCCGGCTGGTACAGCCCGAGCCCCGGCATCGTCTATCCGACGCTGACCTATCTGGAAGAGGCGGGCTACGTCACCGCGCAGACCGAAGGCGCCAAGAAGCTCTACAGCATCACGCCGCAGGGCCGGGCGCACCTCGACGAAAATCGCGACTTCGTGGATGCCGTACTGAAGCGATTCGCCGCTGTCGGCGAGAAGATCTCGCGCATGCGGCACCACCGCGACCGCGACGACGAACGCGCAGACTCCGCGTCCCCGCTGGTGCGTGCCGCTCTCGACAACCTTGCCGAGGCCGCGCGCAAGCGCCTGGAGGAGGACCCGGAAGCGGAGCCCAAGGTGGTGGAGTTACTGGCACGCGCCGCGAAGGAGCTGAAGCGCGCGTAAATAAATACCCCCCGTTTATTTGAAAGGTCGCCTGCAAAAAGCCCAGCCCCTGACGCTCCCTGGCGGGGCGTCAGCCCGGACGCTCGCACAAAAATCGTGTCCTGCTCTACTCTAGTGTACGCTCGAGTGCTGCAGGCGCGCGATCTCGTCCTTCACCTGCAACTTGCGGCGCTTAAGCTCGGCGATCTTCAGATCGTCGGTGGCAGGGTGCGCTTGCGCTTCACAAATTTCCTGCTCCAGCGCCTGGTGCCGTCTCTCGAGCTCCGCAAGATGCGTTTGAATGGACATGCGAGATTTCTCCTCATGTCGGATAGTGCCTGACACAAAAAGTTTATATCACTCAGCGCGCGAGTCGACACTGCTTTTCATTGTGCAGTGCAGCAATACCGAATTGCATTACCGAGGCCTTATCGGGACCGAGGCCTTATCCGGCTTGAACGATGGGCGCCAAAGCGGGATAATTTTGTATCAGGCGCCGGTGTTGTGCAGTTCCGGCTCGTCCGCCAAACCAGCGGTGGCAATGACGCACGAGGAAGAATGCGACTTGCGGGGCCAATTGGCGCGCCTGCAGGAGGAGCATCGCGACCTCGATGCCGCCATCGCGGCCCTGCAGGAGGCGCCGGGATCGGACGTACTGCAGATCCAGCGGCTGAAGAAGCGCAAGCTCTATCTGCGCGACCGCATTTCCTTCATCGAGGACCAACTCACCCCCGACATCATCGCGTGAGTCTCACTCCGGCTGAATGCCGGCGCGGCGAATCACCTCGGTCCAGCGC
>Ga0126381_100010441_pt1 | contig 10455 bp, 10 predicted proteins | sample PanSoiMetPlot_28_FD_96465 | JGI IMG/M metagenome (GOLD analysis project Ga0126381, IMG submission 96465) | Tropical forest soil microbial communities from Panama - MetaG Plot_28 | ecosystem: Environmental > Terrestrial > Soil > Tropical forest > Bulk soil | place: Panama | collected 2016-02-17 | reverse complement strand
GCACCCTACACGATTGTGGAAGGTTCTTCAGTGTTCCCGGTGAGCTGGAACTCGGGCATTTGGCTGAGCTAAGGCTCTGGCGGACTTCGCGGAGCCTCCTCGCCCCGACAGCCGCATCGTCATGGCTGCCGCATAGTCCTGCGTTCGCGATCGCTTCGCGGCGCGACGGTGCGTGAATCCGCTGCCGGCACAGAGTCCGCGGCTGCGAGCGACGGACCACCGTGGTCGATCTGTGCTTGTTGGACGGCTGGCGTGCTCCAGCCCGACTTCACACCCCAGATGAAAAAGGTGAAGCCCAACGCTGCAACGACTACCAGATCCCAGCCCCATCTCAGGTAGTCATGGCCACCGAACTTCGCGCTGCCCGCCCACGAGACCACTGCAATGGCGGGCAGATAGACGATCAGCCACCACGAGGCACGCAGTTGTCGTGCGAAGTCCTGCCAGCCGCTCCGCGCCTGGTAAAACAGGTACACGGGAAGCGCGATGGCGATCAGCAGAATGATCTCGCCCGTGAGCGGCCACTTTGCCCAGTAGAGGAGCTCGGTTGCGAATATGAACGCCAGGGCTGCAATGACCGGTAACCCGGCAAGGCGTAGCGGTCTATGCATCCTTGCGGCCGTGCGCCGCAGCGTCAGCGCGCTGACTGGACCGGTCAGGTACGAAATGATCGTTGCTACGGATATGACCGCAGCCAGGGTTCCCCAGCCCCGGAAGAAGAACAGAAACAGGAACGAGACGAGCAGATTGAACCACATCGCCGGTCGCGGAACTCCGTATACGGGATGAAGCTTGCCGAGGAGTCGGGGCAGCGTGCCATTGCGTTCCATGCCGTAGATCATTCTCGCCGTGCTCGCGGTGTACGTGATGCCGGTGCCACTCGGACTGATAAACGCATCCGCATAGAGCAGCATGGCGAGCCAATTCAGGTTCACGAGGAGTGCCAGCTCGGCGAAGGGTGAACGGAGTTCCAGGCCATGCCAGCCGGCTTTCGCCAGCAAGGCCGGCGGCACCGCTCCCAGATAGGCGACCTGCAGGATCACATAGATGACCGCGGCGAGCAGGATCGATCCGAGCACGGCGAAGGGAATGCTGCGTGCCGGGTCGCGGGCCTCCCCGGCGAGATTCACGGGACTTTGGAAGCCGTTGAAACTGAAAACGATACCTGCGGTGGCTACAGCCGTCAGCACCGCCGCGAAGTTGGCGGAGTTCGACTCCCCATGTGCGCCGACGCTGAAATTCTGAGTGTGAAAGCCGGCGGCGATCAACGCGATCCCGGTCATTGCGGGGACGACTAATTTGAAAGTCGTGATCGTGGTGTTCGAATGCGCGAACAGTTTCACACTCCAGAAGTTCAGAAGGAAATAGATGATCACCAGGCCCGCTGCGATCGCCAGGCCTGCCACTGTCAGCTCGCCACGTCCATCCGGCAGATGAAAGTAAAGGTCTTGCGCCCAGCGCCAGGGCCATGAGGCCATGTACTGCACCGATGCTTCCGCCTCGACCGGAATGACGGAAACGATCGAGATCCAGTTAGCCCACGCGGCTATGAACCCGACGAGTGAGCCGTGCGAGTAATGGCCGTATCGAACCATCCCGCCAGACTCGGGAAACATGGCACCGAGCTCGGCGTAGGTGAGCGCTATCGTGATGATGATCGCGGCCCCGAGCACCCACGCCCACACCGCACCGGGTCCGGCAAGTCCGGCCGCACGCCAGGCGCCGAACAGCCAACCGGATCCGATGATCGAACCCAATCCGGTGAGCATCAGGGCGACGCTGCCAACCTCGCGGCGGATCGGGGTGGGAGAGTTCATGGGCGCCGGATCATGACAGATGGCATCCCCCGTGGCCACGAACGATGGTGTACCAGGCACTGCTGCGTTCCCCGAGCGTTGAATCGGAGATCACCATGTCGCTTGCTTTCGAGACCCTCACCGGACGTGACGCGGATCAGGGAGTACCGCCAGGAGGCGGCGAAGTTGGCGGGAGAAGCGTCACTCGCCCTCCTGTTTCGCCGTCTGAGCACGAGCCGCCTCGTTATCATCGCGCAGATCGAAGGCCGCGCACGCGGCGCCGCTCGGCACCTCACCCGCCTGATGGGACGGGCCCGGGCGCTCGAGGTCATGTTGAGCGCGGATGACTATGACGCGAGCTGGCGGAGCGGTACGGCTGGATCAATCGGGCATTGCCCGCCGCGGCCCTCGGCGATTTCGTTCGATCGCTGGCTCAGCGGATCGCCAGCTTCCCGGCGGCCGGTCGTATCGTGGTCAAGGATCGCGTCAACGCGATCGCGCTAGCAGCGGCCGAGGACTTTCGTCGCGATTCCGATCTCTTCGGCAGCAACGCCCTCAGCCCCGAAGCTCAGAGTCGGACCCGCGCCGCGATGGAGCACGGCTTTGAGACCCGGGAAGGTGAGATTGCTTTGGCGCGGATGCTGGGCCAGCTGACCGACCCGCGTTGAGGAGAATACTAGCTCTTGCGCTCTACGCACTTGTACGCGAATTGGCTCGCCATTCCGTATTTGGCATCCTCACGTGCCTGCTGCTCCCTTGCGCGGTCACACAGTTCATGGCTCTTGAACTCAATCTGCGAAATGACTTCTGGATCCTGACCGGGCACCAGCGCGGCTGGTTGTGGGTTGAGCATGTACGTCATTAACACCCAAATGCTCATGTGACTCCCTTGTGGCTCAAGCGGATGAGAACGGTGGCCCAATGCGCGACATGGTGCGGCCCGCTCAGGTCAGTGCCGCCGCGGTCAGGCGCGACACCATCTGCCGTGTTGATCTGGCATCCAGCTGCCGCGATCCTGCAGTCCGCCGTCGTCGCCGTAAACGCTCACTTGCAGCACGGGTGCTCCGCGCTCGCGCGACAGAGGACGAGACATGTTGCAGGTGAACAGCCAGGTGTGAAGACCGTGGGCCCAGCAGGACCACGTCTGACCGTCCTTGACTGCCTGAGTCAGAACCTTGCGCACCTCTCGAGGAACCGAGCCAGGTTGGCGAATCTGGTACGACCCCTTCGGCACGACCTCTGACTGCGATACGTACGATTCCAACAGCTCCCCAACCTGAGAAGAAGGCTGAATCTTGCACCAAAACCGCACAATCTCCATCGACGTCGTTCTCCCTTGACGATAACGCAGTGAGTCGAGCAGGCCGCTGTTTGATTAGTGATAGGTTAAGACCGACGCGGTGCGTTGAGCAAAGCGTCTTTGATCAACGACATCGCACAAATTGTCGGCGCTCGCAAACAAGGCGAGATTGTTATGTAAACCATTCGCGAAGGTGAGTGGGGCTTCCATGCCCGTGGAGTGAGAACTCCGTCACGCTTCGTGTCAGTGCGGGCCGAGTCAGGGACTATTTCAAGACGGGCAGCGATATGTGTGAGGGGTGCTTGGCGTCGTGGAAGATCGTATCGATCCCAAGTTTGTCGGGCGTGTATTCGTGGTGAAACCACCCGTACTCGGTCAGTGCAGAATCGCCGTTTGCCAGATCGATCCTGATGCGATTGCCCCTCTTGAATCGATACGCGGTCGGCATCACCGCCACTTCGATCTTTGTCACCACGCCCTCTTCGAGCGGCCGCGGATCAGTGTGGGTGTATGTTAGTGCAAACTCGGTCGAGCGCTCGGGATCCACGGTCCGGTGCGATGCCCGCAGCCAGCCCTTGCTGACCAGGCGCGATGGCGGTTGAATGTCCTGCTGCCGGTCATGCCCGGATTGTGGTGCCTGATCGTACAGCTTGACCACAAAGTCGGTATCGCGATTCGTGGAGGCGGCATAAAGGGTGAGTTTGAGCGGCCCAGAGATCTCCAGGTCTTGCGCCAGGGCATCACTCGTAAACGTGAGTATCCCTCGGGACGGGTCGGGCCGACCCTGTGCATCGAACCCCACGACGCCAACGCGCCAATCCGGACTGGGATATCGAAAGGGCGTCGGCTCCATGTTGGCATCTGGCGCCCTGGGGCTGAGGCGGCCGTCATTGAGCGATGTGATGCTGCCTGAAGGGCCGGATGCCAGATAAAACGCCTGGTAAGCGATCGGCGGTGGCGGCCAGGTCGCGGCCGTCCTGAACTCGTCGGCGCCCCCGACGAAGTAGCGAACATTCGGCTCACGCAAGTAGCTCGAGTCACGACCCTTGAGGTAGCAGTCGTAGAACGGCAGCAGGAGCTTCTCGTGGAACGCCTCACTCGAGAAGTCGCTGGCCGCGGTAAACAGATTCGATGTTCCCAGCACCAGCAGCTTTCTTGGTCCTGCGACGCCCTGATACCCCTCGATATTGCCGTTGAGGTGCAGATCGACTTTGGCCCACTGTGCGATCGAATACACCGGCACTCGGACCTTCTGAAGTTGCTCAGCGGCCGCGCGCTCCTTCCAAAAAGCATCGTACGTGGGGTGCTGGCGCAGCACGTAGGGCAGGTCCCACGGAAGCGATCGGGACGGGCCCCTGGCTGGATACTGATTGATGGGTCGCACGATACGGTTGTACCAAAGGTTGAAGAACTCCCCCGGTATGCCACCCGAAAACGCCGACGCCCGGTAGGGATCCACGAGGCCATCGTAGGGCGCGATGCACTTCAGATGCGGTGGCCCCTGGATCGCCATGAACCACTGCGCCATCGCGTAGTAGGACTGGCCTATGCCGCCGACATTGCCGTCTGACCATCTTTGCGCCGCAATCCATTCGATCGCGTCAAACAGGTCGCGCTGCTCGATGCCGTCAAGGAATCGATACTCACCGTCGGAACGCCCGGTGCCGCGAACGTCCATGTGCACATACGCATAGCCGTGATCAAGGTACCAGGCAACCGGGCCGGTCTCGCGCCATAAATACAGCGGATAGGCGGGCGCATGGTCATTGTCGAAGCGATAAGGTGACGCCGCGAACAGCGTCGGAAAGCGCCCCGGCTGCCTCGGCAGGAACAGCGCCGCGAAGAGCGTCACGCCATCACGCATCGGAATGGAAACGATGGTGGTCGGTTCGATGGCTTCTGCGGAGTTGAAGTTCGTGCCGCTCATGGAATTGGTGAACACTTCGTTGGTGAACTCGCGGGGTCCACGTGTCGCATCTTGCGCGGCCGAGCGCTCCATGTCTGTTAAGAGGTGCAACGGCACACTGGTTTCGGCTTCGCCGGGTGCAGCGAGTGTCGTCTTCCGCCTTCCACTTCTTAACAGACATTGCTCCAAGGCACAGAGCACCATGCGCAGGCGCTGACCCGGCCCAAAGGAGCTTGCCATGATCCCCGCGATGGCCACCCGCTGGATGCTGCTGTCCCGGTGGCATCAACACACGTTCGCCAAGTTCGAGCTCAAAGACGCCGATGAGGTGCTCGAGACCATGACGGACAACCCGCATGTGTTCTGCGTCCCGTCCGGGAGCGGGGGTGCGGGGAAGGAGGGCGTGCGCGAGTTCTACGCGCACCAGTTTCTGCCCGCTATTCCGCCCGACCTGGAGCTGTTGCCGATCTCAGAGATATTCGCGGACGAGCACGTCGTTACGGAGTACTTCCTCAAGTTCACGCACACGCTCCGCATGGATTGGATGTTGCCCGGGGTAGCCCCTACCGGCCGCAGGGCCGAGCTCTTACTAGTCGCGATCGTTCGCTTCGAGAACGGCAAGATTGCAAGCAAGCATGTCTACTGGGATGCAGCCGCTCTGCTCTTTCAGCTTCGCCTCATCGATAGCGCCGCCGTCGCCGCGGGAGTTGGAAGCGCAGCGAAGCTGCTCAAACGCGCAGCGCAACGCCCGATCGAGGCCAAGCCACTCACGCTGTTCGCGTGAGCGCAGCCTCACATGTGCGCAGGTCGGCCGAGTAGGTTCGTCGCAATGGCGTTTCTGACGTCAGTGGCGGTTTGCCCGGCCGCTGAGAGCGCCGTTCACTCGGCTATCGATATCCAGACTCTGATCCAGGCTAACTCCGCCTGGGACGAAACACCGTATACGAGGTACCCCGACGGTCGCCCGCGGCTAACGGTGCTGAGAATTACCATTGCGCCTCACACGGCACTCGAATGGCACTCCCATCCCATGCCGAGCGCGGGCTATGTCCTCTCAGGGGAGCTCACTATCGAGGAAAGGAGCGGGACCAAAAAGCACTTTGTTGCGGGCAAGCAATCAGCGAGACGGTTAACCGCATCCACCGAGGTGTGACCGGGGAGGCCCCGGTCGTCCTGATCGTGTTCTATGCCGGAGCGTATGGCCTGCCCCTGTCGCAACCCGCATCGCAGCCTGGGTTCTCGAGATGAAGCCTGTGGCGAACGCAACGGATCACGAGATTACTCAGGCGTATCGCCTGGAAGACATCTCGCGCCCCTGTGCGGTCCGCGGACGAACCGTCACCGTTTGCGGCGTGGCCCGAAGTTCCGCTGGTTTTCGCACGGTTTGTGTCGCTGCGATGGTGGGCAATGCCCGGCGGGGACGCTGGCTGATGAACTCCAACAGCTGTGACAATACGGCCCACAGAGAACCACCAAGACCCAGAATAATGAGCTCCATCTCGCTCTCCGTATGTGAAGCAGAGAAATTCCCTGCGAACTTTCGACGTGACCGCATGCTCCCAAAGGCACCGGCGAACGTGTGCTAAGACTTGTTGCTGGTGTCAGGCGCGGACCGGAGGCGTCGGTGGTTTTTTACATGTGGATGATGCCGCGCTTCACGGCGATCATCACTCCGTGAGTTCGACCATCAGCATCAAGTTTGGCAAGTATCGTCTTCAAGTGTGCTTTGACAGTGCTCTCGGAGATCTGCAGGTCCAGGGCGATTGCTTTGTTGGAGCGTCCTGCGGCCACCTGTTTCAGTACGGCAAGCTCGCGAGCGGTGAGTGTTTCGGCACCCGCGTATTCGGCAATCTCCGTCGCAATCTCCGGGGGAATACGGCGAGAACCCGCATGCACTGCGCGGATCGCATCGAGCAGCTCCCTGCGCAGCGTGTGCTTCAGAAGGTATCCCGAGGCTCCGGCCTTCAGCGCGCCGACCATGCGCGCATCCCCCGAGTAGCTGGTCAGGACAATGATCCGCGCGCCAGGAAACTCGGCGCGGATGCGTGCAATGGCTTCAATGCCGTCCAGGTCCGGCATATGCAGGTCCATGAGCGTCACGTCCGGCCGGTGCTGGCGAAAACGCTGGATCGCCTCGCGGCCGTTGGTGGCCTCAGCGACCAGCCGCATATCGGACTCAGCCTCGAGGATCGCCGCGATACCCTCTCGCACCAGCGTATGGTCATCGACACTGAGCACCTGGATCAGACTCGAGTCACCCGTAATGTCCATCTATTCACGCTCCCAGATCGCATCGCGTGATCTCTCGCAGCGGCTGACCGAACGAGGAGACGGTGCCCGGCGCCACCATCTCCGTTGCCCCGCGCTCAGCTCTTCGCGGTAGGCGAACTCCGCTCGCAGCGTCAGCTCGACTTCCGTTCCAGCGTCCTGTCTGCTCCAGATCTGCAGATCTGCGCGGATGTTCCTGGCGCGCTCGCGCATCCCCGCTAGCCCCCAATGTCCCGGACGTCCGCTCCTGAGCACCCCGGTGTCCATACCTCGACCGTTGTCGCGAACGCGCATTTTCAGGGCGCTGTCGCCGTAGGTGACCTCCGCTTCGATGCTGCTGGCACGGGCGTGTCGGAAGGCGTTACCGAGTGCCTCGCGGCCTATGAACTCGACCTCCTCGCGCGCGATGGGATGAAGAGTGCGCGGCACGCCTTCCAAGGATGCGCTGAATCTCACCGGATAAATGAGTGCCAGCCGTTCGCCGGCTGTAGCAAGCGCCTGCGTCAGTTCGCCAGCGTCACCTGCCCCCGCGCGCAGGTGCATCACGCGATCACGACTCTCTTCGAGTACCTCATCGGCGCGTTCGAGCGCGCGCTCCAGCAGTTCGCGGACAGGTTCGCGCGAGGAAATGCGGTTGGCAACCGCCTGAAAGCGCAATACCAGACCCTCCACGCCCTGCAGAAGAGTGTCGTGGAGGTCGCGCGCGATTCGTTCGCGCTCGGCGAGGCGTTCCTCCAGGCGACCACGTACTTTGGCGCGGATCTGCGCCACGCGGAAATCATAAAGCCGCCACAGCAGGAGGAGACATCCGAGAGCACACAGGAAACGAAACCAGGTGGTCTGATAGAAGGCCGGACTGATCGTAAAGCTGAGCGATGCCCCAACAGGATTCCACACCCCATCGTTGTTCGAGGCCGTAACGTGAAAGGCGTATTCACCTGGACCGAGGTTTGTATAGAACACCTCGCGGCGCCCGCCGGCGTCCTGCCACTCGTTGTCCGAACCCTCCAGCCGGTAGCGAAAGCGCACGCGTTCGGGGATGCTCAGGCTGCCGGCGGTGTACTCGATCTGCACCTTGCTCGTGTGGACCGGCAGCCGCAGGTCGGCGGAGGTGACGGGATAGCGTTGGCCGCGGGCCGTGACGGACCAGATCGTGACTGGTGGCGGCACGGGATTGCGGCGGATTCGCCTCGAGGCAATCGAGGCGACGCCATTTGTGGTGACGAACCAGAGAGAGCCGTCCGGCGTCTCGACCGCCGACGGCAGGGGCCGAAGCTGCACGGCAATGCCGGGCAGACCATCGAGATAGTCGTACGCCTCGTATCGTGCACGATGGCCGGCGTCGCGAAGGACCTGCTGCACTTCCTCGGGCGAGAGGTGGAAGACACCTTTGTTCCCGTTCAACCACAGGTCGCCGTTTTCGGTCTCGACGATGCCCGAGATTCCGGTGAACGAATTATCAGCAGCACCGCGCACCGAAACGAAGTGGCTGCCATCAAGACGCTGCAGGCCGAGCTCACCGCCAATCCACACGTGCGCACGGCGGGTCGAAATGGCCATGACGCTGCCAACATCGAGGCCCTCGGCTACGCCATAGAGGCGCACCACGGACCCGTCAACTCGCGCCACTCGATTATGGGTGTAGCCGAACCACAGCCCGCGGTGTTGATCGGCGGTCTCGACGAACGGGGGATCGCGCGGCAGTGCCTGCAGGCCGCCATACGCGAGCCACTGTCCGTCGGAGAAGCGCAGCACACCGCCAAACTGCTGGGTGCGGCCTTTGCGCGCCACGGAGACCCACATGGCACCGGTTTCGTCGCGCACGATGGCCTGCACATCCGAGCCGCGTACCTGCTCCGGCAGCTCCTGCGTCACCAAACGCGTGCCCTCGATGTGTGCGAGCGCCGTCGGACCCGCGAACCACGCGGTGCCGTCCGGGTCGCGATAACTGCTCGAGAAATCCGGCGCAGTCTGCTGTGTCAGCATCTGGCCATTGCGGACCTGCAACAACAGTCCGGCCGGAAATTTCGTCCGCAGCGCGACCCACATGGCGCCGGCATCGCCCGCTACGATGACGGGTCCGCCGATGGGATCTGCGACCTTGGTGATGGCTTGCGGCAAAGAGAGTCTGACCACGTTGCTGTCGCTGAAGCGGTCGAGCCCGAGCGAGCTGCCCGCCCAGATATTCCCCTCACGATCTTCGAACAGACAGATGGCGCGTGAGTTCGTCAGGCCATCGGCTTTTCCGTAGATTTCCAGCTGCCCCATGCCCAGGTTGCGTGGTTCAGCCAGCTGGGCGTTCCTGGACACACGTCGGACGCCTTCACCTCCCAGCCACAGGTTGCCGTCGTGATCGAACAGCAACGGCCCTTCAGTCACATCCGGAAATGATCGGTTAGCCCCTGCGTGCGCGCTCGTGACCGCATCCATGCGCGTCAGGCCGCGGGCATCCGATGTCCATACTGCGCCATCGGGCGCAACCGCGAGCGCCATCTGAGGTCCGTTAGGAGCGTACGCACGGCTCGCGATCACGCGGAATTGGCGTGCGCCCGGCGCCCGCGCCAGCACCCGGTCCGGTGCCAATACCCAAAGCGTCCCCGCCCGGTCCACGAGCGCGCCATAGGGCGACAGGGAGTCGCTCGCATCTATTGGCACGCGTTCCCAGCGAGCGCCGTGCAGGCGAGCCAGCCCACCCCTTGCTGCGACCCAGGTATCACCGTCCTGATCCCAGACGATGCTTTTGACGGTGCCGTTCGGCAGGCCGTTCGCCTCGCCGTAGTGAGTGAAGCGGCCGTCCTTGAGAACACCGACACCGCCGAAACGGAAACCGATCCACAGCGCCCCGTCCGGTGAGGTTGCGAGGGTCGAGACATTGTTCGATTCGAACGGTTGACCGGCAGGTCCCGCGTAGCGGACAAAGCTCAGGCCGTCAAAGCGAAACAGCCCCATTTCGCTGCTGCCAATCCACAGCGTGCCATCGGGAGTCTGGGCGAGGGCGACGACATCACTGGGTGCGCCGTTGGCCGCAGTCCACCCCTTGTGATTGAGCTGCTGAAGCGTGAGGTCGGATTCCAGGCACCAGGCGGGGCTGCAGAGCAGTCCTGCCAAGCACAAGCCAAGCGCTCGCAATGAAGCTCTCCTCTTTGATCAGAAGGTCCATGGGCTGAAGAGACCGGAATCCGATC
>Ga0126381_100010440_pt1 | contig 10456 bp, 10 predicted proteins | sample PanSoiMetPlot_28_FD_96465 | JGI IMG/M metagenome (GOLD analysis project Ga0126381, IMG submission 96465) | Tropical forest soil microbial communities from Panama - MetaG Plot_28 | ecosystem: Environmental > Terrestrial > Soil > Tropical forest > Bulk soil | place: Panama | collected 2016-02-17 | reverse complement strand
TTGGCTGGGACACAGCAATCTGACTACCACGGAAGTCTACGTTCGGGCCGATCCTACGGAGAAGCTGGAGGCTATAGAGGCGGTCATTCCACCACGCCTTCGCAGAGGAAAGTTTCGAGCGCCTGACAAACTGATCGCGCTTCTGAAGGGCAAACCTTAATGGAGAGTCGAAAGGGCGTGACCCCTGGACGGCATGCCCTTTTGCCATGCTACTCCCCATTAGAAAAAACTCCCCATAAGACAGCTGTTGTAGGAGATGTCCGCCTAAGGCGGCGGTGCGACAGCGCGCGATGGCCCGCAACACTTTGAGGTGTTGCCAGGTGATCCACTTACGGCTGCATTCGAAGAAAGCGCGTCCTGCGGCGCGAACCAGATCGGCCACCTCGAGCGATGGTCGTTTCATCTATTCGCTGTGGGGCACCTTGTTTTTCAGCTTGAGCGAGTCCAGAGGACTCGCGGTGGCGTTGAGGTGTCGCTGGGAGAGATGGAGATAAATGGTCGTCTCTTCCAAATCACGATGGCCTAGCAGCACCTGAATAGTGCGCAAATCCGCACCCGCCTCCAACAGATGAGTCGCAAAGCAGTGGTATGGGGATGGATTCTCTTGCGGATACCCGCCCGCTGGGCAGCCTTTTTGCATGCGCGCCAGGCGGTCTTGGGGCTGATATGACGATTAGCGGAATGCGAGCGCCCGCCAGGAAAGCAAGACCCGCTCGCGCGATTGCCCCGCGACAAATGTACGACAAGTGCAGCCACGCCGATCGCTGCAACGATGGAGCCAAGGATTACCAGCGGGAGATCCTGGCGTAGATTGGACCCCAACTGCCATTCAGAACTCGCTACGAGAAGCCAGTTGATCACAATGGGACTTAGTTTACGCGCTGAACCTTACTGCACACTTCGCGATTCTGAATCAGCGAAAAAACAACTATCGCAGTTACACAGAGGGACCTCGCGAGTATAGGGGTATCAGGGTCGAGGGGCGGGCAACGGCAGTCGTTTACCTCCTGATAGTTGACTCCCGAGTCGTCGCTAGCCTTGATCGGAAACGCCTCGGTTGGACACTTGGCTAGTCAATTGTGCATTGCGGCACTGCCATTCCGCGTTTGGTGCGCAAAAAGATGTTGGTGGTCACCGCAGGGGAGCGGACACCCATCGGCGCACCGCTACCGCCGCAACTGCATAGCACCCTGATGCCGCCAACATCACAACTGCTAGTCCGGATCCTAGCGCCAACATTGTTGCGAGCGAAGTGGCCACGACGGACGCGCAGCCGTTGATGGCCCAAGCCCAAGGTAAGAGCTCGGCATGGATGCGGCCGAGGTGGCGCAAGCCAAGTGGAAAAAGCATGCCCATGGTGGCGAGTGGCAGGATGACTACGAGGGTCACGGCTACACGCGCGGCGAGCGGCAAGTCGAGCAACGTCCGGAGGGCTGGGTACAACCCGAATGCATAGATGGCGGAGATGATCGCCACTCCGAGCGCAGCCACGGAGGCAAGCCGTTTGACCGGGTACCCGTGCGCGACCAGCCGGGCTGCCCAGCCACTGCCCAGACCCGCGACGAGCAGCAGTCCGGCCAGTACGACGGCAACTGCATAAACAGGATTGGCCAGGAAGAACACAAGCCGCTGGATCAGCGCCATTTCCACGAACATGAACCCGACACCCAGTGCGAGAAAGTAGGCGAGAACAAACAGCCGTGCGCCGCGCGGGTACTGTGGGTGGCTCGGTCGCTTGTCTCGTAGCAGGGCTAATGGCAATACAATCAAAAGAGCACCCAGCACGGCAGACTGGAGCAGCGTGGCCGCCAGTATCAGGTACCCCCACTCGACAAATGGAACCCATGCAAACCCAGCAGTGCTAAGCATCAACGGCAGAGCTCGCCAGCGGAAAAAATGGAAGAAATATGGGCGATCGTCCGTTGCTGGTGTGACGAAAAATGGATACTCACGAAGAAACTCCTCGCGTCGTGCACCTCCGGCCAGCAGCGCGTCGGCAGCTTCTGCGTACTGGTCGTGTGCGAGCACGCTGAAGCGATTTCCTTCGCCTGCCCTCATGCCGGGGAAATAAGCAATGTCGAACAGACGTTCTTCGGCCCAGCGCTGCAGCGCAGTCAGCTCCGCGACGGCAAACGCCTCGCGTTTGATCAAGAGCGTTGCGGTTGCCCAACTTCGGATGAGGACAAGCCGATCTGCCGGGCGCAACCCCATGCCTTCCAGTGCTGCAACCGCAGTAGCAAAGAGTTTTACCTCGTCCCGTGGCGGCGTGCGGATCCACCTCGTCACCGCCAAGATGCCTCCGGGGCGGAGGTGCTGCAAATAGGTGGCGAGTGCTTCCTTTGTATAGAGGTAAGTCTCGTTCACAGCACCCAAGCCAACCGCTGCGGCCGCAAACGAGTCCAGCAGTGAAATGTCGATAGCATCCCAGTGCTCGCCGGCAGATTCCAGAAAAGCTCGTCCCTCGGCGACATGGACGCGCACATCGGCTCGGTCGTAGAGCCCACCACTGAAATTATGGAAGTTATCGCGAAGCAGGCCTACGACATTGGGGTTCAGTTCGACAGCATCTACATGCTGGGCACCGTGACGCAGTGCCAGAAGCACATTTGCGCCGCCACCGGCTCCGACGACACACACTCGGCGCGAATCAGGACTAGCGAAATACTGGGCTGCCGGGCTCATCCAGTCGAGATAGCCGAGAGCGCTCGTGTTGCCGTCGAATGCGGTAATGGCCCCGGCTGTTTCCGCGTCCACAAAAAGCCCGAGTTGCGGCGGAATGGCCGCTTCTTGTGGGGTCACCAGAGAAAGCCCCGGCGCCTGCCGAATGGCGGGACTCTCAACCACATCGATACGCCCAATCGCGCTGGAGCGCGTCGCCAGCAGGCGAGCTTTCGGAAGGTTTAGTACATAGCTCAGGCCTTTGTACTGCGAGAGCCGCACCACGGGCGGACGTGCCGTGAAGTAGAGTGTCATCCCTAGCATGGCTAGAACGGCGAGTGCCGCCAGTTGTCGAGCATGCCGTGCTATGGGCAATGTCACTACATCGAGCAGAGCGAAGAGGGCACCGCCCTGTGCCAATCCGGTCACGGCCAGGATAGTTTGCTCGACTGGCGCCATCTCCAGAAGGCCTACGGCGAGCGCGGCGCCTGCCGCCGAGCCGACTAAGTTGTAGGCATAAAGTCGCGGGCTTTCTTCAGACTTGGTGATCAGCGCCAGACCAATCACGGTGGCCGCTGCGAAGAACGGCACGAACATGACCAGGTAGTAGCCGCCGAGGTAAAGCAGTTGTCGTCTGTCCCAGACAATCAGAAACGGATCGAACGGAATCTTCTGCAGCAGCGCAAATGCGAGCGGAAAGGCCACTGCGAACAGGACAGCGGAGGCGGCCAGCCATCCGGCTGCGCCGACTTGGGTATTGAACGACGTTTTCCGCCGCACTAGCACCGCCAGCAGCGTGCCGCTCGCGCCAAAACCGAGCAGGGCGATCGAAATCACCATGTAGGCAAAGTGGTGCCATTGGCCGATGGAGAACGCGCGTACCAGGACCACCTCGTCGGCCAGCACAGCTGCCGAAATCAGAAGAAGCAATGCCTCCCGGCGCTTCATACTGAGATGACGAATCCGTGGGCAGAACAGATCAATTCCCGAGCCTTGTGGGGGCCGCATCAGCACCGTGTGCGGTCCACGTTATCTTCTATTATTGTCTATTATTGTCCTATTATTGTCCGCTCGATCCGGAGACGAGGGGCACAAAGCTGACCGGCATGATGTCCCGGATTCGGATGTCGCGGGGACCCTTGTTGCCCTTGGTTACCAGCACGAGCCTTTGCGTCTGGAAAGGGTTGCCAATCGGGACCACGAGCCGCCCGCCGGGCTTGAGCTGTTCGATGAGCGGGGGCGGGACATGGTTCGCCGCTGCGGTGACTACGATACAGTCGAAGGGTGCTTTCTCGGGCCACCCGTAATAACCATCGCCGATCCGCACCTCCACATTTTTGTGCCCCGACGCCGCCAGGCGTTCGCGGGCTGCGACACCAAGCGCTTCGATGATCTCGATGGTGTAAACGTCGGCTACCAAACGGGAGAGTATCGCAGCTTGGTAGCCGGAACCGGTGCCGATTTCGAGGGCACGGTGGCCCTTTCTTGGCTCAACGAGCTCCGTCATCTTCGCCACGATGTAAGGCTGCGAGATAGTCTGGCCATAGCCGATCGGCAGCGGGCGGTCTTCGTAGGCGTATGGCACAAGCGCGTCAGACACGAAGCGGTGCCGCGGCACCTGTCGAAAGGCCTCGAGCACGAGAGGGTCGTGTACAGCCTCGACTCCCCATCTCCAGCCGGCAAGCTGCGTGCGTACCATCTCTTCGCGGAGGTTGCGAAACCTATCCTCGCTGCTTTGCCCAAACAGAGGAATGACCAAAGTAAAAAGCAAGAATGCAAATCGCGATACGAGCTGGCGGCGCCTTTGGAGGGTCATTGATCGCTGCTCGTTGAACCCACTCAAGGGTTCTCTCCGCCCTGCAGATTTCCGCTCGCGTCCCAACGCACGGCCCGATTTCACCAGTAGTCTACGCCCACTCAGGCACGACCGCAGTGACGCAAGGCACCTTGAGCGTCCTTCATGGTCCCGTGCTTCTGGGGTTCCGTGCCAAGAGTTCGCCCCATTACCCTGAAAGGTGACGAGTTTTCTGCGGATCGTCAGCCTGTCTGCAATCGGATAGATTCGCCACGCTCTACTTCTGCATCACCGGCCTTTCGTAGGCTCTGGTACCGATTATCAGCCGCCGGCACTTCCAAGCAGGTTTTCCTCTACAGACAACGGAATATGTCCCAAATCGCTTGGGAATTTCTTGGATGGTTCCGCCTGTTTAGCTGGCCTCTGAGCCGACGAGAGCGGCGATTCTCTCATTGAGTTCCTTGTTCCTCACTTCAAACCCACACTGAGCGTTGGCAGACACTTCGACCGAGTCCCCAGCTTCTGTTGCCTCCTTCATGCGCTGCCAAAGATCCTCTGCAACTAGGGTGGCGATTTTATGGATGGCATCGATTCTGCTTCGCCCGCGCCTCTCGAGTTCACGGATCACCCCGGCATCGGGCAAGGCATCATCACTGGCTCGCCGCAGCACTACGGCATCGAGTTGCAAGTGAAGACGCCAATTCACGCCCCGATGTGTCTCGGCTTGCTCGTAGTCAGAATCTTCCCAATCTTGAAGTTCGGGATGTAGCTCGAGGGCATGCGCCAGAGCTGCGTCTTCTGAAATCATTGTGCCTGCCTCTTGAGTCCAGACGAGCTTTTGGTCGCTAGGAGCTGAACTCATAAATCGGTTACGCATATAAGCCAGTTTAGCTCTGGTGCGACTCTGGCGGTCATCGATTGAGGACAGAGTCGTGCAGATACCCCTCTGAATCCAACCCCGCCGAGCCGCTTATATATCGCGACTCGAGAAAGCAATCGAGGTCGTGAAACATCTGGAGCTGAACTGCAGGCGGCGGACACTGTGTCAAGATGTGAGGAGAGTTCCTCAGCTCCTTACCGACTGATTAGGTCGTCGCGCGGTTCTCTCAGCAGTAACAGGGCCCTTTACGCATGCTCAGTACGAAAGATAGATCGTCGGCGGTGTCGGTGGTTGCTTAAGTTGAAAGGGAGAAGCGCGGTGGTATACTGCGCGCTTTGAGTGCGACTGGCATCCGGCAAAATGGCAAATAAAAAAGCTGGTAGCGTTCGGCGCTTCGACTTGTCCGGGTGCCTTCGTCCAGTTGCGTTTCATCGTCTTCGAGTTCGACCAAAACCTGGCCAGCTTTAAGGTGATGTCGGTTTTCTCGACAGCCATCGACTTGACAGGCCGAAACCTTTGAGTCTCGTCAATCTTGTGGTGTGCGACGATGTAGCCGGGCGCCGAAAGAGTAGTGCCAGGACTTACCGACGTAACCGGCACAGCGGGCGCGGTCTGGATCACAGGCACTGTTTTCGCCAGCAGCCCAAACGTTAGTGCCGCGATCGCGACGATGATTGCGGCCGAGATTGCAATCACAAGAATTCTTTTGCTGTGTGGCTTCGGCCGAGGGGTTGGAGTACGCTCGATATGTAGATTCCGGAACTTGGCCAACTTGCTGTTACGTTCTGTGAAGCTATTCATACAACCACTCCGGGATCCTGCTCAATGCGACTGCATTTGAGCCGGAGACATAGCTGCACTGGCGTGCGGAAGCGGTGCGGCCATCCAGTCTTGCGGTACTTGCCCCTCGGGCAGCAGGACTCCCTTATCCAGATAACGCGTGGTCCTTGCATAGTGAGCCGCATGCGGGTCGTGTGTGACCATCAAGATCGTTTTACGGTGTCCACTGTTCAGAGCGCAGAGGAGTGCCAAGACATCATTTGCGGAAGATGCATCCAGGTTTCCGGTTAGTTCGTCAGCGAGAATGAAGTCGGGATCCGTTACAATTGCCCGCGCAATCGCGACGCGCTGTTCCTGTCCTCCGGACAGTTGGCGCGGGAAGTGATGCAATCGGTCGCCGAGCCCCACCAGTTCCAACGCCGTCGTTGCATGTTCGAGCTGCTGCTTGGCGCGGAGTCCTGTCAGCTTCAACGGCAGCATGACATTCTCCAGGGCAGTCAATACCGGAATGAGATTGAACGCCTGAAAAATAAATCCTATGTGCCGGTTGCGCCACCTCGCTAATTCACGCTTGCCCAGGGCACGCAGATCCTGCCCGAGAACGAGAACCTCTCCGCTGCTCGGCCGGTCCATGGCTGCAATCAAATGGAGTAGCGTGGACTTTCCAGACCCCGACGGTCCCATCAATGCGAGAAATTCACCGCCCGTCATTCGAAGATCGACGCCCTTCAGAGCCGTCACTGGGTTCTCGTCGCGCATGTAGTCTTTCGACAGCTCTCTGGTTTCAATTACGACTTCCATACTTCCTCCTACTTTTTATGCTTCGCGTAGCGCGTTAAGAATCTCTTTTCTGGCCGCCGCCCGGGCCGGCAGCGCGCCTCCTGCTGCCCCCAGCACAACTGCAAAAATCAATCCGGCTAGTAAGGCTGCGGCGTCAACGTGAAACCGAAATGCGATCTCACTGAATGAGGTCGTACTCCCGACTCCTGTCGTTACCCAGTTCAGAGGGAGAGCAATCACACATCCCAGCGCGCCCGCTAATCCCGAGAGCAATACCGATTCACTCAGGAAACTGAGCAGGATGCTTCCCTCGGAGAAACCAAGAGTTTTCAGCGTTCCAATCTCTTTCCCCCGACGCACGACGGCTGCATACATAATGTTGGCAGTGGCGAAACCGCTGCCGATCGCCATAATTACCGAGACGAGAATTCCAAGAAACTCTAAGGGCGCGCCCGATGCCGTCTGCTTCTGGTAATAATCGCGCTCGGTCATAGCGGAAGCGTTCAGACGTGGATCATCTTCGACTGAGTGTTTGAGCGCATCCAGTGACACCGGATCAGTGGCTCGCAGGAGCACGGAACTGGAGCTGTCCTGGCGGTTGTAGTCGCCACTGATCTGGTTGAAGTCACCCCAGATCTCACTGTTAAGGGCCGACTGTCCGCCATCCATAACTCCTGTGATCTCCCAATCTCCCTTGCCGAAGCGAATGTGATTGCCAATCCGGGCTGAGGGGTATCGCTGGCTCACAGCCTTGCCGACCACGACCTCTCTTTTGCCTGCCTGGAACCAGCATCCCGCAAGCAGGTGCACATTCCTCATTTCAATTCCCACCGGGCTCAGTCCGCGCACCGTCACATTCATGCCCTTGGGATTATCTGAACTCGGGAGATTCGCCACATTCACCAATTCCTGCGAAGCTAACGGCTGGCCTGCCTGATCGTTTGCAATCCCAGATACTGACCGCAGGATTTCAAAATCTTCGGTGGACACTGTGCTTCCCAGTTCAGAATCCCCGCCTTTTCGCAGAACCAGAAGCTGCAGCGGGTTCGCCGTGTTCGCGAAGACGGTACTTAAACCTTCGACCAGCGCCAGCGATGCAACGAGAATCGCCACGCTGAGCGCGATCCCAGAAGCAGTCATGAGAGTTGTCGTTTTCCTTACCAACAGGTTGCGAGTGTTGTAAGAGAGGGGAACCATCATAAATCACCCGTTATATTGCAGAGCTTGCGCAATCGAGGTGCGAGCCGCGTACACGCCCGGCGCGATCGAACTCACAAAGCCGATGAGGATTGCGAGGGAAAGAGTCAGCACAGCCACAAGGGGAGAGAGGGCCAAGCCGCTTGCTACGGAGATAAAGCCCGGCACGCTTCGCATTGCGCTCGCGAGGGCTGCGCTCAGTCCGGCTGCGAGAGCGCAACCGACCAGTCCTCCCAGTAAGGCAATCACGGCGGCTTCGGCAACGACCATGCCCAGGATTTCGCTATCTGAGAACCCAAGGGTTTTGAGAATTCCGACCTCACGCGTTCGCTCCAACACGGACATGGAAAGCATGTTCGTCGTAATCAAAAGCAGTGTGAATGTGACCGCGCCGCAGATCGCGGACAGAAACAGCTTCAGATTCCCCAGGAAAGAAACGAAGCTCAGCATGAAAGCCCGTTCCGGTTCGCTCTTCGTTGGATAAGGGGATTCCGCGAACGCGTCGTCTATGCGCTGTGCGATATCGGAAACCGCGTCTTTGACCTCAGCTTCTACATAGAACTGCTGAGCCATGTCCCGGCGAGGATCGCCTGCCGGCAAACTGTCCCGGAGATAATCCCGGTTGAAATAAAGAACGGAAGACGTGTCGTTGTGAGGATCGTAAATCCCGGCCAGCGTCAATTCGAGAGTGGCTGGCAGCATACCGCCAACTAACGTGATCCGTTCTCCAGGTTTCCAGCCAAGCTTTTCTGCTAAAGTGCGCGAGGCTACGCACGCCGTCTTCTGCGCCACGAACTGGTCCTTCTCTGCTTGCGAAATCTGGTACTCGGTGTGAACTCCAAATAACGTTTTGGGCTCAATCGCAAATTGGGCAAAGCGGTTCTTGGGATTGCCCGGATCCTTGTAGGTCCCTCCAAACCAACGCAAGGATGTAACGGCGCGCACCCCTGGAATTTCTTGGATGGTCCGCTCGTAGCCGACGGGGAGGTCCTGGGTTAGGGCGACTTTGTGATGCACGACCACACGCTTGGCCTGGCCGGGTGTGCTGTCCCCGCCGAAGAACAGGGCTCGCGTAAGCGCAAACAGGAGGCCGACGAGGCAGATGGAAACGGCGATGCTGGCCACTGTAAACGCGCTCCGTCTTCGGTTGCGCAGGATGTTGCGAAGGATGAGAGGCAGGTAAGAGGAGGTCATTGCTGCGATACCCCACTTCGAATTCGCTTCTATTTAATTAAACATACTGTATGATTAAAATCAAGGACAAAATAAAAACTCATGTCTCCTCGCCCCTACCGGATGGATAAACGGGAAGCCGCCACCAACGAGACGCGCCTGCGAATCCTTGAGGCCACGCGGGAAATCCTTGCCGATGAATCACAAGACGCGCTCAGCATGGAGGCGATCGCCCGCCGCGCAGACGTCTCGAGACTCACGATCTACTACCAGTTCAAGTCACGCCCGGCTCTGCTGGAAGCACTGTATGACTACCTTGCTGCGCGAGGGAATATGCGCCGTATGGCCGAGGTGTTCCATGAACCTGACCCGTTCGCGGCGCTCGAGAAGGTCGTGAGTGTCTTTGTGGGATTTTGGTCGTCTGATCGCCTGGTGATTCGGCGATTACGCGCTATGGCCGGGCTGGATTCCGAAATTGCCCAGGGGATTCAGTCCCGTGATACACGACGTCGGCACATTGCCGGAGAGATATTGAAACGGATCATGCAAGCGGGAAACAGGAAATGTGATCCGGACGAACTCAACGCCACAGCCGATGTGATCGCCATGCTCACCGGATTCGCAACCTACGACGCCTTGGCCACGGCCGGTCATCGGGAGAAAGAGATCATTGCGATTATCGCTCGTCTAGTGCATTTTGCGGCAAGCTAGTGCCGGAAAGTCTCGGCTGGGCTTTGGAACTTACCTGTTTCCGCCACTCCTCAGTGCAGAGTGGTGTGCCAATTGTGTGCGCGGTTCAGCTACTAAATGGCGCCCGGCGAAATGAACCACCGGCTGACTGTCCGTCCGCAAGCATGGCTCCCGGGACGTCGGAAAGCACTGTGTGGAGGACGTGGGCCACTGCCTGTGGGCTGAAGCAAATCGATTCGCCGATTCGCAGGACGCAGGACTATTTCCTCGAACTTCGGTAAACTCTTTCGGGGTATCGGCACACTCACCCTCAGGGGTGGAACAAAAACACCACTGATTGGGTCTTAGCCACCCTCAAAAGGCTGGGAGCATCCGCTGCGTCTTAGCTCAGTGCTTGCAAGGGAAGATCAAGCCGGGCTACTGATTCCTTGTGCCGTTCACGCGAAGAGTTCTTCCCGTCCAACCATTTACGAATATTCGGGATTCCGAATCTTGAACCATCT
>Ga0126381_100010438_pt1 | contig 10457 bp, 9 predicted proteins | sample PanSoiMetPlot_28_FD_96465 | JGI IMG/M metagenome (GOLD analysis project Ga0126381, IMG submission 96465) | Tropical forest soil microbial communities from Panama - MetaG Plot_28 | ecosystem: Environmental > Terrestrial > Soil > Tropical forest > Bulk soil | place: Panama | collected 2016-02-17 | reverse complement strand
GGCTGAGCGCGATGGAAGAGGTGCAGCGGATCTCCCAGGAGAACCTGCGCCTGCTGGAGCGGCAGCGGCAGTTCCTGCAGGACGCCTCGCACGAGCTGGGCACGCCGATCACCGTGGCACTGGGCCACGCGGAGCTGATCGAGCGCGCGGCCACCGACCAGGTGGCCGCGGACGCGCAGGTGGTCACCGGCGAGCTGGCCCGGCTGCGGCAGCTGGCCAACCGGCTGCTGCTGCTAGCCTCGGCGGACAGCCCCGACTTCCTCGCCATGGCACCCGTGCCGGCCGATTCGCTGGTCCTGGATGCACTGACCCGGTGGGGCCACACACCGCGCCGGTGGCGGCTGGGCGATGTGGCCGAGGCCACCGTCATGGGTGATAAGGAACGGCTGGCGGTGGCACTGGACGCGCTACTTGAGAACGCCATCGCGCATACCGCCGTCGAGGATCGCATCGAGCTGAGCGTGCGCATTGACGCGGGCAGCGTGGTGTTCGCCGTCGCGGACTCGGGCTGCGGGATACCGGCGGGGGACCTGGACCGGATCTTCGCCCGGTTCGCCCGGGCCGAACCGTACCGGAGCCGCGAAGCCGGCGGCTTCGGGCTGGGCCTGCCGATCGTGCGCGCGATCGCCGAAGCCCATCAAGGCTCGGTCCGCGTCCGCAGCACCGTCGGCGTGGGCTCGACGTTCGAGATGCTCGTTCCGGACCGGACCGCGGAGAGCATGATTCCCGCCCAGCCTGACTTCACGGACGCCGGTAGCGAAGGTAAACGACATGGGAACCGAACGTCCGCGTCCCGGCCAGCTCCAGATTGACCGGCTTGCCCAGCGGCGGGAAGTACGGCGTGCCGCCACCGAGCACGACCGGGCTGACGAACAGCCGGTACTCGTCGATGAGGTCGAGCTCGATCAGCGTGGCGGCGAAGGTGGCGCCGCCGACCGACACCACGCCGTCACCCGGCTGGTTCCTGGCCCTGGCCACCTCGGTGGCGACATCGGCCATGGCCAGCCGGGCGTTGCCGGTGACTTCGTGCAGCGTGGCGGAGAACACCACCTTCGGGATCGGGTTCCAGACCCGCGCGAACTCCAGCTCAAGCTGGCCGGACATGGTCTGCTCGGCGGTCTCCCAGAGCAGCATGTCCTGATACAGCGCGCGGCCGGTCAGGTGGATGCCGATCTCGCGGGTCTGCGCGATGTGAAACCGGAGCAGCTCGGCGTCCGGCGCCGCCCACCCGATGTCGCCATCGGGACCGGCGATGTAGCCATCCAGCGACACGCCCATCGAGAAGATGACGGTACGCATCAGCGGCCCGCCAGGGCCAGGGCCGTCTGCTCGAGCAGGTCCAGCGCCTCCTGGCAGCCGTCGGTGATCAAGATCTCCTCAACCGCGGGGAGCGTCACCGTCATCATGTCGTTCCTCCTTCTGCTTGAAGTTCTTCCAGGACCGCGTCCAGTGCCTCGAACCGCTCGGACCACAGGTGCGCATAACCCTGCACCCAGTCATGGATCGGCTTGAGCGCGACCCCGTTGAGCCGGTAGAGCCTCTGCCGTCCCACCTCACGCGAGTCCACCGCGCCAACCGCCCGGAGCACCCGCAGGTGCTTGGATACCTGCGGCTGCGCCAGGCCCAGCGCAGCCACCAGGTCGGTGACGGACCGTTCCGCGCCGGCCAGCAGATCGAGGATCTGCCGCCGCCGCGGCTCGGCCACCGCGTTGAAGACATCCGCCGTCGTAGCTGCCCGCGCCATGACGTGATCATATACCTATATGGGAATGTTTTGTAGCGGGCGGACTCATTCCGCGGTCTGAGTACTTAGTTACCGGCGAGTTAAGTAGCGCTACTCATCCGCCCGGACGCGACGTTGGCGATGCTCGAGACATGACGAAATCACCTCGGCTGGCGCCGCTCACGCCACGGGAACAGTTGCGCCGGATGCGGCTGGGCACCTGCTCCCGCGCTCTCACCGGCCTGTACCACGCGGCCGCGCTGAACCCGCCGCTGTGGCGGTTGATGGCCCGCGGCTACCACCCGGCCTTCGCCCGGCTCGCCGCGTGTCACGCCCGGATGACCTGCCGCCTCGGCGCCGTCGGCATCCCGGCTTACCGCGACCTCCTGCTCGGGACGGGACAGGTGCGGGCCCGTGGCCTGGCCGATTTCCCCGAGACCTCCAAACGGAACTACGCGAGCGTCTACGACCAGGCGAGCCGCTGCTCGGAAGGCAGGTTGTACCGGCCGGGCGTCATCGTGGACGAGTCGTCGGGCTCCACCGGCAAGCCGTACAACTGGGTGCGCGGGCCGCGGGAGCTCAAGGCCATCCACCGCAGCGTCGCTGGCTACGTGAGCCTGGTCTATCCCGGTGAACGGCTGTTCGTGATCAACGCGTACTCGATGGGAGCCTGGGCCACCGGCACCACGACCGGCAACGCGCTGAGCCGGATCGCGATGGTGAAGAACACCGGCCCGGACCTGGACAAGATCGTCGACACGCTGCTCCACTTCGGGCCCGGCTATGACTACATCGTCGCCGCCTACCCGCCGTTCCTTAAGCACCTGCGGGACCGGCTGGACGCCATCGGCTTCAGCTGGGAGCGGTACCGGCTGCGCGGGATGGTGGGCGGCGAGAGCATGACCGAGGCGCTCAGGGACTACCTGGAGGAACGTTTCGAGCAGGTGAGGTCCGGCTACGGCGCGAGCGACCTGACGATCGGCATCGGCGCAGAGACCGGGTTCACCGTCTGGCTGCGCAAGCAGCTGGCCGCGGACCAGGCGCTGCGCGCCGAACTGCTCGGCCCCGGCGAGCAGCGGCTGCCGATGATCTTCCACTACAACCCGCTGGAAACCTACCTGGAGGTCAACGGCCAGGGCGAGCTGCTGTGCACGATCAACACCAGCACCTGCCTGCAGCCCAAGCTGCGCTACAACGTCGGCGACGAGGGCATGCTGCTGCCGATCGGCCGGGTCAAGGCGCTCATCAAGCGGGACCGGTCGCGGTGGGCGGACTGCCTCCGCGCCATCGGCCGGGAGCGGATGAACCTGCCGCTGCTGCTGGTGTTCGGCCGCAAGGACAGCACGATCTCCTACATGGGGGCGAACCTCTACCCCCAGGACGTGGAGTACGGCCTGTACACCGCGAACCCGTTGGCCGGCCAGATCGAGCGGTTCAGCCTATCCCTGGTGGAACTGCCCGACCTGGAGTGCCGTCCCGTTATCAACATCTCGCTGCGCGAGGGCAGCGACCTGGGGCCCGACGCCGTCGCGAGGCTGGCCGCGACCTGCCGCAGCGGGGTGCTGGCCCACCTGAGCCGGGCGTCAAGGGATTTCGCCGAATCGCTGTCCGAGGACCCCACCGCGGCCGACCTCCAGATCCGGGTCTTCCGGCACGGCGAGGGACCATTCCGCGGCACATCCACCATCAAGAACGTCTACCTCACCAAGGAACCAGCATGAGCATCCAGGCGGTACTGACCGAATCGCTGCGCGCCCCTTCCGCCCACAACGCACAGCCATGGCGGATCCTGGCCCGGGCCGACGGCGGCTACGAACTCCACTACGACCACCTGGACTACCTGCCGTACGACCCGGATGACCGGGATGCGTACCTAGCCATGGGCGCGTTCCTTGAGACCATGAGCCTGGCCGCGCAGCGGCACGGGTTCACGGCCAGGTTCACGCCGGTGTTTGCTCGCGAGGGAAGCGACCTGTATATCGGCACGGTACGATTCCGCGAGGCCGACGGCCCGGCTGATCCGCTGGCCGGGCCGGCCGCCGGCCGGCACACCAACCGGCTGCCGTATGACCGGACGCCGTTGCCGGACGAACTGCGGAGCAGGCTGGAGGGCCTGGGCTGCGTGCTCGTCTCGCCGCGCCGGATGGCCCGCCTGGTGAACCGGGCCAGCGTGCTGTCCTGGCGGGACCGCCGGTTTGTCGCCGACCTCGACCGGTGGATCAGCGCCGATCCCGCCGCGCCCGCGGGCATGACGCCGGCCGGGCTCCCGCTGTCCCGCACGGAGTGGGCCGGGCTGCGGGTGGCGCTCCGGCTCGGCCATCTCCCTGCCCCGCTGGCCCGCGTCGCCGCGGGCCGCGACATCCGGCTGCTCGCCCAGGCCCGTGCGGTGGCCGTGCTCGGCGCGGCGGACCTGACCCCGCCCGTGCTGGTTGACGCCGGCCGGCGCCTGCTCCGGTGCTGGGTGGCCATCAACGCGGCCGGGTTCGCCTACCACCCGATCTCGGTCGCCGTTGACCGGCCGGAGACCGCACCCGAGGTCGCCGCCGCGGCGGGAGTCCCGGTCCCGGTGGCGGTGTTCCGCGTCGGCCGCCCCCGCCGCGAAGCCCCCCGCTCCAACCGCCGGGACCTGGCCGACGTCCTCTCAGAGGTTGAGCCACCGGTCGTTATGAAGAGGGCTTGAGGTTGTAGACGCGGGTGGCGTTGCCGGCCAGCACGAGAGCGGCGGTTTCCTGGTCCGGGCAGAGGGCGGCTACGGCGCGGGCGTTTTTCTCGATGCCGGGGACGCCGGGCCAGTCGGTGCCGAAGATCATCTTGCGGGTGAGGCGGGCCCAGCTGTGCCGGGCGTAGTAGGTACGCAGGCGTGACGGCGGCAGCCCGGACAGCTCGATCCAGACCCGCTCGTCCGACAGGGCCAGGAACGCCGCCGCGTCGTACCACCAGCCCCGGCCGCCGTGCGCCAGCACGACCTGGAGCGAGCGGAAGTCCCTGAGCACGTCGTCGAGCAGGATCGGATCGCCGAACTGGTTCATCGCGCCGGGGAACGTGGAGGTGCCGCAGTGCACCACGACCGGGATCCCGGCCGACTGGCAGATCTCGTAGGCCGGGTACAGCGCCCGGTCGTTGACCGGGAAGCCGCCGTGCACGGGGTGCACCTTCAGCGCGACCGCGCCGAGGCCGAGCTGGCGTTCGAGCTCGTCGGCCACCGGGAAGTGCAGGTGCGGGTTGACGTTGGCGGCGAACTTGACCCTGGCCGGGTTGTGGCTGGCCAGCGGCAGCATCTCCTCGACGGTCTGCCAGCCGGTCACCTTCGGGCTGTACTCGGGCAGCACCACCCCGATGTCCACGCCCTCGCTGACCAGCAGGGCGTCGAACGCGGCGGGCCGCACGGCGCCGGACTCGTCATACATCTCACGCAGCGACGTACCGCCGAAGTCCTGGACCCACACGTCCCAGGACAGCTTGAGCCCGCTCTGGTGGGCCGGGTGCAGGTGGACGTCGATCAGCGGCAGGCCGTCGATCACTGGGGAACTCCGGCCAGCTCCTTGGTGGCCATGTCCCGCAGCTCTACGCGGCGGACCTTGCCCGTCGCGGTGGTGGGGTAGGAGTCGGTGAAGACAACCCGGCGGGGCGCCTTGACCGCCGGAAGGCCGGCCTTGCAGAACTGGACGAGCTCTGCCTCGGTGGTCACGGCACCGGACTTGAGTACCACGTAGGCGACGGGTTTCTCCAGGCCGTCCGGGTCCAGGCCGGCCACCACCACGGCCTGCGCGACGGCGCCGTGAGCCAGCAGGCGTCCCTCGACCTCGGCGGGCGAGACCCAGATGCCGCTCGGCTTGAGCATGTCACCGGTCCGGCCGAGGCAGGTGTAGTAGCCGTCGGCGTCCTCGACGTACGTGTCGCCGGTGCGCAGCCATTCGCCCTGGAACACCGTGCGGGACGCCGCGAACCGGGACCAGTAGCCGGTAGCGGTCGAGTCGCCGCGGACGAACAGCGTGCCCGGCTGGCCTTGGCCGACGGGGACGCCGGCTTCGTCGAGGATCTTCAGGTCGTAACCGGGTACCGCGACGCCCGTGGTGCCGGGGCGTACCTGGCCGGGCCGGTTGGACAGGAAGATGTGCAGCATCTCGGTCATCCCGATGCCGTCAAGAATGTCGATCCCGAAGTGGCTGGTCCACCGTTCGTAGAGCGCCGCGGGCAGGGCCTCACCGGCCGAGATGGCGAGCCGGACCCCGGCCAGCGCGTCCGGGGGCAGGCCCGCCCTGAGCATGTTGGCGAAGAACGTCGGGCCGGCGAAGAACAACGTGGCGCCGTACTCCCTGGCCCGCTGCGCGAGCAGGTCCGGGCGGGCCGGAGACGGTTCGAGTACCGCCATCGCGCCCACCGCCAGCGGGAACAGCAGGGAGTTACCCAGGCCGTAGGCGAAGAACGCCTTGGCCGCGGACAGGCAGCGGTCCGCGGGAGTCACGCCGAGCACCTGCGTGCCGTACGTCTCGCAGACCACCTGGACCGAGCCGTGCCGGTGCATCGCGCCCTTGCTCGTGCCGGTGGTACCGGAGGTATAGAGCCAGAACGCGGGGGAATCCGCGGTCGTCGGGTAGATCGCCGGATCGGCGACGGCGCTGGCCAGCGTCTTCGGGTCGACGATGCTGCGCAGCTCAGGAGCCTGCCTGGCCGCTTCGGCGGCCAGCGCGGTGAACTCGGGAGTGATGGCCAGCAGGCGCGCCCGTGAGTCGCGCAGCAGCTCGGCCAGGCCGTCGGCGCGCAGCATCGTGGACACCGGCACCGGGATGGCGCCCATCCGCATCGCGGCCAGGTAGACGGTGACGAAGCCGGGGCCGTCAGCCATGAACATGACGATGCGCTGCTCCGGCTGGAGGCCGAGGCGGTGCAGGCCGGCCGCGGCGCGCTGGACCGTGTCGAGCAGCTCGGCGTAGCTGAGCTGGCCGTCCGGACCGGTGATGGCCGGCTTCTCACCGTCGCCGACCTCGACCCGGCGGTCAACCAGATATTCGCACGCGTTGAACTGCTCAGCCATCAGGTCTCCGGTTCACGGCAGGTGGACGTAGTCGTAGTCGAATGGCTGGCCGTTGATGCCGTTGCGGGGCGGAGCGATCCACGCTGCGATCTTGCCACGCTCGTAGACCGGCTTCATCAGGGACTTGACGAACGTCTTGTCTACCTCGGCCGGCAGCCAGTTCTCGTGCCGCTGCCGCCAGTCGTCGCCAGTGAGCAGTTCGCCGTCCGGGCTGGCGTTGACGCTGGCGAACGCGCCCACCTTGCGGTTGAACGCGATATGCGGGAGCTTGAGCCGGTACTTGTCCGTGTCCGGCAGGCCGGCCTCGGCCAGGATCTTGTTCCACCGGTTCACGCCGCTCTGGCAGTCCGCGATGTACTCCCGGCGCAGGTCGGTGTTCAGGCCGGTCAGCGCGGCCACCTCGGTCTGTCCGATCCCGCCTTCCGGCGTCAGCGCGTCCACCATGATGGAGTCATCGGTGAGCCGGTGGTCATCGCGCCGCCGTTCCTCCATCCAGCGGCCCTTCAGCCCGGCCGTGTAGTAGTTGGCGACGTTCGTCGACGTCTCCCCGCCGAACAGGTCGAGCGAGACCGAGTAGTGGAAGTTGAGGTACTTCTGAATCGTGGCCAGCGGGATCGCGCCGTGGGCGGCCACCTCGTCGGTGTCGTGGTCCGCCATCAGCCGCGCGGTCCGCTCCACCACCCGGTCCACGCCGGTCGTGCCGACCATCATGTGATGGGCTTCTTCCTTCAGCATGAACTCGCAGGTGCGGGACAGCGGGTCGAACGCGCTCTCCTTCAGCGTGCCAAGCTGATACTTACCGTCGCGGTCGGTGAAGTACGTGAACATGAAAAAGCTCAGCCAGTCCGGGGTTTCCTCGTTGAACGCGCCGAGGATGCGCGGCGCGTCCTCGCTGCCCGAGTTGCGGTGCAGCAGGTCCTCGGCCTCCTCCCGGCCCTCCCGGCCGAAGTAGGCGTGCAGCAGGTACACCATGGCCCACAGGTGCCGCCCCTCCTCCACGTTCACCTGGAAGAGGTTCCTGAGGTCGTACAGGCTGGGGGCGGTGGCACCCAGGTTGCGCTGCTGCTCGACGCTGGCGGGCTCGGTGTCACCCTGGATCACGATCAGCCTGCGCAGCTCGGCTCGGTACTCCCCGGGCACCTGCTGCCAGGCCGGCTCGCCCTTGTGCTGGCCGAAGCCTATGGTCCTGCCCGGGTCCTTCTCCGCCAGGAAGATCCCCCACCGGTACTCGGGCATGGGCACATGCGCGAAGTGCGCCCAGCCCTCACGGCCCACGTTCACCGCGGTCCGCAGGTAGACATCGGCCGTCGGCAGCCGTGGGCCCATCGACTCCCACCAGGACAGGAAGTTCGGCTGCCACGACTCAAGCGCGCGCTGAAGCCGGCGGTCATCGCGCAGGCCGACGTTGTTCGGGATCTTCTCGCTGTAATCCACGCTTCTAAACTCGTTTCCGGTCGAAATCGGCACGCTGACCGGTGCCGAAGCGGCGCAGGGCGCCGTCGGGCCCCGACGCGTTCGGCCGGTGGAAGATCCAGTTCTGCCACGCGGTCAGGCGGCCGAAGATCTTGGTCTCCATGGTTTCCTGGCCGGCGAACCGGTAGTTCGCCTCCATCCCGGTCAGCGCGTCGGGGCTGAAGCTGGCCCGCTCCTCGATGGCGATGCGGACCTCTTCCTCCCAGTCGATGTCGTCAGGGGTGAACGTGACCAGGCCCAGGTCGCTCGCGCCTTCCGCGGTCAGGGGCTCGCCCAGCCTGGCCCGGATCGCGGCCAGGGCCTGGTCGTCTCCGGCGAACCTCGTCTCCAGCCGGGTCACGCCGTTGCCCATCGGGAGGACGCCGAGGTTCATCTCGTTCACCGTGATCGTGGCGGGCTTCGCGTTCGGGTCGGTCTCCTCGAACACGCCGGACAGCTGGAAGCTGCGGTCGGCGGCGAGAGCCAGCTCCAGCAGCGAGCCGGCGAAACAGCTGCCCGGCTCGATCAAGGCGATCAGGCTCCGGCTGGTCACGTCCAGCCGCTTCAGCGTGCGCTTAAGGTAGAGCAGGATCTCGTTGACCAGCCAGTCGTCCTGATGCGCGTCCGGGAGCGCGCCCTGGTGCGCGCCGTGGAGCGCGCCCTGGAGCGCGAGCAGCAGCCGGTCATGGGCGAGGACCTGGGCCGGATCGCCCTCGGTGCGGAGGACCCAGGTGCCGAGTTCGGGCTCGTTCGTGCGCAGGTCCAGGATCAGGTCGTCCAGCTCCCTGGCCATCGCGAGCGTCCAGAAGTCCGCGTGCCTGATCTGCGCTGGGTCTTGTTCCGGCCCGCGGATGGTGATCGTGACCGAACGCCCGGCCCGGTCCAGATCCGCGCGGACGTGGCGGTAGGCGATCGTGTCGTCCGTGCTCTTCTTGTCCAGCGGGGTGAGTTCGATGCCCTTCGCGTTCACCGGGCGTGCGGACCGGCCGGCCAGCTCGGCCGCTCTCGCGGCCACGGCCTGGTCCCACGTCGGCCGCGGTACGGCCTCATCCACCAGCTTCCACCCGACCGCCCGCTGGCCGCCGACCCCCTCGGGCCGGGTGGCGAAGTAGTCGGCCAGGTCGCGGCGCACCCGCCGCTTGTCGGTGACCCTGGTGAGCCCGCCAGTGCCAGGCAGAACGCCGAGTAGCGGCAGCTCTGGCAACGAGACCGTGCTCGAGCGGTCGTCCACCAGCATGATGTGCTCGCACGCCAGCGCCAGCTCGTAGCCCCCGCCTGAGGCGGTGCCGTTCAGCGCCGCCAGGTACACCTGCCCGGAGTTCGCGGAGGCGTCCTCGATCCCGTTCCTTGTCTCGTTGGTGAACTTGCAGAAGTTCACCTTCCACGCATGCGGCGACGAGGCCAGCATGCGGATGTTCGCGCCCGCGCAGAAGATCTTGTCCTTGGCGCTGGTGAGCACGACCGCCTTTACCTCGGGATGCTCGAACCTGAGCCGCTGCACGGCGTCATACAGCTCGATGTCCACACCCAGGTCGTAGGAGTTGAGCTTCAGCTCGTAGCCGTCACGCAGCCCGCCCGCCTCGTCGACGTCCATCGCCAGCGTCGCCACCGGGCCGTCGATCCTCAGCCGCCAATGCCGGTAGCGGCTCGGGTCTGTCTGGAAGCTGACCCGCGTCATACACTTTATTCTCTACATTGCCATGAAGAACTGTCAATATCTTGTAGCGTTTTGAACTATCGGTAAAATCCGAGCGTGACGCTCGCGGAGCCGGTCCCCCCGGGCCGCCTGCCAGGCGGCCCTCCGCGCGGCCCGTCGCGCCGTGGTGCGCGAGCCGGGTCGCGAGGCCCATCGCGCGAACTGTCGCGCCGGCACGCGGCCGGCGCGGAAAGCGCGCGCGGGCTGCTGTTCACCCTGCTGGGCGAGTTCGTGCTGCCCACCGGAGGTTCGGCCTGGACGTCGGCGTTCATCGACGTGTTCGCCCGGCTGGGCGTGGAGGAGAAGGCCGCCCGCCAGGCGCTCGCGCGCACAGCCGCCGACGGCTGGATCGAGGCGGCACGGATCGGGCGGCGGACCCGGTGGCGGCTCACCCCGGACGGCAACCGGTTGCTCACCGAAGGAACCGAACGGATCTACGCTTTCACCGGCGCACAGCGCGACTGGGACGGCTCCTGGCTGCTGGTCCTCGCCCGGGTGCCGGAAACTGACCGGCGAGCCCGGCACCTGGTCCGCACCCGGCTGGGCTGGGC
>Ga0126381_100010437_pt1 | contig 10458 bp, 6 predicted proteins | sample PanSoiMetPlot_28_FD_96465 | JGI IMG/M metagenome (GOLD analysis project Ga0126381, IMG submission 96465) | Tropical forest soil microbial communities from Panama - MetaG Plot_28 | ecosystem: Environmental > Terrestrial > Soil > Tropical forest > Bulk soil | place: Panama | collected 2016-02-17 | reverse complement strand
CACGGGCAGCGTCGCAACCTTCGCGCCTTCGATCTTGGCTCCCGCGAGCCGCGCTTCGGCCTCGCGGATGAGCAGCGAAATCTCATCGCCGCCCGGCGCCGAATCCTCGAAGGAAGCTGCCGCTGCCGTGCGCGCCTGCTTCTTCTTCTGCACGAAAAACAGGACGACCAGAACAATGAGAAGAACCAGCGCGAGGGCGAGAACGATGTAGAGTGTCGGCATGGATTATGACTCCGAGACTATGTTCTGATCGCGGAGACGCGGAGAAGCGGAGGCGCGGAGAGAAGCCTCTTCGATCTCCGCTCCTCCGCGTCTCTGCGATGTAGAGAAGTCCGCTGTATGTACCGCCGCCACCCCACTCCCCAGCACCAGTTTGTACACCACGAACGCCAGGATCATCGCCACCGCGCACGCAATCGCGAGGATGCCCAGCTGGCGCACCATCGGGTCGGCGCCGGAGCGAATTGCTTCCGCGGGCGGCATCCCGGAAGGCGAGAGGGGGCCCATGCCGCCGCGCACCCGGCGGATCTTGTCCGCCGTCATCTGCATCACCTGCGCCAGTTCGCCGCGGTTGCCGGCGCTAAAGCGGCCCCCGAATCCCAGCACCAGGCAGAGATAGTGAACTTCCAGGAGGTCGGCGAGATCGTGCGAATCGCTGCGCCCCAGCAGTTGCTGCAAATGCTGGAAAAAGGTTTCGCCCGCAACGTGGGTGCCGAACAATTCCTCCTGCAGCGGCTTGCGTAACCAGTCGGCGAAGATGGAGTTCTGCGAGTTCAATACTGACTCATCCAGGAACGCCACGCACGCGAAGCTAGAGAGCTTCACGTCGTCGGCAGTGTAGCCCGCCGCCAGCGCCTGGTTGGCGGAGTTGCGGAGCGCCTCCAGTGTGTGATGCCGGAACGCGTTCGCGTCCGTCACGCCCTGGCGGTTGGCGCGCAGCCGTTCTATCGCCGTCAGGACCTCCTGAAAAATCAGCGCCAGGTTTTCCGGCCGGCGCACATTGGCAGGTGCGTTCGATGGACTCATGATTAGCTATCCAGCACAACCAGGATTTCGACTTCCGGTTCGGGAAACTCGCCCGGTACGTACAGCCCAACTTGCCGCGTCTGCACCAGGTGGTCCCAGCAGGGGCCGTTGCGGCTGATCCCGAAATACTGCGTTTCCACGCGCGGTGCGATGGCGGGCGGTGGAACAGGCAGGTGCGTGAGACCCAGGCCGGGCAGCGCGCGCTTTACCAACTGGCGTACAAATGGCGGCGTGCACACCTTGATGAGCTGGGGTGCGCGCGCCATCAACTCGGCTTCGCCCATACGCGCGCGAATCGACAGAACCCAGCGCGCGCGACCCAGGCATCGCTGGTCGGCGACGCTGCCTTCCCAGTAGTAGTCCTCCGCTTTGTTGAGCGGAATCGAAATGCAGTTCGTCGGGACAATGGTTTCGAGGTGCGTGCGGATGTGGCGGTCGAGCCCTTCGAAGCACTCGCTCAGACGCAGATGGTCGTAATCCGGCAGCGAGCGCGGATGCGAATCGAGCGCGAACGTGCAAAGGGTCCCGCCCAGCCGCGAGAGTTCCAGGTATAGCTCTTCCGGATGCCCGCGCTTCGATTTCAGCAGGTGCCGCAGCGGGCATAGCGCCGAGTTCACCGCATGCAGCAGCCAGAAATTCGCGATCTCGCGCGTGGAGAACTCGAGCGTCCCGGCTTTCGAGGAAGCGCCGTGGCTTACGGTCTCGCTCTTCTCATCGAGAATCTCGATCAGCCGCTGCAGCATCGTCATCAGGCGCTCGCTGGCGCTGATCGCCAGCACCGGCGGCACGAATTGTGGATCGTATGCGAAGTGGCCCGAGCCATCGCGAATTACTCGAGCCAGCGGCAGCGTCAACGCGTCTCCAGCGCTTTCGGTATCGAACAGCAGCCTCAGGTTCTTGCGGCCCAGGCTGACGGGGCGCTCGTCGAGGCCGGTGTTCTCGTCGTGCAGCGTGCGCGGTTCGGCAACGAAGCGCGCCTCGGCTCCATTGCCGTTGCCGCTTGCCTCGAGGGCGCAGTTGAAGCCGTTCGGTTTACGCGGCGGAATGGCGAGCGACACCACGATGCCATCGCACGTGGGCGGGAAGAAATCGGCCACCGCGCGCGCCGCCGGCAGCGGATCGCTCTCCGGCATGTTGAACGGCAACCCATCGGGGAAAATCCCGCGTGCGTGAATGAGCGAAATCGTACCGTTGTGGAGCGCTTCGCCATCCAGTTGCACGCCGGCCAGGCCGAAGGCGGCGTACCAGAGCGAGGAAGTGGCAAACTGGATGGAGTCTTCGAAATAGCGACTTTGCACCTGGAAATGATGTGGTCCCAGGTACATGCCTTCCGACCAGACCACGCGCGAAAGCAGCTTCATAGGCCCCGTGGTGGTACTGTAGCACAGGCCGTTGTCTATCGCCCGAAAAAACGCGGCGCCGGCGCGCGCTCGATGTACCATGAGGGAGACAGAAAGCGGGCGCCTATGGAATTCTACAGCAAGTATGAGTTGATCGATCCGCTGCCGGGCGAAGGGACCCGAAGTTTTCGTGGGAGGCAGAGGAGCACCGGACGCGGAGTGGCGATTCATCTTTTGCCGGGCGCCACGCCGGAAAACGAAAAGCTGCTTTCGCGTCTGCGCGCGCTGCCGCCGAGGACCGCGACGAAGGTGATCGAAATCGGCAACAACGACGGCACCGCGTATGTGATCACCGAGGCGCCTCCGTATTTGCACTTAGATGACTGGCTCAAAATGCAGGAGCGAGCAACCCAGGAAGACGTGCAGTACACGCGCGCGGGAATGTGGAAGGTTCCGGCGATGCCCTCTGGGCCTGCGGCAGAGGCCGCACCAGCCGTGCCGCCGTCCCCCCCTCCCGCCGCTCCGGAACCCGGCGCATTCACGCGCATGTTTCAACAGAGCGCGCCGCCTCCGCCGGCTGGTATGCCACCTGCGCCCTCTACCACGCCCGGCGAGTTCACGCGGATGTTCCAGCAGGGAACGCCGCCCGCTGCATCTTCCGCGTCTGCGCCCGCTCCCGCGGCTGCGCCAGCGGCGGCACCGGCACCTGCGCCCGTTTCCGCCGGGCCTTCGCCGGCGCCGGGCGCATTCACGCGTATGTTTCAGCCAGGTGCAGCTCCGGCGCCGACGGGGCAGATGCCTGCTGCGCCTGCCGCGCCGCCCGCATCCCCCTCCGCTCCTCCACCTGAGCCGGCGGGGCCCGGCGAGTTTACCCGCCTTTTCCAGGGGCGCGCCGCCACGGCTCCTGCAGAACCGCCGGCGGCGCCCGTGCCACCGCGCGTGGAGCTGCCCGAAATAGCAGCTACCATGGAGATGCCGGCGATGCGGAAAGCCTTCCTCGAGGCACAGCAGTCGTCTGCGCGACCCGCGGCCGCCGCCGAGGCGCCAGCCGCAGTTCCTCCACTTCCGCCGGCCGCCCCGCCAGAAGCTGCGACTCTACAACCGCCGCCGGCAGCAGCGCCAGCACCCGGCGCGTTCACCAGCTTGTTTCCATCTCCAGCCGCGCCAAGCACTGCTCAGATGCCGCCTCCTCCCCCACCGGCCGCGACGCCCGAACCGCTTCCCGCCGCACCGGCGCCACCACCTGGCAAGTTTACGAGTCTGTTTCAATCCCATGCCGCGCCGGCGCCTACTCCTCAGATGCCAGCTGCGTCGCCGCCAGCCGCGGCTGCACCGCCTCCGCCTCCACCCGATACCGCTCCGGCTACGCCGCCGCAGGCCGCGACACCCCAACCGCCTCCTGCTGCACCGGTCGAAACGGCGGGCGAGTTCACGCGCATGTTTCAATCTCCGGCCGCCCCTGCAGCTACCAGCCAGATGGCCCGCGCGCAGCCTGCGCCCCCAGCGGCCGCACCGCCTCCCCTAGCGCCGGCCGGTCCGGGCGAGTTCACCCGCATGTTTCAGTCGCCATTGCCACATACGCCGGCACAAGGCGATTGGCCGGCGCCAGCCCCCAAGCCCTCGCAGCCCGGCGAATTCACGCGCATGTTCCAGGCAGGTCAGGGCGCGAATCCCATTCCGCCCCCACCGTCGCAGGACCAGCCTCAAGGCGAATTCACGCGCTTCTTTCAGGCTCCGGTGCCGGGCAGCACGCCGCCGGCGATCCCGCCCGCCTCTGCTCCTTTCGGTGCGCCCGCGGCCATGCCCTCCGGGGCGTCCTCTGGGCCCGGAGGATTCACCCAGATGTTCGGCAAACCGGGAGCGCCGCCCCCGCCGCCGCCCGCTCCAGCCATGGGGCACCCGTCAGGCGGCTCGGCAACCCAGGCGTTCTCGATTCCGGTGCCGCCGCAGCCGCAAACGCCGGTGCGCGGCAGCACGCCTCCCCGGCTTCCATCGCGCAGGGCCCGAGCGAGTACACGCGCATGATCTCGCTCGGCGGAAGCGGCACGCCCTCGGCGCCTCCCACTCCGCCGCCTGCACCCGCGGGCGGGGGCGGAATGCCGCAGTTCCAGATGCCGCAGATGCAGGCTCCGCAAATGCCGCAGATGCCCCAGATGCCCCAGATGCCCCAGATGCCCCAAGTCCCGCAAGCTCCGATGATGCCGCAGGTGCAAGTGCCCCAGGCGCCGCAGTTCCAGGCACCTCAGGCCCCGCAATTGCAGACGGTGGCTAAAGCTCCGTCGAGCAATATGCTCATGTACGCCATCATCGGCGTCCTCATCTTCATCGCGGGAATCGTCGTGACCATGCTGGTGCTGAAGAAGTAAGGGTACCCGGAAGCGCGACCGCTCTCCTCCGGTCGCGGTTCCCAGGGTGGCCTCATTCTGAGCCGCATCCGCAGGGAGCGGCCGAGACGACAAGCTCACTTACTCGCATACCTTCGCGATCACCAGCGTCATGTCGTCATGCTGGGGAGCGCCGGCCGCGAAGGCGTCGGCCGCCGCCATCAAGCGCGAAATCATCTCCGAGGGCGGCAGGTCCCGGCATTGCGCCGCAGCCGCGATCAACGGCTCTTCGCCCCACTCCTCCTCGGCCGGATTCTCGGCCTCGCTGATGCCGTCGGTGTAGAGCACCAGCAGGTCACCTGGCAGAAGTTGAATCTCGCCCTGCTCGTACGCAGCCGCGCGGAAGAGTCCCACGACGGGCCCGCCGGTTTCCAGCCGGAGTACGTCCGAGCCTCGGAGCAGGATAGGCGCATTGTGCCCGCCGTTGGTGTAGGTGAGCCGCCGCGTCGCGGGGTCGAACAACCCATAGAAAAACGTGGCGTATCGGTTCTCCGGAGATGCGTCGAACACCAGACGATTGACCTGCGCCATCAACTCCGCCACGTTCACCCCCGACTGCGACTGCCCGCGCACCGATGCCTGCAGGCTCGCCATCAGCAGCGCCGCAGGAATGCCTTTGCCCGAGACGTCGGCGATCGCCAGCCCTAGCTTCCCGCTCGAAAGCGCCAGGAAATCGTAGTAATCGCCTCCCACGCCGCGCGCCGGCCGGCAATTCCCGGCATACTCCAGGGCGGGGACTTCGGGCAGCTGCTGCGGAAAAAGGCGCTGCTGTACTTCCCGGGCGATCTCGATTTCGCGATGCAGCATCTCCCGCTGCGCGATCTCCGCGGCGATCGCCTCCGAGAGCCGGCTGTTTTCCAGCGCGAGGCCCGTCTGCGCCGCCACCGTGCGCAGCAGGTGCGTATCGGTGGGCGAGTACGGCTCCTCGGATTTTTTGGGTCCGAGACTGATATAGCCCAGCACCTCTTTGCGGGAGGCCAGGGGCAGCAAGAGTTGCGAATCGAGGCGCTCGAGCGTCTTCGGGTCGGGCTCCGCGTCGCCCGGAATCTCGCATTCCAGCGGTGCGCCGTAGCCGGTGGCGAGCGCGGGGCGGAAACAGGAACCCTCCCGCAGCAAGACCGCGATGCGGTCCACGTGCAGCGATTCCGAAATACGCCGGCAGACCGTTTCCAGCAGCGACTCGCGATCGAGAATCCCCCGCACCTGTTCGCTCAGCTCACCCAAAATCTGCTCGGCGTTGTACGCTTCCCGGAAGAAGCGGCGGTCCACCCAGAGCTTTACGCGCACCGCGGCGCGCCGGATCAGCATGATCGAAATGGCTCCCAGGGCGATTACCGTCACGCTGCGCGGCCAGTTCGATTGCGGAGAACTGGCTAGCCTGAAAACCGTTGCCAGCACCACCGTCGTAATGGCGATTTGAATCACCCGCACGCCGCGCTTCGCGAGCGCGTACTGCATGCCCAGCCGCACCACCATCCGCACATCCATCGCGCGCTGGATTACCAGGACGTAGGCCATGGTGAGTGGGAAGAACACAAAAGCTGCCAGGGAGATTCCAAGCAGCGGGCCATCGGGTGGCTCCGCGCGGCCGAGAACGACCATGCTGTAGATCCACAGCAGGAAGAATGGTGTCATCGCGACCGTGCATCCGGCATAGAGCAGTTTCAGGCGGCGGCGGTCGTCGGGCGCCAGAGCAGGATCGTGGTACTGGAAGGAGATGCCCATGAAGAACATCCCGTTGGCCACCAACATGGGCGCGAGTTCGAGCCAGCCCGGGCTGGGAGGCAGCGGTTTGACTGCCTGGAAATTCCAGAAGCGGGCGACATCCGCCGCGGAATCGCTGAGCGCGGTATAGGCCAGCGGCACGATCAGCAACCACTTGAACCAGGGAACGCGTTCGTCGAAGCGCCAACGCTGCGGAAAATAGAGGCCGAACAACATCATGCAGGCGGTCCAGCCGCGCAGGCCGAACTCACGGAATACGATGCCGGAAATGGCGATCGCGGAGGGCCAGCGATGAGGATCGATTTGCGAATTGCGGACCACCTGGCTCAGGCCGACCAGGATGCCCAGAACCATCCAGGCGCGGAAGTCGCGGGGGCGTACCGCCGCCACCCAAAAGCCGAGCGGAATGCACAGCCAGGGCAGGAGGAGAAAGCAAACGAATACAAAGAAGTTGGTTTGGACATGGGCGTGGAGCTGCAAATGGAGCTCGACGGGCTGGCCGGCGTGCATCACGACGGCAGTAATCGAATCGCCGGGTTGCTTATGATGCAGAGCCTGAGGGATGTCTCGCGCGCCCACGACGGGCCGTCCCTCGATGGAGATAACGCGGTCGCCGTGGAAATTAGGGGGCCGGACGTACGTTCCGCCGAGCACGCGGGCAACATCAATCGTGAACGGCACCTGGCTCACCAGAGTAACGGCGAGCAGCACCAGCAGCAGCAGATAGAGAATGCGGTCCGGCGGGCGTGGCATAACGCAATTAACCCGTCTGCGGCAGTAGAACAATCAGCTCCAGTTGCGGATTGGGCAGATCGCCGGGCACGTATGCCGCCAAGTTGCGCGCACGCTGCACCGCTTCCCATGCCAGACCGGATTGGCTCAGGCTGAAATACTGGTAATTCAGCTTGATCGGGATGGCTCCGGGCGGCGAGGGCACGTACGTCATGGACACCCCGGGCAGCGCCTGCCGCACCAGGTGTTCGATGTGCGCGGCCGAGCAAACCTTCACCAGTTGCGGTGCGCGGTTGACGATCTCCGCCTGCGGCGCTTCAGCCGCGATCGCCAGATACATCTTCGTGTTCGTCAGGTACTTGTCGTTGTCCAGCGCAGTGGCGTAGATTGCGGGCTGCACCAGCTTCAGCGGGAGCGAGATGAAATTCGTCGGCACCACCGTCTCCAACAGCGTGCGCAGCTTCTCGTCAAGGTCGGTGAAACATGCGCCCAGGTCGTCGTGATCGTAAGAGGGCAGGTCACGCGGATGAATGTTGGTGGAAAACGTCGTCAGTGCGCCCGCCAGCGAGAGCATCGCGCTGAACAGCCGCTCCGGGTGGCCGCCGCGCGTTTCGAACAGGTGGCGCAGCACCGGAAACGTGCTGTTGACCGTGTACAGCAGCCAGAAGTTGGCGATGTCAGCGGCGGTGAAATCGGCCAGAGTCTGATTCTTCTGGCGCCGCATCCCTGCGATCGAGCTGGAGCGTGCTGTCAGTATTTCCACCAGCCGGCGGGCGATCGCCACCAGGTAGTCGTTCGCGTAGAAATCCACCAACGGCGGAACGAAGCGCGGGTCGAGTTGGAAGGTTCCGGCCTCCGTTCTGCGCACTCGTGCCACGCGCATGGCCGAATAGCCGTCCAGCGATTCGCCCTCGGCCAGCAGTTTCAGGTTCTTGCGCGCCACCTGCACCGGGCGTTCCGATTGGCCGGTATTTTCATCGCGGAATAGCTCGACTTCCGCGCGATACCGCGCCCCGCCGGCGCGCGTCGAACTCGCGACGTTGAGCCCGCGGTCGCGGTAGTCGGGCACCGCCAGGTACAGATCGAGCGAAGTTTGATCTTGATCGAAGCACTCGGCGAGCTGCTTGAGCGGCGGAGCCATATCCGAGGCCGGAATGTCGAACAGCAGCCCATCGGGGAGGATTCCCGACGCGCTGGAGAGCGTGAACGCGCCCGCCGCCAGCGCTTCCTGGCTCACCTGCAGGGTGCGGAAGCCGTAGGGCCGATACGCCAGACTTTCCAGTTGGAACTGGAGCAGGTTCTCGAGGAAGCGATCCTGAAGTTGCAGGTGCTGCGGACTCAGAAACGTGCCCTTAGTCCAGATCACCGGTTGGAGGCGCTTCATGGGGTCAAGGTATCACAGCTTTGAGCCGTGAGCTATGAGCTATGAGGCGGTGTTGCGATTGGAGTGGGGCAGGATGGAATCCTGCGGCGGGCTGGCCGCCCGCCTAACCGACTTATCAATCGGCCGCAGGCTACCAACTTAGCAACCTGCCCGCAGAGCAGCAAAGCCGCAACCACCGGAGTTCTTGCGCGAGGAGAATCTGAGGGGTTGTAATACCCGTGAGATCGCCTAGCGCCGCCTTCGCACCGATCCCAGTGCGGCGATCACCAGTCCGACAGCCGCCATGGCCGCCCGTTCCGCTGTCGCCGCATCCAGCGAAGAGCTGCTGTTCAACGAGGAGCTGCCGTTCCACACGGCGTCGGAGAAGTCATGAAGTCACGATGTTGCCGGTGGCCAGCGATCCGCCCGACGGCGATGTTACGGTGTTGGCCCACGCGGCGCCGGGGACCTGCGCGATCGTGTGGGTGCCGCCGTCATAAAAATCGTGGCGGTGGCGCCCTCCGCGTAGAACGGCCCCAAAAATCGTCCGGCGCCACGGTTCTGCGAGCTGCTGTAGAACGTGAAGGTCTCAAAGGACGGCGAGCCTGCCGGCGCGATGAAAGTCTCGCCGGCCACGCCGGTGGGAACGCCGCTCGCTGTTCGCTGTAAGCTGATAGCTGCATGGATGAGACACCGTTTTGGCACGCGATGCTGCCGACCTTGGGAATGGCGGCAGAGTTTCAGAAGGCGCGCGGTCTGTTCGGCCAGTGCGGCTTCGATTACGCAAAGGTGTGCGGAGTTTTAGGGGTCGACCACCTTTACCTGCTGACGGCCAAGCAGGAGGGCGAGTTCCTTTCGCGAGAGGGGCGCGACGGCCTGGATGCGCTCATCCGGCTGTTTGTGACCGGGCGCGGAATGGAACGGGCGGAGGCGGTGCGGCTGCTCGGAGCCGAGAACGTGGAATGCCTGGAGGCGCTCGGCCTGCTGGCGGCGACGCCGGGCATTGCGGGCGGATGCTTCTCGCCCGTGATGGTGCACCCGACCCCCTCGGGGCCGGTGATGGTTTGCGACCGCAGCATGACGCCCGATGGGACGCAGGTGCCGCGCGCGGCAGCCGACGCGCTGTACCCGGCGCTTTTTGCCAACACTATGGATTTCGTCGCGCGATTTCCGCAAGCGCCGTGCGACCGCATTCTGGAAATCGGCACGGGCACAGGGACCGCGGCGATTGCATGGTCGAGGCGCGCCGGCGAGGTTTGGGCGACGGATATCGCCGATCGCGCGGTGCGTTTCGCCGAGTTCAACCGGCGCCTGGCCGGCGCGGATAACGTGCGGGTTGTGAGAGGCGACATGTACGAGCCTGTCGAGGGAATGACGTTCGACCGCATCGCGTCGCATCCGCCGTTTGTACCCGCGCGCAAATCGGCGGTGATCTTTCGTGACGGCGGTGAAGACGGCGAACAGCTTGCGCGCAGAGTGCTGGAGGGATTGCCGAGGTTCCTGCGGCCCGGCGGGCTGTTCTGGGGATCGTTCATGATCTCCGACCGCGCCGGTGAGTCGGCGGAGCAGCGTATCCGGAAGTGGCTCGGTGAGTGCGAAAGCGAGTTCGACATCGGGTTTGCCATGGATGGGCGTAAGAGTCCCGCCGAGACGATTTCACTGACGCTGACGGAGCGCAAAGGACCACTGGAAGAGGTTGCATACTTTGGAGAGTTATGGAGAGATACCCATACCGAATTCCTCATCCACGCTGCTGTCATCGTGCGGCGCAAGGCGACCGCTGTGGAACGGCCTGCCGTTACGGTCCGCGTGCAGACGGGGCAGGGCTTTTCGGCGCACGATCTGGAACGGCTGATGGATTGGGAAGTGGCGCAGCAGGAGCCGGGAT
>Ga0126381_100010436_pt1 | contig 10458 bp, 8 predicted proteins | sample PanSoiMetPlot_28_FD_96465 | JGI IMG/M metagenome (GOLD analysis project Ga0126381, IMG submission 96465) | Tropical forest soil microbial communities from Panama - MetaG Plot_28 | ecosystem: Environmental > Terrestrial > Soil > Tropical forest > Bulk soil | place: Panama | collected 2016-02-17 | reverse complement strand
GTCTGGTCGTGGAACTTCTCGGCCGTCTCGGGGTCGAGCGACAGGTTGAACTGGTCCCGCCAGCGGAACTCGAAGCGCGCCCGCGACAAGGCGTCGTCGCGCTCGCGCGCCGCCGGATGCCCCTTCGCGAGATCGGCGGCGTGCGCGGCGATCTTGTAGGTAATGACGCCGGTCTTGACGTCATCGCGGTCGGGGAGACCCAGGTGCTCCTTCGGCGTGACGTAGCAGAGGAGCGCGGTGCCGAACCAGCCGATCATTGCCGCGCCGATGCCGCTGGTGATGTGGTCGTACCCCGGTGCGATGTCGGTCGTCAGCGGCCCTAACGTGTAGAACGGCGCCTCGCCGCATTCCTCGAGCTGCTTTTCCATATTGATCTTGATCTTGTGCATCGGCACGTGGCCGGGGCCTTCGATCATCACCTGGACGCCGTCCTCCCAGGCGAGCTTGGTCAACTCACCCAAGGTTTCGAGCTCGGCAAACTGAGCGCGGTCGTTGGCGTCGGCGATCGAGCCCGGACGCAACCCGTCCCCCAGCGAATAGCTCACGTCATAAGCCCGCATGATCTCGTTGATCTCGCGGAAGTGAGTGTAGAGGAAGCTCTCCTGGTGATGCGCGAGGCACCATTTCGCCATGATCGAACCGCCGCGCGAGACGATGCCGGTGACCCGGTTGGCGGTCAGCGGGATATAGGCGAGCCTGACGCCAGCATGGATCGTGAAATAGTCGACGCCCTGCTCGGCCTGTTCGATCAGCGTGTCGCGGAACAATTCCCAGGTCAGCTCCTCGGCCTTACCCCCGACCTTCTCCAAAGCCTGGTAAATCGGCACCGTGCCGATCGGCACCGGTGAGTTGCGGACGATCCATTCGCGGATTGTGTGGATGTTGCGACCGGTCGACAGGTCCATGACGGTGTCGGCGCCCCAGCGCGTCGCCCACACCATCTTCTCAACCTCCTCGGCGACCGAGGAGGTGACGATCGAGTTGCCGATATTGGCGTTGACCTTCACGAGGAAATTGCGGCCGATGATCATCGGCTCGGTTTCCGGATGGTTGACGTTGTTTGGGATGATCGCGCGGCCCCGCGCGATCTCTTCGCGAACAAACTCTGGGGTCACGCAGTCGGGGATCGCCGCGCCGAACGACTCGCCGTCCGAAGCTCCGTTCCGCGCCAATTTCTCACGGCCGAGGTTCTCGCGGATCGCGACATATTCCATCTCCGGCGTGACGATCCCGCGCCGTGCATAGGCGAGCTGCGTTGCCGCAGCCCCCGGTTTCGCGCGAAGCACTTGGCGCCCGCCACGATCGAATAACGACACCCCGCTGGCCTCGCCCCGGCGCAGGCCGTTGTCTTCCGGCTTGACCTCGCGGCCCTCGTAAAATCCGACATCGCCGCGCGCCAAGATCCAGGTCTTACGCAGCTCAGGGAGGCCCCGGTTGATGTCGATCTCGACCGCTGGGTCGGAATACGGACCGGACGTGTCGTAGACGCGTATCGCCGGCTCGCTGGACGACGCCTCGAGGTCGATTTCGCGCATTGCGACCGAAATGTCGGAATGCAGGCGCCCCCCCGCATGGACCTTGCGCGAGGCCGGCAGCGGCCCGGTGGTAACCCGAAGCTCCTCTATCGTCGGCATGAGCTTCGTTGAGGGGAGTGGAGCGGAATCGGGCATCGTGGATCTCCGTTGCGCGACGTGTAACGAAGACCCGGGAGGATCTGCGGAGAGGAGGGCGGCTTTAACCGCGGCGTTCCTGTCCCTACGCCGGTACGACCCGGATCAGGTTCGAAGGGTTTCCGCGCCCCCGATCAAGCCGGGCCGGCGGTCTCTCAGCCCCCTGCCGGGGCACCCCTTGGACGCATCGATTATCCGCAGAGCGGACACCCGCCGTCAAGGTTGCTATTTCACTCAGGTGACAGACGGCGTGCGCGTTGCGCTCGGGTGGAGCGGGAGTATGTTGAGCCAATGATTGGGCGGCTGATCGGCTGGATCATCTTTCTTGGCGGTGGCGCGGTGTTCGTGCGTGATGTGTTGGTCTGGATCGACACAAAGCATTGGGCGCCGATTGCCGTCGGACAGCTTTGGTACGATTTCAGCCGGTCGAGCCTCAATCTCGTCCAGGCAGTGGTTCAGCGCTACATTCACCCATTTCTGTGGGACCCGATCATCGTCACAGTACTTTTGTGGTGGGCGTTTGCTGTCCTGATGATACTGGGACTGCTGATCCTGGCGATTTCCCACACACGAAGGCGCTGAGAGAGCTCATTAGCCGTCGCCCATCTTGACGCAAGCGGTTAGAAGCCCATGTTCCACCGCATGAGTGGTGAGCGGGTTACTCTGGAATTTCTCGGCAAACAGCTTGAACGCGTGATTGCCGACCAGAATTCGATACGCGACGACCTGCGAGTTCTCACCACGGCTGTGCTGCGTCTCGAAGGAACTCTTAACGGGGTTCTCGACCAGTTGCATGCGATGGTGTCGCAACACCAACGCTTCGATACCCGCCTCCGCCGACTCGAGGAAGAGCGGACGCCCTCCTAACGCTAGCTCAGCCGTCGCTCATTTTGAGGGCGGCGATAAAGGCGGATTGCGGGATCTCGACGTTGCCGTACTGACGCATCCGCTTCTTGCCCTCTTTTTGTTTTTCGAGGAGCTTGCGCTTGCGGGTTACGTCGCCGCCATAGCACTTGGCGAGCACATCCTTGCGTAGCGCCTTCACGGTCTCGCGCGCAATGATCCGGCCGCCGATTGCCGCCTGGATTGCGACCGCGAAGAGCTGGCGTGGGATCAGATCCTTCAGCCGCTCGCACAAGGCACGGCCGCGTCGCTCGGCTTGGCTGCGGTGAACGATCACTGACAGCGCATCGACCGGCTCGCCGTTGACGAGGATGTTCATCAGGACGAGGTCGCCCTCGCTATAGCCGTCGAGCTGGTAATCGAAACTGGCATAGCCTCGGCTTACCGATTTCAGCCGGTCGTAAAAATTGAACACGACCTCGTTCAACGGTAGGCGGTAGACCAGCATCGCGCGGTTGCCAGCATAAGTCAGATCGGCCTGCACACCGCGCCGCTCTTCGCACAAGGCGAGGATCGGCCCGAGATAGGCGTCCGGCACGAGGATCGTCGCCTTGATCCACGGCTCCTCGATATGGTCGATCCGCACTGGATCGGGCATGTCCGCGGGGTTGTGCAACGTGCGCACCGCGTCGTTCGTCAAATGCACGCGGTAGACGACAGATGGGGCGGTGGCGAGCAGGTCGAGGTCGAACTCGCGCGCGAGCCGCTCCTGCACGATCTCGAGATGCAGAAGACCGAGAAAGCCGCAGCGGAATCCAAAGCCGAGCGCAACCGAGGTCTCCGGCTCGTATTCGAAGCTCGCATCGTTGAGGCGGAGCTTCGCGAGACTGTCGCGCAGCCGCTCGTAATCGGCCGCATCGGTCGGGAAGAGGCCGCAAAAGACAACCGGCTGCACCGGCTTGAAGCCGGGCAGCGGCTCGGCGCAAGGCCGGCGGTCCTCGGTGATCGTGTCGCCGACGCGGCAATCGGCGACGGTCTTGATCCCGGCGGTGATAAAGCCGACCTCCCCGGGCCCCAGCGCGTCGACTGCGACACCCTTGGGCGTGAACACGCCGACGCGTTCGACCGCATGCGTCGCGCCGGTCGCCATCAGCCGGATCTTCTGGCCGGACACAAGAACACCGTCCTTGACGCGGACCAGAATGACAACGCCGAGATAAGGGTCGTACCAGCTGTCGACCAGCAACGCCTTGAGCGGCGCTGCGGCATCCCCGGCCGGCGGCGGCAGGCGTGTCACCAATGCCTCGAGCACCTGGTCGATATTGAGCCCGGTCTTGGCCGAGATCAGCAGCGAGTCGGAAGCGTCGAGCCCGATCACATCCTCGATCTGCTCTCTGACGCGGTCAGGCTCAGCCGCCGGCAGATCGATCTTGTTGAGAACCGGCACGATCTCGTGCCCGGCTTCGACCGCCTGATAGACATTCGCGAGCGTCTGGGCTTCGACCCCTTGGCTCGCATCGACGACAAGGAGCGACCCCTCACAGGCGGCGAGCGAGCGGCTTACTTCATACGAGAAATCGACATGACCCGGCGTGTCCATCAGATTGAGGACATAGGTCTCACCGTCCTGGGCCCGGTATTCGAGACGCACGGTCTGCGCCTTGATCGTAATGCCCCTCTCGCGCTCGAGCTCCATATTGTCGAGCACCTGCTCGCGCATCTCGCGCGCCTCGAGCCCGCCACATGTCTGGATCAGCCGGTCGGCCAGGGTCGACTTGCCATGGTCGATATGCGCGATGATCGCGAAGTTACGGATATGGCTGAGGGGGGTCATGCAAGCGGGAAGATAAGGACGGCCTCGTCCCGGATCAACGCGGGAGGCCGCATCGGTCACAGAGATGCAATCTCGATACCAAGCGCGTGTGCCGCGGCAAGCATTCGGCCGTCATAGCTCGCCAGCTCGATCTCCCCTCCCCGGCGCCAGAGAAAATCCATCGTTGCCAAGTGTGGGGCGTCCAATGTCCGGAGGGGACGGGAAAGGGCTCTAGGGCTCGCGCCAAGACTCTCTCGCTCAGTCCTACAAGGTTGACGCGGTGAAGCCGTACGCTGGCTCGATCACCGTGTGAAGCGGCCAATCCGTACGCGTTGCGACGAGTCCAAACCTCGTATCCCAATAACGACCGAAGGTTAATTCCTCATCCCAGATCGTCGCACGCGGCGATTGTGGTTCGCGAAAGACGGACGCGAGCAGGACTGAGCTGTCGAGGTAAATCACCAGCGGTCTTCGTCAATTTGTCGTGGCGGCAAAGGACATCGCCGTCACAGCGACGACACCCGACAACCAATAATAGAACCCATCTTGAACCGTTTGCTGCATCTGCAGCAAGTCTGCAGCAGAACCTCTCCTAAAGGTTGTAAAGGCCTCATCGCTAGCTCACGGTCGTAGCTTTTGCTTTGCGACAGTATCGGACGTGATTGAGGCGAGTTTCCGGACGATCTAATTCGCTGACTTAGTCGGCGGGACGATCCAATGCGTGACTGTTCGTGCTATGCTCATGGTTAAGAACAGGGAGGCAAAATGGACGTCCTCGAATGAGGCGGCGCGAATTCGTCATCTCGCTTGGGGGTGCAGCCACCGCTTGGCCCCTTGCGCTTTCCGCACAGCAGAAGGCGATGCCGGTGATCGGCTTTCTCAACGGGCGATCGCCTGACGAGGCTATGTCGATCGTGACTGCGTTCCGTCAGGGACTGCGCGAAACCGGCTGGATTGAAGGACAAAGCGTCGCGATCGAATACCGCTGGGCGGAGGGCCGCTTTGACCAGCTGCCCGCATTGGCCGCCGACCTCGTCGAACGCAAGGTCGACGTAATCACTACCGCCGCTCTCCCTCCGACACGAGCGGCAAAAAACGCGACCTCGACGATCCCGATTGTCTTCCTCGGTACCGACCCGGTGAGGGACGGCCTTGTCGCTGGCCTGGCACACCCGGGTGGCAACCTCACGGGCTTCAGCAACATCAATGTCGACCTGATGCCTAAGCGGCTCGAACTATTGTCCGAACTGGTTCCCCAGATTCGAGTGATCGCGCTCCTCGTGAACCCGAACAATCCGACCGGCGAAAGCATTATTGAGGCGGTGCAGGAAGCAGCGCGCGCCAAACGGCTGGAGGTCCATGTTCTGAAAGCAGGCACCGAAAGTGAGATCGAGACCCCTTCGCTGCCCTCGTCCGATCGCGGGCCGCCGCCCTCGTCGTCGGTGGCGATCCGTTTTTCAATAGCCGGCGGGAGCAGCTGGCGACGCTAGCCTCACGCCATGCCATTCCGGCGATCTATGAGTATCGCGAGTTCCCTGATGTCGGCGGGCTGATCAGCTATGGGCCGAGCCTCACAGATACGTGGCGGAAGGTCGGCGTTTACGTCGGAAAGATCCTCAACGGCGCCAGGCCGGCCGATCTACCTGTCCAGCAGCCGAGCACCGTCGAGCTGATCATTAACCTCAAGACGGCCAAGCCGCTCGGCCTGGCGATCCCACCCTCGATCCTCGCCCGCGCCGACGAGGTCATCGAATGAGACGCCGCGAATTACTGCTCGTACTGAGCGGGGCGTTGACGGGAGCGTCCGCGCTGCGCGCGCAGCAAAAGGCGATGCCGGTCATCGGCTTCCTCAGTAGCAGGTCGCCCGGCGAGGCGGCGGGGTCCGTTGCGGCGTTCCGGCAAGGCTTGGTCGAGACCGGCTATGTCGAGGGACAAAACTTGGCAATCGAATACCGCTGGGCGGAGGGCCATTATGATCGGTTGCCTGCGTTGGCCGCCGACCTCGTCGGCCGCAAGGCCGACGTGATCCCAGCCACCGGCGGCCCTGTTTCGGCACGCGCGGGTAAAACCGCGACCTCGACAATCCCGATTGTCTTCACCACCGGCGACGACCCCGTCGCGACCGGCCTTATCGCGAGCCTCGCTCGGCCGGGCGGCAATCTCACGGGCTTCACCCTCCTCGTCGGCGAGCTGCTGCCCAAGCGGCTCGAACTGCTTTCCGCGTTGGTTCCCCAGGGCGGCGTGTTCGCCCTGCTCGCGAACCCGAGCCCAGTGAATACCGAGCGCGACGTGACGGACGCGCAGGAAGCGGCACACGCGAAGGGGGTGCAGCTGCATATCCTTAAGGCCGGCAGTGAAGACGAGATCGGCGCCGCTTTCACTTCCCTAGTCCAACTGCATGCCAGCGCGCTCATCGTGCAGGCCGACCCGTTCTTCGATGGCCGGCGCGAGCAGATCATCGCGCTGGCGTCACGCCATGCCGTTCCGGCGATCTATGCGTGGCGCGAATTCGCTGCGGCCGGCGGCCTGATCAGCTATGGACCGAGCCTCACGGCTACCTATCGCGAAGCGGGCATTTACGCCGGAAGGATTCTCAGGGGCGCCAAGCCGGCCGATCTGCCCGTCCAGCAGCCGACCAAGTTCGAGCTCGTGGTCAATCTAAAGACAGCGCAGCAGCTTGGCCTCGCGGTCCCACCATCGATCCTCGCCCGCGCCGACGAGGATGAGACGCCGCGATTTCGTTCTCATACTGGGCGCCACGATGATCGTGCCGCACGCACTTCGCGCGCAGCAGAAGGCGACGCCGGTGATCGGTTTCCTCGGCGGCGAGGACCCTAGTGCGCTTGCAGCGAATGTGGCCGCTTTCCGTAGGGGGCTGAGCGAGGCCGGCTACGTCGAGGGGAAAAATGTAGCGATCGAATACCGCTGGGCGGAGGGTCGCCATGATAGGTTGCCCGTTTGGCCGCCGAACTCGTGCGGCGCAAAGTCGATGTGATCGTGACCTACGCTGCCTCCGCTATAGACGCGGCGAAACCCTCAACGTCGACGATCCCGATCGTCTTCTTCGGCGGTGGCGATCCGGTAAAGGCTGGTCTTGTCGCCAGCCTGGCGCGGCCGGGCGGTAATCTTACCGGTGTAAGCATCATGGCACCCGAGCTCAATCCCAAGCGGCTCGATCTGCTTTCGGAGCTGATTCCCCAGGCCGGAGTGATCGGCCTGCTAGTAAACCCTAACAATTGGAGTGCCGCGCGCACGATCCAAGATCTACAAGAGGCGGCGCACGCGAAGGGAGTACACCTCGAGATCCTGAAAGCCGGCGCCGATGGCGATTTCGACACTACTTTCGCCTCTCTCGTCCGACTGAATGCCGGCGCGCTTATTGTCGCCAGCGACGCTTACTATTTCAGCCGCCGCGAGCGGATCGTGGCCCTGGCGGCGCACGATGCCGTCCCGGCGATCTACGATGCACGTGAATTCGTCGCGGCCGGCGGCTTCGTCAGTTATGGATCGAGCTTCACCAGTTCGTGGCCTCAGGTCGGCATTTACGCCGGAAAGATCCTGAAAGGGGCCAATCCCGCCGATCTGCCGGTTCATCAGCCGACCAAATTCGAGCTCGTAATAAATCTTAAGACCGCCAAAGCGCTCGGTCTGACCATCCCGCCGTCTATCCTCGCCCGTGCCGACGAGGTCATCGAATGATCTGTAGGTTACTCGTTCTGCGGCTCGATCCATGCCGCGAGCTCGTCGAGCGAGACCCGCAGGGCCGCCGCGAGCTTGGCGAGCGCACCAAAACTGCCGCGTTTGCGTCGCACTTCGATCTCGCTCAGGTAACTCGGCGCGATGCCGGCGGCAGCGGCGAGCGCCTCGCGGCTGAAGCCGCGGTGCGCGCGCCAAACGCGCACAGGGTGCTCGCCGTCTATCACCCGCCGGACCAATTCGGCGGGCAAATAGTCGGTGCGCGCCTCTTCTTTGCCGACCGCCAGTTCACGCGCCTCGACTTTATCGAGAAAGGCATTGTCCTCCGCGTCTTCGATGCGCTCGATCAGCGCCTCGTATTCCGCCCGGGTGAGAGTCACGGTATCGGTCTCTTTGTTCACCGGTATACCTCTCTGCGATGTTGGACGCGTTCCAAGATCACTGTCTCGGCGACGCGGTCGATCCGGCAGACTGCACGCCAGTCGCCATGTCGCACCCGGACCCGATGCTCATGGCCGCGAAGCGGCCGAGCGGCGGGATGTGGCGCGAAAGGGTCGGCGGCAAAGACCTCAACGCTGACAAAAAGCACCCGCCGGTCGCGCGCTGGCAATGCCGCGAGATCTTTGACGGCGCTCGGCGAAACGATCAACCGCAAGCGCACATCATCCGCGGCGCACTCGGGAAGATCAATAGATATTGTCGCTGAGAGCGACACAGGGTTCGGTGCATCGCTTCAGATCGCTGGAGCGACCCTCAGCCGCGCCGACGAGGTCATTGAGTGATGAGACGCCGCGATTTTGTTCTCCTGCTGGGCGCCACGATGATCGTGCCGCGCGCACTTCGCGCGCAGCAGAAGGCAATGCCGGTGATCGGGTTCCTCACCAGCGAGGGGCCCGACTTGTTTGCACCGCGTGCGGCCGCGTTCCGCGAGGGGCTGGGTGAAACCGGCTACATCGAGGGACAAAACGTCACGATCGAATACCGTTGGGCGGAGGGTCACTTTGATCGGCTCCCCGCATTGGCGGCTGATCTCGTCGGCCGTGGGGTCGACGTCATCGCAACCAGTGGCGGCAACTTTTCCGCGCTAGCGGCAAAAAACGCGACTTCGTCGATCCCGATCGTTTTCATCGCCGGTGGTAACCCGGTCGAAGAAGGCCTGGTCGCCAGTCTCGCGGCGCCCGGTGGCAACCTCACCGGCGTGTCCCTTTTCGCAATCGAGCTGTGGGGCAAGCGGGTCGAGCTGATCTCCAAACTGGTTCCCGAAGCCAGAGCACTCGCTCAGCTTGTGAACCCGAAATGGCCCGGCCACGAGAGCACTACCGCAGCTGTGCAAGAAGCGGCGCGCGCAAAAGGGCTCGTGTTCCGTATCCTGAAAGCGAGCACCGAAGACGACATCGATGCCGCGTTTGCTTCCCTTGGCGATCTCAAAGCCGGCGGACTGCTCGTCGGCGCTCCGACCTACCTCGCCCGTCGCGACCAGATCGTGGCGCTAGCGGCCCGTTATGCCATTCCGACGATCTATGACTGGCGTGAATACGTCGTAGCTGGTGGCCTGATCAGCTATGCAACCAGCCTGACCGACACCTATCGCAATGTCGGTACTTACGTCGGGAAGATCCTCAAAGGCGCCAGGCCGGCCGATCTGCCCATCCAGCAGCCCACCAAGTTCGAGCTGGTCATCAACGTCAAAACGTCCAAATCGCTCGGCCTGACGATCCCGTCATCGATCCTCGCTCGCGCGGACGAGGTCATCGAGTGAACCGCGTCTGCGCTGCTTTGGCCGTTTGGTTATGTGTCGCGGTTCCGGTACTTGCGCAAGACAGGGCACAGCAGCCGCTTGTCGGCCTATTGCGGATCGACACGCCAGCCACACTCCGATTGACGACGGGGCTGCTTCGCGAGGCGCTGACCGCACTCGGCTATGTCGATGGCAGTAATATCCGCCTCGATTTCCGCCTCGCCGAGGGCGATCCCGGGCGGTTCCCCGAGCTGGCGGCGGCGCTGGTCCGGGACAAGCCGAGCGTTATCGTCGCCCAAGGTGAGGCGGCCGCGCGCGCGGCGCAGGCCACTACGCGGACGATCCCGATCGTTGCCAGCACCAACGACCTCGTCGCCTCCGGACTGATCGCGAGCCTGGCCAAGCCCGGCGGCAACATCACCGGGATCAGCCTGATGGTCACCGAGCTCGATGCAAAGCGACTGGAGGCGCTGACGGAGCTCGTGCCCTCGGGACGACGGTTCGGGGTTCTCAGCGACCCGGCGATCAGCCTGCCCCCCGGGCTGCAGACGCTCGCCGCTACCGCGCGAGCGCGAGGCGTCGAGCTTCTGACCGTCAGCGTCCAAGCGCCCCAGGAGCTTCCGCCCGCCATCGCATCTCTCCAAGCCGGCGGCGCCGAAGGCGTCAATATCCTGTCCTCGCCGCTTTTCTACAGCCAT
>Ga0126381_100010435_pt1 | contig 10458 bp, 11 predicted proteins | sample PanSoiMetPlot_28_FD_96465 | JGI IMG/M metagenome (GOLD analysis project Ga0126381, IMG submission 96465) | Tropical forest soil microbial communities from Panama - MetaG Plot_28 | ecosystem: Environmental > Terrestrial > Soil > Tropical forest > Bulk soil | place: Panama | collected 2016-02-17 | reverse complement strand
GTAGACGAAGCTCTCGCGCCGCTGCTCGCCGTCGGTCAGGATGTCGAGGCCGATGTCCTCCTGCTCACGCAGCGCGAGCGCAATCGCATCGTCCTGCGCCTCCCGCAGCGCCCCGCCCTCGAGACGAAAGGTGGCACGGCTGCGCTCGGTCGCCGCAAGCCAAGTGGGCCGCGGCAGACTGCCGATGCTGGTCGCCATCAGTGCCGTGAATTTCATTCTCGCGTCTCGCTTTCTTGTTCGAGCATGATCTTTCCCGAATATGGTAACCGGTTCTCGGAAAAGATCATGCTCCAACAAGAAAGCGAGACGCGAGAATGAAATTCTCGGCACTGATGGCGACCAGCATCGGCAGCTTGCCGCGGCCGACCTGGCTTGCTGTGACCGAGCGCAGCCGCGCTACGTTTCGGTTCGAAGGCGAGGCGCTGCGGGAGGCGCAGGACGACGCGATTGCGCTCGCGCTGCGTGAGCAAGAGTATATCGGTCTCGACATTCTGACCGATGGCGAGCAGCGCCGCGAGAGCTTCGTCTACCATGCGGCCGCAACCTGGGACGGGGTAGACATGGTGAGCCGGCGCGAGAAGGAAACCTATCGCAACCGCAAGATCCCGCACCTGGTGCCGCGCATCACCGGCAAGGTTAGGCGGCGCGCTGCCGGCTGCCTCGACGAGGTGCGCTTCGCCAAGGCCAACACGCAGCGCCCCATCAAGGTGGCGGTGGCCGGCCCGATGACGGTCGTCGACAGCACCATCAATGAAGCCTATGCCGACGAAGCCGAGCTCGCCATGGATATTGCGGCGGCGGTCAACGCCGAGCTCATCGACCTGCAGGAGGCCGGCTGCGACGTGCTCCAGCTCGACGAGCCGGCGATGACACGTTACCACGACAAGGTCTTCATCTACGGGGCGCGCGCGCTCGATCGCTGCCTTGAAGGCGTGCGCGTGCCGACCTTCGTTCACCTCTGCTTCGGCTATCCGGGCGGGCTGTCGCTGCAGCACCAGTTTGCTTATCCGCAGTTGCTCGAGGCGCTGCTGCAAACGCGGATCGGCGGATTCACCGTGGAATTTGCCCGCAGCGACTTCGACCCGTCGGTGCTCGAGATTTGCCGCGACCGGCTCATCATGTTCGGTTGCATTGATCCCGGCGACACGCCGGCGCCGGCGGTCGAGGCCGTCAAGGCGCGAGTGCGCGCGGCGCTGCGCTATCTCGATCCGGAGCGTCTGCTGCTTGCGCCGGACTGCGGGCTGATGACCATCAGCCGTCCGCTCGCGCGGGAGAAACTGCGAGTCATGGTCGCGGCGGCGGAGCAATTGCGCGGCGAGCTTGGTGCTAATTGACGATGAGGCGCGATAAAGCGAATGGTGGAAATTTACCACCTCATCGGGGCATGGCGACCGGCGGCGCGCGCCTTCGGCATTCGCGCCCTGTTTTGTGACAGGCGCATGATGCTTCGATGTACCGCGTGCCAAAAAGCCGCGCGCGCTCGATCGTCGATCATCAATTGCACTGTTGAATCAAGTTTATCGATGATAGCGTACTGGTTTCGGCAGATCACCCATGTGCGCGGGCGGTCACGCCGATGCCAAAGTTTGGTGCCTTGTTGGTCGCAATCGTAAGAATAGGAGAAAGTTCGTGGCCATCATCATGATTAGATGTCCCGCGACTGGCAGAGGCGTCTCAACCGGCATCGAGGTCGTGTCGACCGACCAGCTGCCGGTCGTAACAGGGGAGATGGTTTGCCCGGCCTGCGGAAGCGTGCACGAGTGGACCAAGAATAACGCTTGGCTCGCCGACGGCGGCGATCAGTATCGGGGCGAGCAATACCAGAAGGCCGCCAACGGGTAGGAGGGGCCTCTTCAACGCGCCGTGTGAGGAGCGGGGGCGGCTTGGCCGCCCGTCTCGATTTCAACCCTTATCTTTTCCAACCCTTATGGTGGGGAGCGCCCCCTCCCTTCCCTCTCCCGCAGGCGGGGGGAGGGACGGCAGGGCGTGCGTCTCGAATCCTGGCCACAGTTGGTCAGCAGCGCCGTGCCGGCATCCTTCGAGACGCCCGCTTCCCGGACTCCTCAGGATGAGGAGCCGCCGGGAGGCTGAATTGACAATCAGGAGCGCGGCTGCGGCACGATGCGGATGTACGGCTTAGGCGACTTCCAACCGCCCGGATAGGTCTTCTTCGCATCCTCGTCGCTGACCGAGCCGGCGATAATCACGTCCTCACCTTGCTTCCAGTTCACCGGCGTCGCCACCTTGTGCTTGGCGGTCAACTGCAGCGAGTCGATGACCCGCAGCACCTCGTCGAAATTGCGTCCAGTGGTCATCGGGTAGACCAGGATCAGCTTGATCTTCTTGTCCGGCCCGATGACGAACACGTTGCGGACCGTCTGGTTGTCGGCGGCGGTGCGCTTGGCCGGATCGCCGGAGGTTGCGGCTGGCAGCATCCCGTAGAGTTTGGAAACGTTGAAATCGGTGTCGCCGATCATCGGATAGTTGGGGGCGAAGCCCTGCGTTTCCTTGATGTCGTTCGCCCACTTGGTGTGCTGGTCGACCGGATCGACCGAAAGCCCGATGATCTTGACCCCGCGCTTGTCGAACTCCGGCTTGATCTTGGCCATGTAGCCGAGCTCGGTGGTGCAGATCGGGGTGAAATCTTTGGGATGGGAGAACAGCACCGCCCAGGAATCGCCGATCCAGTCGTGAAAGCGGATCCTGCCGTCCGTGGTTTGGGCCTCGAAATCAGGGGCAACGTCGCCGATCTGCAGTGCCATGGCGCACCTCCATCTGGACCATCACGGGTGACTGGTTGCGTGTTAGGTTGCCTTTATATAAGTGGCCTTCACCGAGGCAACAGTGATCGCGGTCGCGGGGCCCGCCGCGCCCGCGCGGAGAATTGCACCGCTGCGGCTGGGCGTTGTCGAGGAAAAACATGCTCCCGCGAGCGCCCGCCGCAACTTTGTCATGGCGACGCCCCGGCCAAGACCCGTTGGCGGGCTAAGGTAATCCCTGAACCAAATTGAAAGCTCCTGCGTCCAATAGGGTCGAGCTGGGGCCCCAGCCGAGGGCACCGCGTCCCCCACGGGGCGGGAGAGCAGGATGAGCATGAAACCGGAGCATCCGGCTTCCTTTCTCCCGGTCTTGCGTGCCCTGCTCGCGCGGTCGCCCATCCGTGTCCTGCCGACGCCGGAGCCGCGCGCAACGTTTGCGGATTGGGACCGGGAGCGCCGGTCGCCCGATATTGACGCTCGAATTCTGGCCTGGATCGCCAGCTACCTGACGGCGCAGCGCGGTCGCCTGCACTGAGCAGGCGACGCCGTAAGTCTAGCCCCCGGACGCCTTCTCGCGCAGTCCGATCGTCCGGCCTGGAAAACCGGCGGCGTCGAAGTAGCGCATGGTGCCGATTTGCTGGAATTCGACGACGGTCCGCAGCCCCGAGGCGCTTGGGCTCGAGCGCACCGCATCGGTGGCGACAGCAGGCATGGCGCCGCCGGGCAGGGCCTCCTCGACCACGCGCCCGCGCAGGCCGCCCTTGAACGGAATCTTGAGACCGAGCAGACGCGCCATGGTCAGCCCCATGTCGGCATTGCTGACCGGCGCCTCGTCGACAAAGCCGCGCTTGAAGGACGGGCCGATCGCGGCCATAAAGTTCATGGTGTCGGCGCGGCTGAAGCTGCCGTGCATGCCCTGGCCCTGCTGCAGCCCGGCATCCGCCACCTCCGCCGTGCACAACAGCGGCTCTGCGCACCCGGTCGCGAACGAGCGGAAGTTGACCGCAATGGTTGGACGCGGCGTGCGCGCCGTGCCCTTGAGATTGATCGCCGAGAGCGGCAGCGCGCCGGCGAACTCGCCGAGATCGTCGTCGACGAACAGGCCACTGACATAGTCCTGCGCCAACAGGAGATTGATGATCCGCTGCACCAACGCGCGATCCTTGCTCGGCACATAGACGAGATCGGAGCCGCCATTTGCCGCCACCACCACGTCCGGCTTCTCCGGATCCTGGCCGATGACGCCGTTGCCGCGCGGTGTCGAATGCTCGTCGGAGCGGCGGATGTTTTTGTTGTCGGGATCGAACAGCGGCAGGCCGAGACCGGTCGCGATGTCGATCGCCAGAAATCCCGACGGCAGGAAGCCCTTCGGGGCGTCGGGATAGTCCGCCTTGGCGGCCGGGCTCGTCTGGCTCTCCTTCGAGATCGTAGAGAATCCGTGGTCGGCCGCGATCACGATGTCGGTGTCATCGGCAAGGCCAAGCTCGCGCAGCGCCTCCTGTAGCGTCTTGAGATTATCGTCCGCATTCTTGATGGCGGCGGCCGAGGTCGGCCCGTTGATGCCAGGCGTCACGGTATTGAGGCTGTCGCCCTGATTGTGCTGCGTGCCGTCGGGATCACGCGACCAAAACACCAACACGAACGGCTTGTTGCGCTCTTTGAGCATCGGCAGCACGACCTTGGCGGCCACGTTAGCGAAATAGCCCTGTTGTACCGTGTTGGCGACGAGCGTGCCGGGCGTCTTAAGGTCGCCGACCTTGCCATTGTCGCCGCGGCCCGGCGCGGTGAGCGGCAGGGCGGCGGCGGTGAGCTTGTCCTTCATGGCCTGCGAAAGTGGGATGCCGGCGGGCGTCCCGGTCGAGTCATCGACGATGATCGTCTCCGCGCCGCTGCGCTCGGTATGGTCGAAGATCAGGATCGGGCCGACCTTGCCGATGGCGGCCGCGCTATAGCCTTGGTGACGCGCCGCCAGGAGAACCGTGTCCTCGTCGAGATAATTGCCCTCGAAATGCGCGTCGACATCGCCGAGCACCGGATTGGCCTCCAGGAACGGCGTCACCGTGCCGTTTGCGGCCTTCACCGGATACCCGACATAGATGGTGTTGCTGAAGTCGCCGGTGTCGCCCGGATAGTGACCGGTGGCGAAGGACGCGGCATTGGCGGTGGTGAAGGTCGGGAATATGGAATGGGAGTTCTTGAAGTTGACCCCCTGGTCGCGGACCGCTGCCATGGTCGGGGCGCTCTGCGGCGTCACGCTGAGCGCGCGCAGCCCGTCGGGGACAAACAGGATCACGTTGTGTGGCCTCGCCTCCTGTGCGGCGGCGCCATGGATCGCCGCGCCGGCTATGAGTGCGATCATTCTGAGCAGGGAGGACATCGGATCACCTCTGGGATTGGGCAAAGAGCAACCACGGTGACGGGATAGCCGGGCGTGACGACGGGAATGTTACACGGCTGTTAGGGCCGGTGTCTCGATTGACTTTTTGGTAACAACGCCGCAAACCCTTGGTGCCGGCTTGGATTGGGGTCCCCTAACGGGCATGTTCAAGCGAATCTTGATCGCCAATCGCGGCGAGATCGCCTGCCGGATCATCAAGACCGCGCGGCGAATGGGCATCGAGACGGTTGCGGTGTATTCCGACGCCGACCGCGATGCGCTGCATGTGGAAATGGCGCATCACGCGGTGCCGATCGGTCCGCCGCCGGCGGCTGAAAGCTATCTCCTGATCGACAAGATCGTCGCCGCCTGCAAGCAAAGCGGCGCCGAGGCCGTGCATCCGGGCTATGGCTTCCTCTCCGAGCGGGAGGCCTTTGCACAGGCGCTCGCCGATGCCGGGATCGCCTTCATCGGCCCCAACCCCAAGGCGATCGCCGCCATGGGCGACAAGATCGCGGCCAAGATGGCGGCCGCGGCCGCCAAGGTATCGACGGTGCCGGGCCATCTCGGCATCATCGCGGACGCGGATGAGGCGGTGCGGATTGCAAACGCGATCGGCTATCCGGTCATGATCAAAGCTTCGGCCGGCGGCGGCGGCAAAGGCATGCGCATCGCGCAGGGTGCCGACGAGGTGGCGGAGGGGTTTGCCCGCGCCCGCTCGGAGGCCAAATCTTCCTTCGGCGACGATCGGGTGTTCATTGAAAAATTCATCACCGACCCGCGCCATGTCGAGATCCAGTTGCTGGGCGACAGGCACGGCAATGTCATCTATCTCGGGGAGCGCGAATGCTCGATCCAGCGGCGCAATCAGAAGGTCGTCGAGGAAGCCCCGAGCCCGCTGCTCGATCCCCCAACCCGCGCCGCCATGGGGGAGCAGGCGGTCGCGCTCGCCAAGGCCGTGGGCTACGATTCCGCTGGGACCGTCGAGTTTGTCGCCGGCCAGGACAGGAGCTTCTACTTCCTGGAGATGAACACGCGACTGCAGGTCGAGCATCCGGTGACCGAGCTCGCCACCGGCATCGACCTCGTCGAACAGATGATCCGCGTTGCGGCAGGCGAGGTGCTAGCCATCAAGCAAAGCGATGTAAAGCTGGAGGGCTCCGCGGTCGAGACGCGCATCTATGCCGAAGATCCCTATCGTGGCTTCTTGCCCTCGATCGGGCGGCTCAAGCGCTATCTGCCGCCTCCGGAGCGGCGGGCAGGCGGCATCACGGTACGCAATGATACGGGCGTCACCGAGGGTAGTGAAATCTCGCTCTATTACGATCCAATGATCGCCAAGCTTGTGACCCATGCGCCGACCCGCGCCGCCGCGATCGCGGCGCAGGCCGATGCGCTCGATGCTTTCGCCATCGAAGGCATCCGCCACAACATTCCGTTCCTGTCCGCCTTGATGTCGCATCCGCGTTGGCAGGCGGGGCGGCTGTCGACCGGCTTTATCGCCGAGGAGTTTCCCGGAGGTTTTCAGCCGCTCGTGCCGAGCGAGAGGATCGCCGCCCGGTTGGCGACGGTCGCGGCCGCGATCGATCACGTGCTCGGCGAGCGCAAGCGCCGCATTTCCGGGCAGGCTGCCGGGCGTGCTGTCAATCGCGAGCGGCGCCGCGCCGTGCGCCTCGGCGAGCGCGAGATCTTGCTCGATATCCGGCGCGACGAGGCGGCCGATAGCCTCCGCGTGGATGTGCTTGGCGAGAACGCGGCGCATTATAGTGTGGCTTCGCATTGGCGGCCGGGCAACCCGGTCTGGCAAGGGACCATCGACAGCGAGGCAATCTCGGTGCAGGTGCGGCCGGTGCTCAACGGCTTTGATCTCGCCCATCGCGGCGTCGAGCTGCGCGCCTATGTCTATACGGAGCGGGAAGCGGCGGCCGCGCGACTGATGCCGCTCAAGCGAGCGGCCGACAGCGGCAAGAGTGTGCGCTGCCCGATGCCGGGCCTTGTCATATCTATCGCGGTGGCGCAAGGCCAAGAGGTCAAGGCGGGCGATACGCTGGCTGTGGTCGAAGCCATGAAGATGGAGAACGTGCTGCGTGCCGAGCGCGACAGCGTGGTGAAAGCCGTCAAGGTCAAGCCCGGCGACAGCCTGGCGGTCGATGCGGTGATCTTGGAATTCGAATAGTTGGATAGCTTCCACCCCAAATGACGCTGCACTTCGGTTATGGATCGAACATGAGCCGCGCCCTGATGGGAGCGCGTTGCCCGGGCGCGACACCCTTGGGGCCTGCGACCCTGCACGGTTGGCGCTTCATCATCGGAGCAGACGGCTATGCGTCGATGGTGCGGCGGCCCGGCGGGATCATATACGGCGTGCTGTGGCACCTCACGCCGCGCGATCTTGTCGCTGTCAACGCGTATGAACGCGTCGACGATGGGCTCTACCTGCGCCGCATCGTGCCGGTTCGGCATGGTGTTAGCGCATGTCCCGGAAAAGTTGGCGCCGGTTTTCCGAGACGGATATGCGTCGACGCAAGAAACGCAGAGCGCATTCCGGTCCCTGCGATCGCAGTGCGCTCTGGCCTCGTTCCGGCGCTCGCCTACATCCTGCGGCGGCGAGGCGAGGGGAGGCCGCGGCCGGCTTATATCGATTTGGTCGAGGCCGCGGCGCGCGAGTGGGCGTTGCCGGAATCCTATATAAATGGGTTGCGGCGCTGGTCGCCGTGGCGCTCGATCGGTACGCGCGCGCGGGACATCGGAGAGATCGGATGAGCGACATCGTCCGCCGCCTCGTCGTCCGTGGTCGCGTGCAGCGAGTCGGCTACCGTGCCTTCGTGGAGCAGATGGCGCTGGAGCTCGGTGTGGAAGGCTGGGTCCGCAACCGCGCCGATGGCTCGGTCGAGGCCCTGGTGGCGGGACCCGCTGAGGTGATCAAGGACATGATTGAAGCTTGTCGCCAGGGGCCGCCTGCCGCGCGGGTCGAGGCGCTCGATCAGGGCGAAGGCCGCTCCGGCGACGTCGCCTTGCGCCGCAGTGGCGAGTTGTTCTCGGTGCTGCCGACGCTGTGAGCGGCGGACTTTATTGTGGCGCATGATCGTTCCCCGAAAACCATCGTCCAGTTTTCGGGATCATGCTCTAGAACAACACCTCGAACTCGCGCCGCAGCGCCGCGTTGACCTTCGGCATCCTCACCGCGTGGCCGAGATCGAGCAGGCTCGTGACCCCATAGCGCGCGTCGGCGATCCCGCACGGCACGATGCCGGCAAAATGCGACAGGTCACAATCGACATTGAGCGCGATGCCATGCAGGGAGACCCAGCGCTTCACCCTGATGCCGATGGCAGCAATTTTGTCCTCGTGCCCGGGGCCCTTGTCGGGCCGCCGCACCCACACGCCGATGCGCTCATCACGCCGCTCACCCGTGACGTTGAATGCGCCGAGCGTGCGGATGATCCATTCCTCCAACATGACCACGAAGCGGCGGATATCGGGACCGCGTCGCTTGAGGTCGAGCATCACATAAGCGACGCGCTGGCCGGGGCCGTGATAGGTGAATTGCCCGCCCCGCCCTGCTGTGTAGACTGGGAAGCGCGCCGCGATCAGATCGCTGGGCTGGGCGCTCGTTCCCGCAGTATAGAGCGGCGGATGCTCGAGGAGCCAGACGAACTCGCGCGCCTCGCCTGACGCGATCGCGGCCGCGCGAGCCTCCATAAGGACAAGCGCGCTCTCATAAGGAACAAGCGCCTCATCTACACGCCATTCGGGCGCTACCAGGCTTGCTGAACTTGTGCGCAAAAAATTTCGGCGGGCCGAGCCTTGCAGCATGTGGAAACCGTCGCTTGCCTGTTGAAGCGGCCCTCGCCTTCAAGGAAATTTGAACATGGGGCCAGTTCACGCCCACGAATGCGCGCCGGCGCAACGCAAACAGGCGCGAGAGATCAGAATCTCCCGCGCCGGGCGTGATTGCAATGCCTTTTTTGGCCGCCTCCCGCCGTGACAGCATTAAGGGCGGGAGGAATGAGCGTTGGTAGGATTGGAGGCGCGGCTGCGCCGGCGGGCCTAGGCACGCGAATTCAGCGAAACCCCCAAGGCCAGTGCCTTTTGACGGGTGGCGCCTACGGTTCGCTTGAGCGCCTTGGCGATCTTTGGTGCCGGCGTCTTGTTGCGCGCCATTGTTTTGAGCTCCTTGACGTCGTCCTTGGTCCACTCGCGTCGCTTTGCCTTCTTGGCCATGGTGCCTCTCTCCATTCAGGTTCGAAGAACGTTACGCTTATCACAAACACCGCTGATGCAACACAAACAATGCTGATGATCGATTGGCGATCGACTTGAGCAGCCCGTGTCGCACAAACTTCCAATCGCTCCGTTCTATCGTGTTAGGCGGATCGGATGATTGATTGTTGAGCCGGCTCCTCCTTATGCAATGGCTTTCACACAATTGCAACCGACATTACGTCGCGGCGGTATCGGCTGGCCTCATGGCCGTATTGTTGTTTGTTCTGATGCGGCGCGCCCGGACACTCGAGCTCGGGAAGACGGTGGCGGTGCCGGCGCGACCAAGCATGTGCCAATGGCGTGGAACAAACGCGGACTAAATTGCGCGCGGATCGGGGAAGGGCGAAGGCAGACTGTGCGTTCTCGGTGTCATGATTCGGCGTTCGGCCGGGTTGGCCGCGCTTTTTTCGCGTGCGCGGCCTACGATTCGCGGCTCGCTTCACGAATTTTATGCGCAGGTAATGCGCGATCACGGCGCTCACATATGTTGGGTGACAGTCGTTGCTCTCGCGCGCGCAACGGCGCGGCCTACATTTCCAACCACTGCCTGTGGATCGGCATGCCGGGGCCGTGGTGGGATTAGTCTTCCGGTAACCAAACCGTGATGACGCGCGCCGGCCCATACAAGCCCCTGAGGACAGCTATTCAGCTCGTTTCTCGACCCCACCACCGTGCCGGTACACCAGGTGCTGCGCCTCGGTTGCGGCGCCATCATCGAGCTTGAAGCCTCGGAGGGACGACGAGGATGAGATCATGGCCAACAATTTCACCGTGGCGAAGGGCACGGTCGTGGTCAGCGGCAAACGCATCGCCGTCGAGGTCAAGGAATTGGTGCCCCGGCCGGCCGAAATCCGCTGAGCAGGCCCGCGGCGCAAGGAAGGTGGGCGGCCCACTTGTCCCCGAACAACCGATTTGTTACATCGGGCGGCTCTTGACGCCGGGCCGCACGGCCGGCGCTACCCATTTGCGGTCGTGGCGGAATTGGTAGACGCACTAGCTTGAGGTGCTAGCGGGGCAACCCGTGGAGGTTCGAGTCCTCTCGACCGCACCAGCCAT
>Ga0126381_100010434_pt1 | contig 10458 bp, 9 predicted proteins | sample PanSoiMetPlot_28_FD_96465 | JGI IMG/M metagenome (GOLD analysis project Ga0126381, IMG submission 96465) | Tropical forest soil microbial communities from Panama - MetaG Plot_28 | ecosystem: Environmental > Terrestrial > Soil > Tropical forest > Bulk soil | place: Panama | collected 2016-02-17 | reverse complement strand
GTCCGGCCCGCGCTTCCCGCGCGGCGTTCTCTCGCCGCGGGTCCTTTTCGGGAAGCACGTCCCGGACTTCGTCCGGCCCGCGCTTCCCGCGCGGCGTTCTCTCGCCGCGGGTCCTGCTACAATTCGCCCCCAAGGAGACATTCGCACATGGCCAATGTTGCGCGCCGTTTTCTCTCGGCAGGCCTCGCCTTGTTCGTGGGTCTCGTCTTCGCCTCGACGCTTTCGGCGGACAACAAGTTCGTCAATTCCGACGACGCCAAGCAGCACGACGAGCCCCAGAAGTTCCTCCCCGATTACGACAAGCTCGTCAAGGGCAAGGACGCCGACTGGGTCTACTTCCCCGATGGCGACCTCAAGAAGTACAAGACGGTCCTCGTCAAGGAGTTCGAGAACACCGGCAAGGGCCGCGAGGCGAAGGAAGCCGCCTCCGAGGGCAAGGAATACATGGAGCAGTGGATGCAGAAGCAGGGCTTCGACGTCGTCGAAAAAGGCCCCGCGGACATCACGATCCAGGGCAACGTCTTCAACGCCTGGGAACCGAGCGGCGCGGCGCGGGCCTGGGGCGGGTGGGCTGCCAATCCGGGCGTCGGCATGGAGCTCCTGATCAAGAACAAGAGCGGCCAGATCGTCGCGGAGGTGCGGCAGAAGGCCAAGGGATCCACGATCCACGACGCCGTCGAGAACGGCCTCGAGGATTGCGCCAAGTCGATCGCGAAAGGGAAGTAGGCGGCGCGTTCCGAGTCTAAACCTTTGGACACCAGAGGTTTGACGCCTCGGCGGGGGCCCGGATGTCCGGCGTCCGCGCCCGCCGTGGTACCGTTTTCTTCTTCAAGGAGCTGTGCCGATTTCTGACCCCAGCCATGCGGTCGTCCTGCCGGAATCCGGGCTGACCGCCCTCTTCGGAATCGCCGACGAAAACCTGCGGGCCATCGAAGAGGCCTTCGGCGTACGCTTGCAATCTCGGGGAAGCGAGATCACGGTCCTCGGCGAGGGAGAGGCGGAGGACGCCGCCCGACGCCTCCTGACGGGGCTTTCCGACCTTCTCGCCTCCGGCTATCCGCTCCAGAGAAGCGACGTGGCGACGGCGATCCGTGTGGCCCGCGAGGACCCTTCGGTCTCGCTCGTCGAGTTCTTCACGGACAGCCCCTTCGGGCCCACGCTCAAATCGGCGGTGACCGTCCGCAACATCAAGCAACGAATCTACGCGCAGACGATCGACCGGCACGACCTCGTGTTCGCGATCGGGCCGGCCGGGACCGGCAAGACCTACCTCGCGGTCGCGATGGCGGCAGCCGCGCTTCTCGAGAAGAAGGTCAAGCGGATCGTCCTCGCGCGCCCCGCCGTCGAGGCGGGCGAGCGGCTCGGGTTTCTGCCCGGCGACCTCGTCGAGAAGGTCAACCCGTACCTGCGTCCGCTCTACGACGCGCTCTACGACATCCTCGGCTACGAGAAGACCGCGAAGCTCCTCGAGCGGGGGATCATCGAGGTCGCCCCGATCGCGTTCATGCGCGGCCGGACGCTCAACGACGCCTTCATCATCCTCGACGAGGCGCAGAACACGACCTCGGAGCAGATGAAGATGTTCCTGACGCGAATCGGCTTCGGTTCCAAGGCCGTCGTCACGGGAGACATCACGCAGATCGACCTTCCCCAGGGCAAGACCTCGGGCCTGCGTGAGGCGCAGCAGGTCCTGTCGAAGATCGCGGGCATCCGCTTCGTGCTCTTCGACGAGCGTGACGTGGTGCGCCACAGCCTCGTGCAGTCGATCATCTCGGCCTACGAGGCGCTCGATCGCGAGCGGGAAGCCGCCGCCGCGTCGGCGAGCGGGGAGCGGAGACCCTCCGGGCGTTCCGCACCGCCGTCGTCCGGACGCTGAGGTCTCGAACATGTCCGAGGACGCGCCCCGAGGGCGCAACACGATCGATTTTCAGCGCGCGGCGCCGCCGCCCCCGCCGGAGCGCGAGAAGAGCTCTCCGGCCGAGCGCGTCCGGCCGCTGCTCTGGGCGGTCGCGTACGTCATCGTCACGACCCTCGCCTTCGCGCCGACGCTGTCCTTCCGGGACCGCCCTCTCACGGCCGGGATGGTCGCGCCCGCCGACGTCGTCGCGCCCCGCGACCTGATCGTCCCGGATCCGGATGCGACCGCCCGGCGCAAAGCCGAGGCGGCCGCGGAAGTCCTTCCGGTCTACGGCCTCGACTCCCAGTCCCCGGCGCGCTTCGAGTCCCAGCTGCGCGAGGCGTTCGAGCAGGCGCGCACGGCCACGGCGAAACCGCGGGCGAAGGGGCGGGTCACGCCGGCGCTCGCCGACGCGTTCGGTCTTCCGATCGGCGACGAGGCCCTGGCGGCCCTCGCGCGCCAGGGCTTCTCGCAGGAGCTCGAAGACCGCTTCGCGGTGATCGGTCTCGACCTCTACCGCGGGGGGATCGTGGATCACCGCGATCTTCCTCCCGAGGCGCGCAGCCGCGGCCTGACCGCGCGGGACACCTCGTCCGGAAAGGAATCCAAGCGGCGGGAGGCCGGCGCCGTCGAGTACGGCAACGAGATGCGCTCGGCCGTCTACGCGCGCCTGGCCGACAGCCCGCTGACCTCGCGCGAACGGACCGAGGTCGCCGCGTTCCTCGCCGCGATCTTGAGGCCCAGCCTCGTCTACGATGCGCCGCTGACCGCGGAGCGCCGGCAACAGGCGTCCAACGGCGTCGAGACGGTCTTCACGCGGATCCCGCGCGGGAAAGTCATCGTCCGGCGCGGCGACGAGATCACGGCCCGGACGGCGCAGTGGATCGCGGCCGTGCGCTCGTCGGCTTCGGATCCGTCCTCATGGGTCAAGGTCACCGGAATCCTGATCCTGCAGATCCTCGCCGCGTGGGCCTTCTGGCTGGACGCGCGCCGCCAGCGCCGCCGCCGCCGCGAGAGGTCGACCGGCGTCGTCTACGGCTCGGTCCTCGCGACGGGCATCGTGTTCGCGGTGGTCACGCGGGCCGCGTTCGGCATCGCCCAGGCCCTGTCGCCGAGCCTCGAAGGCGCCTCGGGCGCAGTCAACTTCGCGATCCCGTTCGCCGCCGGCCCGATCGTCGTCAGCCTGGTCGCCGGTATGGGCCCGGCCCTGCTGGTCGCGCTCGTCTTCTCGATCGGCGCGGGCGTGCTGATGGGCCTGTCCTTCCCGTTCGCGCTCTTCTCGGTCGTCGGGTCGCTCGCCGGCATCTACGGGCTCGGCCGCGTGCGGGCTCGCAGCGTCCTGCTCGCCATGGGCGGCATCGTCGCCACGGGGAACCTCGTCGCGATCGCGGCAATCCACTTCCTGAACGCCGGCCCCTTCGGCTGGGCCTTCCTCTACGACGCCCTCGCGGGCATGGCGGGCGGGCTGACGGTCTCGATGGTCGTGGCCCTCTTGCTGCCCGTCTTCGAGCACCTCTTCTCGGTCGTCACGGACATCCGGCTGCTCGAGCTCTCCAACCAGAACCTGCCGATCCTGCGCACGCTCGCGATGGAGGCGCCGGGGTCATACCAGCACTCGCTGATGCTCGGCCACCTCGCCGAGGCGGCCGCCGAGGCGATCGGCGCCGACGCGCTCCTCGCCCGCGTCTCCGGCTACTACCACGACATCGGCAAGACGAAGATGCCGGACTACTTCATCGAGAATCAGCCCAAGGGCTTCAACCGGCACGACCGCCTCGAGCCTTCGATGAGCGCGCTCATCATCGCGGCGCACGTCAAGGAAGGCGTCGAGATGGCGCAGAGGGCGCGCCTGCCGGAGCCGATCGTGACCGCGATCCGCGAGCACCACGGCACGAAACTGATCCGCTACTTCTACCAGAAGGCCGTCGCGAAGGCGGCGCCGGGCGAAGAAGTCGCGGAGGTCGAGTATCGCTACCCGGGGCCGAAACCCTCGACGCGGATCCTCGGCATTCTCATGATCGCGGACGCCGTCGAGGCGGCCTCGCGCACGCTCGTCGAGCCAACCCCCGCCAAGATCCGCGCGATGATCCGGCAGATCGTCGACGACTGCCTCCGCGACGGGCAGTTCGACGCGTGCGACCTGACGATGCGCGACCTCTCAATCATCGTCGAGACGCTCGAACGGACCGTGACGACCGTCTTCCACCACCGTATCGACTATCCGGGCTTCGACTTCAACCGGGAACGCTCGCGCCGCCGGACCGGCGACGCCGCCACGGGGCCGAGGGCGGTGTGATCGAGGTGGACGTGCAGGCGCGCGTCTCGGGAGCTCCCGGCGCGGCGCGCGTGCGCCGTCTGCTGTCGAGGGCGGCGAGGGCGGCGCGGGCCCGTGCGGACGGCGTGTCAGTGCTCTACTGCGCCGACGCCCGCATGCGAAGCCTCAACCGGCGCTACCGCGGCATGGACCGCTCGACCGACGTGCTCGCGTTTCCCGCCGGCGAGGCGGGACGCGGTTTTCTCGGCGACATCGTCATATCGGTGCCGTACGCCGCCCGAGAGGCGCGGCGGCGGCGCGAGCCCGCCGATCGCGAGCTCGACCGGCTCCTGCTGCACGGGTTTCTCCACCTGATGGGTTACGACCACGAGACCGATGACGGCGAGATGGACGCGCTCGAGGGGCGGTTGCGGCGGAAGCTGCGGATCGCTGAAAAGCCGCCTCGCGGCGTGTCCAGGGCGAGCCGATGATCGCCGTCGTCTCGGCCGTCTTCTGCTACGGCGCGTTTCTGCTCTTCGAATCCTTCGCGCTTTCGCTCGACCGTCTCTCGTCGATCAAGATCCGCGGCCTGCTCGAGGAGCACCCGGAGCGGGCGCGCCTGCTCTCGGGCGCGGGCGAGGTCGAGATCGTGCGGACGACGACGAAGGTCCTGGTGCAGGCCCTTCTGCTCGCGGGGCTTCTGACGACCGTGTCGGCGCTCGAGACCTTCGAGGTCCCGCGGCCCTGGCTCTGGGGCGGCGTGTTCTTCGTTGCGGGCTGGCTGCTGACCGAGATCGGCCTGATCCAGCGCGACGCCCATCGCGACCCGGAGCGGATCGTGAAGAGCCTGCTGCCGCTCGTCACGGCGGCCTCGTGGCTGCTCCTGCCGATCGCGTTCCCGATCCGCCGGATCTTCGCCGGCCGGGTTGCGGAGACGCCCGCCGAGGCGACCGAGCAGGAGGTCCAGGCCTACATCGACGTGGGCCGCCAGGAGGGGATCCTCGAGAAGGACGAAGAGAAGCTCCTGATGTCCATCGTGGACTTCGGCGACACGCGCGTGCGCGAGGTCATGACGCCGCGCACCGACATCGTCTGGGTGGACGTCGCCGCGTCTCTGACCGTCCTGTTCGACATGTTCGTCGAGACCAAGTACTCGCGCATCCCGGTCGTGCGAGGCTCGATCGACACCGTCGTGGGGATCGTCCACGTGAAGGACGCCCTCGAAGCCGTTCGGGCCGGAGCGGCCGGCACGGTCGCCCAGCTGATGCGGGACGCCTACTTCGTGCCCGAGACGAAGAAGGTCTCGGAGCTCCTGCGCGAGTTCCAGCGGCGCCATCTCTGGATGGCGATCGTCGTGGACGAGTACGGCGGCGTGTCGGGCCTCGTCACGGTCGAGGATCTCCTCGAGGAGATCGTGGGCGAGATCTCCGACGAGCACGAGGACGAGCGCGAGCCCGTCTCGCGGGCGGGCGAGAGCGCGTACTCCGTCTCGGGCAAGGCCAACATCGAGGTCGTCCGGGACCTCTTCGGGCACGGTCCGGAGGGCGAGGAGTTCACGACGGTCGGCGGGTTCCTGGCGAGCCGGCTCGGCCACATCCCGAAGCCCGGCGAGTCCTTCCGCGAGGGCGATCTGCGATTCACGGTCGAGGAGGCCGACCGGCGGAGGGTCCACCGCGTCCGGGTCGAGCCGTCGGCCGCGAGAATCGAATCTCACCCGCTCCGGAAGAGCGGCTGAGCTCCGCCGGGCGATGAGGGTCGGCGAGGTCGCCGTCGTCGGCCGGCCGAATGCCGGGAAGTCCACGCTCGTCAACGCGCTCGTCGGGGAGAAGGTCGCGATCGTCTCGGACAAGCCGCAGACCACGCGCCGGAGGATCCTCGGGGTGGCGCGCCGCAACGACGTCGAGATCGCGCTCGTGGACACGCCCGGCATCCACCGCCCGAAGTACCGCATGAACGCGGCCATGGTGCGGGAGGCGACCGACGCGCTCGGCTCCTCGGACGCCATCCTCTTCGTCCTCGACGCCGCCGAGGCGCGCGGAGCGGGCGACGCCTACATCGCCGAGCTCGCCCACAAGGCGAACGTCCCCGTCGTCCTGGCCGTCAACAAGATCGACCTCCTGAAGAAGGAGCGGCTCATGGCGCTCCTGGCGGACCTCTCGACCGACGCCGGTTATCGGGGCTTCGCCGAGATCGTCCCCGTCTCGGCGCGGACCGGGGACAACGTGGAGCGCCTCCTCGAGGTGCTCGCCCGCCATCTGCCGGAGGGCGAGGCGGCGTATCCGGAGGACTTCCTCACCGCGACACCCGAGCGCGACTGGATCGGAGAGGTCATCCGGGAGAAGCTGCTCGAGCGGACGCGCGACGAGCTCCCGTTCGCGCACGCTGTCGTCGTGGAGTCGGTCCGTCCGGGGGAAGGCAAGGACATCACCGTCGTCACGGCGTCGATCGTCGTCGAGCGCGAGGGACAGAAGGGAATCCTCGTCGGGAAAGGCGGCGCGATGATCCGCGACATCGGCAAAGCCGCGCGCGAAGAGCTCGAGGCCGAGCTCGGCCGGAAGCTCTATCTCGAGCTGACGGTCCGCGTGCAGCCCGACTGGCGCAACGACGAACGGTTCCTGTCGAGGCTCAGAGGGGGAGAGGAGGTTTAACCCCCCTCAACCGTGCCCTCTCCCCGCGGTTATCGGACGGCTTGCCGGAGCCGTTCAGCGAGGTCGTGCAGCGACTCGGCCAGGGACTCGCGGAGCCGTTCCATCTCGGCGAAGAGGAGGGCGTCGGCTTCGTGGCGGCGCACGCGCTCCTCGAGCAGGGGAGCGATCTGCGAGCGGATGTCCTCGGCCTCGCGGCGGCCGAGCTGCGTCTTCTCCTCGAAGTTCGCCTCGAGGTCCCGGTGCTGCCGCATCGTGCCCTCGATTCGGCCCTCGTGGTCCGCGAGTCTCTCCGAGACCCGACCCTCGACCTCCGAGAGCTTCTCCGAGAGCGCCGGCAGCGCGGCGACCCGAGCCTCGAGCTGAGGGATCGTCTCGGCGAGCCACCGCACCGAGCTCATCTGGTCTTCGTGGGAGCCCGTCTGCGAGAGCAGGACCGCGACCTGCTGGTCCATCGTCCGGATCTTCTCGTTGACGGCCTGGAGGGCCATGCCGAGATCGTCGACGTCCTTGCGCTGGCGCGTCGCGTCGCTGCCGATCCTCTCCTCGAGGGTGTGAATGGCGCCCTCGACACCCCGCAACGTCCCCTCGATCTCGCCGGAGCGCGCGGCCGCGCCCTCGACCGGATCGATCCGCCGGTGGACCGCGCCGATGGCCTCCTGCAGGCTGGCGATGCCCTTTTCGAGGGCGGAAAGACGGTCGCCCACGGACGAGAGATGCTCGAGCGTCGCCGCGACGCGCTCCTGTATCGCCGAGACGGCCTGGTTGAGGCGTTCCGCTTCTTCCCGCTCCCGCCCGGCGCGGCTCTCGGCTTCCTGCAGCCGCTGCTCGAGCAGTCCCAGGCGCTCGACGCTCGCGGCTGCCTCCGAGGCGAGGAACGCGGGCTCGTCGTGCGTCTGGTTTTCCTCGTGCGCTTCCTCCGGCTCGATGTGCTCGACGACGTCGTCCTCGGACAGCTCCTCCGGCGGCTCGAGCGACTGGGAGAGCTCTTCCATCGCGATCGCGTCCATCTCGATCGTGGCAGACGGCGACGGCGCGAGCGGAACCGGCGGTCCGGACTCGAGCCCCGGCGGCTCGGGCACGGCGTACGGAGACTCGCCCTCCTCTTCGTCGTCGACGCCCCGGCCGAGCTCCGTCGTGTCGAACGGCGCCTCGTCGGAGACCGGAGGAACCAGGGACAGCGGACGGTTCGACGGGCGCTGGACCTGGACCGACGGCGCGGACTCGCGCTTCAAGAGCGAGTCCTTCCACGTCTGCAGGTCGTCGGCGCGCTCGTCGGCCGTGGATCCGGCTTCCTCGCCGGGCGCTTCCTCGGCGCGCTTTCCCTGAAGGCGTCGCAGGAGGTCGACGAACGTCAGCTTGGAGATGAGCTTGAAGGTCTCGGTGACGCCTCGTCCGGCGCTCGCCACGGCTTCGACGAACGGGTACGAGGAAAGGCCGAGGGCCTCCTGCATCGCGTCGACCGCGAGGATGTCCGCGAGGTCGCGCTTGTTGTACTGGATGACGACGGGGATCTTCTCAAACGAGATCTCGTTTGATTTCAGGTTGTCCTTCAGGTTCTGCCAGCTCTCGAGGTTCTTCGGCAGCATCGTCCACTGCGAGTCCGCGACGAAGACGATCCCGTCGACGCCCTTCAAGACCACGCGACGCGTCTCGTTGAACGCCGTCTGGCCCGGCACGGTCGCGAGCTGGAAGCGGATCTTGTAGCCCTTGATGTCTCCGAGCTCGACCGGGAGCAGGTCGAAATAGATCGTGCGGTCCGTCTGCGTCTGCAGATTGAGGAGCTTGCCGGCGGTGCCGGGCTCCAGCCGGTCGTGCAGGACTTTGAGGTTGGTGGTCTTCCCGCAGAGACCGGGGCCGTAATACACGATCTTGGCGGTGAGCTCGCGCGTGGCGGCGTTGTAAATGACCATGGGGATCCTTTTGGTGGCGCCATTTTAACCCGATTGGCGCCCGGAAGCGGCGTGTTTCCCGCAGTTTCCTTGACCGGGGCGGAACGGACCCCATAGACTCGCGCGGATTTGAGCGACGAGCTGACCCGCAAGGCCCGCATCCTCGACGCCGACCGTATCCGTCGGATGGTCGACCGCATGGCCCACGAGATCGCGGAGCGTCAGAAGGACCTCGCCGGGCTCGCCCTGATCGGGATCCGCACGCGCGGCGTTCCGCTGGCGAACCGGCTCGCGGCCCGGCTCTCGGATCTCGTCAAGCAGCATTTTCCGGTCGGGACGCTCGACATCACGCTCTACCGCGACGACCTCTCCACGGTCGCGCCGCAGCCGCTGCTGAAGAAGACCGAGATCGATTTCGACCTCAACGGACGCACGGTCCTCCTCTGCGACGACGTCCTCTACACCGGACGGACGATCCGCGCCGCCCTCGACGGCGTCATCGACCTCGGTCGTCCGAGGGCCATCCGCCTGGCCGTCCTCATCGACCGCGGCCACCGCGAGTTTCCGATCGAAGCGAACTACGTCGGCAAGAGCGTGCCGACCGCCAACCGCGAAGTCATCCAGGTCCTCTTCCAGGAGACCGACGGCGCGGACGAGGTCTGGATTCTCGAAAGGGCGCAATAGCAGGGTGACGGTCGCGAGCCTGCGCTCCAAGGACCTCGTCGGGATCGAGCCCCTGACTCCCGGCGAGATCGCCCTTCTCCTCGACACGGCGGAATCCATGAGCGCGATCGGTCAGCGGCCGATCAAGAAGGTTCCCGCGCTCCGCGGGCGGATGGTCGTCAACCTGTTCTTCGAGCCGTCCACGCGGACGCGCTTCTCCTTCGAGACCGCCGAGAAGTGGCTCTCGGCCGATTCGCTCAACTTCGCGGCCAAGGGAAGCTCGGTCGAAAAGGGCGAGTCGCTGCTCGACACCGCCCGAAACCTCCAGGCGATGTCGCCCGACCTCATCGTCATCCGCCACGGTTCGCCGGGCGTCCCGCACTTCCTCGCGCGGCACCTCAAGGCGGGCGTGGTCAATGCGGGCGACGGTGCGCATGAGCACCCGACCCAGGCGCTGCTCGACGCCCTCACCATCCGCCAGCGTTTCGGTAAGTTCGAGGGCCTCAAGGTGACCATCGCGGGAGACATCGCCCACTCGCGGGTGGTGCGCTCGAACATCCTGCTGCTGACGCGGATGGGTGCGAAGGTCACGGTCTGCGGGCCGCCGACCCTGCTTCCTCCGCGCATCGAGGAGATGGGGGTGGCGGCGCTCACCGACTTCGACGCCGCCCTCGAAGGCGCCGACGTCGTGATGATGCTCCGGATGCAGCTCGAGCGGCAGGGCCGGTCGCTCTTCCCGTCGGTCCGCGAGTACTTTCGTCTCTATGGCCTCGACGCCCGGCGGCTCGAACGGGCGCATCCCAAGGCCATCGTGATGCACCCTGGCCCGATGAACCGGGGCGTCGAGATCTCGTCGGACGTCGCCGACTCGGGCCGCGCGGTCATCCTCGATCAGGTCTCCAACGGCGTCGCCGTCCGCATGGCGGTCCTCTACCTCCTCCTCGGCGGCCATCCCTGGGAGGGCGAGGCATGAGCCGGCTGCTGCTCATCCGCGGAGGGCGCGTCGTCGACCCGGCCGCCGGGCGCAACGGTCGGGCCGACGTCCTCCTGAAGGACGGCATCGTCGCCGAAGTCGCGGACCGCGTCGAGGCCGGCGACGCCGAGGTC
>Ga0126381_100010433_pt1 | contig 10458 bp, 6 predicted proteins | sample PanSoiMetPlot_28_FD_96465 | JGI IMG/M metagenome (GOLD analysis project Ga0126381, IMG submission 96465) | Tropical forest soil microbial communities from Panama - MetaG Plot_28 | ecosystem: Environmental > Terrestrial > Soil > Tropical forest > Bulk soil | place: Panama | collected 2016-02-17 | reverse complement strand
GCAGATTTTCGAACCCAGGAAGCCTACATCGTGGTCGAGCTCGACGAAGCTTGCCGTCGCCAGCAAGTGGCCGAGGGCTGGTTCGAGCAGTTGGAAGACGTACCTCGCCGGGCAATCTCGATGACGGTACACGAAATTTTAAGAGCAAAAGAGATCATTTGTGTGGTGCCCGAGGAGCGCAAGGCAAAAGCAGTAGCCCGCTGTTTTCAAGGAGAGATCAGCCCGCTCGCTCCCGCCTCCGCTCTACGTCACCACAGGAACGCTTGGGTTTATTTGGATAAAGATTCTGCCGCTTTGTTAGCTGCGGCGGTTGGTCGAAGCATGGACCTCTAAACCCGGGCTGGACCAGTCCAAAGATGCCGAGCGGGAAACAGAAAAGTCAGAGCAAAGAGCATATTGCAAGCGAAATCAATCCAATGCTTCGCACCGTGGGCTTGATCTTCCTACTGGCGAGTTTCGAGATGGTGCAGGCCGGACCCCGTCCAGGCGGCTTTACTGTCGTTGGACCAGGTGGTGGCGGAGCCATGTTTCATCCGACCATCAGCCCGCTTGACCAAAATACGGTATTGGTGGCCTGTGACATGACGGGTGCCTACATCACGCACGATGGCGGCAACAGCTGGCGCATGTTTAACCTGCGCGGCGTGGTTGAGTTTTTTGTTTTCGATCCCCGCGATCGGAACACGATCTATGCCAAAACCGATGCTCTCTGGCGCAGTTTAGATGGGGGTGAGAGTTGGCGCTTGGTATATCCCAAAGAGGCCAGCGTTCGGGGTGTTGCCATGAACTCCGATCACGCCGAGGAGACCATCGTTGCTCAGCCCGATCCCTTGGGCAAGATCCTGGCGCTGGCCATCGATCCTGAGGATTCACGGGTCCTCTATGTGGCCGCAGGCCGAAATAAAAGCTTCATACTTTACCGATCACGAGATTTCGGTGATCACTGGGATGAGGTGAATCAACTGCCCGAAGCGCCGAGACGGATGTGGATCGATCCACATTCCCCTCGGGAGGCAAGAAACTTATGGATCTTAGGTCCTCACTACTTGGTGCTCGGGGACAATTCGGGCTGGCACAGCCAAGCCACGCCCGCCGAATTTACCGATGTCTCGCTCGGATTCACGCGAGACAGCACTCCTTACATGTATGCCACTAGTGAGCAGGGTTTGCTGATATCCAGGGACGGCGGGCGGAGTTGGCAAAAAGGTGAATTGCCCGGCAAAGGCGCCCACGTGAGAGCGGTAGCTACAAGCTTTGACTACCCTGAAACGGCGTATGCCTCTTACGATCACCTGCTCGAAGAGGGTCTGTGGCTCAAGTTACTGCACGCCGGCAACCCGCAATCGATGGGTGTTGCCAAAAGCGAAGACGGGGGGAAGAGCTGGCGCCTGGTGTGGGAGGAGTTCACAAGACCTGCGGAGAACGTACACGATGCTTGGATGAGCCAGCGATTTGGACCGGGCTGGGCGGAGAATCCTCTAGCTCTCGATGTTGCCCAACAGGATCCAAACCTCTGTTATGGAACCGATTTTGGGCGAACCATGCAGACCACCGATGGCGGGGCGAATTGGAACGCCGTCTATTCACGCAAATTGCCGCAAGGAGCTTGGACCTCGACGGGTTTGGACGTGACTACCAACTACGGAATTCATTTTGACCCCTTCGATCCGAGTCGACAGTTCATCACTTACACGGATATCGGGCTTTTTCGCAGTGAGGACCACGGAAACTCTTGGCAAAGTTCAACCCAGAATGTTCCGAGCGACTGGCTCAACACAACTTACTGGGTTGTCTTTGACCCCCAGGTCCGTGGCCGTATGTGGAGCGTGAATAGCGGAACTCATGACTTGCCGAGGCCGAAAATGTGGCGCCGGCAATCCGTCCTCGACTATCAGGGCGGCGTGTGCCGGAGCGATGATGGTGGCATCACCTGGGTGAAATCCAACCGCGGCATGGCGGAGACTGCGCCTACACATATTTTGCTCGACCCTAGAAGCCCGCGCGAGGCTCGGATTTTGTACGTGGCTGGGTTTGGTCGCGGGATTTACAAGACCACCGACAGTGGCAAGACCTGGGTGCTCAAGAATAAGGGCATCTCACAAAGCCAGCCTCTGGCCTGGAGGTTGGCTCTAGACTCGTCAGGCACGTTGTATGTGATTCTGGCCCGGCGTTCGGAGGATGGCAGCATCGGCAACGACGGCGATGGCGCCATTTACCGCTCGCTAGACGGAGCCGAGAGCTGGCAACCGGTTTCTCTGCCGGCCGGAGTGAATGGCCCGAATGGGCTCGCCATTGACCCGCGCGTTCCCGGGCGGATGTATCTCGCGGCTTGGGCCCGAGCCAAGGGCCTGCATGGCGAGGGCGGCGGGATTTTTGTGTCCGACAATGGAGGCCACAGTTGGCGCCAGGTGCTCAACCGAGATCTCCACATCTATGACGTGACCGTCGATCCTAAAGATCCGAATCGCATCTACGCTGCCGGTTTTGAGTCCTCAGCCTGGATGTCCCAGGACCGTGGCGAGCATTGGAGCCGCATTGCCGGGTTCAATTTCAAGTGGGGACATCGGGTTATCCCGGATCCCGAACACGCGGATTGGGTGTACGTCACTACCTTTGGAGGCAGCGTCTGGCACGGAGCGATAAACGGACGAGAGGCGCCACTCGATATTGCTTCGCCAGCCCTTGAGCCTGGGCGCTAGTGCTTGATCATCCCCGAAATTAAGTTCCTATGGAGATTCCGGACGTCATGCCTGGGCGTGACTCTCGAGGGCCGACCCGGCCCCAGTAACCGACGTGCCCAATCGCGCCTCTCGCGGCGGGAGACATTCTCCGGGACTCAGCTTCGCTTTTCATTCGCACCCCAGGCATCTGGGTTCTGCTGTCAAGAAAAAATCGCTGGCTTCCGCAGACTCGCACCAACCAAAAACGGTAACCTGTGTCTGCAATTACTTTGCAAAGATTGATATTCTTTGCTGCGGTCTAATTTCGTTTTTCGCCACAGGTGCTAAAGGAAAGGACGCGCCCCCATGCTGGGCCAATTGCTGGCAGATCAACGCTGGTCAGAAGCGCTAGCCAATGCCCGGCCCGAGACCTGGGAACTCGTTTCCCGCCCGCCCGAGGAACAGAAAAAAGCCGGTTATTTTGATACTCTGCGCGAGATTTTTCAACAGCCTTCAACCTGGCTGACCACCGGGGCTCAGATGATCTCGCTCATGGGAGATCTGCTTGGCATCCTCGAGGGGATCCAGTCTCTGGTTCTAACTGGTTCTGGTAGTTCAGAGTTTGTAGGGGAATGTGTGCGGCCGATCTTAAGGCGTGACTTGGACGTAGTGGTCGAGGTGATTGGTGGCGGCGCTCTGCTGACCTATGGCGGTGAGGCTTTGCCGCCCCGGCGACCAGCGGTCGTGGTTTCCCTCGCCCGATCTGGGGATAGTCCGGAGAGCGCAGGTGCCGTCCATCGGCTGCTTGAGTCTGATACCGAGGTTCGACATTTGATCGTCACCTGTAACCGAGAGGGGCGATTGGCGCGGGAATTTCAGCGGACGGATTCGATATACGGGGTTACCCTCGACGATGCCACCAATGATCGCAGCCTAGTCATGACCAGCAGCTTCACGAACCTGCTGGTGGCGGTGCGTGCTCTTGGGTTGTTGCCCAACCCAGAACGTTATCGCGCGCTGGTTGTCGAGCTCGGCCAGATTGCTGCCCAGTTCCTGCGAGACTACCTGGGACCCATTGCGGGTCTCGCGAGCTGTGGTTTTCGTCGCGCAATTTTCTTAGGCAGCGGGCCGCGCCTAGGCGCGGCGCGTGAATCGGCGCTTAAGATGCTCGAGATGACCGGGGGATCGGTGGCTACGCTTGGCGAGTCTTTCCTTGGCCTGCGACACGGTCCGATGAGCTTTGCTGATGACGACACAGTCATCGTTTGCTACCTGTCATCGCGCCCCGAGTCGCGCGCCTATGAAACCGATCTTCTCCGAGAGATAGACGAGAAGGGGCTCGGGCTTTCGAAGTTAATTGTGGGCGAGAAGATTCCGGCCGACATCCTGCGCAAGAACGACCTCGTCTTTGAGTGTCCGGGCTTGACCGATCTTGGGGATGAGGAAGTTCCGCTCCTTGAGGTCATTGTGGGACAGCTGCTCGCGTTTTTCCGCTGTTTGCATGAAGGTCTACGACCCGATTCGCCTTCCGAGGACGGTGTAATTAGCCGTGTTGTACCGAACTTCAAGCTCCACATTCCTGCCGGTTAGCTCTATGCTGAGTGCTTCCGGGAATCGAGGACGCGTGATGAATCGTCGTCAATGGCTGTACAGCGCGGGAATACTTGCGGGTGTTTCCCAGGCTGCTGCCGCGGAGCTTGCAGGCGACGAACCCACCAGCCCATCGCCTTCAGGCGAAAGCCGGCCTTTGCTGCTGTCTGAATACGAACCGAAGAGCATGCTCGCCGTGACCGCGACCCACGTTGCCCGATCGCGTTTTCCCGCCATCGACATACATACGCATATCTCGTTCTCGAAAAGGTCAGAAAAAGGGGTTGAGCTCGCACCGGAGCGCAAGTACTTGGCGACTCCCGAAGAGCTTCTACCGGTAATGGATGCCACGAACCTGCGTGCCATGGTGAACTTGACTGGAGGCTTTGAGGTTGGTCTAGCGGACTCGGTGGCCAAGTACGACAAGGCTTTTCCCGGCCGCTTTTTCACCTTTACCGAACCTTCGTATTCTCGCTTCAAAGAGGCGAATTATCCGCAGCTTCAGGCACAGGCCATCGAACGGGCCCACCTGAACGGAGCCAAAGGCCTGAAGCTCCTGAAAACTCTGGGGCTGTACTTGCGCGAGGACATCACTTCAGGAACGCTGGTCAAAATTGACGATCGCCGTTTTGACCCCATGTGGGATACCTGCGCTCAACTGGAGATGCCGGTCGCTATTCATGTTTCCGACCCCATCGCGTTCTTTACTCCCACCGACCGTTTCAATGAACGCTACGAGGAACTCAGCAATCATCCCGACTGGTCTTTTTACGATCACGATTTTCCCAGCAACCAAGAGCTGCTGAAGGCGCGGAATCGCGTCATTGCGCGACATCCAAAGACCCAATTCATTGTCTTGCACGTAGGAAATTTCGCGGAAAACCTTGCCAATGTTGCTGAGAATCTCGAGCAGTTTCCCAATATGACGGTCGATATTGCCGCGCGGATCGGCGAGCTCGGTCGGCAACCGCGAGCTGCCCGCCGGTTCTTCGATGCGTATCAGGATCGAATTCTGTTTGGAACCGATGCCACTCCTCACGGCAACGAGTTTCCCCAGCAACTGTTTGGCAACGAGCTGTACCAGATCTATTTTCGGTTTCTGGAAACTGGCGACGAGTACTTCGATTACGCTCCCGCCAAAATTCCCCCGCAAGGGCGCTGGAAGATTTATGGAATTGAGCTGCCGGAGCCGATTCTGAAAAAGGTTTATTGCCAGAACGCAGCCCGGCAACTGCATCTCTCGGTTTCATGACAATGATCGTGCGCGGGCTCTCTCTGCTGATCTTCGTTACCGGTTGTTCGCTTGTCGCCAGCGGGCAGGCGCGAGCGTGGCAGGGAACGTTATCCCTGCCAAGCTATGAGGAAGGCTTGCCCGATCCCAATCCACCCTTCGACCAACTCGCGACCAACCGCTTCAATTATCCCTATACACTGCGCACGCATCTCACGGACCGCCGCCGGAACCATGATTGGCGAGCTGTTTTCCTCGAAAATGAATATCTGAAGTGCACGGTCTTGCCTGACCTCGGCGGCCACCTTTATACCTGCGTAGACAAGATCAATGGTCAGCCGATGTTTTATGCCAATCCTTCTATCAAGAAGGCCAACATTGGTTATCGTGGTGCCTGGGCGGCATTTGGTATCGAGTACAACTTCCCGGTTTCTCACAACTGGGTCTCAGTCTCGCCCGTTGATTACTCGTTTGCTCACGATCCAGATGGCAGCGCCTCGGTTACGGTGGGAAACATCGATCGAGTGTACGGCATGCAATGGAGCGTCGAGATGCGCTTGCGACCCAATTCAACCCTGCTGGAACAGCGGGTGACAGTGGCAAACCTCAGTGACGTGCGCCATCGCTTTTATTGGTGGAACAATGCTGCGGTTGAAGTTTGGGACGATTCCCAGATTCAATATCCCATGCGCTTTGCCGCGAGCCATGGCTTTAGGGAAGTGCAAAGCTGGCCGATCGATTCTTCTGGGCGGGATCTGAGTATCATCCGTAACCAGACCGGCGGTCCGGTTTCTTTGTTTGCCCATGGAACGCGCGAGCCGTTCGATGGGGTTTGGAATCCGCACACGAACTCTGGAACCGTGCACTATGCCGAGTATGACAGCGTGCCGGGGAAAAAGATTTGGTCCTGGGGTGCGGATGCCGACGGCCTAAACTGGCGCCCAGCGTTGTCCGACAATAACAGCGCTTACATCGAGGTGCAAAGCGGGCTGTTTCGCAATCAGGAAACTTACGCCTTCCTTGCGCCACGGCAAACGATTCGTTTTTCCGAGTACTGGATGCCGGTACGCGGCCTGGGTGGAATCACGCGCGCCTCGCTCTCCGGCGTTCTCAGTCTTAAGCGCGAAGCGGGCGGCCTGACCATTGGGTTTAATGCCAATCAGCCAATCGAGAACGCGTCCATCGCGGTTTTGGATGAGGCGACAAAGGCTATTTCCAGAGAGACAGCCAGCGTTCTTCCGGAACGCATTTGGTGGCAGAAGGTGCCTCTTCCGGACGAGGCGCGGAAGTATACGGTCGAGATCAAAGATGCGCAGCGCACGCTTCTCGTGCGCCAAACCGAAGGGGTGTACGATTGGTCGCCGGCTTCGGAAATTACTCTGGGCCCACAGCCCGCGGTTGAGTTCCCTCCAGTCGAGAGGCGTGGCGACGGTGATTGGATGCGGATGGGCGAAGAGCAAGAACTCAACGGCAAACTCTTCGCGGCGCTCGAATCGTATCGCGAATTGCTCAAGAAATTTCCCACCAGCTACCTGGGATTGAAGGCGGCAGGTCGGCTTTCAGCCGCGCTCGGACACTTTGATGATGGCGCTCAATTTCTGGAAGCTGCCAGCGCCCAGAACACAACCGATGGAGAAGTTTCTTACTATCTCGGCCTTGCCTATGATGGCCTGGGAGAGCAAAGGAGATCCCGTGAGGCCTTTGAGGCCGCCTATCGTTTACCCAACTGGCGAGCGGCGGCGGCCCTCAAGCTCGCCGAGTTGTCGGCGCGAGAACAGGACTTCAAGCACGCGGAACGGTATCTCGGTGAGGGATTGCACTTGGCACCCGACGATCTACGCCTAGGAGAAGAACTGATTGCCGTGGAGGAAGCGCTCGGTAAGCAGCCCGAAGCTCGGGCCTTGACTCAGAGTTGGCTGGCGCGTTTTCCCTTGAGCCATTTCTTGCGTCACCAGCTCAATGTTTCTGACGCGCAGGAATTGGCCAATGACGACAACCGAATCCTCAATATTGCCGCCGAGTACTTGCGACTGGGGCTCACTCAGAAGGCCTTCGAGGTAGTTTCTCGTCCGTATCCTTCGCCGCTGCCAGAGGCCAGCGAGCCTGGTGTACCCCCGCCCAACCGCGATCCCATGATGGCTTACTTTCGCGCTTATTGCCGCCAGAAGCTGGAGATGTCCAGTGCCGAGGATTACCGGGTCGCATCCACACAGCCCACGGATTATGTTTTTCCCAGCGGCGACATGGAACTGACCGTCCTCCGGGCTGCTGTTGAAACCAATGTCAACGATGCCAATGCGCGTTATTTGCTAGGCATGCTTTATTTCTCTCGCGGGCTTGCGGATCGGGCGCTTGAATACTGGAGGGAGGCGCAGAAGCTTAATCCAAAATTCCCGTGCTCGATGCGAGCATGGGCTGGGCCTTGCTGTACGCGCAGAATGATCCCGAGCAGGCCCTGGCGGCCTTCACCCGAGGCATCCGCAACGACTCTCGAAATCCAGCCGTGTACTTAGGCGCGGATCAGTCGCTCAGCATTTTGCGCCGCGAGAGCAGGGAACGTATCCAACTGCTTGAGCTTTATCCGGATCCTTCCACCATGCCCTCTGAGCTTGTTTTCGAACTGGCCATGAATCTGGCCGAGGCGGGAGAGTTTGATCGCGCAACTTCGCTGTTTCGTAATCGTTTTTTCCCTCGCGAAGAGGGTGGTACGGATGTGCGGCAAGTTTGGGTAGAGGTCCTGTTACAGCGTGCCCGGAGCACACAACGGGCGGGAAATTGTGATCCGGCGCTGGCCCTGGCCGATACCTTGGGTTCCCCGCAACCCGACATGCCGTTTACCACCGACGGCCTAACAGAGTTCGTAGCCTCGGCGCGTACCAGCTATTGGCTGGGCACAATCCAGGCCGCGTGCCAGAAAACGGAGGCGGCGCAGAGGCGGTTCGAAGCTGCCACGCGGAGGTTAGGGGCGGGGGAAATTGTCTGGGCTTGGTTGGCGGCCAAGGAGCTGCCTGGATTTGATAGTAGCCGCTGGACCGCTCAGCTAGAGAGAGCGCTCAAGGAAAGCGACTTTATGGCCGAGAGCAGCACATTTTCGGGCTGGTGGGTTTATAACTCCGCCATGCTCAAGCGCGCGCTTGGTCGCGAGATAGAAGCCGAACGCGCATTTCGCAATAGCTTGTTACTACCGGACGGCCTGCTCTCGTATCATCTGACGCGCGAGGCTCTGGCGAGCAATGAAGGTTTGTCGCGGTCGCTCGATCAGTCATCGCGTTGAGTGCTCGTGGCCCGAATGCGGCCCATGAGGGACATGCACGAATAAGCCGGGAAACCCGGAGTCGACAGAGCTAATTAGATTCTGGCATCCAGGTTCAGACACATAGCCAGGTATGAAGCTTGCGAGAGGTCGGCTGGAACAGTGGGATCGATAGCTAGAACACGGCTTTGACCCCGATTTCAAAATCCGCCAGCTGCTCGAGCGCTCGAACCATTGCTGCATGGTCCCAGGCGGCACCCCCGTGCGCGGTGCATGCGTTAAACAATTGCTGGCAGGTTGCAGTATTGGGTAAGCTCATCTTCAACGAACGTGCCCCCGCCAACGCAAGGTTCAGGTCTTTTTGGTGCAGTTCAATGCGGAAGCCCGGATTGAAGGTGCGGTTGATCATGCGCTCGCCGTGTACTTCGAGGATGCGCGACGACGCAAACCCTCCCATCAGCGCCTTGCGTACTTTGGCCGGGTCGGCTCCCGCTTTGGCAGCGAACAGCAGCGCTTCGGCGACGGCTTCAATGGTGAGCGCGACAATGATCTGGTTGGCGACCTTCGCCGTTTGTCCGTCTCCATTGCTGCCTACCAGCGTGATGTTCTTACCCATCATTTCGAGGAGCGGTTTAACACGGTCAAAGACCGGCTCCGCGCCGCCGACCATGATGGTCAGCGTGCCCTGTTTCGCGCCAATTTCGCCGCCCGACACCGGCGCGTCGAGATAATCGCAACCAAGCTCGTTGATCCTCCGCGCAAATTCTTTCGTGGCGATCGGCGAGATGGAACTCATGTCAACGATCACTTTCCCGGCCGACAATCCGGCGCTGACCCCGTCCGTGCCAAACAGAACCACTTCGACATCCGGAGTGTCGGGAAGCATCAAGATGATGACTTCGCTATGAACTGCCACTTCCTTGCCGGAGCGGCAGTCGCGTGCACCTTTTTCGAGCAGTTCGGGCGGGGCGGGCTTGCGGCTATGCACAAAAAGTTGATGGCCGCCATCCAGTAGGCGTCCGGCCATCGGTCGCCCCATGGTGCCTAATCCGGTAAAACCTACCTTCATCGCTCTCTCCTCGCGAAACCAATAAATTTAAAGATGAACTGACTTAGCGGTCGGACGGTCGGACGGGTGGTTAGGGCAGAACTTAAGACTTGTCATGGTGAACCAGGATGTATACTGTATACCGAAATTGTAAGTCATGGCAAGCCCGAGTCTTATCGCAGTTCTGGCGACGAAATCGATGTGGACCATCGCGATCAACAACGCAACGCTCGCCACTCCCTAGTCATTTCTAAAGGAAACTTCCTGAATGAACACCGCCGAACCGGAAACAAAAGCCGCTCCCGCAAAGTCCATCGGCAATATATATGTGTATCTCATTTCGCTGGTGGCCGCTGTCGGCGGATTCCTGCTTACCTACGATATCGTGATCATCTCGGGTGGAATAATTTTTCTGAAGAAGGAGTTCAACCTCAGCCCGCTGGCCGTCGGCTTCAGCATGACCAGCGCCATGATCGCCTGCTTCTTCAGCCCGTCGTTCGGCGGCTGGCTCAGTGATCGACTGGGGCGCAAAAAGATGCTCCTGTTGTCCGCCGGACTGTTCGGCCTCTCCGCGATCGGAACCGCTCTGCCTCGCAACATCGTCGAGTTTAACGTTTTCAGAATCCTCGGAGGCTTCGGCGTCGGAGCGGCCTGCATTGTTTCGCCCATGTACATT
>Ga0126381_100010432_pt1 | contig 10458 bp, 6 predicted proteins | sample PanSoiMetPlot_28_FD_96465 | JGI IMG/M metagenome (GOLD analysis project Ga0126381, IMG submission 96465) | Tropical forest soil microbial communities from Panama - MetaG Plot_28 | ecosystem: Environmental > Terrestrial > Soil > Tropical forest > Bulk soil | place: Panama | collected 2016-02-17 | reverse complement strand
GGCTCACCTGTTGGAGTTGTAGGGTGTCGACGTCTCAAAAATAGCTATTTGGGTTTTACATCGTATGATCGCCCCGTTGCGGGGAGCGATCTCTATTCTATTCTACATTGCTTTAAAAGCCGCTGGAGCAGCCAGCTGTGTCCGCCCCACCATTGGTGCGCGGCTGTCTACGAGAAACGGCTAATCCTTAGAGGATCAGCGAGGCGCACTCTTCGGTTTCAATAACGTTTAGCGCGCGGCGTCCACTTGCCGTTTTTGCGCCTTCCACCCAGGACCACGCGAAATTCTCAGCGCTGATCAATCGAACCATACCGTTACACGGTTCCACCATCGCCTAAACGGGATGGGCCGGACAGGATTTGCTGACGTCGCCGCGAACCGACCAGCAGCAATATTCGCGCGTGCTCTCATCAACACCGTGAGGACCTGATCGTGATTTGTCAAAGGGCTGTCGTTGAACCTCTCGATCTGCCAGTAATGCGGCCAGGCCATCTGATTGATGGCATCGAGGATCGCCGGACCCAATGCTTCACTCGGATCTAGGGTTCTAATGGCGGCGCGTAGGCAATACCGGCCGTCGGGGGTTCGGAACCTTCCTTTGCTCCATCTTTCCGGAGTTCCAATCAAATCGATGACTGCGTCGATCTTCTGTAAGTTTTCCTTGGCAAAGCACTCTACGCCGTCGAATGGCATTTCACCGTCTCCACGATCATGCCTCCCAAACGGCCCAAGGCCCGGTAAGTTCAAATCAGTATTGATTATCCAGTGGAAGCCACGTGAATTAACAATCCAAAGGAAACGCCAAGACTTTCAGATGTCTACGCCAGATCGAATGACCAACCCTAATTTTCGTAATGCCGAAACCGCACACAACTGGTCACGACCTCGGTAGAGCCGTCTTCGTCCACATACGCCGCCCGTCAATTGCACCGGCTTCCCGGGACCCCGAACATCTCCGCCCGACCGATGAAGCCGCCGCGGGAGATACTGCGCTCCTCGGCCCCGATTATGACGTCCGACGCCTCGACCGCAAAGTTGGGCAGGCCGCCGGCAAGGATGATTGCGCGACCTTGAGGCGCTCGGGCCGGGCGGCTGCGGCGTCGCGCATGCACTCGATGGCACGGCGTATGGCCGTCCTCATGCCCCCATTTCTGGCGTCCCTCGAGGCCGGTCCCGGCGCTCAGAAGGGTAAGAACGGTCTTTATTTGCCGAAACTGCATAGCGTACCGGTCGGCTCAGAAGCCATGCTGACGAACGGCACGATCCGTTCGACGGAGACCGGGTATGGCAAAATTGCCAAAGCAGGAATCTCTACCGTTCCCACCGACCCCCTCTGCCAGCGTCGCCGGACGCACGATGCAAGAGTCGGTCTACCGTGTCCGCCCCACGCCTCGGCGACTCCCTGCCGACGCGCCAAACATCCTCATCGTCCTTATCGACGATGCTGGCCCGGCCTTGCCGACCACATTCGGAGGAGAAATCAACACTCCAACAATGGACCGCATCGTCAGCGAAGGCATCGCGTACAATCGTTTTCACACCACGGCGATGTGCTCACCAACCCGCGCATCCTTGCTCAGCGGTCGCAATCACCACCGCGTCGGCGCCGGCCAAATCGCCGAATTAGCGAATGACTGGGACGGTTACGCCGGAGTTATCCCGCGTAGCAGCGCCCTGGTTGCGGATGTGCTACGGCATTACGGCTACGCAACCGGTGCGTGGGGCAAGTGGCATAATACGCCGGCCAATGAAACCACATCGGTCGGTCCGTTTGACAATTGGCCCACCGGTCTCGGCTTCGAGTACTTCTATGGCTTTCTGGCGGGCGAGGCGTCGCAATACGAACCCAACCTGGTACGCAATACCACTAGCGTTTTCCCGCCCAAAACACCGGAAGAGGGCTACCACCTCAGCGAGGACTTGGCGGACGACGCTATCGGTTGGCTGCATAAGCAAAAGGCCTTCCAGCCCGATAAGCCGTTTTTCATGTACTGGGCGAGCGGGGCTATCCACGGGCCGCATCACATCGCAAAAGAGTGGGCCGACAAATATAAGGGTAAGTTCGACGATGGGTGGGACGCCTATCGCGAGCGCGTTTTTGCGCGCGCCAAGGAAAAAGGCTGGATTCCTGCCGATGCACAACTCACGGCACGGCATGAGACGATGCCGTCTTGGGGCGGCATTCCTGACGACGAAAAGCAGTTTCAGCGCCGGCTCATGGAGGTCGCCGCCGGCTTCGCGGAGCATGTGGATGTCCAGGTCGGGCGCGTCGTCGACGAGATCGACCGGCTTGGCTATGGCGACAACACGCTGATTTTCTACATCTGGGGCGACAACGGTTCATCGGCGGAGGGCCAGAACGGCACGATCAGCGAATTGCTCGCGCAAAACGGCATTCCTACCAAGATCGAGCAACACATCGGGGCACTGGAGAAACTTGGCGGCCTCGACATACTAGGCTCGCCCAAGACCGATCCGATGTATCACGCAGGATGGGCTTGGGCCGGCAGCACACCCTACAAGGGCACCAAGCTGCTAGCGTCGCATTTCGGCGGCACGCGCAACCCAATGGCTGTCCGCTGGCCGGCGAAAATCAAGCCGGATAGCACCCCTCGGGCGCAATTCCACCATGTCAACGACATCGTTCCAACCATCTACGAGGTTCTCGGCATCACCCCGCCTCGCTCAGTAAACGGTGTCGAGCAGGATCCGATCGACGGGGTCAGCCTTGCATACAGCTTTGATGACGCAAAGGCGAAGGGCCAATTACTCACCCAGTATTTCGAGATCATGGGCAGTCGCGCCATCTACCACGACTATTGGCTGGCCTGCGCGATTGGGCCGCGCCTTCCCTGGGTTCCGGGAGTGCCCCCGCGAATTCGGGAATGGACGCCGGACCAGGATGCCTGGGAACTTTATAATCTAGAAAACGATTGGAGCCAGGCGAATGACCTTGCTGCCGAGATGCCCGAGAAATTGGCCCAGATGAAGGAACTCTTCCTTATAGAAGCAGCGAAAAACAAGGCTCTGCCGATCGGCGGCGGCCTCTGGGTCGCAGCACTCCATCCCGAACTGCGAGTTGCTACCCCTTACACCGAATGGACGTTCTCCGGTGACTCGGTGCGCATGCCGGAATTCTGCGCCCCCGCGCTGGGCAACAAGCCCAACGTGGTGACCATTGACGCGGTGATACCAGCCAACGCCAACGGTGTGCTTTACAAATTGGGCGCCAATTCGGGCGGTCTCACCTGCTTCGTCGAAGACGGTACTTTATGCTACGAGTACAACCTCTTTATTATCCAACGCACTAAGATACGCGCGACGGAAAAGCTGCCGATCGGAAAGACGCGGATTGAAATCGACACCAGCTACGTTACAACCAAGCCCGGGGGTTCGCTTAAGATCACAATGAAGGTAGCCGGTGGGATCGTTGCTGAAGGTATCGTCCCGATAAGTGCACCGCTCGGCTTTACCGCCAATGACTGTCTCGACATCGGCATTGCGCTCGGATCGCCCGTGTCGCTCGATTATTACGACAAAGCGCCGTTCAAATTTAACGGAAAGATCGAGCGGGTCCATGTGAAATATGTCGGAACCTAAGAACGGTTAGTGCGATCTGTTCCGCGGACAGTCCGGGCACGATCCGGTAGTGACCGCTTGAGGAGGCGACGCACCGCGTACCTCGATGGCGGAAGACAGCCGAGCAACTTGGCCTACAGGTCCGAGCGGCGCGTCGGAAATCCGACGCGGCTAGGCAGCGCAGCTATAAACTGAGCCGGTGGCGCTCTTGACCCATGCTCGTCGGGATCGCGGAGGTTTCCTCCTCAGCGACAGAGCGCCACAACACCCCGGCCGGGAAAATGGGCGGGATCGACCTCGCTGTAACTTGAGCCACGGGTGACATTGTCGAAGTAGGCGGTCGTCGTGTCACGCCCGGTACCGGCATCGCGGTACGGGCCGAATTTAAAGAAAATTTCCCGCTTGTTGGGGTCGGCGCTGTAGTAGCCAATGCGCCCGCGCAAAACGGCAATGGGGGCGCCATTCGCCCAGACCTCAAGCACGCCGTCGGGACGCAGCTTTCCGGCTTCTTCGCTGGATGCCCTCAGGCGATGAATCATGTCGACCCAACAGTCCCCTGCAAAGGGGTCCGGAAGCGTCGCGGGTGGGCCGCTGGTTCCGTCCGGCTGCGCGGCCTCGGTATCGTTCATACATGTCGAGGTGCTCGCCGGATCACCGTGCACGAGGCTATCTTCCTGCGGCGTCGCACGCCCATGCTGATAAGCGACGAGGATGCGGCAAACGAGACCGTTCGGCCCATCCTGCTCGGCAGTTATGGCGAAAGTCTTGTTCTTGAAGCGCTGTGCTATGATTGGGCTTTTCCCAATGCTTTGCTTCCACTGCCCGATCACCATTCGAGGTTCATCGTCCTTCACCTGCCCGTCGACCAGCATGCCGAATCAACCAAAGGTCGGTGTCCGCGGGCAGCCTCCTCGCCGCCGGCACCCAAATCTCCGCTCGCTCCGTGCCGTCCCCAACGAACGGCAGGCTACCCCGATCAGCATCGAGATAACTTAACCCGTCCACCAGCGGCTCATGCGCGGATTGGGCTTTGCCCAATGGCCACACCTCGAGGCGAGCTGAAAATTCCCCAGAGTTCGGCGGCGGCGAGCGTGTGATGCTGTTTTCCGGGCGATAGCATGGTGACAGCGCCCATTGTGCAAGGTTGGGCTATTCGAATCCTTCGCGCATTTAGATGCCCTGGGCGGGGCAACTAAGCAACGCATCGGTGACAAGCTTGGATCGCGCGCTACCTACGGCGAAGGCACGCGAAACGTGCTGTGCGCGATCCTAGCGGCAGCGCCTTGCGGCAATACGCTAATCGCCCTGTGATGGCTCGATCCGCCGTGGCGCTAGCGATCTCCGCCACTTGCGCTGCTGAGGGCCAAGCGGCATGGCGCGGAGAAGAGCGCGGCTGAGCTACCTGCACCTAGTTACCTCTGGTGATCAGCTGGCGCAGGCGCCCTTGCACCCAACGCAGCCGCTTGATTCTAGCGATGTAAGCAGTCCCTACGGCGCGTGAGGACCAGTTCTATCGGCCGGGGCTGAGCGTCTACTTTGAAATCCAGTACCACACCGTCGCAGGAACGCGCGTCAGCGGGGGGAACCCACCGATAACGGGCACGCCTGAACACACCCGATTCCGCGCATGAACGTTCCATTTTCACATAAGCGTCACAATTTCATGAGAATTTGATCCTTATACTCTAGGTAGCGCTCCCAGTCCGGCGGTAAAGAGCCGGCTTCTGCCATCCTAGAACGAAGGCTAACGCCCGGAGGGGAGGGGAAATGCAGTTCAGAAGTGTCGCGCCGGCATTATTGGCGATCACGGCGGCAACCAGCGCCTTTGCCGGAGAGGGAGCTGCCCCTAGCGGCATACCCGCCCTGGACCATGTTTTCGTGATCATGATGGAAAATCACGCCTACGGGCAAATTGTTGCCAATCCCCAAGCGCCATTCATCAATTCGCTGATGCAGAACGCGAATGTGGCGTCCAATTATTTCGCGATCGCGCACCCCAGCTCGACCAATTACCTCGAAGTCGTCGGCGGCTCGAATTTCAATGATTTGTCCGATCAATATCCCAATTGGCATTCTTCCGCGTGCGCACCGAACATCAAGTCCGGCATCACCAACACCGACAATCCATCTACCGGACGGGTTTGCCCGATCGCGGGCACGGGCCAAGATGCTGCGGTTCCGGTGGTCGATACGACGCAGAACGAGACATCGGCCCCGCCGCTGACCAACATCAACGGCGCGGCTTCGATTCCGGCGGAAAACGTCGTCGGCAAGAGCATCGCCGATCAGTTGGTCCGGGCGGGCAAACGCTGGAAGAGCTATCAGGAAGGCCTGCCGATCCAAGGGGCGGACGGCGTCGATGTCAGCGACGGGTTCTACATCAGCGGCACCAACGACGCCGTGGGCAATCCGGTCAGCACCGACTTCACCAAGCTGTCGGGACCCCCATTGGGAACAAATGTTCAGGGCGACAACAGCTTCGATTCGAGCGGCTTGGTGTTTCTCTATGCCGTCAAACACAACCCGTTTGCCTACTTTGCCTCAGTCCAAGAGGGGAAGAATCCGGAGCTCAGCCTCAACCGGGTCGCTTCGTTCGAAGGCGAAAAGGGGCTCTACGCGGATCTGAAGGAGGGCCACGTACCAGACTTCGCGTTTATTGCTCCCAACCAATGCAACGATATGCATGGGCGCGGCAATGGAACGCCGTATTGCAACTTCGACGCCGACGATAACGGCACGCAGGCCGGGCTGAACCCTGCGCTGATCATGCAGGGCGACCTCGAGGTTCAGCGCATTGTCACCTCGATCAAAGCGTCCTCCGTATGGGAGAAGAGCAGAAGCGCTATCGTCATTCTGTGGGACGAAAACGACTACAGCACAACGACGCCAAACCAAGTCCTGTTGATCGTCGACCAGAACTATCTCCAGTCGCCGCAGCACGTCGTCAGCAATACTTTCTATACGCACTACTCGCTCACCAAGACCCTCGACGCCGCGTTCGGTCTGCCTTGCCTCAATCACGCTTGCGATGCGGGCGTGAACGTGATGGCGGATTTGTTCAAATAAGAGGCTGAGTACCGGGGTCGGATAGCGGGCTCCACTTTCTAACGAAGACCCTCGGCCCTGATTTTTGACGCAGATGTTTCGAGTTCACCGATGGCTTTGGGCCGCACCTGCGGTCGCCGCGGCCGCACTTGCGGTCGTCGCGGCCGCACGAGCGCCAGCTCCCGCTCCGGCTGCTCCTCCCGCTCCCTCTGCGCCCGCAGCCTACGATCCTCACAGTTCGGCCACCGCACCTTGCGGCACCGGCACGCCTCCGCCGGGGCAATTTCCCGCCGATCTCCGTGCGCCGCCCGGGGGGATCACGCTGACGGTAAAGCAGGACGGAAGCCGGCTCTGTTATGTCACGAACGGCATCGCCGAGGCGCCCGTCATTCGGGTGAGGCAGGGGGACGACCTTGAGATCAGGCTGCGCAATGAGATCACCGACCCTGGAGCGATCGACGCCGTCATGGGCGCCGGAGAACTCAAAATCCCCAACCCCGCCGTACCGAGCGAACCGGGCTTCTATCTCGTAATCCCCGGCATGACGCATCATGCGACTGGGGAAACCAATCTCCATGTGCATGGCTTTGCCGTCCCGCCCGTGCCGCCGCAGGATGATGTGATGACGGTTTGTACCGACCCTGCGGTCGGGTCCGCTTCCTGCGGGCAGCGCGAGTTCACGTACCATTACCGCCTGCCGAAGGATATGCCGGAAGGTCTTTACTGGTATCACCCGCACGTACATGGCGAGGTCCAGGCCCAAATGCTGATGGGCTTATCCGGTGCGATCGTCGTCGAGGGGCCGGAAGACGATGCAAGACGGACGGCCGGGATCAGCGAGCGCGTGCTGATCGTCCGCCAGGTGCAGGATGTCGATGCCGGCAAGCCGCAGGATGCTTCGATCACTGCGGCTCCCGCCGGGCCGCCTCAACCGGGGCCGCCAATGGCGGCGACCGCGGTCGACACAGCACACGAGCTTCTTTGCGCGCCCAATTCGGGGATCGATGAAATCAGCCTCAACGGCGCGCCAGTGCCGCTCGGTAATGCCCCCGACGCCGCTCTGGCCCAACTCAGCATCCCGGCTGGCACAAAGCAGCTCTGGCGCGTGCTCAACGCCGCCACAGATGCTTTTCTTGATCTTGCGCTGGTCGATGAGAGCGGCAAGCTATTGCCGTTCGAGATCGTCGCACGCGACGGTGCGCCGCTGACGGACGATACGGGGCAGCGCCTTCATCCACCACCAACCACGGAGCCGCAGCTCGTGCCGCCCTCCGGCCGCGTCGAGCTGCTGGTGTCCGCCCCGCCGCTCGGCACGAAGGCCTATTTTCTAACCCGGGCCGTCGATACTGGCTGCGCCGGCGACCGGGTTCCTGAGCGTCGGTTAGCGGTGGTGACCGCGTCACCGACTACCGCGCCGGTAACGAAGTCCAGCTTGGCGGCGCCAAGTGTACTACCCGACGTCTTTACAGGGTTGATGTCGCGCAAAGTGGATAAACGGCGGGTCATCGCGCTTGCCGAATATCCGCGCCCCGGCAGCGATAACCAGACCGACTTCTACATCATGGAGCGGCGGCCCGGTGCGGTGATGAAGCCGTTCGAGATGGACAGTCCTCCGATGATCACCGTGAAGGCCGGAGCCACGGAAGAGTGGACAATCGAGAACTGGACGAACGAGCTCCACGCCTTTCACATCCATCAGGTGCATTTTCGCGTGCTGGAGATCGATGGCAAGTCCATCGAGGATCCGCCGCTCCTCGACGTCGTCACCGTTCCCTACGCCACCGCGACCGGCTATCACAGCAAAGAAGGGCCGGTCCGACCGGGGCGGGCGGTGATCAAGGTCACCTTTCCCGAGTCCCTCGCCGGTGACATCCCATTCCATTGCCATCTGGTCGATCATGAGGATAACGGCATGATGGCGGTGCTTCGCGTTGTCCCCAGCACCGTCCAAATGAAGAAAGCGGATCTTTCGCTCGACGCTCTGATCCGCTCATCGATTTGCCGCCCACGACAATCGGTGATGCGAGCCCGCGAGTCGATCGACAGCCCCTAATTGGGCGCGGCGCCCCAATTGGCTTGTTCGCACTAGGCGAAGGGGTGACAGCGCAGACCGACCCGACTAACGAGCCAAAGAAACTCGGCGTGATCAGCGGCAGGCCGCGGCTCACCAAGCTCACAGTGTCGACGGTCGCCGTCAGGTCGCGATCATGATGGCATTGCTCAGCGTGCCGGTGCGGGCGAGCCTCATCGGGCCCGCGGCAGGCATTCGCGCTTATCTCGTTATCATTCGGCCTTGATCCTATGGCTTTGTTTCCGACGGTGCTTGACCAGACCGGCTGGACGACGTTACGCGGCGCTAGAGCTCTCTTGTCGAGCGCGCTGATCATTGGCGTCATTTTCTGGATCGTTTGGTTTGGGGCAGTGTTCCGGATCGGCTCGACACGCGGCCTGTCCTCGGCGTGATGGGAGTGATGATGAGTGGCGCCCGCCTTGCGGCCGCCTTCGTCGCGCCAGGTTGGCGCGGAATGGCGGTTTTTCGCTCTCCGCGCCGTTCGGGCTCTCGGCTGATTGTTGGTGGGCATCGGCCTCGCCGAGGCTGTGCGCCAAGTCGCAGCGGAAGTAATACAAGTGGCGAGCGCTGCAATGATCGGCATGAGCGTTCTCGGCGCCCTTGCGCGCCCCGCACGGCGCGAACGCCAGCGGGGAGTACTCGCCACGCTTTTCTGCTGCTGAGCGTATTGAGCGCGATCCTGGGTTGTTGTTGCTCTGCCGATCATGGGAATACCGGCTGGGACTGAATGAAGGTGCCCGCAGCTTCGTGACGTACAATACCCAGCATCTGCGCTTGGCCTCCTGTTCATCACGGGGGTACATCGTGACCCCACCTCTCGTTCGACCCGCTTAACCGGCTAACTTCAGGAGCTGACGCTCATGACTCTAGAGATTATTCCGACCGGCGCTGTCGTGGGCGCAGAACTTCGTGGGGTCGATCTTTCGCAGCCGCTCGGTGACAACGTCTTTGCCGAGATCGAGCACGCCTACGACGAGCATGGTGTGATTTTTTTTCGCACCCAGGACATCACGCCGGAGCAGCAGGTCGCATTCACTCGCCGTTTCGGGGAGATCGAATTTAACATCTTCGGCGAGCGCTGGAGCGTGCCGGGATGTCCGGAAATCGTCGTTGTGTCCAATATCACCGAAGACGGTAAGCCGATCGGCGTTCGGCGCGCCGGCGAGAACTGGCACAGCGATATGTGCTACGCTCCACGGCCGCCGCGGGGCACCATGCTGTATGCACGCGAAATCCCCACGCTGCATGGCGTTCCCCTTGGCGACACCGAATTCGCGAGCGCCGCTGCGGCGTGGGACGCCTTACCCGACGTGCTCAAAGCTCGTATAGATCGGCTCCAGGCGACATTCGACTTTGCCGGCCGCAACCGAGCTATACCGCCTCTTTTGAAATCTGAGTGGGTGGAAATGGGCGATCAGCCCCTCCTGGCCGTCGAACGCACGGTGGAACGGGTGCGGGGGCGATGGCCTTTGTCAAGCCCTTGCCGCCGAAGGCGGTGGCCGGAAGGCCAGGCTTTACAAGGGCCAAGCGTCCTCGGCTAGAATCGCCGCCGGCGGACCGACGGGCTGCATTTCAAGCCCAACCGCTCGCGCCAAGCGGCTTGCCGGCCGCTACATCACCCATTCGAAATTCAATAGAGCCGCTATACCGTTGAGTCGCGAAGAGATCGAGCGCAACCCACCAGTCACACACCCGATTGTGCGGACCCACCCGCGCACCAGGCGCAGATGCCTGTACGTCATGCGGGACGATTGCACCGGTAT
>Ga0126381_100010431_pt1 | contig 10458 bp, 12 predicted proteins | sample PanSoiMetPlot_28_FD_96465 | JGI IMG/M metagenome (GOLD analysis project Ga0126381, IMG submission 96465) | Tropical forest soil microbial communities from Panama - MetaG Plot_28 | ecosystem: Environmental > Terrestrial > Soil > Tropical forest > Bulk soil | place: Panama | collected 2016-02-17 | reverse complement strand
GAACGGAGAACCTGGGAATTCGCCAAATATCAATGTAAGTCCAGCCCCCGATCGAACTCGTCGTTGTGTTGGTTCTCCGTTTGCTGAGTAGCTGCCATCGCGTCATTAAATTGCTGCTGGGCCGCTGCATTGGAAAACCCCAAACAGTCCGATATGAGCAGATTAACGCGATGTTGCTCAACGAGTTCCTCAAAGAACACAACGCGTTCGTCCAAGAACGGCGCAAAGTGCAGGAATTGGAAGCGAACGATGCCGAGCAGCAAAAGGAAATCAAAGCTCTCATCACCGCCTTTAAAGAACAGGCAGCACAAATTCAAAAAGTGAGCGCACAGCTCGAAGTGAGCAAACCTGCACCACAAACCGCGCTGAACAATCGTTAAACCGGTCAACCAACCGAACCAATAAGCCGTCGTGCTTCACCGTGTGACGGCTTTTTGTTTCACGCGGTATTGCTCACCAGTCTTTGAAATCGCCTGCGTGTCGTGCGTCCCGATCACCCTGCCGGCATTCGGGACAGCGGGCAATGTGTCAGCCAGCGATACACAATTGTAAGTAGATTAGACACAACAAAGCTGACACAGCCGGTGTTTCCCAGGGCAAACTGGATGGCATCAGTATTGCTTCGTTTTTAGGAGCGCGTTGTGAAGGAGAGATTCTTAATGCTGTCTCGCCGCCTTGTTCTGCTTGCGCGGAACGTGGGCCACAATCCCGAAAAAGATAACAAGGGCAAGGTCCGCCCCCAATTTGCATGGCCACACGTCATGAATTCCTCGCTGGCAATGCCTGGGCCACTCACTTCGGGAACCTGGATTTGGAACCGTCAGCATACACGCTGGCATCACGGTTATTACAGAACTCGCCGCTAAAAGAGAACCTGACAAACCCAACCCACCGGAAGCGCCGCTGATTTAATACCGCCGAAGATTTTTACAATTGTTCTGGGGGGAACATCCGCCCTTCACACCTTTCGGTGTGGGGGGCGGTAATTTTTGATCACGAAATCGGCGCGGTTGGCTCGGCGTACCCCAGCCGCCAAATGGGAGCACATCAGAAAATCAGATCGGCGCCGCGTTTGTTCTTTGCAGGGTCGAAGTTCGTAAAGATCTGTCATTCCTTTTTCCGCTTCCAGGGAATGTTAACGATCAGAACGAACAGCAGTGCGACGCAGATCGTCTGCAAGACAAATTGCTTTCCGTCGATGTGGCTTGGCATGATGAAGAACGGTCCGTGGGCATATCCCGCAAATCGGAGAAGACCGCGTCCGCTGTGCGGCGCAAGCATCAGCGAGAGCATAACGGCAAAAAAGATGGCTAGAAGTGTTCGTTGCAACTATCCGGATTCAATCACGAAGCGCCGTCAGTCGTAAAGCGTCCAGTAATCGCCAATGAGATAGGCGACGGAGTCAAGCGAAGGAAAACCTTTCGTTGTGCGCGCCGATGAAAAGCTGAGTGCTTTTCTGGAGGTCCAATCAGCGGTACCGATTCACACCGCCGTATAATGATTTCGTTCTTCTGGTGCGTTCGTGATGCTTCTGAATGTCCCACGCCATTATGGCTCGGTGGAAAACGGCATCCTCCAAAGGATCAGAGTTGCTGTGTTGTCATCCACCGCAGCCAAGAACGATTCATGTCCGTTATCGGCCACTGCTAACCCAAATGAACCGCCTTGCGCGGGATCGATTGAGAGCTGCGAAACAAATTTGCCTTGCTTGGTGAACTCGACGTACTCGCTCGGCAGGTGCGGGTTGGAATTAATCACGTCGCTGTTGGCAACGATCAAATGACCGTTTGGAGCCTCTGCCATAGCGAGTGGACCGTGCAGGTGAGCATCATCGGTATAAATAATCGTGCCTTTGCCTCCACTGCTGGTTCTTGTTGTTGGGTCCTGAACCGAATAAACAGTGTTATCTGCCGTGGACGCCACATAAAGCACATCGGTAGTTGAATCATATACCAACCCTGTAGGGCCAACTTCAAACGCAGCCGGATCGCCCCTGTGCGCGTACCCGGATGCGATCACGGTGGTGCCGGTGACCGTTACACCAGTTGAAGACACTTTGAGGTTCAATCGCACAACATTTCCTGAGAGCACCATCGAGACAAAAGCGATCGCCTGAGTACCTTCGTCTATCAGCGTCATGTCCCATGGTCCGGAAATGAGTGGGCCGGTAATAGTGCTGACTTGATGGCCTTGATTATTAATCACCAGCAGCGAACCCGGCATCGCCGTTGCAGATGTGCCATCTGTTGAAGGCACGTTTCCAACAATTACAAAACCTCTCTGCAGTATTGCCAGCGCGGTCGAAAGACCAAGACCAGTTGATCCACTTGGGTGAGGCGGCCCAGCAAAGAAAACAAAGGGTGTGCCAGTTGAAGAAACACGGACAATGGTGGTGCCCGTCCCCTGAAGGTTCGAACTGTTATTGAAATTCGAAACCAGTTCTTCTCCCGGTCTCAGGGGCCCAGCTCCGCTTTCGAAGCCTGCCGGTACAAAAGCAACGCCGTAGGGATTCAAGTCTCCATTCGGCGGTACGGTGGACAAAATCCTAAGTTGTTCCGGCAAGAAGACACCGGCATCGCTGGATAGCGCTCCGCTAAAAAATGCGACAAGTGCAATTCCTGCGGAAAGAAGACTAGTTATCCGATTTTTGGTGATGGGCGCGGGTTCCTGTTGTCTTACGCAAACTAACGAGTTGTGACTCATGGGATTCCTCCTTCTAGACATTCGCAGTGGCTCGCGCCAGAAATCGGGGGGGCGCACTCACGACGGCGGCTACGGCCATTAAAAAGTAACAAACGTCTAATTTTTTGACGCCAAGCCTAGAGTAACCCTCGTAAATTTGTCTAGCTAGGCACTGCCTAATTTTTATGTAGGGCACCGCCCGATGTGTCGTTGCGTTTACGCTGACGACTTAAGGAGGACATCAAAGGCACACCGCGATTTGAAAGGGATTCGTTGATGGCGTCGACGACGAGAGATTTAACGTCTACGAATCGTCAACACGAGAACAGCAACAGGTAAACCCACGGTAACGTGGACCGCTGCAGATTGTCGTTGGCACATTCACATGCCACTTTGTAGTTGCCCTTTGTAGAGTAAGAGAGGCAGAATCCGCCGCATGAAGCACTGGATAGCCACGCTGGCAATCTTAGCGGCGCTCGTAGAATCTGCTCCGATGCTGCGTGCTACCGATCTGACAGGAGATGTCGTCGGTCTTGCGGGGCCCCTTGTCGGAGTCGGAGTCGCGCTTTTTGAGGTGAAGCCGAATAAGACGTTCCACCTTGTTCGCCAGACAGTGACAGTTCCCGGTGGGAAGTATCACTTTAATAAGGTTCATCCCGGCCAATATGTTCTGCGAATTGGCGGAATGAATTACCCGCTGGAAGTGCGCGAAACGCAAATGCAAGACATTCCGGTTATTGCACCGCCGCGTCATTGAACTAACTGAACTAACCACTCCTGGCGATACCCCCGGAAGCAAATGAGGCTTCTCAACTTTTCGGGACGGATGTCACTCGCGCGTCAGATTCGTTTTGGGAATTCATAACTCCTCACAATCTCCGCGATACCGATTGGAGCTTGGGTTGGGTCTCGGCCTCTTGATGTTGAAGGGCGACCGATCTGGATTGTTGACGTGTATGGGCTACAGAAAACTTTTCATCGCACGCGCCGATGAAAAGCTGACTGCGTTTCCTGAACTTGAGGCTGCGGTTTATCCCCAGCCTGAACACCGATAATTTGTCACCAATTTGTCACTGGACAGCGCTGAGAAGGCGCTGGCATCGTGTTCTGTCATTAGTTGCGCACGACGCGCCGATGCGTTTTCTCGTCACTCTCGTATCGGCGCGCACCATCTCGTGGAACATCAGTGGCGACGCGGGAGAAGCGTAAATGGATGAACTTGCTAAAGACATCGAACGGAGCCTGAGAGGACGAGGATTCTGCGTTGTGTTGGAGGATGAGTTGGAGCGCTGCTGGCCGAGTGGAAAGCTCAACCGCGCAGACCGAGAGAAAGACATTGAATCTTTCGCGGAATCACGTGGATGGAACGTTTCTATTCTCAATACCGATTCTGGTGTTATGAGGGCAATATTCGAGCGTCAAGCCGAAGGGCCGCACCGTTTTAGCTAGGTCTGTGCTGCTGGTCGCATCCTGTTCACATGTCGATAAAAAAACGTTCGCACACAGAATGGCGAGAGTTAATTCGCGCGGAACTCAAGGGCAAAGGGAGAAACCGCCATTGCACTGCAACCTGCCCCATTTGTCTCATCAGCTACGATGTGGACATTCTCAGTAGTGACCGTTCCGCGCGCGCCTTGGCCGTGGGAAAGGTCGCTTCTCACATCAACAGTGCTCACGCAGACGCGTTGACTGATCGTGACTAGTCACGAAGTGCTGCGAGGTCGTCTTGTTATGCGTGCCGATGAGACTATTTAGATCTTAATCTTCGTCGAGAACCACGCGATCAACTACCATATCGGGACCCGTTCCGATGTAATGCACTCGGACTGGGACGCCGACCTTGACCCTTGTTTTAACGGCATCGTCATCCAAGACTTTGCCGCTCCGAGTCACATATGTAGCCGTATTTCCAACCAAGGGATAGCGAACTGTGCCGCTGCTTTCTTTGAGCGTGATCGCACTCCCCGGTTTGTACTCCGTGATTGTGCCGCTGGCATCAGCCGTCGCGGTCGTTTTGGTGGTCTGCGAGACTTGTCCCCATGCAAACGGGGCCACAACTGCCATGGCGATACTGAGTAATGCTTTCTTCATATGAATAATTGTCCTTCGTTGTTTGCTATTTTGAACAGAGGGCAGGGATGCTCCTTCTGAGGATTCCCTCGGCGTACAGGAATCACGCCTTTCCCGATAGTTACAATCGGATGCAGACGCTCTCGCGGTTGCCCTTGCTCTTGTTCCTCGATCTCTTGGAAAGCGGCGACCCGCTTCTGCCTCGCAATCATATTGTTAGCGACTTCGTAAATGCGAATCATCGCATCATGTGGTCCCCCTCGGTTTCGTTCTAAACAGTTGCCAAGTCAGCCAGACGTTCCCGGCGTTCGAACATCTGAACGCGCTTTTGGGACGACTACAGAAGGCGAGCCGCTCGCGCGGTTGTTCTGTCGGTCGTTCAATTGACTGTTTACGGACGCGGAGTGCTGCCTGGCGCAAAAGTTGGAAACGGAGTGGCTGTTGGCGCGGGCGTTGCGGTGGCAGCCGGATTCGGTGTGGTAACCTGTGCGTGCGCACCAGCGAAAAAGGCCACCAAACTAACTACAACGTACACGCTGAGGAAAGCGATCCCCGACCGTATTCGCGTGCTCGTGGCCGAATCTCGGAGTTGAATGGATCTCTTTTTCATCAGCTGAAGTCTCAACTAAATAATTCGTTTAAGACCTCTCTGTCGCGCGGCAGAAGCGTACGTGCCGATGAAAAGTTGGCTGCGTTTTCGGAACTTGGAGAGACGATTGATTGCACAGCGTAAGGTTTTGCCTGTCAGGCCGCACCTGACCCTTCCCTCTTGACAAGCAGACGCCGGTTCTTCCAGACTGCGTGACAATCTGAATCTGGGGGTGTGGGTAAGAAAGCCTTCTCTCGCTGTTTTCTTCCCCCTTTTCAGACCTAGCAGTCGCAGGGTCAACCATCGAGAGAAAAGGAAAATATTCAATGAATCCGTTGATTCAATTCAAGACAGTAACTCTAGGACTTCTCAGCGCTTTTGTGCTTCGCTGCCTTGTGCCGATCACACAAGCCGTTGTTCCACCACCAGACGGCGGCTATCCGAATAACAACACTGCCGAGGGAACTGCAGCCCTCTTTAGCCTCACTACCGGCGCCGACAACACAGCCGTTGGCCTGGCAGCATTGGGCCTCAACCTGGTCGGCTCTGACAATACGGCCATTGGGACTGCGGCGCTCTTTAACAATACCGCTTCTCAGAACACAGCCACCGGGTCTTTTGCTCTCTTTACCAACATGAACGGAACTCGAAATACCGCCGATGGGTTCGCGGCGCTTTTCAGTAATACGATGATCGGCGGCCAATCGGGAAACGACAATACAGCCGTTGGTTTCGAAACACTTGCCCTTAACACGGTCGGTGTAGAAAACACCGCCACGGGTTCTCAAGCTCTCCTCAATAATCTGGAGGGCGTTGACAACACAGCCGTTGGCTTCAAAGCGCTCTTCAACAATACGACGATCACCGGTACGTCGGGCAACAGCAACACGGCAATCGGGAGTTTTGCGCTTTTTGGCAACACGATCGGTAGCGACAACACTGCCGTTGGGGACAGCGCGCTGGACTTTAACATCGACGGCAGCAGCAATACCGCCGTCGGTGCGTCTGCGCTCAGAGACAACACCGAGGGAGGCGATAACACAGCCGTTGGTCTTATTGCGCTTACCGCCAACACCATAGGCGACCATAACACGGCTATTGGCGACTCAGCCCTCGGTCTTAACATTGAAGGCAGTGATAACACTGCAGTGGGATTCAAAGCGCTTTTCAATAATACGACGATCACCGGCAATTCGGGTGGCAACAACACGGCTATCGGTACTTCTGCACTTTCTAGCAACACAACCGCCACCGAAAACACTGCCGCTGGCAAGAGCGCGCTTGCAGCAAACACTACGGGAGTGCAAAATACCGCTGTCGGAACCTTTGCGCTCTTTAATAACACTACGGCCGGCGCTAACTCGACCGGTGCCAACACGGCCGTCGGCTTTGGAGCCCTCGCCACCACCACCACCGGCGGCGCGAATACGGCCATCGGTTACGCCTCCCTTTTCAACACTACCGGCGGCGGCAATATCGCCTTGGGTGATCTCGCCGGAGTCGACCTAACTACGGGCAATAGCAATATCTTTATCCAAGCCCGCGGTCATGCCGCCGAAGACAGCTTCATCCGCATCGCCAACAACAACCTGCAACAAGCTGGTACTGACTCAAAAGTCTTTTTTGGAGGTATCGTCGGTGCGGTTGTTGGCGCCGGCAACGTGCCCGTACTTATCAACGCGAATGGTCAGCTTGGTACGGCAGTCTCCTCGGCGCGGTACAAAACGGACATTGAGTCCATGGGCAACAGCAGTGAAGTGATCTTTTCGCTTAAACCGGTGACCTTCCATTACAAGGGCGACGAGACCAAGCTGCCTTGCTTTGGCTTGATAGCTGAAGAGGTAGCAGAGAGTAATCCTGGCTTGATATTGTTGGACAAAGAGGGGAAACCCCAAACCGTCCGCTACGAGCAGATCAACGCGATGTTGCTCAACGAGTTCCTCAAAGAGCACACCAAGGTGCAGGAATTGGCAGCAACTGTTAGGCAGCAGCAAAAGCAAATTGAAGCGCTGACGACGGGCTTTCAGAAACTGAGCGCACAGCTGGAATTGAGCAAACCCAGCCCGCAAACGGCTTTGAACGATCAGTAGTGCTGCGACAGCACAGGCATCTCTCGGCGGCAGCTGACACCTGTGGAATACCAACCGTTGCGAAATGCCCGATCGTGATTGAAATTCAAACCATCGCCATCTAGCAATGTCCTTGGTCACAAGATTGTTGCTTGCATTGATTGGTATAACGAGCGTTTCGCTTGGACCGTCCTACGGTGCCGAGCCGCCAAAGCAAGCGAAGAGGGGATCGGCGAACGAGAGTCGTTCGGAGACAAAGCCTGTCCACCTTACAGTGAGGTCTCAGGCGGAGATAAAACAGACATTCAGCTATTCTCCCCGTCCTTCCATTCCCACCGAGCTTGAGGGTTACAGTGGCTCTCAAGTAGGCGGCACGGGCACTTACCGTCTGATCGTTGATGCCCAGGGCGCGGTCAATCAGGTCACGATCTTAAAGGGATTTACGGTTACCGCAGTGTACGATGAGCGATTCTCCAATATAAAAGGCAACTCCGTTCCTGCCTTAGACCAAGTCATGGTTGAGTCGCTGAGGCGATGGCGGGCGAAACCGGGACCGATGCGTGTCGTAGATATCTATTGGAGCTTTGGAACTCAACCCTGGAAGAACTACGGGAAGTCGAATTGACAAAGTAATCGCTGGTAATTTCGGCAGGCGCTTTTCTGATTTAGGTTACGTTCTCAGCTGTTGGTTCCGAGGCGCGAACAATCTAAAGCTTTTGTTTCGGCAATTCGCGGCGCGGCTGTCCAACATAAACTTGGCGTGGCCGGGCGATCTTTTGCTCCGGGTCGGTGATCATCTCCTGCCATTGCGCCAGCCAGCCTACGGTGCGCGGGATAGCGAACATCACCGGGAACATTGCCTCAGGTAGACCCATGGCCTGATAGATAATTCCGGAATAAAAATCTACGTTCGGGTAAAGTTTGCGCGAGATGAAATACTCGTCTTCGAGCGCGATGCGTTCGAGCTCCAATGCGATGTCGAGCAGTCGATTATGGCCGGTTACCTCGAATACTTCGTCCGCCACGCGCTTGATGATGCGCGCGCGGGGATCATAATTTTTGTAAACGCGATGCCCGAAACCCATCAATCTGCCTTTGCCATTTTTAACGCGTTCGATGAACTCGGGAATGTTTCGCGTCTCGTTGATACGCGATAGCATTTTGAGCACTTCTTCATTCGCGCCGCCGTGCAGCGGACCATAGAGCGCTGCTGCAGCACCGGCCATGGCGCTGTACGGATCCACCCGGCTCGACCCAATCGCGCGCATCGCGTTCGTACTGCAATTCTGTTCGTGGTCCGCGTGTAGGATGAAAAGCACGTCCAGCGCGTGTTCGAGCGTTGGGTTAGGCGTGTACTTCGTGTCTGTCATCTTGAACATCATGTTCAAGAAATTGCCGGTGTAGCTCAGGTCGTTATCTGGATAGATATAACGCAAGCCACGATTGTGGCGATAGGTGTACGCGGCAATCGTCGGCACCTTGGCAATGAGGCGTTTGATTTGCGCCAATCGATTGTCAGCCTCACCGACCTTGTTAGCGTCGGGATAAAACGTTGAAAGCGCCGCGACAATGCTGATGAACATTCCCATGGGGTGCGCATCGTAACGAAACGCCTGCATCAGCGTCTTGATATTTTCGTGGAGAAACGTGTGATGCGTGATGTCGTAGGTCCACGCCATCAACTGTTCTTCGTTAGGCAGCTCGCCAAAGAGTATCAGGTACGCGACTTCTAAAAAATTACATTTCTCTGCCAGTTGTTGCACCGGATAACCGCGGTATTCGAGAATACCCTTGTCGCCATCGATAAACGTGATCGCACTTTTTGTGGACGCAGTGTTCATGAATGCGGGGTCATAACTCATCAATCCGAAATCGTCCGCATCCGCTTTGATTTGGCGCAAGTCCATCGCGCGCACGGTCCCGTTCTCAATCGGCAACGTGTATCCTTGACCGGTGCGATGGTCCGTAATCGTTAAGCTTTGCTCAGACATATCGTTTCGCTGATGCATGAATCAATACTGCTGAATTCAATGGTCGCAATTGCCATCGTTTCAATGCCGTAACTGCGTGAAATCTGGCTGACAATCGGACAAGGTGTTGGGTATGTCTCAACCCTTGGGGTCGCGAAGCGAACGGCGTCGATTTTTTCGCGATTTGGCCTGTGTTGCCGCATCCCTTCATTTCCTTCTTAAACAAAAAATCGCGGAAGGTCGCGTGTATCGGTTTGGAAAAAAGTTCATCTCACGCTCGCTTGAGATGCAGGAAAGGAAGCCGTGGTTGCTAGTACAGGTAGCGCTTATCAGGGTTGTTTACCGTTTTTAATGAAGCTGATGTCTCCGCTGCGTTCCAGGCGGGCGACTCGTATTTGTGATACGTCGTCGGTCATTGCTTCGAGTCGCATATCTTCTTCGAGATCATGTTGGGAGATGTGTTCAACGAGCATATTTTTCCTCTGTAAGTTTCCGTTTTGCACAAGCAACACCGGTTTTCCCTTAACTAATATTCCAAAGCCATGTGAATAGTAAGCGGCGATGCCCAAAAAGCGATGCAGGAGCACTAGGACGAACCCAGTGCCAAGCGTCGGCAAAAAAGCCTCCGATCCGTTGATGGCGCGCGCCAGCATTGAGCCAAGGATAACTACTAAAACAGCGTCGAATGCCGTCTTTTCGGCAAGCGAACGTTTACTGCTTAGTCGCACCATTATCAGAGTGGCGATGAAAACGATTACCCCGCGGAGTGAGACTTGGAGGAAAGTTAACTCCTTTGGTTCGGTCCCGATTCCAAGCAGCATGTAAAGGAATTGTGAGAAGGTATTCATGTCTTAACGTTCCATTTCCGGACAAGACTTCCAACACGCCTTGTTAACCTTGCGAAGTATTCAAATCGGATCGGTCGACCAAATGCGTTCGTTTTATCGGACAGTTCAGATGGAGGAGCTATGGCACGAGGAAGTAAGAAGAAATACACGTCAAAGCAAAAGAGGAAAGCCCATAAGATCGAGAAGGGTTATAAAAAGCGCGGTGTGAGCAGCAAAGAAGCTGAGCGCCG
>Ga0126381_100010429_pt1 | contig 10460 bp, 11 predicted proteins | sample PanSoiMetPlot_28_FD_96465 | JGI IMG/M metagenome (GOLD analysis project Ga0126381, IMG submission 96465) | Tropical forest soil microbial communities from Panama - MetaG Plot_28 | ecosystem: Environmental > Terrestrial > Soil > Tropical forest > Bulk soil | place: Panama | collected 2016-02-17 | reverse complement strand
TGCCGCGGAGATTGAGCAAGTCTTCGAAGATGCGCGCCGGCGGTTGAATGAAGGTTTAATGATCAAAAATGCCGAAAGCTTTTATCTCCCCGGTAGCCGCGGAATGTTTTGGTTCAAACTGAAGCGCGAATTAGCGACGCTGGATGTGGTGGTGGTAACGGCGGAGCTTGGCCATGGGAAACGCAACAATGTGTTAAGCGATTATACGTTCGCGGTACGCGATGAAACGACCGGCGAACTCCTGCCAATTGGGAAAGCCTACAGCGGATTGACCGATGTAGAGATTGCAGAGTTAACCGAGCACTTCAAACAGAACACAATAGCCGACCACGGCCGCTATCGCAGGGTGAAACCAAATGTCGTGCTTGAGGTCGCTTTCAATTCAATCCAACCCAGCACTCGTCACGCCAGTGGACTCGCACTTCGTTTCCCGAGAATTAAGGCGATCCGGCGCGACAAGAACGTCGATTCCATCGATACCCTTCAATACGCGCGCGAGCTTGCGACGCAGTCGACAAATTCTCAGCATGAGAAGAGTGCTAAATAAAGCCTCAGAATTACTCTGGTGTAGGCGACGGACTCGGCGAAGCAGCTTCTTCCATAGAAGGAGCAGCGGTTGCCTGGTTAGGTGGTAACGCCAGAGCTCTCCTTCTTTGCACCTCTTCCAGCATGCGCCGCCTTTCGGCAAGGCGCTGCTGCATTCGTTGCTCTCGTTCCGCTCTTAGCTGCGAAGGATCTGCAACCAGGCCTTTTAGCTCAGGAGGAACCGTCCGCTGAGGCTCACCGGGAGCCGGAGCTATTCGAGGCACCGAAGGAACTCTCGGTTTCACCACCAATCTCTCTCGTTGCTCCAATGCTTTCTCTTTGTCGTCCAATGCCTTCTCACGTGCGTCCAATTCCGTTTTCCGTTGAGCGAGTTGTTGCTCAGTGGTCGAATCTTGTTTTTGGCACGAGCAAACCAGCGCAAAAGGAATCATCAACGATAGGACGAAAGTTTTTTTCATATCCCAGTGAATTAGGTCTTGTTTAGTGGTGGACGAAGAAACCGGAGAGCTTTTCGATGTCAAAGAAAGTTAACGCTGTTGAGGCGGAGGCGAAGTCGTCGATCTAACTTTGACCACTTCGACCGCATCACGCCGGAAACGCTGTAGGTTTGCAAAAACCGCCAGGATCGCGAGACAAATTACAATCGTGGCCATCAACAGAACGGTGGTTTTTGAAGCTCGGCGAGGTTGACATTTTTCGCTCCCTTCTTCTGGCAAATTCACTACCCAGTATCCAAACGAACATCGAGTGCGCAAGCCGGCCAGTCCGTATCACTCGAGGCGCAGGGCGGAAATCGCTTTCATGACGCGATCGCTCAGGCCGGCGTACACAGCCTTTCCTGGCGGTTCGACGTCGGCCGCGCTGAACAAGATCGGTTCCCCAACTACGATTGTAATTGGCACGAGCCGAAGACCTCCGCCGCCGCGCGGCAGGGCTTCACGAGCGCCGAAAATCCGCATCGGCACGACTGGCGCCAGGGTTTTCGCTATAACCAAACCCAACCCGGGCTCAGCCGGCTGAAGGTTGCCGTCGATTGTGCGCGACCCTTCGGGGAAAACCAGAACGCCATTGCCCGCCTGTAACGCACGGATCAAAGCTTTGATAGCGCTCCGATCAACGCCTTCCTGATTCACTGGGATTACGTTCACCTTTGGCAGAACCCAGCCTAATAGCGGAACATTGAGAAGCGTTCGCCGCGCGAGAAAATAAATCGCTCTATCGCATGTGATTCCTGCAAGCGGGGGATCGAGATAGCTTTGATGATTCATGGCCAGGATCACCGGCCCGCGTTGAATCATCCGCTCCCGATGGATCACGCGAAATCGGAACAACAATCGTCCAGCCAGTCGACTTAAATGATAACCAATCCAATAATAGAAATTCATTCGCCGAGAACGCGACCCGTGACCTGAACATCGCTAATCGGCAAACCCAGTTCCTCAAGCCGGGTGATTATCTCCGTCACCACTTGTTCCACCGTCACATGCGAAGTGTCGATCACGTGCGCGTCTTTAGCTTTCACAAGTGGTGAGACAGCCCGGGAGACATCATCACGATCGCGCATGGTGATTTCGTCGCGCTCCCCTTGAGCGGCGCGACGTTGCAGGCGTACCGCCGGAGAAGCATCGATATAGAATTTGTAGGGCGTGTTTGGAAAAACGACCGACCCAATGTCCCGGCCCTCGATTACGACGTCATGGCTCTCGGCGCAGTCGTGAAGTCTCTGCGATACGATTTCGCGAACTCGCGGTAACTTGCTGACACGAGACACGCTCTCGTTCACGCGGTCGTCGCGCAGGTGTTGGGCGGGATCGATCTCGTTCACAACGATGCGAGCCTCACCGTCTCGAACAACACAAGCAAACGCTGCGGAATCCAGCGCTTCAGCGATACGCTCGCTCTCCTCCGGACGAATCTTGTTTTGAAGGAGATGCCAGGTGATCGCTCGATAAATTGCGCCCGAGTTGACGTAGATAAAACCGAGCTGTTGCGCAAGTTTGCGCGCAACGCTGCTCTTCCCCGACGCAGCGGGACCATCAATGGCGATCACACAGCGGTGCGAGGCGTATGATCCCATGTGTAGTTCTCGCCTAACGAAAGCTAATTAGCTCTCCTGTGCGGGCACAGGAGCGAGCGAACCAATGACCGGAGTGCTGACTTGCATCCGCTTCGGGTTGGAAAATTCTTCAAGAACGGCTTCGAATCCCGGATACGATTCACGAATACATTCGGCATCCTGGATAATTGTTTCGCCTTCAGCAAACAGGCCCGCGATGGCAAATGCCATGGCAATGCGATGATCGCCAAAGCTCGGCAGACGTGCTCCGTGCAACGGCGCCGGTCCGTAGATTTCAAGCCCGTCACTTAGTTCGGCGACTTGAGCGCCCATAGTGCGCAGGTTGTGTGCGATCGCCGCAATGCGATCGGTTTCTTTTACTCGCAATTCCTCTGCTTGCCGGATTGTCGTTTTGCCGCTGGCCAAAACACCCGCAATGGACAAAATCGGTAACTCATCGATGAGCTGCGGCACTTCTTTCCCCTGAATAACAGTGGCCTTTAGCGGCACACCGGTGACTTCGACCACTCCGCGCGGCTCAAGGTGTTCGACCTCTTCAACTGCTTCGCGAATGTGCGCACCCATTCGGAGTAGCACACCCAGCATGGCGGTCCGCGTATCATTTAACCCGACGTTGCGGATCAGCAGATGTCCACGCTGCTGCGCCGCAGCAGTGACCAACCAAAACGCCGCCGAAGAGATGTCGCCCGGAATGTCAAAGTCCCGCGACTCCGGAACCTGCTCGCCGAAGACGCTAACGTTGCCGGCATCTTCCGTTGTCGTGCGCACCAGGAAGTAATTGAGCATCTTCTCCATGTGGTTTCGCGTCGGCACTGGTTCTTCAATCGTGGTTTTGCCTTTTGCAAAGAGACCGGCCAGCAGCAGCGCGCCTTTTACTTGTGCGCTCGCGACGGAGGGGCGGTATTGAATTCCACGAAGTGACCCTCCATGAATGCGCAATGGCGGCGTTCCGTCAGGACCTTCGGCAACGACGCTCGCGCCCATCTCACAAAGCGGCGCGATCACTCGGTCCATTGGGCGTTTGGACAATCCCGGATCTCCTACTAGCCGACTCTCGAATTTCTGGCCGGCCAGGAGCCCCGCGAGAAGCCGCATGGTCGTGCCCGAATTGCCACAATTAATTTCCTGGCTCGGTGCGGTGAGGACCCGTTTTTTCCCGTGAATGATCAAAGTGGCTGGCTCTGGTTGTTCGATTTTGATTCCCAAGGCCCGCATTGCGTTCACCGTCCGCATGCAATCATCGCTCGGCAAAAATCCGCGCAGCGTGCACACCCCATTGGAGAGAGCGGCAATTATCACCGCGCGATGCGAAATGCTCTTATCGCCCGGGACCGTGATTTCGAGATCGATTCGAGGCGCCCGCTTTACCCGCAACTCCATAGAATGAATCTAATTTTGCTGATGTTCATGCCGCACGTTCGCATAGAAGGGCTGCGCTGTGATAACCCAATAACCCAATATTCACTATCCCGCATGAGCGGAACTCCGGACCGCTCGCTTTACGGGACAAGGAAAATCTTGTCGGTGTAAGGATCCTTCACTTCGGTCCCGGGAGGGAATCCTTCTACATCGATATATTTACCGGGGGAATACGGGCTCTCCACCAGATGCGGTTTACCGGGAACAGGGATTCCGTACGGATAATCTCCTTTTGCCACCTTTGTCGGGGGCGCAGCCGCTGGTGGAGGTGAAGATGCGACCACCGGCGGAGGCGTAGTGGTTGGCTGAACCGGTCCATTCGGGTTAAACGGTTGCTGCGGCGGTGGGTATTCCTGCGGTTGCGTGGACCCATAAGTCGGCGCGCGATGATGCTGCGTCACTGGTGGTGGCGGCTCCTCAGCGCATGAAGCCAAAAAGAAAACCGCAAGAAGAGCGAGCGGGAGTGAAAATTTCATAATGAAAATTTGGATAATCGTATCCGGACTCCGACTCGTTGCCAACGATTAAATCAGGCTTTGTTCAAGCTGTGGGATTTGTTGAAAAGAACAGCACAAATACAATACGCCAGCACGCGTCATCCGAATCCGAAGTAGGAATGCACGACAATTCACATGCAGAGATCTTAGTCGTGGATGATGACGCGATGAGTCGCAGAGTGTTGGGCCAACTGCTCAGCGCTGCCGGCTACAACTGCCGGGTGTCCAAAGACGGCGCTGAAGCACTGGATAGCATTCACGATAAACCGCCTTCGCTTTTGCTGTTGGATTTCGATATGCCAGGCCTGAATGGCGCCGAGGTGCTCCGAAGCCTTCGTTCAGACGAGGACCCAGGTGTCTCCCAGATCCCCGCGATCATGCTTACAGCCCACGGCAGCGAACAAAGCGAGGTCTCATGTCTCCAGGCTGGCGCAGATGATTTTGTGACAAAGCCGGTAAATTCTTCGGTGTTGCGGGCGCGAATTGAGACCCAACTTCGGGTCCGCTCGATGCGGCGACAACTTGAGAGGCAAAATGATGAACTTGAGAAATGGCGTCGGGATCTGGAGCGCGATCTCGCAGCGGCGCGCCTGACGCAGCAATCATTAATACCGCAGAAACCGCTGCTCCTTCCAGGTTGGCAGATCGCATCGTGTTACCGTCCTGTGATCCAGGTCGGTGGCGATATTTATGGTTGGCTTCGAATGAAGGATGGCCGGGTTTTGTTCTGGATAGCAGATGGTACAGGGCACGGTGCGGCCGCCGCCTTGCTTACAACACTGGCAAAACTTCTTTTTCATTACGGCAGGATGGATCACGATTCGCCAGCCAGCTTGATGGAAGGTGTGGATAACGACTTTCGCAGTATCTTTGGTGCCCGCTCATTCATGACGGCGATGTGTGTTGCCCTCGACCCAACAACCGGAAAGGCTCAAGTGGTTGGCGCAGGGCATCCGCCACTACTGGTTGTTCGTCATGACGGCACGACTGAATCCATCGTTTCGGTGGCGCCTCCGCTGGGCTTGATCAAACGAACGGTATTCAAAGAAACACTTATCGGCCTTGAACCCGGGGACGCTTTCCTTCTCTACACTGACGGCTTGTTCCGGTGGACGAAAGATAAGCGCCATCAAATAACTCCCAAGCAGCTCGAAAAGGTGCTGGATCATTCCGCGCCCAGTGCCGAGGCCTTGCTTAAACCGATCGTCGCACAAATAGCTCCCAAGAATTCTGCGACGACTGCTCCCGACGACATTGCAGCAATCGCTGTGCGGCGGGAAGACCGACAATAAAAATTTTTATTTAGATCAAAATTAGTCTTGCTCTCTCGCAGGCGAAACGTTAGTCACCGTCCATGCCGAAAACCAAAAAAACTTCCAAGCGCAAACCGAATCCCGCCTTCATGAGACCGGTCCAGCCGGACGATAAGCTTGCTGCCATCGTCGGTTCGCAGCCGATATCACGGCCGGAGCTTACAAAAAAGCTTTGGGCATACATCAAGAGGCGTGGTCTGCAGGACAAGAAGAAAAAGATCATGATCAACGCCGACGACCAGCTCAGGCCGGTTTTTAATGGCAAGAGCCAGGTAAGCATGTTCGAGATGACGAAGCTCGTCTCGAAGCATCTGAAATAGATCAGGATTTCCTCTGATAGCCCGACGTTGCCGCGTCGGGCTATTGCAGGCTTCGAAAAATAACCGCAGGACCGGGCGGTGCGTTATACCGCTCTTGCACTGCCCTACAACTGCATCGAAGATGGTGGCGTGAAAACCCCTCGTTTATTTGTCGTCGCAGCCGCAGTCTCTCTGGCTTTCGCTGGCTTGTCGCGAGCGGAATCCGATTGGCTGCGTGATTTCAGCAAAGCTCAGGAAGAAGCGAAGGCGAACCACAAACTTCTGTTCCTCAATTTTACGGGTTCTGACTGGTGCGGGTGGTGCATCAAGTTCGACAAGGAAGTTCTCTCGCAGCCGCAGTTTAAGAACTTCGCGCACGACAATCTCGTTCTAGTGGAACTCGATTTTCCTCGCAGAAAATCCCAGCCCACTGAGGTAAAGAAGCAAAATGTGCAACTGGCCCAGCAGTACGAGGTTCTTGGATTTCCTACTATTGTGGTGCTAAACAGCAGCGGCCAAAAAGTGTGGCAGTTCGAGGGTTATTTCCCAGGCGGACCGGACGCTTTCATCCAGGAGCTACAGAAATTGCCGAAGAGTTAACGGGGCCTACCAAATCCCCTCGGATCGAGTCCGGAGTCAAAGCCAAATTCGCCCGGCTGTTTCGAAATATCAGGCGGATTCTTTTGCCGATTTCTTGTTAGCTGCCTTCGTCTCACCCGACGAAGGAGTTTTTGGTGACTCTGGTTTTGAGGATTTGTCACCGCCTTCGGGAGTTTTCGGCGCAGATTCTTTTTTGGCAGCGGCTTTATACGACTCGCTGCGATAATCAGTGCTGTAGAATCCCGAGCCCTTGAAAATCAGACCCGCACCGGTACCGAGTAAACGTTTCACCTTCCCGTGTCCCCACTTTGGCAAGCGGCAAAGCTCTTTCGGACATTCGCGGTATGGTTCATCGCGCATCGACTGGAAAGCCTCGAAGGTTTGCCCGCACTTCTGACACGAATATTCGTAGGTTGGCATGAGCAATCTAGCCGGGCTTCAGACTTTCAGAACGACGCTGGGAAGTCTGCATTAAACAAATTACAATTCAACCCAGGCTCGCACCTGGATTGACCAAAGCCAGCCAAAAAGCATGCTTGTGAGGTTCCGCGACATGAATGTGGGTGTGAACATGACGATCAAGAAAGAAGAAGAGAAATGACCAAAATACTGACGAAACATCCACTGGGTAAGACCGGGAGGAATATCGACAGAGAAAAATATGACACGCTCAAGAACGCTATCCTGTCAGCCCTGCGAGAAAATGAGCTCAGCCACACCGAATTGTTCAGCCGCCTTAATAAGAGCTTAAAAGGCCAGTTCACAGGAAATATCAGTTGGTATGGCGAAACGGTTAAACTCGATTTGGAAGCTAGAAAGATGATAGAAAGAACGTTTTCAAAACCTCAAAAATATCGGCTCAACCCGAACTAACGACCATGAAAGCAAACGAACCGACCGTCTACGGCGTCACTAAGATCGCGGAACTCTTTCCCAGCATCAGGAAGATCAAGAACAAGTCGCTGCGCGAAAAGATCGCCGCGGTCTGGAGCGAGGCCATCACCACGGGCTGCGGCGGCAAGGGCTGGACCTTCGCCGAGCTGCGCGCGGTAAAGTTCACTCTGCTGGCTGGCGACATCAACATGACCTTCGTCGAGCATCTGAATTCCTGCGCCCGGCAATGCATCGCCATCGCCGACGTGCTCAAAAAATCCTTCCGCTACAGAATCCCCATTCAGCGCGACTATCTCATTGCCGGTGCGCTCCTGGCGGATGTAGGTAAACCGCTGGAGTACGCTAAGGACGCCTCAGGCAATGTGATCCAGGGCAAATTCGGGCAACAAGTGCGGCATCCATTCAGTGGCGTCGCGCTCGCGTACAAACACGGAATTCCCGGCCAAGTGCTGCACATCATAGCCACGCACAGCCACGAAGGCGACAAGGTCGAGCGCTCGATCGAATCGATTATTTTTCATCACGCTGATTTTGTGGACTTCGACATCGCGAAGTTCCTGGGAAAGCGCGCAGCCAAAAAATTACAAGCGAACTCATAACGGGAAATTGTAGGCCAACCGCTTCGGTTGCCGATACGGCAAATTGGCAAGCGATGGCGTTGATTTGGAGATACGATTGACACAAAGCGCGGTTTCCCTTGTTTATCCGGAATACCAGTTGGTATGGGATTGACACTTGTTGAGAAGATTGCGGCGCGTCATGCGGATGGACTTCCTCCCAGTGCGGTAGTGCACAGCGGCGATTTCGTTTCGATTCGTCCGCGTCATGTCATGACGCACGACAACACCGGCGCAGTGATCCCGAAATTCAAGCAAATCGGTGCGACATCAATTGCCGATCCAGCACAGCCCGTCTTCGCGATCGATCACGACATCCAAAATACTTCACCCGAAAACCTGGCGAAGTATGCGAAGATCGAGGCGTTCGCGCACGAGCACGGCATCGATTTCTACCCACCGGGAACCGGCATTTCCCATCAAGTCATGGTCGAACAGGGCTACGTCGTTCCGGGCTCGATGGTGGTGGCCAGCGATTCCCACTCGAATCTCTATGGCGCGATGGCGGCGCTCGGAACCCCTGTCGTGCGTACGGACGCTGCAAGTATCTGGGCAACCGGGGTTACATGGTGGCAGGTTCCGCCAGTCGCGAAGGTCGTGCTTAAGGGAGACCTTTCGCCGGGCGTTGTCGGCAAGGACGTGATCATCGCGTTGTGCGGACTGTTCAACAAGGACGAGGTGCTCAATCACGCCGTGGAATTCGTCGGTGACGGAGTCGCTAATCTCTCGATGTCAGCGCGAATGACGATCGCGAATATGACCACTGAGTGGGGCGCCCTTGCAGGTGTGTTTCCGTTCGATGAGGTCACCGTTGATTATCTGCGCTCACGCGTTCCCGAGTTTACCAATCTGCAACGCCCGGGCAAACGCGGCGCGAAGAGCCGGTCGGGGTACACAAACGTCGATGTCGATAAGTGGTCGGAAAATCGCGGCAAGCTGAGTGCCGATCCGGATGCGCAATACGCGATCGAGCTTGAGCTAGATCTGGCAACGGTCGTACCGCATGTGTCCGGGCCTAACGAAGTGAAAACAATGGTTTCGCTCCCGGAAATGGAACGCAAGCATGTGCCAATTCAGAAAGCGTATTTGTTGTCGTGCGTAAACGCGCGCTTCGAAGATTTGCGCGACGCCGCGGAAGTCATTCGTACCCGGGGCGGACGTGTCGCCGAGGGCGTTGAATTCTACCTCGCGCCGGCCAGTGCCGAGACTCAAGCGCGCGCAGAGTCTACTGGCGACTGGCAGACACTGCTCGGTGCTGGCGCAATTGCGTTGCCGCCCGGCTGCGGCGCGTGCATTGGACTCGGTCGCGGTCTGGTGCAAAAAGGCGAAAACGCAATCAGCGCGACCAATCGGAATTTCAAAGGTCGCATGGGCGATCGTGACGCGTTCGTTTATCTTGCGTCGCCGGCAGTCGTGGCCGCGAGCGCGCTTGCCGGCTTCATTTGCGCACCCACAAAGTTCACCGACAAGCCTGCAGGCACTGCAGCCCGACGCCTTGAGAAGAAACCGAGGTCTGCGGGATCCGTGCAGATCATGGAAGGTTTTCCAGCGAGCGTGCGCGGTCGAATTCTGTTCATCGACAAGGACAATCTGAATACAGACGGCATTTATGCAGGTAAACACACCTACCGTGATGACATGACTCCTGAGCAAATGGCAGCGGTCACATTCGAAAATTACGATCCGAGTTTCAATGCCCTCTACCAAAAGGGCGATGTCGTCGTTGCCGGATTTAATTTCGGCACTGGCTCGAGCCGCGAACAAGCGGCGACCGCGCTGAAGTTCAAAGGAATCCCGTGCGTCATCGCGGGCAGTTTTTCCGAGACATACAAGCGCAACGCATTTAACAACGGGTTCGTTGTTTTTGAATGTCCTGAGTTGGTCGCGCACTTACGCGACAAGTTGACTGATCGTGCCCCGACAGCAGTTGGACCAGAAATCACGATCGACTACGCGAAATCAATACTCGGCGTCGACGGAAAATCATTCCCCTTCCCGCCGCTCAGTCCCGCAGCGCAGGAATTGATCGTCGCCGGGGGTGCCGAAAAACTGGTCGCATCACGACTTCAAAAAACGGCGCCTTGCTAACCGCCGAGAGGTCACTTGCGCCGCTGGCGTAAGCGCGCATGGAAGCGACGCGACTTGGCGTCGTTCCCGCAAACCCCCATGTCGCACCAACGCCGGCGGCCGGCTTTCGA
>Ga0126381_100010428_pt1 | contig 10461 bp, 7 predicted proteins | sample PanSoiMetPlot_28_FD_96465 | JGI IMG/M metagenome (GOLD analysis project Ga0126381, IMG submission 96465) | Tropical forest soil microbial communities from Panama - MetaG Plot_28 | ecosystem: Environmental > Terrestrial > Soil > Tropical forest > Bulk soil | place: Panama | collected 2016-02-17 | reverse complement strand
GTCAACGAGCACACGGGGGCCCACTGCGAGTCAGGCTCCTGTCCGATGACACCTCGACCCTACGTGCGGATCCGGAGGGTTCCAGGGGGTCGCCGCGGTATGGCACCCAGGGTTCCGGAGGGTAGTCGCCCCGGGATAGCACCGGCCACGGTGAAATTGCCCTCCCGAATGTCCCCGCTGCTTGAGAGCCTACGCCCTGACAGGCGCGCCGTGGCACGGCAAGCGGGACGTTTGCCTACTTCCGCCTCATCGCTAATGCGACGGCACCTGATTGCCGCCGAGTCGATGCCCGGCCGATACCGCGCCGACACCGCCCGGACATGGCGCTATGGCGATGTCGACGGCGAAGGCGACGCTGACGGGCTCGCCGACGACGGCTTAGGCGAAGGGCTCGCCGACGGCTTGCCGCTCTTGCCCGTCCCTCCGGTCGCCGCCTGCTGCGCCTGGTCGAGCGCCTTCTTCATCTTCGCGATGTCCTCACCGTAGAGCGTGAAGTTCGGCGGGTTCGCGCCAAGCGCGGCCTGTGCATCGTTGTAGAAGCTCTCGGCCTGGGCCAGGAACCCGAGTACGACCGCGCTCAGATGACCGCTGGAACTGGTGGGCGGACCGCCGTTAGCGGACGGCGCGGTGCCGAAAGACTGCGCCAGCGAGCCGACGAGCGTGTCAGCGAAACCCACGTTGTTTGGGCTGCCGTTGAAGAACGTGAAGATCTCCCTGAGTTGCGGGTAAACGCCGCTGTTCGTCTGAGCGGACGCCTGGACGTATATGGGCTCGACCGACAGCAGACCGCCGCCAAGCGGCACGGTGATGAGGTTCCCCTGGATCGTCCTTGACCCCCCCGTCCGCAGCAAGCTGAGTTGCTTGGCGGCCGGAGCAAACGACTCGAAGTTCTGCTGTACCTGGTCTGGCCCAGGTATCGCCGTGTCCTGTGGCAACTGCAAGATCTGGATCTTGCCGTAGTCCCGGCTCAGCGGGTCGCTGTCCACCGCCATGAAGGCAGCGAGATTAGGCCGCCCGCGTGGGGTGAGCAGGCTGCTCAGCGAGAACTCGGGGGACGCCGCTCCAGGCATGTCCAGGGTGAGGTAGTACGGCGGTTGCTCGATCTGGACGCCCTTAGGCGCGGTCGGGTCGTTGGGTATCGTCCAGAAGTTCTGGCCGCCGTAGAAGGCGGCGGGTTGCTGCACGTGGAACTGAGCGAGTATCTGCCGCTGCGCGCCGAAAAGCACTTCCGGATAGCGAAGATGCTGCAGCAGCGCCGACGGGATGGAGCGCTGCGGCTGGATCAGCCCCGGGAACGCCTTCATCCATGTCAGCAGCAGCGGGTTGGCCGGGCCCCACTGGTACAGGTTCACCGCTCCGGTGTAGGCGTTGACAGTCGCCTTCACCGAGTTGCGCAGGTAGTTGACCTCGTTGCCGTTAGGCCCGACCGCGAGGCCGTTCGGGCTGTAGGTGTTCGATGTCGCCTGGTTCAGGTTGATCCGCTTGGAGTACGGATAGTTGTTGGTCCCCGTGTAGCCATCGACGACCCACAGGACCTGCCCGTTCGCGACGACCGGGTAGGGATCTCCGTCGAGGGTCAGGAACGGTGCGACCTTCGCGATCCGCTGCAGCGGATCCCTGATGTACAGGATTCGTGACTTGCTGTCGATCGCGCCCGACAGCATCATGTTGAGCTCGCGGAACCTGATCGCGAAAAGCAGCCGCTTGCCGAACGAGCCGATCGACACGCCGCCGCCGCCGTTGTAGTGGTTGTTCTGCTGGCCGCCAGTGCTCTCGTTCGGGTAGTCGAGTTCGGCCTGCTTGGTGTCGGCGATGACGTAGCCGGCGCCCTCGTGCCCGAAGTAGATGCGCGGCTGGAAGGTGCCGAGCTGACCGGTCGGCGGTATGTCCTGCTCGACGAAGTTCGGGTCGCCGTTGGGCTGGGCCGACGTCGCTGACGAGGCGACGAAGCCGTAGCCGTGCGTGTAGATCAGGTGGGTGTTGATCCAGTTGCCCTGACCCGCAGGCGGTAGGGCCATGTCCCTGACCCCGACGACCGTGTCCTGGGGAACCGAATTGCTCCCGAGGGCGTATCTGTCCATGCCAAGCACGCCGGCGAACTGGTAGTAACCCTTGACCTGCTGCAACTGCTGGAAGGCCGTGGAGATCACGTTCTGGTCGACCAGCCTGAGGCTCGGCAGGGCAGCGGCCTCGGTGGCAAGCGTCGACAGCTTCTGCGTCGACGTGGCCGGATAGTTGATCACCTGGGTGCCGTCGACGCCGTAGGCCGCACGGGTGTTCGTGATCTCCCGCGCGATGTACGGCCGCTCCTTGACCGCCTCGTTCGGCTTCACGACGAACTGCTGGATGATGAACGGATACACCCCGCCGATCACCACGGCCGAAAGCACGAGCAGGCCGAACCCGATCGCCGGCAGCAGCGAGCTGCGCCTGATCGCTCCGGCAAAGAACAGCACAGCGCAGATCACCGCGATCGCGGCCAGCACTGTCTTGGCCGGCAGCACCGCGTTCACGTCGGTGTAGGACGCGCCGGTCTGCACCACGCCACGCTGGGAGAAGTCGATGCCGTACCTGTCCACCCAGTAGGCGAAGGCCTTGAGCGCGATGAAGATGCCGACGAGCACGAACAGGTGGGCGCGAGCCGCCTGAGACGGTTGCGCGTGCCTGGCTATACGCAACCCGCCGTAAAGCACATGCACGGCGGCCGACAGCACCAGCGACAGCAGCACGGCGGCGAACAGGAAGGACAGCGCCATTCGCAGGAACGGATAGACATTGATGAAGAAAGATAGATCGAGGCCAAACTGGGGATCCTTGACCCCGAAGCCCACCCGGTTGACGAACAAGAGCCAGGTCTGCCAGTTGCTCGCCGCGGTGATTCCGGAGATCAGGCCGATGAGCCCGAGCAGCACCGCCGCCACGCCGCGCCGGTGCGGATCTATCGCCTGCCGGTACGCCTCAACCCCCTGGTGCTCTGGCCCGGTCGGCGGATCCTTCGGCCTGGTCCGGTAGGCCAGCACGAGGTTGGTGCCGATGATCGTCACCATCAGCACCGCGGTAACCACGAAGAGCAGCCACTTCGTGCTGTAGGTCGTCGCGAAGACGCGGGTCTGCCCAACCGAGCTGAACCACAGGTAGTCCGTCCATATCCCGGCGACGACCGAGATCAGGATGGCGGCAGCCACGATGATGATGACCGCCGGTATGACGAACCTTGGCCAGCGTGGCACGACAACTTGCCGGCCGCTGCCAGCAGCTTGCGGGCCGGGAACTCGGAAAGCCACCGGATTGTCCCTTCATGAGCCCGACGTACGCGGGCACGCAGGTCTTTGACGGCAACTTACCGGCAAGCCGGGTAGTTCCATCGACTATCTCCTGTAGGAGAGTAATGCGCCGATCCGGGTGCCTCTCTCGGCGGTCCCTAGCAGCCGGGAACGGGGCGGCCAGCCTTCAGCGCACTGAGCGCCGCGAGTGCGCCGCGCAGCGTGCTGACCTTCACAAGTCGCAGCCCGGGTGGGACCGCGCCGGCCGTGTCCGCGCAGTTCGACGCCGGGGTGAGGAAGATCGTGGCACCGGCTGCCCTGGCCGCCGCCATCTTCTGCTGTATGCCGCCGATCGGGTCGACATTGCCGTTAACCTCGATCTCACCTGTCCCCGCGATGAACTTGCCGCCAGTCAGGTTCGCGGGAGTCAGCTTGTCGATAATCGCCAGCGCGAACATCATCCCGGCGCTCGGCCCGCCGATGTTGCCGATACTGATCGTCACCTTGAACGGGAATACGAACGATTCCACGAGATTGACGCCAATCACAGGCTGGCCTTGGTAGCTGGCAGTTCGCAGGGTCAATTTTCGCAACAGGCCATGTCGCTTGATGGTGAGCACGGCCTTCTGGCCGGCCGCCTTCGCTTTGATCAGGTCGCCGGCGCTGACGCGGCAGGTGACCGGTACGCCGTTGACGGCGACGATCTGGTCACCGCCGTGCAGCACGCCCGCCGCCGGCAGGCCGCGCACCGTGCCGCTGACCTCGTCGACGACGCCGAATTTGATGCCGAGCTGGCAGAGCGCGGCGGCCGTCGCCGTCTGCTGCGAGTTCGCCATCTCCTCGGTGTCCTGCTTGAGCACTTGTTGCTGAGTCTTGCCCGCCGGGAACAGTTCCTGCTGCGGGACGACGGCGTCGTGCGGGCTGAGCCAGGACTGCAGGGCCGCGAAGATGTTGAAGGGAGGCCGGGCGCCAGGGCCGCCGATGTACGACACCGTCACCATGTTCAGGTGGCCATCGGTCGGGAACGTGGGGTGTCCGCTGATCGCCACGATGGGCTTGTGGCCAAGCGGACCGAGCGTGTTGTAGGTGGGGCCGGGCAGCAACGCCACGTAGGGCACTGGCACCAGGGCAGCCACAAGCAGCGCTCCGACAACGCCGACGCTCGCGACCAGCAGGGTTACCCCGCGACGTGACATGCGCACCATGGGGGCAAGGCTACGCGCTGTTAACCCATTCGCTGGCGCGGCCAGCGAACCGCTGGTGCTTCCAGATCGGCACCGAGCGCTTGATCTCGTCGATGAGCTCCCGGCAGGCGTCGAACGCGGTTGCCCTGTGCCCGCTCGACACCGCGACGACCACCGCCAGGTCCCCGATCGTCAGGTCGCCGACCCTGTGCACGGCTGCCACGGCATGGACGTCGAATTTCGCCGCGATGCTTTCTGCGACAAGGCGCAGTTGGTCGGATGCCGAAGGGTGCGCCGAGTAGGAAAGCGCGGTGACCTGCTGGCCGTTGTCATGATCGCGCACCACTCCGGTGAAGAGCGCGATGCCGCCGGCCGCGGGATCCATGACCGCATCGTGCACCTCGTCAACAGAAAGCGGCGTATCGCGCACCTCGGCGAGCCTGATCACGTCCACGACGTCACCGTACAGTGTCGGCTCACGGCGCCCCGTCACGGCGGCGTTTGCGTACCTGGCGGACGATCGCGGCCGTGCCGATCACCGCCACGGTCGCGCCAGCCGCTGTGATCGTCGCCTCCTTCTTCGCCAGCCGGCGCCCGGCAACGGCGTGCCGCCCTGCCCGCTGTTCGAGCAAAATGGCGAGCGCTTCGGTGTTGGTGACCGACGGCTGCCAGCCGGCCTGGCGCAGCGTCGCGCAGTCGACCACCCACGGGTAGACGACGTAGCGCAGGTCGGCCACCGGCGCGGGGGTGATGCCAGCCCGGTGCAGCCGCTGCGCTGTGGCAAACGTCACACCGGCGGGCAGCTCGATCCGGCGCAACCCCGACAGCTCCTCAACCTCGTCCTGGTCGAGCCATCCGTCGCAGCCGACGGCGAACGCGCCAGTCACCACACCGGTAGCGGCCATCTCTATGGCCGACAGCAGGTCGTTGACGTGGCAGAACTGCCAGCTCGGCGCGCAGCCTTTGACGGCGAGCAGCCTTGGTGACTCGAAGTGCCTAGTGATGAGCGTGTCGATGCCTTCGCCGACGAGCGCTGCCGGGCGCACCACGGTCACTGCCATGCCTGGGTTCGAGCGCGGCGACCGCTCGGCGAGGTGCTCGATCTCCACAAGGTCACCGACCACGCTGCCGTCAGGATCGGCGTTCAGCGGGGCGGTCTCGGCGAGCGGGACCGGATTGTCCTGGTGCGCGCCGTACACCATCGCGCTTGTGACGAGAATCACCCTGCTGACGCCGCCCGCCGCGGCCGCCGTCAGCACGGTCTGCGCGCCGCGCACGTTGTAGGCACGCCTGGCCTTCGCGTCCGAGTCCGGTGCCAGGTCAAGGTCGGTGTGCACGATCACGTCGATGCCAGCGAGCCGGCTAGCCAGCATCGGGTCACGCACATCGACCATCCGCCAGACCACGCCGGTCAGCTCGCCCCTGTGGTCATCGATCGCGATCACCCGGCTGAACCGATCCGACTGCGCCAACCTCGCGGTCAGCGCGTATCCCAGGTCGTGGGCGGCTCCCGTGACCGCCACCACCGGCCTTACCTGACGGCCGTCTTCGCTCCGCCCTTGGCGAACCTTGGCTACTCGGTCGCTCACCGCGAAGCGCTCCTGGGATAGCTTGACCAATGTGATACCTCCATCCTGCCCGAGAGGCCGCGGCGATGAATGAGCCTCCCTTCGGCTTTAGCGTGCCGGGTGATCCAGGAGACGACCCCAACCGAGGTCCGGGCCGCGAGGGCGGCCAGGGCGGCGAGGGCGGCAAGGGCGGCAAGGGCGGCGGCCAGGGCGGGCCGGGCGGGGGCGGGCCGGGTGGGGTTGAAGGCCCGTTCGGCCCCGGCGGGCCGCTCGGTGACCCCCAGCAGCTCGCCGAGGCCTTGCGTCAGTTCGCCGACCTGATGTCGTACCAGGGCGGCGCGATCAACTGGGATCTGGCGAAGAACATCGCCAGGCAGACGGTCGCCGCCAAGGGCGACCCGAGCGTGCTGGCGAACGAGCGTAACGAGATAGCCGAGGCTCTGAGGCTTGCCGACCTGTGGCTTGAAGACGCGACCACTTTGCCGAGCGGCATCAGGTCGGCGACGGCCTGGAGCCGGTCGGAGTGGGTGGAAGCCACCATGCCGGTGTGGACCACGCTGTGCGAGCCGATCGCGGAGCGCGCCGTTGACACGATGAGCGGGCTGCTTTCCGTCAGCCAGGATGACCTCGAAGACCTGCCGCCTGAGATGCGGTCGATGATGTCGGCGCTGTCCGGCGGCGGCGCTGGCGGGCTCGGCGCGCTTGGCGGGTTCGGCGGCCTCGGCGAGATGATGCGCAGGATCGGCGGCATGATGGTCGGCGGTCAAGCTGGCGCCGCCGTTGGAGCGCTGGCCGAGGAGATCATCAGCTCGAGCGACATCGGCCTGCCGATCGGGCCTGAGGGCACCGCGGCGCTGCTCCCGGCCGGGGTGGCCGCCTTCGGATCTGGGTTGTCGGTTCCAGCGGAAGAGGTCAGGCTCTTCGTGGCGCTGCGCGAAGCGGCGCACCACAGGCTGTTCAGCCACGTGCCATGGCTCAGGGCCAGGCTGCTTGGAGCGGTCGAGGACTACGCCAGGGGGATCAAGGTCGACGCCGAGGCGCTGCGGGACGCGATGCCGCAGATCGACCCGTCGAACCCAGAGGCGCTGAACGAGGCGCTGTCTGGTGCCGCTCTGTTCTCGCCTGAGGACAGTCCGGAGCAGAAGATGGCTCTGGCGAGGCTGGAAAGCTTGCTCGCGCTGGTCGAGGGCTGGGTGGCCACGGTAGTCGCCGACGCGGCCAGCAACCGTCTGCCGCAGGCAGACGCGCTTGCAGAGGCGATCAGGCGCAGGAGGGCAACCGGCGGCCCGGCCGAGCGCACCTTCGCCACCCTGGTCGGCCTCGAGCTCAGGCCCCGCCGCCTGCGCGAGGCCGCGGCGATCTGGCGCGGCCTGACCGACGCTCGTGGCGTCGAAGGCCGCGACGAGATCTGGGGGCATCCCGACCTGCTGCCGACCTCTGACGACCTGGATGATCCTGACGCGTTCGTTCGCGGCAAGCCGGAGTTCGACATCTCCGACCTGACCGGCGACGAGGCCACCGATGATGAGCAAGAGGGTGGCACTGGCGCGGAGGGTGACCAAGGCGGCGAAGGCGACCGACGCGGCGAAGGCGACCGACGCGGCGAAGGCGACGACGGGCACCTAAGCGACGAAGGCGGCGATAAGTTATCCACAGGCCGTGGATAGAGAAGTCGCAGCGTGACGGTCACGCCGCCCCTACGCTTTGGAAGAAATCCACAGGTACTGCCGGCTGATATCCACAGCGACGCTCCCCAGTCTCCACAGGCAATACCCAGCGGTATCCACAGCCCGGGGCGCCATCGCTCTGGCGGGCGCCAGTGGCGCACGAAAGCGTCGCTGTCAGACCCCGATGGCAGGCTGCGGCCATGAGACCCGCTCTGAAGTCAGGCCTGCTGCCGGTCTGGCGTGATGCCGACACGTTGCAGATCGGCATTGACCCGCGCCGCGCGATCGCGCTGTCGGGGATGCGCCGGGCCGCCGTGGTGGTCGGGTTACTCGACGGCAGCAGGGATCGGGGCCAGGTCATCGCTGCCGCCGCCGACTGCGGAATTCCGGAGGACGCGACCGAACGGGTGCTGGCGCTGCTGGCGGCCAGCGGCGCGCTCGACGATTTTCCCGCGAGCACGTTACGGGCGGTGCCGACGACGGCCAGGTCCAGGCTGGCGGCGGCGCTGGCCACCGCCTCGCTCGCCCATCGCGATCCCGATGGCGGCGCAAGGACGCTCGCCCGGCGCAAGGACATCGCGGTGTGGATCACGGGCGAGCGCGCGATCGGCCGGGCCGTCGCGAGGATTCTGCTGGCATCAGGGGTCGCTCAGGTGCGGATCGGCGACACCCAGGATCGGCGTCCTGATCTGGCCGTGCTTGTCGGCCGCCCGCCGCCTGACCTGCTGATCGCCTTAGCCGCCGATGGCATGCCGCACCTCGCGGTGCTCGCCACCGAGGCCATCGGTGTCGTCGGACCGCTTGTCATCCCTGGCCTGACCTCGTGCCTGCGGTGCCAGGACTACGTCAGAGCGGCGCGCGATCCGGCGTGGCCGCTGATCCTGGCTCAGATCGCCACCAGGCGACCCGACCCGGCGGCGTGCGACGCGGCGCTGACCGCGACGGTGGCCGCGCAGGCCGCCGCGCAGGTGCTGACCGCCATCGACAAGGCGCCCGCCGCGAGCGCCACGGTGAACGGCACGCTCGAGCTCGTGCTGCCTGACTGGCGCTGGCGCCGTCGCACCTGGCAGCCGCACCCGGCTTGTCCCTGCGCGACTTACACGAGCCACAGCGGGCGTGCCCGCGCAGTCCACGGCCGGTAGGTCCAACTTGTCCGACAGCTGACCCACCCACACCGGGTGATAGCTGACAATAGAGATCATGAACGACTTGCCCCGACGTACGGTGACCAGGACCGTAAAGCTCGCGGCACTGCCCGCCGGGCTAGCTGGCCGGACCGTGCTCGGGTTGGGCAAGCGCGTGGGGGGGCGGCCAGCAGAGATCGTCGCCCGCGAGATCCAGCAGCGGACCGCTGACCAGATCTTCCGTGTGCTCGGCGAGCTGAAGGGCGGCGCGCTCAAGGTCGGCCAGGCGCTGTCCATTTTCGAAGCGGCGCTGCCCCCTGAGCTGGCTGGACCCTACCGGGCCACGCTGACCAGGCTGCAAGAATCCGCGCCGCCGCTCCCGGCCAGCACCGTGCACAGGGTGCTTGCGGGCGATCTTGGCGATGAATGGCGCGACCTGTTCGCCGAGTTCGACGACGAGCCGGCCGCCGCCGCGTCGATCGGCCAGGTGCACAAGGCCGTGTGGCAGGACGGGCGGCAGGTCGCCGTCAAGATCCAGTATCCGGGCGCTGGGCGCGCCCTGATCAATGACTTCACCCAGATCGCCAGGATCGGCAGGCTGTTCGGCGTGCTTATGCCTGGCCTCGACGTGAAACCGCTGCTCGACGAGTTGCGGACCCGCGTGGCTGAGGAACTCGACTACCGGCTTGAGAGTGCCTCGCAGGAGGCGTTCGCCACAGCCTTCGCTGACGATCCGGATTTCTGCGTGCCGCGCACGCTGCAGGCCACCGACCACGTTCTTATCAGCGAATGGCTGGACGGCACGCCGCTATCGAAGATTATTTCCAGCGGAACTCAGGAGCAGCGGAACAGAGCCGGCCTTCTGCTTGTGAGATTCCTTTTCTCCAGCCCGGCCAGGGCTGGATTGCTGCACGCCGACCCGCATCCGGGCAATTTCCGGCTGCTGGAAGACGGCAGGCTCGGAGTACTTGATTTTGGCGCTGTCGACCGACTGCCTGACGGCCTTCCGCCGCTGTTCGGACGCATGCTTTGGCTTGTGCACACCGACGGCGACATCGCCGCGGTGGAAGCGGAACTTCGCGAGCACGGCTTCTTGCGACCAGGCATCACAATCGACGTCGCGGCGCTCAAAGACTTTCTCGCGCCGCTCGCCGACCCTTCGAGGCAAGAGTCGTTTGCATTCAGCCGGGAATGGATGCGGGCCGAGGCTGGCCGGGTCACCGATTTGCGTGGCGCGAATATCGGCCGCCAGCTGAATCTGCCCCCGTCGTACATTCTCATCCATCGGGTATCAACTGCCGGAATCGGCGTCCTCTGCCAGCTTGAGGCCGAAGCCGAATTCCGGGCCGAGGTGCTGCGCTGGATACCCGGGTACGGCCCGGCTGGAGCCGTCGGCGTCAGCCCTGTGCCTGCCGGGTAGCCGCAGGACCAGCGCCTGCGGCTACCCATCACTTCGGCGGAACGACTGTGCCTTCAGTACCACTGGGCCTTCAGGCAGCCACCTCATCCTTGCGCGGGCGACCGCGTGCCCGCTTGCGCGGCACGATCTCGCCCCTGATGAACAGCTCGCCACCCCACACTCCCCAGGGCTCCCTGCGCTCCATCGCACCAGCCAGGCACTTGCCCCTGACCGGGCAGGCGCGGCAGAGCGACTT
>Ga0126381_100010427_pt1 | contig 10461 bp, 7 predicted proteins | sample PanSoiMetPlot_28_FD_96465 | JGI IMG/M metagenome (GOLD analysis project Ga0126381, IMG submission 96465) | Tropical forest soil microbial communities from Panama - MetaG Plot_28 | ecosystem: Environmental > Terrestrial > Soil > Tropical forest > Bulk soil | place: Panama | collected 2016-02-17 | reverse complement strand
TTCCGGCTGTCTCCTCTCCAGCAATGCGACGCCCAGGTTCTCTTCGACTTCGTAACTGGCGCTGGAGATAGCCTGCATCCGCGTCCACAACCTAACGTTGTCGCTCCAATAGCTGAGCTGCTGGCGTGTGAGGACGCAGAGAGTAAGTAGGACGGCGACACTGCCTGCGGCCGGCCACACGGGTGAAAGTTGTCGCTGTCTGAAGAAGTCCCCCGCGTTCCAGCAGACCATGACAAAAATTCCGATGAAACTGAGGTAGGCATAGCGATCAGCCATCGCCTGTTCACCAACCTGCACAATGCCGATCATGGGGACCAGCGTTCCGAGAAACCAGAACCAGCCGACCGCGAGATAGCGCCTTGTTTGCTGCTGCAAGACAAGTGTGGTGATTGCAAGCAAGAGCAGCAGGGCCATCGTTACATACCCGAGAGTGAGCTCTGGATGGGGATAAAACACAGCCAGTGTTGATGGCCAGAAGGCTTTCCCGATGTAGCGCGCGTAGGAGACAACGGCATTTCCCAGGCGAAAGGGGAGCGGGTAATATTGCATCGGCCCCGCGGACCCCTGGGCCGCCATCGTCAAAATGCCGCTCAATGCGGAGAGCACAAGCAACGGGACCTTCTCCAGCACCAGCCACAAGAACTTCTGTGGTGGAATCGAACCGTTCCCGGACTCTGAGGAAGCAAACATCCGGCGCAGCGGCCAGTAATCCCATAGCAGCAGGACAAATGGGAAGGTAATGACTTGCGGCTTAGCCATGAGCCCCAGAAGATAAAGAGCGCCCACAACGGCATATCGTCCGATCCGTGGCTTCTGCACGTACCAGCGATAGGCAGCCAAAGCCAGCAGGAAGAAGAGGACGCTCAGGATGGTCTTCCGCTGCGAAACCCACGCGACCGTTTCGACGTTGACCGGATGAAGCGCAAAAAGCGCAGCGACCATAAAGCTACGGCCTGCATACCCGGTCGCGCTAAGGAAGATCCAGAACAGCAGCACCGCATTTAGAGTGTGCAGCAGCAGGTTCACATCATGGTGGCCGGCAGGGTCCAAATGGAACATTTGCACATCGGCAGCATGCGACAGCCAGGTGACTGGGTGCCAATTCGCCAGGTCGTAGCTGGTGAAGGCCCAGCCCAGCGTTTCGCCGAAGGAGCTGTTACGCAGATGTGCGTTATTGACGACGTACGCCTCGTCATCCATGGTAAAGAACGGATGATGACGCACCGGTGCGTAAACGGCGACGGTAACGATTGCCAGGACCGCCGCGAGTATCCAGGGGCGCGCGAAAACAAATGCCAGCAACCCTTTCTGGACTGCCGCGGGTCTGCCTTTGCTCGCGCCGGACTGCCCGCTGTTCCTGCGTCTGGATGCTCTGGAGGAATCGGATGACATTCATGCTCTCGACTGCGGCCTACGATCTTGTATCACGACTCGAGGACGAATGTGCAGGCAGCAGTGCAGAGAATGGTTCTCGTGGCCGGGTTGCAAGCTGATGACAGGCCGCGGCTAAAACCTGCCGTTCACGATCCAGGATCTCACCTCGGCTTCGACGTCGAAACCGACGCTGCCCATTATGAATCGCCCATCCAGTTCGTAGGCGCAAGTCTCCAAGGGAGTTCCCTCGTAGCCGCCCTGCAAGTATCCGCGCACATAGAGGCGGGCGAAATCGTCGACCCCAAGCAGCCGATACTGGACGATGTGTACCATCTCGTGAAAGATCAGCTGTGGGGTCAGCGGTTCGTGAAAAACGACTACGTCATCGAAAGTGATGGCTGACATTCTCGTGAAGTTCGGCAGTCCTGAAAAGCCTAACCTCTCAAGCTCGGCGTAGAAGGGCGGATTCGGCACGCGCTCCTGTCCGGGTTGCACGACTCGGATGCGCTGCATGTCGACGGGGGAAAAGAATCGTGACCAGATTTCCGTAAAACTGAGAGGAACTGCGCGGCCATAGTAGCGAGCGCGCTGGGCCCTTATATACTCGGACACCCAGTGTGTGAAGGCTGCACTCTGCTCCGGCGACACCTTTGGTTGCGGTTCTTTCCCTGGTTTGCTCCCGAGCGCCACTCTCTACTCCAGATCCCGCCAGTTCGGCCCCGTTCCCACGTCGACTTTCAGCGGGACTTTGAGTTCATGGACGTTTTCCATCTGCTGCGCAACCAACTGCTTCATGGTATCAACTTCGGACACGGGAACTTCGAAGACCAGCTCATCGTGAACCTGCAAAAGCATTTTGGACCGGAGAGCGCGTTGCTGCAACTCGGCGTCGATGCGAATCATTGCTAGTTTAATGAGATCGGCAGCTGTGCCCTGAAGCGGAGTGTTGACCGCCGTACGCTCGGCAAATCCGCGAAGATTGTAGTTCTTGCTGAGGATGTCAGGAATCGGTCGCACTCGGCCGAAGAGCGTTGCAACCTTTTGATCGCGTCGCGCCTGGTCCTGCGTGCGGTCGATGAACGCGCGGACACCGCTGTACTTTTCGAAGTAGGCTTCGATGAAGCGTTTTGCCTCCTTTGTATCGATCCCCAACTGCTGAGACAAACCGAACGCTGACAGCCCGTACACAATGCCGAAGTTCACCGCTTTGGCGCGGCGACGATGCTCGGCGTTCACCATGAGCGGCGGCACCCCAAATACCTGTGACGCTGTAAGCGTGTGGATGTCCTCGCCGGTGCGGTACGCTTCGACCAGCAAGCTGTCGCCGGAAAAGTGCGCGAGCAGTCGCAACTCGATCTGCGAGTAGTCGGCTTTCAGCAGAACATGACCTGGCTCGGCGATGAACGCAGCGCGAATCTCGCGCCCTAGTTCGGTGCGAATCGGAATGTTCTGCAGATTGGGATTGATCGAGGAGAGCCGTCCCGTCGCCGATCCCGCCATGTTGAAGGTGGTGTGCAGGCGTTTTGTGTACGAGTTCAGCAGCGCCGGAAGTGCGTCAACATATGTCGATTTCAGCTTCGAGAGCTGACGATAGTCGAGCACCATGCGTGGCACTTCGTGCTCCGCGGCAAGACCCTCAAGCACATCAACTGCTGTTGAGACGGTCTTGCCTTTGCCGTACTTCACCGGCTTCGGCAAGTTCAGCTTGTTGAAGAGCACGTCGCCAAGTTGCTTCGGCGAGTTGATATTGAACTCGATGCCGGCCTTGTCGTAAATCTCACGAGCCTTGACGTCGATGTCGCCTTCGAGCTTCTTCGACATTTCGGCCAGAACGTCGCAATCAAGCTTTACCCCAACGTCCTCCATCCGCGCCAGCACAGGTACCAGGGGCAGATCGATTTCGTCGTACACCTTGCGCAATCCTGCGGCCTCTACTTCGGTGCTGAGCTTCTGCGACAACCGCAAAGTCATGTCGGCAGCCTCAGCCAGCGACGGTCCAAGCTTCAGGTTGAATTTGCGAAACGCGATCGCGTCCAAACTGTAAGTTGAATATGTCGGGTCGAGCAGATATGCGTAAAGCAGTGGATCGTGCGCAATTCCGGAGAGCGTATTACTCTGCTCCCCCAGCACATGGATTGCGAACTTGTAATCATGTACGGCCTTGGGCGTAGAATCATCCGCCAGCGCGTGCTTGAGGGGCGCCGCCATTTTCGAATCATCGAGCCCGACCGTCAGTGCCTTGCCGCTTTCGGCAGAGATCGAAACCCGATGGCTCACCGCCGGTGCGGTCGCCGCTGGTGCCAGAGATAGCTGCTCTCCTTCTCTATCTGCTGCACCGTCCACCTCGGGCGCCTGCTCAGGGGAGGTCACCTCCAGGGCAATGGCCAGCATCGCCCCCGGCCTTCTTGCGAAAGCTATAAGGGATTCGACCTCAGCGGCTGACTTGGCGTCGCGATAATCAGTCTCACCCAGGTCAACACTCTCGCTGAGAAAATCCTGCACGAGCGTGTTGAACTCAAGCTCCGTAAAGAGCGCCCGCGCCGCCGCAGCATCAGGCTCCTGCGCGCGCATCTTCTCCGGCTCGAACTCAACCGCGACATTCGTATCAATCGTGACCAACTGCTTGCTGACCAGGATCGCGTTGCGATTATTCTGCAACGATTCGCGGTATGTCTTGCGATCAACTTCGGCCGCATGTTCAATCGCCGCTTCCACGCTGCCGAAGCGCTGAATCAACTCCACCGAGCCCTTGTCGCCGATACCCGGTGCGCCGGGAATGTTATCGATGCTGTCGCCGCGCAGGGCCATGACGTCGATGACTTTTTCCGGCGGCACACCGAGGATCTCTTCGACCTTCGCCGCATCGCAGATCAGGTTGTCCTTCGGCGGGTTCAGGACACAGGTGTCTTCGTTCACCAGCTGCATCATGTCTTTGTCGCTGGAGACAACGAAGACGGTGTAACTCGCGTCGACGGCTTTACGTGCCAGTGTTCCAATGACGTCGTCGGCTTCAAAGCCGGGCGCCTCGAGAATAGGGATGCGGTACACATCCAGCGCGCGACGGATGTATGGCACCTGCTGCGCCAGATCGTCGGGCATGGCAGTGCGGTTAGCTTTGTAGCCCTTATAGGCTTCGTCGACGTACGTCTGTGTTTTGGAGTCGAACTTGCGGATGCTGGTGATTGCCGTAGCCTGCTGGTCGCGAAACGTGGGCGCGCTTACATCAAAAACGGCGGCCAGATACTGTGGGCTGAAGTCGGCCCGCAGCTTGCGAAGCATGTTAACGAAAACGTAAGTTGCGCTTGTCGGAATACCGGTCTTCGTGGACATAGGCCGCTGCCGCGCCATGGCGTGATAGGCGCGAAAAATGAACGACATCGCATCGATGAGGAAGATGCGGCCTCTGGATCCCTCGGGTTCAGCAGGAACACCTATCGCTTGCTTAGCAGCCGCATTCTTCGCGGCAGCGACAGGTTTCGCGGCGCTGGAAACGGTGGCAGATTTCGCGGTTTTCTTCGTGGAAGGCAATCACCAAATTCTAACAAGGCGGACGCCGCTGATTCCACCGAACGGCAGCGGCAGAAGGGGAGGGCGTCAACTCTCACGCCACTAACGCGTGTTTCGACGCCGTGTTCGCATTGCGTTGAAACAGGCTGGAGGAGTACCACTGCCATGCTCGCTGCAAACGAATGTGCCGCCTGAGCTTAGCCCTGAGCCATAAGTCCCGTAGACAACACTAGCCTTCCGCCCTCCATCCAATACTCATCTTTTGGCCACAATCGCCGCTTCCCGCCGCTTCGGAAGACTCCATGAAAATTCGGAGAATACATGAAAGCAGAACGATTTTGGATTTTTGCAATAGCAACTTTGCTGACTGTTTCCCTCACCGCTTGCGGCGGTGGCACTTCCAATTCCGGCAATGCCTCGCAGAACTCCAGCTCCGGTGGCGGCGGTGGCATCGGCTCCGTCCAGCACGTGGTAATCATGCTGCAGGAGAATCGCTCCTTCGATCATTACTTTGGCTTCCTGAACGATTACCGTGCGTCGCAAGGTCAAGCGCGAAATGTGGATGGCATGCCACCGGGCGCCTCGAACATCGGATTCGATGGGGTCACAAACATTCCCGTTTTCCACCTCGCGACAGCCTGCACGGAAGATCTCAGCTCCTTCTGGAACGAAAGCCATGTCGACTGGAACCTTCATCACCCCACGTCTGACACGCCCAAGATGGACGGCTTCGCGCATGCGGCGGGCAACTTCGCTACCGACGAGAATCTCGCCGGACGCGGCCCCTACACCGACACAAATGGATATCGCGCGATGGGCTACTACACCCACGACGATCTGCCTTATTACTACTTCATGGCCACGCAGTTTGCGACCTCAGACCGTTGGTTCTCGCCCGTAGGCACACGCACCGAAGGCAATCGCATGTATCTGTACGCCGCCACATCGCAAGGCAGGGTTTATCCGCCGACAAGCCCGCTCTCCGCGAAAACCATTTTTGCCGAGCTCGACGCTGCCGGTGTCTCCTGGAAGATTTATGCGACCGATCACAACAACACCTTCTTGACGTACTTCCAGCCCTACGGCTCGCAGCACATGAATCACGTCGTACCCGCGACGCAGTTCGTGACCGACGCCGCCAACGGCACCTTGCCGGCGGTAGCGTTCATCGAAGCAGGTTACGTCTCCGGCCGCGACGAGCACCCGACGACTGATATTCAGCACGGCGAAGTGTATGTTTCAACGCTCATCAACGGTCTGATCCAGAGCCAGTCGTGGAAGAACTCGGTGTTCTTTCTTACGTGGGATGAAGGCGGCGGCTTTTACGATCACGTGCCGCCGGTCAGCACTGTCAATCCGGATGGCATCATGCCGAACGATCTCAAGCCGGGCGACTTCCCCGGCAACTTCACGCGTACCGGATTTCGCGTGCCGCTCATCGTGATCTCGCCCTTTGCCAGAAAGGCATATGTCTCGCACACACCTGCCGATTTCACGGCACTGCTGAAGTTCATCGAGACGCGCTGGCAGCTGCCGAATCTTACTCGTCGCGATGCTGCGCAAATAGACATGACGGAATTCTTCGACTGGGGCGCTCCCAACGAGAACCCGCCAAGTCCGCCAACGCCACGGGAAAACCTGCGCTGCACCCCATCGCAAATGATGTAACTAAGGAGATCTGCGGATTCTTCTCGTCGGTTGATCAACATTGACCAGTTGCCCCACTCATTCGTTCTTTTCGAATGAGTGGGTTCCGAGCGAAGACAACTCACCTTCCCACGCAGTCCTTGATCAGCATGCAAACAAACTTCCTCGTCGCCGCAGGAACTGACGACACTCATCTTCGCTTCTTGAAATGGGGGAAGAGCCGCGCCTGAAAAATGTCTCTGACTCAAACCCCACCCAAACCGCGCGCGGCCAGGGTGGGGTTCTTCAAAAAAATACAACTGCTTTAGGGATTACTTGCCGGAATGATCTGGATCTGGGTATCGCCCACAATCACATCCAGCCCAATCGGCAGGTTATAGCTGTTGTTCTGCGTCACCACCAGCTCCAGGCTTCGCACTTCGACAAAGTGCGGATACGGTGCATTGTGGATGACTCGCTTTAGGTACAACGTACCGAGACCGGCCAAGGAGACATTGGTGTTATACGGTACGCTGTCGGTAATCTCCGGGTGTCCGGCTACCGAGATGCCGGCGAACGAATCCGACCCATTCAGAATGTAGTTGTTGGAATTGTTTACGGCAGCGACCACCTGCGCTCGCATGACACTGGCCGTTACCAGTCCGTTCAGCAGGTTCAAACCCTGTACCGTCGATGTGTTCTGTCCCGTTGACAACGAGATTGTCAGGTTCGACTCCACCGTATTCGTTACCGTTCCACTGGTAAGGATGCTCGGCAGATTGAGGCTGGCCAGGCTGTTGGTCAAGACCTGACCATTCGTACCGAAGCACGGCAACGACTCCGGTGCCGTCGGCGCTGAGGCAAGCAGCGGGCCCATTACCTGCGTGCCATAGGATTCGCCACTGATGATTCCCGGCGCGAACACGTTCACCATTCCGCTGGTTGCATTGGATACGATGACCTCCGTTCCCACCTGCAAACCAAGAATGTTGATCGTCGTCACGTGCACGTGGAGCATGTTCACGGTGAGCGTCGCTTCGGAGCTGCCGATGTTGGCCAATTGCTCGTTCAGCACTACGTAGCCCAGCAGCGGAATGTTGATGCGCATGTTCGCCGGCACCGAACCGTTGTATACGTGCCCGAGGATCACAAGATTGTTTACTGTCGATCCGCCCGCGCTCACATGAAATACGCCGTTGCTGTCGATGGTTGTGGTGCTTACCGCTTTGATCTCCTGCGCAGTGATCAACCCGCCCAGTAAGCTGATGCTGGCGGTATCGGCTAGAGCTTGAGCCTGCTGGCTCGCGCTTGAGACGTCCGTGTTCACAGCGCCTCCCGTCACCAGCGGTGGCAAATTGACGCCCGCGGCGCTTCCCATAACGTTGAGCGGTTGTTGTGAAGTTCCGCATGGTCCTGCAAGTGTTATCGGCGCCGTCTGTCCCACCAGGAGGGTGTTACCGACAAACGCATACGTCCGTAGGCAGTGCCCAGATAGGTTTGCGTATCCGGACTGGTGGCGAAGCCGCTGATGGGCGTCAAGGTGATCGTCAGTACCAGCGCAGCCATAATCGCTGGCAAGGGCAGCAAAGCCGATGACTTTTCACACCAAACACTTTTGATGTGCGACATTGTTCTCCTCCTTTTTTCTTTGGGGCCCTGCCTCGCCTCAGCTCGGTGTGCCATAAATGACGAGCGGCCGTACCCCATTCCCCCTACTTGCTACTAGGGCGGAACTAGCTGGAGTCCGGCTACACGTGCCACCAGGCAGCCGAGGACGGAGGATTGGTGCAAGCAGCCGACATTAATCGCGCGAAGCAGCGGAGGCGGCCACATCCGCCCCCCGGCGACGCGCGCCATGGCTCTGTCGAAAGCGCTTGCGCTCTTCCGGATTAAGTACATCCCTTCCATGCTTCCTTCTTCATGGACCCGAATGTGCTCGTAACATGTGCGGGGTTCCCACTGCGTCCCGCATCTCCTGATCGGATCGGCAAGTCGCGAGTCTGGCAAACTAGCTGGTTGCTAGCTGTTTATTGTGAGACATGTTAGGCGGTATTTCAGTTGCTTCACAATCGGAGAATTCATGAAAAACTAGTTAAGGAATTCCCTTAGCTCTACTTTGCCATTGCCTATTAAAGTAAACACCACCCACTAAAGTTAGGTACTTTGGTAATTACCACAAATAAGCCATTTACTCGCATTAACAGCGGCTAAACTGTTACTTTATGCGGATAGACGTTACTCCGGTAACTGCACAAGAGTGACAGACAGCTACCAACAGGAATTAAACTAGGCTTCACTATATGTCCGGTCATATAGCGTCTTGGGTGACCGGAGCTTTTATTAGGGCCAGCCTTCAAACTCTGTTCCGCAGGTCTCCACGGCTGCGTTGTTTTCTTCTCGAAAATACAGAGCTCAATGCCGATCCCACATTGTGGGACCATCAACCATCTGGTGCCGCTTGACCGCCGGTCACATTTTTCTTGACGCACCCTTGCCTGCTGACGTATATCTCAACCCCGCGATTAGAAAGCAGATCAGATACTTAGAAAGGAAGATCGATGAGTAAATACGCGACCAGACTCGCTGCCATCCTCTTCACCGCGGCCGTTGCCATGTCGCTGACCGCTCTGGCACAGGACAACATGTCCGGGCAAGGCGCCATGGGCGCCCAGGGTGACAAGGCCGAAGTAATGCAGAAGCTGGAAAAAATGTCCGCGGCCCTACAACTCACACCGCAACAGAAGCAGCAGGTGCGGCCCATACTTATGGAGGAAGCGCCTAAACTAAAAGCTCTGAAGAGCAATACTTCACTGGGCCCAATGCAAAAAGCCATGCAGATGCGCCAGATTGCCGACGCCACGGATGCCAAGCTGAAGCCTGTCCTCACGCCCCAGCAGTATCAGACCTGGGAGCAGATGCGGGCGCAGGAGCGCCAGCAGATGATGCAGAAGATGGAGAACCGCTGATCGAAGGGACGCTGGTTGCTGCCGGGCGGCATATGCCGGGTGCACGTAGCGACGCGCCCGGCAGTTCACGTCCATGTTGGGTTTATGCGCCTAGATCGCCTTCTTATTATTGTCGCGCTGTTGATCTTTTAAGCTGACAAACCAGAGATAGAGTTCGTCGACGCGGGCGATGTCTTCGTTCAGCACGGGCTGATCGGCGTACTTGTGGATGTCCGCCCCGCTGTGTCGCCGCTTCAAATTATTGACGACCTGATAGAGTTCATCGACCTTGGAATGCATGATTCGGAGGTCGCTCACCAATCTTACTTCATCTACATCCAACCAGCGATCGTGCAGCGATTGGTCGGTGTGCTTCGATTTCTTCATGTACATTTCTCGTCAGCCCCGAGGTCGTGCCATTTATAGCCGAACGCTAAGTCGGACGCAATAGTATACGTCAGAGTTGTATGTCTGCTGTTTGCATACTTAGTACCTGTGTCTACGCAAAGCTGTGGCGATGGGCAGCGATCGTCCGGCCCCCGATCGACCGTTGTCGTGCGCGCAGGTCTGCCGGAATGTGCGAGTGTTTTGGGTCGCGGACCTTAATCCGCCTAGCGCTAACCAACCTTCACCCTTGCTCGAGTATGGAATCAGGTCCACATCTCGCCAAAGCGGCAGGCCTGAGATGGCGAACGTCTTCCCCTGATCGGATGGCGGTCCGATCCGTTCGACATCAATTTCGCCGTGCCCATGTCAGGCGGTGAATCACGAACCTCCGGAAATGGCAGGGCTAGCCTGTCCGGAGCCACGAATGTTCTGGTTGAGATGGAAGATGTTTTCCGGATCGTAGCGTCGTTTCATTTCCAGCAGGCGGGCGTAGTTTGGGCCGTAGGCCGAAGCGACGCGTTCGCCTTCGTCGGCGGTCATGAAATTTACATAGCCGCCCGCGGAAGCGTAGGGCGCGGCCGCTTTGAAGAATGCGCGTGCCCACTTGATGCACTCATCGTCC
>Ga0126381_100010426_pt1 | contig 10461 bp, 11 predicted proteins | sample PanSoiMetPlot_28_FD_96465 | JGI IMG/M metagenome (GOLD analysis project Ga0126381, IMG submission 96465) | Tropical forest soil microbial communities from Panama - MetaG Plot_28 | ecosystem: Environmental > Terrestrial > Soil > Tropical forest > Bulk soil | place: Panama | collected 2016-02-17 | reverse complement strand
CCGGTATCCAATATCTTCTCATTTACTCCGTATTCTCTGAACAGGTGCACCTTCCCAACCAGCCGGCGAATTCGCGGTGCGATGGCCCGATGGACAAGCACGCCCAGTGTCAGGGTCAGGATAGTGCCTATCGAGCCAATAGCCAGTAGCCACAAACGTGACAATCGGGCCCGACGCAATACTTGATCATTCGCGATCTGCGCGTACTTGATATTGACGTCGAGCAGTTCAGCCACAGCGTTCGTTACTTTCGGCACCTGCGCACGGATCTCGTCGGTTGAGACAATAGCGGATTGATCCTCCTCCCTCAAGCCACGAATGGAGTCATCGAAATACATCATGACGCGTCTTTCCTTTTCGATGAGCGAGGACTCCCCCGCCTGGACAAGCTCTCGTCGAAAATTGTCCGCGTCATTGCTCGTTCCTTCAGCTACTTCCCACTTTGTGCGATAACGATTACCAAACTCCTCCAGTTCTCCAATCAGACCCGCAATCATTGCACGCGGCGCAGGATAACCAAGGCTGGCCGCATCGGGCCGGGTGATCGTCTGCAACGTGGCTGCGTTCACTTGAGCCTTGCTGAGATCTGCGAGACTCAACAGCTGAAATCGATACATGTACTGGGTGTCGGCGGCAATTTCCCGAACGTACTTCAGTGCAGTTATGACAAGTATTGCTGCTATCGCGGTCTGAAGCGCGACCAGGAGGAAAAGCCGGTGTCCCACGGAAACTTTTAATAGCACTTTCCCGCCAGATCATTTTTTGGATCAAGACGTCATGTTTTTGATGCAAGGCAGGGTCCAACGGGATAACCGGGACGATCAGATTCGTAAACCCTGGGACTTTGTGGAGGATCTTACGGGCGATAAGCGGTATTTGTACGGTTCCTGGCTCCCAAGCGCAATAGGTTTGGTCTCAGTTGAAGTGAACTCATTCCCTCCGTTTTCACTTTGAAAGGTGGGGTGGCTGCGCCATTAGTAAAAAGACCCGTTCCTTACCGGCGCAGACGCCACTCCTTGAAAAGGAAGCGAATGGGGCCGCAACCACACCTGAATTCATTCCTCTGTTGCGGAGCCCCCGTTCAGAACGACACCGTCTTCAGGAAGTCGAGTAGACGGCGGTTGAACTCGTCGGCCTTCTCCATCATCAGGAAATGGCCTGTCCCGGGAATCTCGACATATTGCAGATTCGGATAAGTGGCTTTCATGAATTCCCTGTCCGCGCCGAGTATGGAATGGTCGGCATAGAGCCCAAGCACGGGCAATTTGATCACTTCATCTTTAGGACTGGCAAAAGCGAAGGTAGCTTTCATGGCGCCGACGGCCGTGGTTTCCGGAGCGCTGAGCATCATATTAAGGATGTGGCTCTGCATGGCGGGGGTTGTCGATGCGGAGAACATCCCGCGAATCATGTTTTCGCGGTAGTTGCGTCCCCCGGGTCCACCCGCCTGCTGCGGATCGGGCGCCGGGCCGCCACGACCGCCCCCGATCCGAACCAACCCATCGACGAACACGAGTCCGGCAGTGTGTTGCGGGAACATGCGGGCGTATTGCACGACGACCGGCGTCCCCATGCTGTGTCCGACGAGCACAATTTTTTCCGCCTTCGCCTCGCTCCTCACGGCCTCGACCGCTTTGGCGAACAGCTCCATCGAAAACATTCCATCTTTCGGCGGCCCACTTTTGCCATGCCCCGGAAGATCGAGTGTGAGAACGCGATACTGTTTCGATAACGCCGTTACCTGTGCATCCCAGGTCGTCTCATCACATGTCCAGCCGTGAACAAGGATCACAGTCATGGGACCCGTGCCATGCGAAGAAGAGTGAATCTGAATTCCATCTACTGTCGCACCGCTGACTAAGCCCGCAATAAGCATCACAAGCAACGCTGCAAAAGGTATTCGTCGATTCATATCTATCCTCCTCAGGGGATTGGATTGGCCAGTGGTTTAAATTCGAGATCGGTGCGATCCGCCAGAAAGTAGTGATCTACATTGAGCAACATCGCGGCTGTCTGGTAGTAACCGATCTCACCCATGATTTCCACCACGCCGCGCTCTCCGAGTTGCCTCTTCGCCACGTTGAAGGTGGCGTCGGTAATTTGCGTCGTGCGGAGCAGTTCGGCACAGAAATTGTAGACGGCTTCTTCATCAGGACCCAACCCGGATGGCGGCTTGCCTTCGGCAATGTTACTGATCACAGGTTCACTCAAGCCGGCCTCCGAAGCGGCGCGACGATGTTCAGTCCAGAGAGATGGCGAGGACCAGGCGCGCACAGTGATCAAGGCAGCAAGCTCCCTCAACCTGGCCGGGAGCGGAACGTGAAAGCGCTCATAAGCGCCATAGCGCAGAATCGCCTCGCCCAAATCAGGACTATGCAGTAACACTGTAAAAGGGCCCGCAGTTCCGCCTTCAATTTTTCCAGACTCAACCAGACCCACTAAAGTTTTTTGCCTGTCTGTCATCTCTTCCCGGCGGGACGGCGTGAACCGGGCCCTGTTACTCATGGTGAAAGCACCGGCAGCGGGTGCGAGTGGGAGCGGTTTAGCCATCGCTTCGAGCTCCGGTTTCTGGTTGCCGGTCAGGGGAAAACGGTCCACGTTCATCATGAGCGACACCGTTTGATAGAAACCGACCAAGGCGATCAGGTCCACGATGCGCTTTTCGCCCAATTGCTCCTTCAGTGCCTGAAAATTGCTGTCGCTTACCTGCTTGGTATTAAGGAGTGCCGTTAGGAAGTTATAGATGGCTGCTTCATCCGGCTGCAGCACTGCGGGCCGCCGTCCTTCACGGATGGCGCTGATTGTGTCTTCAGGCACGCCGGCTTGCGACGCCACTCTTTGGTGAACGGCCCATTCGTATTGCGTCGTCCAGAAACGGCCGGTGATCAAAATGGCCAATTCATTCTGCCTGGCCGAAAGCAGCGGTTCTGTTCGGCCGCCAAAAATGCCGCGCATGGCCTCACTCAGCTCCGGGCTCCGCAATTGGATATTGAAGATCCCGATGGTGCCGCGGCCCGCAAGAGCGCGATCCGCCACCAGCCTTTGGTCCTGCGACAACTGTTCATAGGTGAGTCCCGGAAAGCGGTCGCCATGCAGATCGAGCTTCGGCTTGTCCTGCGCACTCGCGGCGAGAGCGAAGATCAAAACACAATAAAGGTGGAGTCGCACTGGAAGACCTTTCTTTTGGGTACTCATGTTAAGGCCTTACGAGGATTGAAACAAGAATCTGTAGGCGCGATCTATGACCGCGCGTTTTCCCAGAATCAACGAAATACGCCGGGTCGTGGCCGCACCTACAATTGATTTCGACGTTTTTGCAACGACCCCTATGACGCCGAGGAGTTTGGAGATGAAGCACCGGATTGGCATAAATTCTTAATAGGTTCTCAAGGACTTCGTCAGGTTGGAACCATTACTCTGGGCGTGAAGTGTTAAGAATCTTATTGAGAGACGCTTCTTTGTTCCGGAAGGATGGAATTTATGCCTGTTAAGCAATTTTTCCCAAATCAGTCGGCTAAATCTTTGATCGACAAAAGGGACGAGGCTGATCCGACGTCTTCGCCATTTGCGGCTCCTGTGGCCAGACAGGAAATGACTACACGCGATGTGACAATTCAAAATGCTAAATGCCGTCACCACACGACGGGTGCTTGCGACTGTGATCGGTATTTTGCACGGCCCGGCACTGCCGAGTACGGTTGTTGACATCCTTATTCAGCGGACGTTTTCGTCGTTGCCGACGAACCATAGGCCGCACATGACGCGGATAACGCTGATCAATTAAGCCGCATCTGCGTCATCAGCGTCATCCGCGTCTTTTCTCGATCCCTCACTTACCGAACTGGTAAAAAACGCCGGCCCCGATCCTGACGAAGGTGTTGGAACCCGCGAAGATTGTGAATTCGGGCCGGAAGCCCCATTGTTCCGTCATGTAATACCGGACGCCTCCACCGAGGTTCGCATAGAAGTCGTTTGAGCTGCCGCCTGCGCTGAAGTTGAACCCCTGGAAGGTGAAAGAACTGGGGCCACTGGCGCCCGAGTGCACTACCCCCAGGCCCACGCCGGCGTACGGAACCATCGAGCCGTGTCTCCTGAACTGATATTGAAGACCGCCGTCGAAATTAAAAGCCCTCCCACTCACACTTTGGTTAACACCGAGGATACGGACGGTACTTGAACCGAGCGGAATGTACAAGAACTCACCGAACGCAAGAACGTGCTCGCTCAGAGCTCCGCCAACGCTTCCTCCGAAAGCGCCATGAGTACCGATGCCGCTGACGAAACCGATCTGACCTGTGGCCTCGATTTGTCCTTTTTCCAGTTCCTGCCCATAACCGAGGCCAGTCACGACAAATAAACCAACCGTAGCGATAAGGGACACTCTTATTATTCGAGAAATATTGTTCATGTTTGTTTTTGTATCAATGTTTCGTTTCGCGAGACCGTCATAGATCAACTTGGAATCATCTGAAAAGCGGGCGGCTGCGGTCAAGCTTCCTGATAAGCCCACGTGCACTAAACAAGTCAGACGGTGATGTAAATGTTTGTCAATCCGGCCCTTTGCGCAGGACGCACCGTTCTACAATGCAGAGATACATTTGCAGGTGCTGTAAAGCGAGGTCTTCGTGACGCAAGCTCGCCCGATTGCCCGGCCTAAAACCCGAGTCTGGCTTCCGTCCGCATTCCTGGTCATCATCGCAACATTTATGGTTGGTAATCTTGTGGCCCTTTTTTTAGACAGGAAAACACAGGATAAGGACCGGACGATTGCCCGGAACGCTATGGTCAGCATCGAAGAAGTCGGCAGAATCATTCGTGACATTGACCAGGAAAGGCTTCTGGTGGATGCCCACATCTTCCAATCGGAGCCTGAACAGATGGAGGGGATCGAGCAGAGGATTTCCCAAGTGGAAACCGACATGATGAAGGCGGCCGGCGAGTACGAGCCCCTCAGCACATTCCCGGGCGAACATGCGGTCTGGGAAGACCTCTGGCGGGAGGCTGGTAACCTTCGGCCGTCTCTTCAGAGAGTCATCCAACTGTCCCGTGCAAATCAGGACCCACAGGCCTTCGCTGCAATGGAGAGCCTCACAACAAGTTTTGAAGCCATCGATCGCCAGGCGGACAGTTTGATTGGCGTCAATCGCCGAGCGGCAGACGATGCGGTCCATCAAATCGAACTGTTTCAGCGCAGAATACTGTTTCTGCTCGGTTCTATTACGCTGGCAATCATTGCGTTTGCGTCGTTCCTTGCATGGAAGGTGACCCGTCTTTTGAGTCGTCAGGACGGTCAGATCGTCCATTCGGCCGAGCTTCTCGAAGTGAAAACCTCCTGCGTCAGGCACTGTGGAATATCGGTGAGAACAGCACTAAGTACCGCCGTTCCGGGGTCCAGCTCGAGGTCGATATTCGAGGCCGTGTGGCAGCGCCGTTCTATGAATTCCGCATTTCCGACAATGGAACTGGAGTTTGCTCCGATGACCTCGCACGCATATTCGAACCTCTTTTCAGGGCTGAGAAAGTCCGGGCTATCCCCGGAACCGGGCTTGGCATTTCTATCGTCAAACGAATCGTCGACGCGAGCGAAGGAACGATTTCCGTCCACTCTAAAGCGGGCAGCGGAACGACATTCATTATCCGTCTGAGACTCGCCAGTGAACAAACGCTCGAAAGCTAACCCGCTTGGCCTGACGTGCGACGACTCCTTCTGAAGAACGCATTCTGAATAGACTGCGCCTACACTACAGTTTTCTTAGTTTCTTCCTCGGGCCCGATTCGGATTTTTTCCTGCCCCCCATAGCAGAAATTCCCGGATTTCAGATTTCTTCTACGGTTCAGAGAACCGGACTGTTTGAAACAACTCTTTAAGGCTCAAACTTTGGCCAGCCGTTTGCCAATCAAGACAGCATGAGAGCGTTAATCATAACGACGCTTGTCGTAATGCTTTTGTTTTGTGCGCTTCCATCTGGGGCTCAAGTCTCGATAGGAGTCAGAATCGGCCCGCCGCCTCCGCCTGTTGTTAGGGTTGCCCCGGTGAGGCCGGGTCCCGATTTCGTATGGATCGATGGGTACTGGTATCCAGTAGGAAACCGTTACAGGTGGCATAGCGGATATTGGACTCGGGCGCCATATGCCGGCGCACGTTGGGTAGGCCCACGATACGAGGGCGGCCAGTACTACAGAGGCTATTGGGAGGGCAATCGCGGGCGGATTGAGCACGACCACCACTGGGATCGTCACCGGGATCGAGACTTCCGGTGGAACAGGAGTCACGAGCACGAGCACGAACATCACTAAATTGATTGGGGCGGTAACCAGAGAGACGTTGTGGTTATCGCCCCGTCCAAATCGAGAACGACAAGGTTTTACGCCTGCTGCAACAGCTCTCCAAGAAATTTAAAAAGCATTTAAGAAATTCGCTCGAAACGAATGTCCACGAGCATATACTTCCGCCGATTTGAGGGACAGCTAACATGGATATGCCCGCCAAAATGGAGTTTTTGAAGCGCGCCCTTGCCAGCCAGCAACTGACTCTGCGCTTGCAAACAGTGCTGGCTGCAATGCTCTTCTTACTGGGAATCACGATGGTCATTCTGAGTTTCGTTAATCCTGGCCTGATTGTCGCGGAGACGTTGAAAACCAGCCAGAGGTTGGGCGGAACAGTGATCGTCGCCAGCGGCTTCATACCCATTTTCTTCAGTCGCCGTGACAAGATCGTTGCCCTGCGTTCTTTGCTTAACAGCTACCAGCACCAGCAAGTGGGCGGTCTGAGTCCGGACCCGAAGCTCGATGAGTATTTCGATCAGTATTTCGCTATGGTTCTGGGAGGCTAGGATGAAGGTTTCTGTCTCGTTAACGCCGGGCGACCGACTTCCCGTTCTGCTCGAGCGCATCAAACGCCGGGAAAAGTATGCGCGGATCCGTGCCGTATTGTATTCGCTCGTGCCTGTGGCGCTCACCGTTATCCTGCTCGACTACGCGAACTCCAGCGTACGAAAAGCCCAAAACGAGGTGGCCGCCTTGAAGACCGAGGCGACGACGTACACCACTCAGATTGATACTTTGAAAAAAAATACAGAGACCTACCAGACCCAGTCACAATCGGCGCAAGGAAACGCCGAAAACTACAAAAATCAGGTGACTGAGTTGCAGGCTCAACTAACGGAGACGCAGAAGGCACTCTCCGAGGCCGTCTCTCTGAGCCGAGCTCAGCGCACAATCGATTATGCCAACCCCAAAGAATTGGCCAGCCGTTTCCCTGGTAGCGAAAAACTGCTGCTGGACATTCTTGACCTCCGCCAGCGCCGCCTCAAATGGAAGGTTGGCGGGCAATCACCCCAGGAAGGATTCGATTCCTCCAGTTTCGCGATGTATATATTAAAGCAAACGCGTGCCTCGGGAATCGATCTGCGGCCCGGCGAATCGCTTTCAGAAGCCAGCCACAGCCTGTATGACAAACTGACGGCAACGACCAAGCCCCAAACCGGCGATCTGGTGTTCTACCCTGCAGGCTACGCGATGTTCTATTTCGCGGATCCGCAAGGACCGTTCGTCCTGGGAATGACGCCCGTCGGTATTACAGCCTTGAAATCCGACTTTGCAAAGCCTGTCGGCTATCGACAAGTGCAATGGCGATGACCGCGGTCACTCCGGTCGTAGAGTCTCGACCGGATCCACCGCGGCCGCACGCCGGGCCGGAACAGAGCTCGCAAAGGAGCGCTGCACGATCAAAAGGACCGGCGCGGCGGCATAGGCAACAGGGTCCAGCGGACTGACACCGAACAGAAGAGACCGCATCAGCCGCGTAAGCCCCGCCGAGGTGGCAAGGCCGAGCGCGATACCGATTGTTGCGAGCACAAAAGCCTGGCGACAAACACGCGTTTTAATTCGCGCTGCTGCGCGCCCAATGCAAGCCGGATTCCGATCTCGCGACGTCTTTGCGAAACGGCGTAAGCAATGTCTCCGTAAATGCCGATAACGCCAAGCAACAGCGCCATCACGCCCGCAATGGCCAGCATCACCAAAGTGAATGAAGCCTGGCCGAGCGATTGGCTATAGGTCTCTTCCATGGTCCTGGCCCCGGCTACCGGCAGATTCGAATTCACCGACCAGACGGCGCGGCGGACCTCACCAAGAAACGCTTCGGTGCCCGAGCGGTCGCTCCGGATCACGAATGTGGCGGCTCGCGGCCAGGGATTTCCTTCCTCAAGTGGAGGCCAGTAGACGATGGCGGGCGGCTTCTCGTTGACGCCTCTCTCGCGTACGTCTTGAACCTTGGAGTGGGTATTCGCGCCTTGCCATGGCCGCCTGTACTCCACTAGACGATCGACCTGTGCTGATTATTCTTTTACCGGGACCGGCGAGGATCGACGTGTCAAAGGCTGCCAGCGAATCCCTGCCTGCGAGAAGAGTTGGCGAACGGCCAGTTCGCAACGGAGTGCGCCCAATCCCGTTGCCGTCACCTCGATCTCGTATTCGACTTGGATGCCGGGACCGCTGATCCGATCGAAATCGAAATGCATTGTGACGCTTACATTCTCGTGTGGTACGAGAACGGGACCCAGGTGGCGGCGTAAGCGTTTGCGCCATGTGACGCGATGCAATGGTTGTTTTCCCGTAGCTATGGCGGCTGCGGAAATAAGCTTCGGCAGCGGATGCCCGGACCTGTGCTCCAGGACGGTAATCGGAGATATGCATCCGGCCAGGATGTCCGCCGCCCAGCGACCGTCTATCGCAGCCGCCTGCGCCCCTTCCTGTTGCGATGCCGGTCCGCAACCGATCCGTTGTGTCTCCAGTGCCACCGCGAAAGCCCCGGCCTCCTCCTGCAATTGCAGGACATATCCGTCGCGGAGCAAGGCGCAGTCGTGAGTGTCAAAGATGTGCATGAGTCGAGTCGTGCCCTGTAGCACTTCCGCAGAAAGTACGAGCCGCAACGACTCGAAGTCACCTTCGCTGTGGACTTCGAGGCGGAGGCTGTGTGTGTCCTGCACATCGGCAGAAGGCACTGTGAATGTCGCGCAAGGTGGAGGTTCGTCCGGAACGTCGTGATCAGCTTCTCCACCGAGTTTAGCTATCTGATTGAGGATATCTTTGGCAAAGGCCGCAGATCGCTGCTCCTCCGGAGCTGCCGGCGCGGGCTCCGCCAACCTTGACTGCACGTCGCACCACAGGGTATCGAACGCGGCCGTTGCGGGATCCTGTGGGACAATCGCCGCCACGGGCGTTCGGTTGACGCTCATCTGCTCGATGACGCTGGCATAGGGCACCTGCGCCGGAAGGAAATACTCAGGATACTGTACGGACCACTCACAGATGTGCCGGTGCAAGGCTTTGCGTCTGTCGACCATACTGAGAAAGGCCGCCACCTTCGTTCCCTTTCCGCGATGACCGATGTGCTCCACAAGCCGCGATAATGTGCGAAGCGACAGCACGGTTGGAATAGTCGGAACCAGGATCAAATCGGCCGCGACAAAGACATTCTCACTCAGTATCGAGATGCTCGGCGGACAGTCCAGCAGCACATACGTATATCCGCGGCCAAGCTTCTGGACCAATTCAGCTAGGTCTCGGTCGGGCCGGCCGAGTTGCTGGAGGAAGTGGTCGAGCTTGCGGTAAGCGAAGTCCGCCGGCAAAAGGTCGAGGTTGTCGTAGTCGGTGGCTTTGATGGCTTCAGTCAGCGTCGCGACTTGCTGCAGCGACTTCTTGCCGAAGCCCTCCACCTCTGGATGTACGCGGAACGCGAAGCTCGACGCCGCCTGAGGATCGAGATCCCACAGCAGGGTACGCGCTCCCGAGGCGGCAGCGAGGTACGCGAGGTTGACGGCCGTCGTGCTCTTGCCGACACCGCCTTTCATGTTGTAGATGGCGACGACGATCAACTCGAGTCTCCCACTGAAGTCCTTCGCTTGAACAACCGACAGAAGTCTGCACGGATGCTGCGGTCCTTGCAAAAGCGTGACAACTCGCCATTGACTTCTGCGCGCAGTGACAGCGCGCGGTTGCGTGCATTTTCGGCCAGGCGCCCGACGGTGAGAAGCGCCCCTGGATCTTCTGTACCGGCTTCCACGAGAGCCCGCCCGAAGTTGAGCAGATTCCGCTCTTGCACCTGGGCATCATTGAATTCGCCCAGAACGCTCTGCACTCTCTTTAGACTGCCGATGATTCGCTCCAGATCACCCCGGTCGTGCAGTGAGCGCATCGCATCGATCATATAGCGCAGCTTCTTCGCCTGGATCCGCACCTGGTGTATGGCCTCCGCCGGAGTCTCATCTTGGATGGCCAACGCCTGATCGACCAGGCGTCGATAGAGACGCGAGATACGACGTGAGGCTACCTCCATCAAAGGACGCGCCGCGTTCTCCGGTTCGGAAACTCCTGTCGGCGGGTCTTGCAGAAACTCCCGCCAAGCCGCCAGCAAGGCTCGATAGCGGTCGCTTTCGAGAACCTGCTGCAGGAGGCGCT
>Ga0126381_100010425_pt1 | contig 10462 bp, 19 predicted proteins | sample PanSoiMetPlot_28_FD_96465 | JGI IMG/M metagenome (GOLD analysis project Ga0126381, IMG submission 96465) | Tropical forest soil microbial communities from Panama - MetaG Plot_28 | ecosystem: Environmental > Terrestrial > Soil > Tropical forest > Bulk soil | place: Panama | collected 2016-02-17 | reverse complement strand
CATTGGGAATCCTGATAAGCTGGTAATTGTGGGAGAGTTAGCGCTCTCCACTAACCACCCAGCTTACCATCCCTGTTTGGCCGTGTCAATAGGGAATCTTGATCGACCATCTAAGAGGTAAGCTAGGGTGGTACTTTCTTGCTAGAAAGCGAGATTGTTAGTGACTTTTTCTCCTGCTCCCGAACGAGCTACTTTGACGGGATCTACTCAGTTAATTACTGGCCCTATTCAGAATCTTGGTAGTTTGGGTAGTGCCCCGAAACCTAAAGACGGCGATCAACCTGTACTTATTGTGTTCGATGTTCAGCAGGTAGCTGGCTCAACTAATACCTGCTTTTGTGAGAGCGGAATTCCCGATTATTGGGTGGTCAGCGTTAGACCAATTGCTGCCGTGAAAGTTAGTTTGTTTATCAGTCCAAGTGGATCGGGAATTCCAATTAGATTAGCTGGAGGAGGTTACGCTAAAATTCCAGGAATGTCAGAGTATTTAACGGTAGTTGGTGAAGCTACTAGCGCAGCTTGCCCCGTAACTGTGCTGGCAGTTAGAGGCTATAAACACGTTGAAGTTGACGGAGGAAATATAGCGTGACACAAGAGGATACTTCTACTTCTAGTTCTAGTTCTAATACTAGTGGCAACAATAATGAAGAGAAATACGAGGTAGATAGTGAATGGTTGAAGTCGAAGTTAGAGAGTCTGGAAGCGGGGTTCTCGAAGATACAGGAAGCTCTATCGAGAACAAGCGAAACAAAATCAGATTCAGAAGAGCGCAAAGAGACGCAACAGACGAAGCCTTCAGAGATACAAGTAACCCAATCGGAAGGCCACGTAGACAACGCAAACCAACAGCAGAACAATCGGCCACGGTCACGATTAGTGATTCGCGGGCCGAAACTGCTAAGAAGGTAAAAGGAAAAGAACCTAGTTTACCTTCAGAAGAAGAGCCTGTTGTTAGAGGTAGAGGTAGGCCAGCTACTAAGAGAAAATTTCCTACCGTTGAAGATAGCACCAATACCGCAAGATTTTTACTTAGTGCAGTTGAAATCGCGGCGGTTACTGCTACTGGTCCGACAGGAGAAATGACGGAATGGGAAAGAGGAATTATTCAGGCACCGTTGCAAAGGATAATTGCTCGTACTCCTATTGGAGTAGTAGAGAAGGGAGGATTGTTTATAGATATCGGTTTCCTAACCGTTGGTTTTGGCGTCTACCTAACCCGTATTACTCGTGGTATGAAGATGCCAGATTGGGCAACGAAGAAGAAACCTAGGGTAGAAACACAAGAAGATACTGCAGCTCCAATTGGAGCAAGACCAGATACGATAGTTGATTCGGTAAAACCTGGCGATCTTGACGGATTGGCAGTACCAATTCCAAGCGCAATTACCGCAAATATGAATGGAGCTATTTAATGGCTGAATCTACTACTCCTACTACTCCTTCTACTTCGTCTAGCAGTTCGTCTAGTTCTTCACAACCTGCATCCAAGCAATACATTAAAGCTTCCGTAGACGATAATGCTCTCGAACCTGATGCACTTCGTGGAAGTGATCAAGTTAAGAAAGATTCTGGCGTACAGGATGATGAAGAAGAGCGAAGAAAGATCTACAAGAAAGACGATAAATAATGCCACAAGTTGGTAGCTGGTATAACACGCTAAGGCAAAAACTTGCGCCAAGTGTTGCCATTCAAGCTAGAGGCAACATTGATAGAGCTATTAGAAGTAGCTCTACATTCGGCCCGCAAATTCAAACACAAGGTTGGACGGCATTTAGGCATTCCCAAAACCCTATTATTGCCAAACAACTTAACCAGATGAATAAGTAGAAATCCTGGAAATTTAGGTTGTGCGTATTGATATTGATTCGTCAGAACGATTAATCGCCGTAGGCAAAACGGGGTCTGGTAAGACATTTCTTATGAAGTATCTTACTAGAGGCTTACGGCGGTTAATCGTCCTCGATCCTAAAGCCATGATTAATCCAGCTGAATGGCATTTAGATTGGGTAGATAGTGGCGGATTACGGGATCTTCAAAAAGGAAAGGATGCGCGCCTATTAGTTAGAGCTTATGACACTTCGGAATGGAATGCGTATTTGCAAGCTGCATGGGAAGCTACAAATACAGTAGTTTATATTGACGAATTGTACGCTCTTGTTGAATTCGGACGAATTGCTCCGCCTCGCATCTTATCACAACTTTATACCCAAGGAAGAGAGCGAAAAGTTGGCGTTTGGGGCGCTACTCAAAGACCTACCTGGGTGCCCTTGTTCACATTGTCGGAATGCGATTGGTTCTTCGCTTTTAGAACGCAATTGCAAGACGATAGAAAAAGACTAGCGGAAATGATGGGCGAAGAGGTTCTTAATCCCATTCCCGTTAATGATCCGCATGGATTCTGGATGTATAACGTCTATTGGGAGAATCCAGTTTACGTAGATCAATTAATGATAAATGGTGAGAGAAAAGAACCTAAAGTTGTTACCGCCCAACAATACGAAAAAGTAGAGGTGAGACGTTGACGCAACAGCTCGAAACTACATTGTCAGAGGCTTTTAGTAAGGTATTGCTTACTGACGAACAAGCGGCGGGAATTCTTCAAAAGATGGCAGAACTATTTGTAGATTCCGCTCCCGAAGTTAGAGAAGCATTTCTCGTTGCAGCTAATCAAATCATTACTGGAGTTGATACGCCGTGACTCTTGACTTCGCAGACGTAAAGCCTAGCTTGCTTAACTGGGCAGTTGTGGGGCTAATGGCAGTAACGTTTATCTCCTTCTGGAAGTTTGTATTTTCCATGTGGGGGCAAGATGTTCCTTTTCTTAGTTCACTCGCTGCTCTCTTTGCCTCTATCTAAAATTGCAATAGTTTGGCTAATTAGTTCAATAATAATTGGGTTGATAATTGGCCGCTGGTTCAAGATTCAGAAAGACCTAGACGAAAAAGATTTAATTCGACGGGAGACTAAGGTCTAATGGCTGGTGGATTTGTAGCAAATACTCGTCGGAAGGTAGTTCAACTTCCAACACAAACTAGACCAGTTGGTGGCGGAACTACTAGTATTAACCTTCCCAAAACAGGTTTGCTTGCAGGTATTTTCCTTGCAATTCGCGGATCTGTTTCGGGCACTTTGACGGTACCTAATCCACTTGGATTTGCTTCGATTATTAACCGCACAAGACTCACTCTCAATAGTGGTATTGATATTTTCAACGTTAGTGGGGCTGGTTATAACTATCTTCTCAGAGAAGTAATCGAGTCCGAATACGTCGATATTAGTGGTCAGAATAACTCGAGAAGTGCCGTAACTGCTGCGGCATTTAATCTCGATATGTTTATTCCAGTAGCCATTAATATGCGCGATCCATTAGGTCTTATTCTCTTGCAGAATGAACAGACCTTGCTTACCTTGAACATTGATTGGAATGCTGACGCTAACGTAGCTACTGGCGCTACTGTTACCTGTACTGCTATTCCATATATTGAGTTGTTTACCGTACCAGTTGATCCCCAAGATTTCCCACCAATTAATATCATTCATCAGGTCTTGGAAGATCAACAGGCAATTAGTGGTGCGCAAGATTGGGTCTATAACTGGCCGCGTGGTAATACTTACCTGCAAGTGTTGCATGGTGTTGGTATTGGTGCCGCTGGTTCTGACGGCTTTAGTAAAGCGCAGATTAGAGTTAATCAGTCAGATTATCTCCAATCGACAGATGTTCCGTATCTTGATCTCGAATTCAGAAGAATTCGCGGCCGAGCTAGACCAGCGGGCGCGATATTTTTTGATCTTCTTGGCACTAGTGGGCTTGGTAATTACGGTCTTACTAGAGACGTCTTTAATAGCTCACTTGTTACAGATCTTGCTAGTGTCATTACTACTGGTGCTGCTTATACCGCGTACAACGTAAGAAGGCAGCTTGTAGTTCTCCAGTAAGTATGCTATGTTCACAGATCCCCTGGAAATTTACGTAGCAATTATCGTAACAATAGTTCTGTTGGTTGCTTTATTCTGGAGGCGACCATAAGATGCTAGGTTGGGACGATCTTAGAGACGCGCTTAAAATGAATGATGCACAGGTAATTGCCTGGATTGTTCTGGGCATTATCTCGTCTATCATTTCAACAATTATCATGGCGCATGTTCTTAAGGGGCTTGCTTAAATGCCCAGTCTTGGAGTTATCAGTAGATACGGTCTGTTCTTATTTGGATTAGGTGTTGTTATCAACATCATTCTTTTCCTAATTGCTATGGTGAAATAAATGGCAACACTGAATGTCAGCGATGTTTACGGATCTAGTAGCGCTGCTGGCACAATCTTTAATCCAGTTACTCAGGTTACTGGTCCGAATGCGTCTAGCGTTACTGGTAGCGGCCAAGTTGGATCAACTCCACAACCAGCAGGTAGTGGCGCGGCTTTTACATGGATGGGATTTGTTCTCGCGCTGGTTGTTTTGAGAATCGCTCTCGAAATGGGTGGCGAACATTAGCCCTGTCACGGAGTGACGGATTCAATGGCAAACGCAGCATTTCTCTTGCTATTTGGTGCGTTGATTATCTGGCTTTTCTCGAGTGGGAAACTAGGCCAAATGATCAACGTAATTAAAACCAACGCTCCTGGTTAGATTGTTAGGAGTTTAGATGGAAGAATTCTTCAAGAATAATTTTGGAGGATTCGTAATGGGCTTGGTAGTGGTATTAGCTGCCTATAGTGCCGTAAGTATTTGGGAGCCTAAATACGCATCGGCATTTGCGCTAGTTACCCTACTAGGTATCGCTATGTTTTGGTTAAATAGGAACAAATGAAATGGGTGAAGGCGTGGGCGGAAAGATTATCGAAGGTACTATCACGTTGGTACTCGCGTATCTTGTCATTGCTAACGCGGACAAATTCTCGACGGCAGCACAAGCGGTAGGCTCAGTTTATACCGACGCCGTTAAAGCATTGCAAGGTAGATAAATTAGGAGATTTCCTGGAAATGCAGTTAGCAGGTTCCGTTAACACAACAATTATCGGTAATGCTGCGGCTGGAATTCCAATTGTTAGCCCCGTTGATCCTAACTGGATTGTCAACGTAATTGGCACTCCAGTTGATACAGGCGCTCAGCCATTTCCTACAATTCCGAGTAGTATCAATGCAAATAGACTTTACTACCCTGGATTGTCAATGAGCTATGTTGCGTTTGCAGGATACAGGGAAACTCCAACGCATAGACAAATCCAGTTTATGACGCAGGATATCCCGTCTATTCAGCTAACAATTAGGCAGGGAGTTTCGCCAGACGTTATAGCTAGATGGCAGCTTGCCGCTGGCGCAATGGGAAGCGCTACCTGATGCCTAGCGTAGATATCAATTCCCCAAATCAAGGTAGTTCGGGTGGGGGAAAAGAGGGATTTGGAACGGGAATTCCTACTCCCATTTTACTTGCATTGGTAGGTGGTGGAATTGGATTGGTTGTTTTTCTCTCGAAAAAGACAGGAAGTAATCAAGGTACAGGTGCCAATCAAAATACCTTACTGCCAAATACCGCTATTATGCTTGGTAGTTTGCAACAAGGAGTGTTGCAGTTACAGGGAGACGTTACACAGGGTAATGCTGACCTGTCATCTCAATTAACGGGAGTCGGTGAAACAATTGGTACCCAGATAGACGTACAGTCTGGGCAATGGCAACAAGCTTTCGCAGCACTTAATACCTATCTTGGTGGCAATTTCGATAATTTAGCTGCAAGCGAAAGTGCATTGTCTACTGCTATTGCTGGATTGGGTACACAAAATGCTGGATTGGCAGATAGTTTAACTAGTGTTTTGAATCAACTGTACGGAGTAAATACTGGCCTACAAGGTTTGAGCGGTCAAATTACTGGTGTAGGCCAGGGAATTACTGCGGGACTTGGAAGTCTTGGTAGTCAGATAACAGGAGTTAGCGGGCAGATTCAAGATAATCAAAGTGGATTGGCGCTAGTTGCTGGTGGAATTAACTCTATCCTTCAGGGACAAACTCAGCTACAGGGTAGTGTGAACCAACTAGGCCAGCAGATTAGTCAAATTCCTTTGAATCAATTTGCCGATGGTACTTACGTGAAAGCGTGGTCACCTAGTCAGCAGATTTACGGTATCGGTATCGTACAGGGTGGCGTGCTACACAAGTTTTCTACTTGGAGCCAATATATCGGAAGCGGCGGAAGTGGAAGCCTTGCCGATCTAAATAACATGCCAACTATTGATATCAATACCTACAATGCTGAAGGTACAGTTTACACAGGACATTAGAGATGGTTGATCAACCTAACAATTACGGGAGTATTGTTGGTGGAATAATTAGGGGATTATCTAATGATAGAAGAAGCGCAGGTCTTACTGGCCACAATGTAACCAACGATAATCCCCAATCGTATGCCTGGATTGGTCAGAACACAAGTGATTTAAGACAACCAATCCAGAAAGAAATGTCGCAAAATCCGAGCTTACCTTTTGAGAAAGGTAGTTCGGGTACCCAATACGAATACACTAATCCACTACCTACAGATATTAGAAGTCTTGTCAGGCAAGGTTATCCTGGCACCGATGTCAACATTGTTGATCAGGCTAGTTCTGTTGGTAGTCTCGTTCAAGGAATGCCTTCGTTTGTCCCAATAAATAACTTGCAGCTTAGTGGATATGGAATGTCGCCACAGAATGCGGACCATTTCAAATACTATTTTGCAAATCAAATGGGGCAATTGAATCTCACTCCGCAAGTGAATCCATCTAATGTTCTTACTGCCGTACAGGAACATCAAAACATAAACACAGATGGAAGCGCGCAAGTTTGGCATGGTGCATTTCAGACGTTTGGTACCATGCTGAAAAGATACAACCCTGCTAATTCGTTTAGAGGGCAATAATCCGTGCACGGAGTGCAGGACTCGTGACCGATACTCAAACGCCTAGCGTAGTCTTTCCCATACCTGGCTTTAATGGGCCTATTTCTAATCATGGTGCTTACAATGGCGGAAGTGACATTATGGCACCGACTGGCAGCCCAGTTGTCAGTATGGTTAGTGGTACCGTTACCTTTATTTCTACTGCTACTTCCGCACCTAACAGTGGTGGAAATGCCGTACAAATTCACGGTGCCGATGGAAAGGATTATTACTACGCACATTTGTTGAATGCTCCATCGGTAGCTATGGGACAAAAAGTAGTAGCTGGCCAATCATTAGGTCAGGTAGATACTACTGGTAATGCTAAAGGTGGACCGTCCCATTTACATATCGGAATTGGCTATGGAATTACAACGGGAGTAAGAACATCTGCCGATCCTTCGGCGGGTGGATTGGGGCAAAATTTTGACGCTGTTGCTATGTTGCGCGCTTTGGTTAAGGATCCTAGAGCAAACAATCCCACTCTAGGTGATCCCAACGCACAACCTAATCCACCAGAAATTCAGTTTGTGCCTAGTGTTCCTGGTTTTGATAGTGCGCATGCCGACATTATCAAACAAATTGTAGAGAAGGCAATTGCGGCGGGAGTAGATCCTTTTCTTGCATTAGGAATTGCCAGTAAAGAAAGCAGTATGGATCCTGGCGCAATTAATCCTAGTAGTGGAGCTTGTGGTCTATTCCAGTTGTACCCTTGTTATCCTGGTTTTTCTCCATCGGATGTAGGCACAAATATAGATAAGGGTTTGCAGACTTTAAAAGACAAATTGTCAGCATGTAATGGAAATCTTACTTGCGCTTTGAATGCATATTCGGGCGGAGCGGGACCATTGTATGTTGGTGATGTTACTGGAAGAGCTAAAGCTATTCAAACTGCAAACCCTACGTTAGCGACTGGGGGCTTTAGTATTCCGACAATTGGTGGGACTGTTGGAACCCCAGGCGTTGGCAATATAACTACTGGCCCACCTACTGAGGATTGTCCGCCAATTAATTTCGGTTCAATTGGTCCCGCGAAGATTAGCATTCCGAATCCCGCATGTATTGTTCAATTTGCTTTGAAGAATGCAGTTACCAGTTTGAGTAACTGGTTTGGTAAATGGCAAACTGAGCATATTCCCGCGTGGACTTTCGTTATTCTCGGAATCATTCTTATCGTTATTGGTGGACTCGCCTTGGCAAATAGTGCGGGAATGCAGCCACCATCTATACCTGTTGCTAGTGGAGCTGCAGAAGAATTACCTGCCGCAGCAGAAGTCGCCGCTGTTGCTTAATCTAAATTTCCAGGATTTTTATCCTGTACTGAAAGTACGGACTTGTGATAGGTGGAATTGTACTGTTGCTTGGCATCTTGTTAGTCTGGATTGGTGCGACTAATCGGGGTGCAGCTTTCTGGAAAGCCGTATTTGGTGGCGATTTTAAACCACTAGGTTTCGGAGGTTAGAATGGCGCGCGGTCAAATTCTAACCATACCGAATCAATCGGGAGTGCTAGTAACGACGCTTTCTAGAGAACAGAAAGCGTCGTTATCTATGTTGAATCCAAATGATGGTATCTGCTACGTAAAAATCAATTCTAATGCTGGGCCTACGCAAGCAAATTGGGACTGGAAAGTACCATCTCAAAGCTATTGTCAGTTACCTGGTCCGTGGGAAAGTCTTGGAGTTTACTATCTAGATCAATCGGGTAGTGGGCGAACTGCTGAGGTAAACGTTTACGAACTAGATAGTCAGATCAGTGTACCATCGTTTATTGCAATTGGAAGGGCGGTACAGTCGGCAGGTACAACAATGGATATTACACAGGGCGCACAACCTGCAAATCCGCCCGCATCTACCGTTAGACTCTGGGCCGATGCTAATGGCGATCTTCACGTATTAACTAGCGGCGGAGTTGATCAAACTGTACTTGATAGTAATACCCAATTTGCTGGAGATGTTTATAACGTTGCCAGTAATATGCTTATTCAGGGTATGTACGGGAGAAATTCCGACGGTTGGGTAGTTATTAATCAACGAGCTTCGCTTCGATTTGCAGGCGGCGGTTACTTGAATGATTACGGTAGTCAAGGGCTTATTGGTTGCAGTGGTTTAACCGTCACTCCTGGCAATCTGTACGCCGCTGCTCTTATCGTCAATGGTCCATCAACACTTAGCGGAAATGTTGCCGTAGGCGGAACCCTGACAGTTAGTGGTAATGGAACCTTCAATGCTGCCGCAACATTTAATGGTACAACTACTGTAAATGTTGATCTTACCGTTAGTCGAAACAATAATACAGGTTATATCTGGCTAGGAAATAACTCACAGCATTACATCGGTTTTGATGGTACCCAATACATCATGCCGAATGGACTTTTGAATATCCAGAGCGCTGGTATTTCAGCTCAGGGTAATATCAGTGCTAATGGTACAGTTAGCGCATCGGGAAACATAACTGCTAGTGGTCAGGTTAGTGGAGGAACCGCGATTTTTTCTTCTTGGGCCGCTATTTCAACAGTGTATCTCAATAGCACAAGTGCAGCGCCATATATACAGAACGCTGGTACTTCAGTTAGATACTGGGCTAGCGGAGTCCATTCTTTTGAGGGATCTTTAGGCGGCGGATATGGTCAGATAAACGCTGCTATTCTCAGTATTCCATCACCAGATAGTGGGCGTGTTCAGTTTACCAATAGTGGCCATGCTCAGCTATGCGGTAGTGGTTATTTTGCCGTAGCTGGAGGAACCAATAACAACAGTTGTACCCTGTTTTCCAATGGCAATGCAGGCGGCGTAGCTGGGTGGCAAGTAATATCTAGTAAGCGATGGAAAGAGAATATTGTTGAAATTAAAAATGCTCTAGCCATTATAAATAAAGTTAGTGCTTACCATTACACTGCTAATCCACCTAAAGATAAAGACGCCGAAGGCAAAGAAATCGTAGTCAAAAGCTATGATGCTTACGGATTTGTTGCTGAGGATTGGTTAAACGTTGCTCCCGAAGTTACTAGTCTAGATGAAAGCGGCTTACCTTTAGGTATGGATTATGGGCAGGTAACAGCTATCTTGTTGGCCGCATTCCAGGATTACGTTAATGCCACAGAGATTAGATTGAAGAGGCTAGAGAGTGGAAACCAATCAATTGCCGCCTGATGGTACACCTGTTAGTATGGACGTTTTGTTTGCCATCATTGGTGAACTAACAGTTCAGGTCAGAGTTTTGCAGACAATGCTCAGAAATCAATTACAGGCGGATGCTAACGGTGCCGTTAAAGAACGTCAGATACAGAGTAATTAAGACAAAGAATGGAAAGAAAGTTAGACTGGCCTTTAGAGGTAATAGAGTCGTTGAAGCTAAGCGTATCAGGAAGCGAGGATCATAGACGCATAGTTATTGAACGGGAAAGAGGCACGTTTAGCGAGTGCGGAAGATGCCACGTTAGATGGCCTTGTTTAGCGGCACAGTTAGAGGCCATAGAAAGAGGTCGGATTAGACGTAGTAGTTAGGCACGTTTGCCTGGGCATTTAGTTAGCGCAATTGATCGCCCGATTGATTG